>Ga0078972_1008039_pt1 | contig 22628 bp, 14 predicted proteins | sample YelNatPaOPGAMG01_FD_67568 | JGI IMG/M metagenome (GOLD analysis project Ga0078972, IMG submission 67568) | Hot spring thermophilic microbial communities from Obsidian Pool, Yellowstone National Park, USA - OP-RAMG-01 (SPADES assembly) (version 2) | ecosystem: Environmental > Aquatic > Thermal...
GCACTTGCAGCAAAAACAAGAAAGAAAATGGGTCAATACGCGCGCCGTAATATCGGCGGTCTGTTTTGCGCGGATAAACGGACTCGTCAGTAACAGGTCAGGTGCCACACACATCAGGCGCATTGCCCGTGCGGCACGCTCGACAGCGCGTTTGCCTTCGGATGTCAGCGAGCGGTCGAAATCTTTTTTTACACCGGGCGCGCCCGGCTCGACTGCTTCACCATGTCGCAACAGGTAGATTTCCATGTGAAATATCCTGCTTGAAACAGCCGGGTTTGCAAAGTGCATCGTCGCAACCGCAGGAAAAAACGCGCTGCAAGCAGCTTTGCCGTGCCGGTAACCGGCGAACCACGGGCCTTTGGCAACCGGCACCCTGTGCCCGGCTTGAAACGCCAAATCAACCCGCGCATGCATCTGTGCATTGCAGATTCGGGCTTTGCTGCCGCGACACTTTCAGATACAACGCTGAAGCCAATGTTCGAGCTGCTCAAAACCGATTCACACACAAAAGCGCGTTGCGGCAGGCTGAAAACCGCGCACGGGGTGGTCGAGACGCCCGTGTTCATGCCCGTTGGTACTCAGGCTACAGTCAAGGCGGTTGACCCACGCGAATTGCGCGAGCTAGGTGCACAGATCATCCTCGGCAACACGTATCATCTGTGCATCCGACCCGGGATCGAAGTCATTCGTGCTGCAGGCGGCCTGCATGCGTTCATGAACTGGCACGGACCCATCCTCACCGACAGCGGCGGTTACCAAGTGTTCAGTCTGGCCAAAATCCGAAAAGTCAGGCCGCACGGTGTCGAGTTCCAGTCGCACGTTGACGGTGCGCGTCTTTTCCTCGGGCCAAAAGAAGCGATGCAAATCCAGCGTGAGCTAGGCTCGGACATTGCAATGGCGTTTGACGAGTGCCCGCCGCATACGGCAACACAACGTCAATTCCGTGCTGCGGTCGAGCGTACCATACACTGGGCGCGCGAGTGCCGCGAACAACCACGCGCCCGCGGTCAGTTGGTATTCGGTATCGTGCAGGGCGGCACAGACGCACAGTTACGCCGGCATTGTGCAGAGGCCGTTGTTGCACTCGGGTTCGACGGCTACGCAATTGGCGGTGTGAGCGTGGGCGAGCCTGAACCCGAGATGATGAAAGCAATCGAACTGACTGAACCTTATTTGCCGATTGACAAACCGCGGTACGCAATGGGCTTGGGTACACCAGCACAAATAATTGAAATGATCGCGCGCGGGATTGACATGTTCGATTGCGTTTTACCAACACGCGTCGCGCGCAACGGCGGCGCGTTCACACGCAAAGGTCTGTTAAGTATCAAAACCGCAGCATTCAAGACCGATTTCAGCCCGATCGAAGAAGGGTGCGACTGTTTCGCCTGCAGACATTTCACACGCGCGTATTTGCGGCACTTGCTCAATGTCGGCGAGATACTCGGGTTGCGAATGCTCAGCGTCCACAACACACGCATGTTCATGCGCTTGCTTGCAGACGCGCGGGCAGCAATTGCAGCAGGGAACTTTGACGAGTTTAGACGACAGTTTGTCGCAAACTACAAACCATCCCGACGCATCCTCGCCGCGCGCGGCCCGGATTAAATCTGATCCAACCCTGTAGCGGCGGTCTTGCACCGCCGATCAATCTCTATCTGTAGGGGCGGTGTGTGACCACCGTTCTAACCTCTCCATTGTCCCGCGCTTGTGGGACGCGTAGTGCTTGGTGCACGTCGTTGAATCGTTAAAACGTTGAACCGTTGAATCGGTCCTGCATCTTGCGGGACATCCAGTGCTCAGTCGGCGTCAATCGTAAATCGTCAACCCGCTCGCCCGTCTCCATTGTCCCGCCACTGCGGGACGTTCAGTGCTCAGTCCACCCACCTTATAGGAGGTAAAATATTATGACAAGGACGACAAGTCTCCATTGCCTTTCGGCGTTTAGTGCTCAGTCCACGGGCGTCGTTAACGCCCGAACAATGGGCGATTCTCCACCAGTCTCCATTGCCTTTCGGCGTTTAGTGCTCAGTCCACAGAGCGGACAAGACCTCAAGAGCCTGCATGGGGCACAGGCGTCTCCATTGCCTTTCGGCGTTTAGTGCTCAGTCCACGCCGATGACCCAAGGCAGACCCTAATGACGGCGCTGCTCGTCTCCATTGCCTTTCGGCGTTTAGTGCTCAGTCCACCGGGTGGCGCAAGGGTGAAAGATTATCAATAGAGATAGGTCTCCATTGCCTTTCGGCGTTTAGTGCTCAGTCCACACGGCAAATCTGAACGAGATATTCGAATTACGCGCAGATGTCTCCATTGCCTTTCGGCGTTTAGTGCTCAGTCCACGCCGGCTTTTTAACACATTGCTGCTCAATGGTCAACGTAATTGCTGGGTCACGAGGCCGGGATCGCCCTTCACAACTGTGCAAGAGACCGGGTGAAAGATGCACCCCATTTTGCGGGTAACATGCTGATTTTGAAGTAGTTGCGCGTCCGGGTCGTGAGCTAGCACTTTTTGTCGTGTCTGGACTCGTGACCTGGGAATTGGTTTTGCGGCGGCTACACAATTGCACCGGCCTGTTCATGAGTAAGCTGGTGTTCGCCGGTGGCGGGCTGGAATCGCGCACGGGAACCGGGTCGGTGCCGCTCGGGCCTAAATCGAGATGGGTTCCTAATCGGCGCATCGTGGCAGGATTTTACTCTGCTGAAAGCTGGCGCAACAATAGTCCGGACGTCCCGTAACGTCGTGGGACATGTTTCGCGCCGCAGGCGCAGAGCGGGACGCGACACTGCCTGGGCCGAGCTGAGCGCCTGCCTGTGCGTTGCACGCAGACAAAGCGGTAGGCAGGCGGCAGACTTGGAAATCTGCGGGACGAAAACCGTGTGAAATATCTGGGTTAAACGTGGTTGGCTGAGGCATCGAAGCCTGCGGCTCATTACGAATTTGAGAGTCGGTCTGCGCAAGAACGGCCAAACGACCGGCATCTGTTCTGTGTAGATCGTACCCCCAACGTGCCTAGATGATTACGGTTGGTGTGTTGCAAAGATAGATTTTCGTTGATACGGGTGCATACCCGCCACGAATCCCGATCAAAAGCCCGTCTTGTCTGAGTGCTTTGTGTCCGGTTCAGTCCGGCCCGGATGTAACCCAGCGGTGACCCACTTTCGGGCCAACAACAGGCCAACTGGCGATGTCATTGCAATGCAGCCGTAGATAAACCAGAGTGTACCTGTCTGCAGGTTTTCAGGGGGTGTGTTTGCCGGGCAATACCGCGCCAATAACAAGCCCGAGTACAGGCCGGTCGTGCCCTTTGCCAGCAACCACGGCACGTTCGCCAGGCCCATGTATTGGGCAATTCGACCGGGTGGCGCAAGTTCGGCGGCGTATTCGAGGAACCGCGCTGACCACAGTGCTTCACCGACCGAAAACAAAACGAAATATGTTATTAACAACGTCAGGTTCGGCCCGCCACATAACAGAAAGGTTGGCGCGGCAGATACAAACGAGCCGATGATCATCATCTTGTACACGTTAACCCGCCGCGTGAGCGCAGTTGCAATCGGCACACCTAAAAAGATTATTGCCGGGTTAATCCAGTTGACGAGCCATTCCATCTTGTCAGCCACAGGTTTGTCGTATGCACGTAAGATGTACTGCGGCATCGTCAACCATTGATGCGCGAAAAGTGTCCGCACCGGTAACAACATGAAAATGAAAAAGATGAAGCGCCAGTTCGAAAACGGCCCATCGGTGAAGTAAGTTTTGAGCCTGGCAGCCAACGGCGCGGTTGTGGTCTTGCGCTGTTGTTCTGCCGTGTCGGGTCTGAGCTTGGCAGATTCGACCTTTTTGGTGAATAGGAGCATGAACAGCACCAGTGCAATGCATGTGATGCCAACGCAAGTCCAGTTGACCGCCTGTACACCCGTGTTTGAAAAACCTGCCAGCAAATCAAGCAACGCCCGCCCGAATTTGTGGAGGTGACCACGCCCGTCTTTGATGTCTTGTACGGCAGGTCGTATCCAGGCTGAAAGTGCGCCGATACCGACGATGCCCAAATTCATGTTGGCATAGATCAGGCCATACCCCATCGAGCTGGTTTTGCCGTCGGTATATTGTTTGACGCCGGAATAACAGACCGGTTGAAGGATGCCTTCACCGGCGGCGGTCATAAGCAATGCGCCAAGCACCGCGACCACACATATTCCGCCGCCCACAAACTGCGGTGCCAGACTGTAAATCACGCGCCCACATGCCGTAAGTGCTAAAGCAAAAATTATTGCACGGCGTAGGCCGAACCCTTCGGCGTAGCTGCCCAGCCCGATCATGAACAGCGTAACTAGCATTGTGAAGATCGAAACTGTCAGGCTCGCACGTGCGTCCCCCCAGCCAAGGTCGCTCGACAGGTACGTCGTCATGAGGGTTAGCACGCCAAAGTACGCCATAGACTCGACCACAAACGCACCGATAACAATCCATAGGCCGCGTGGGCACGCGAGAATGTCGGTGAACGACCCGGCAAAGTTCTGGAATGCCAAACCGACTTTTGTGCGCAAATGCATCGGCCCGTTATTTAGCGACAAAAGAGTGTCCGGCTGCAATAACGTTGTTGCGCATGCTCCGGGTCATCCGGGCGTTTTATAGTTTGGCCTAAGCAGTCGGTTTTCGTCTTCTATCGGTCCGATTTCAGTCGAGACCTCTGACAGTCCACCGCGTGTTTTGTGACTTATGGCGCAGCGGAATCTTAACGGGTCCGTACCGTCGTGACGTTTTTTCGGCTGCTGTTAACTGTTCCCAGGCACAAGACTGCCGTCTGACTTTGGCGTCCCGCAAGGGTGGGAGGCGCCACGGCGGCACCCTGAATTACAAGGCCGCCGGGCAAGTTGCAGTGCAGGCTTGCATTGTGGGGTGAAAATGGTAGTTTTCAGCAGGATTTTTAGGGTGGCCGGCCCTTAACGGCAGGAAGGAGGCAAAGATGAATATATTGACAATCGTGCATGCCAAACGTTGGCAAAGTCAGGTATTGTTCAGCGTCATTTTGGCCTTGGGCTTGACGCCGGGTTTGACTCTTCATGCGCAGGTGATTGGGTGTGGCCAGACGGTTGCGGGCACAATCAGTGTGCGCGGTGAAATTGACACCTACACTTTTAGCGGTGTTGCAGGTCAAGTTGTAGTGGTCAATGCCGCAAGCGCAGATGCAAATCTGTGTGTCAAGGTCAAGGTGTACAGTCCGACCGGTGACTTGCTGGGCACAAATGTGTGTGACAGGGCGACCCCGCCAATCACGTTGCCAATCACGGGCAATTATACAATTCTGGTGCACGACAGCGACTACACGGATACCGGCCCGTATGGACTAAGTCTCTCATTTGTCACCGGCCAGTGCGGTACGCAAATTGATTGCGGTCAGACAGTCACAAACAACATCCTCTTAGCAGGTGAAACACACACCTACATCTTTACGGGTGTGGCTGGGCAGGCGGTTGTGTTAAGCACATATAGTCCGGACACCAGCCTGTGTGTTCGGGTCGAAGTGTACAGCCCGAGTGGGCAATTGCTCGGCACAAACCTGTGCGACAAGCCAACAGGTTCTATTGTGTTACCTGCAACAGGCACATATACAGTGCTTGTACACGACCGGAGCTACGAAGGCACGGGCGCGTACGGACTGAGCTTGTCATTTGTGACCGGCCAGTGCGGCACACAGATCGGTTGCGGCCAGACAGTCACGGGCACAATTGATTTTCAAGGTGAGACAGACACCTACATTTTCAGCGGCGGCGCCGGCCAGGCGATTGTCATAAGCGCCTTTGGCACCTACTCGACTAATGCACCGTATTTGTGTGCCGCAGTTGATGTGTATGACCCGAGTGGCAACTACATCGGGGGCATGAGTTGCAACGATGCCAGCACGAATATTGTGTTGCCCGCGACCGGCACATACACGATCCGTGTACACGACGGTAATTACGAGGACACCGGTCCATACGGATTGAGTTTGTCATTTGTGACCGGGCAGTGCGGCACACAGATTGATTGTGGCCAGACAATCACAAATGCAATCGAGGTGCCGGGCGAGACTGACACCTACGTGTTCAATGGTACAGCCGGTCAGGTGGTTGTAGTTGACGCATATGGGACGTACTCGCCCAATGCACCGTACCTGTGTGCCGCAGTTGACGTGTACGGCCCGAGCGGCAGTTACATCGGCGGAATGAACTGCAACGGGTCGAGTTCGGGTATCCTGCTGCCTGCAACGGGCACTTACACAATCCGCGTCCATGACGGTAATTACCAGGACATCGGCCCGTATGGATTAAGCCTGGCGTCTGTGACTGGCCAATGCGGCACACAGATCGGTTGTGGCCAGACAATAACAAATGCAATCGGCATGCGTGCTGAAACACACGTTTACACGTTCAACGGGTTTGCAGGCGAGACCGTGATTGTCAATGCGAACAGTCCGGACCCGGATTTGTGCGTTCGTGCGAGGGTGTACAGCGCAACCGGGCAGTTACTGGGCACAAATGTATGCGACAAACCAACCAGCATCATCACACTGCAAAACACAGGCACACATACCATTCTGGTCCACGATTCAAATTACCAAGACCAGGGGGTGTACTCGGTGTCGCTTTTGTGCCTTGGGCCGTTCCCGGCGTTGACAATAACCACGAGTAACTCGCTGCCGGTACTGACCTATTGGGGCGTGCCGGGTACATCAAATGCAATCGAATATGCCACCAACCTCGCAACCGGCGGCGGTCAATGGTGGCCGTTGTGGAGCGGCATACTCACATCCAGTCCGTACCAGGTTGTTGACTTGAGCTGGACTAACGTGCCGCAAAAGTTCTATCGCGCTGTGCAATTGCCCTGAGAAAAGGCAGTCGCACCCGGGCATAACAAGCGTTGATGACTGCAGCCCAGGCTGCAACTTACAACCATACCCACCCAGTCGCATCATCTGCAGGTCCAGCCGCGCACGGGCGGGATAAAACCGCTTCGGGTTTCGATCCAGAGCCGGACTCGATTTTGATTCGGCGGAGGCACATGAGCCTGCTGCCGTGCGTAGCTCCGCCTGTAGCAAACTTTGGCCGACGTGGAAGTCGTCCCTTTCAATCGAACTGAAAGCGGTGCTGGAGCACCGCGCTCCAAAAACTTCTCCTCCAATCCTTCACACCAGAGGCGTAGAGAGTAAGGTAGGGCGCGCAGTCCACTGCGCGCCGGTGTAGCTCGTGCTGACCCGGCGTCTCGGCTAGAATCCTACCGTCCGCGCCCTTACGAGCGCGGCTACGAGCTGCTGGTCTGTTGATGCGGGAAGTACGCTGTTAATCCTGGCTGCGGCGTGCAGAGGACTGCCCACCCTACCTGAAATCGGGTTTTGACAAAGCAAAACACGCTAACCCAAATATTTCACTCGTTTGCGTACCGCAGACTTCGAAGTCTGCTGTATCGCATCCTGCTGCTGCAGGACAAACCGGCGATGCACTTGCCAACGCGTGGCGCTGCCGAAGCCCCCAATACCTTGGCGATTTTGAAATCGGTGACACAGAAGGTTTATCGCGCAATGTGCGATGCGCTACAATTATTTCGGCGCACCGGCTCCGTAAGCTTGTGCAATATCCGGCCTCGGCCGGTGTCGCCTCCTGCATTTCAGTCGGCATGCGTTTGATTCGTCCGGATCGGTAAAGATTCGCATGGTCAACCGTGCACATCGCCACAGCCGAACGGGCCTTTGGACGAAACTTTTTGTTTGGCGGAGCCAGTTTTTTCTGCACAATACGGCAGCGCTTTTTTGCCCGGCACGAGTTTGGGCTACGTCTAAGCCGCGTTGTAGCGGGTGTCGGGCGGCGCATGAAGTATTGCGATTGCGAAGTTTATGGAAGAGCTCAAAGCACTGTACGATGCGATCATAGCCGGTGACGCAAAAACATCCAAGGCAGTTACCGAACATGCAATTGCTGCTGGTGTAGCACCGTTAACGCTCGTAACCGAGTACATGATCCCCGCAATGAACGAGGTTGGCCGACGGTTCGAATGTAACGAATATTTCGTGCCTGAGCTGCTCTTGGCTGCACGCGCAATGAAGGCTGCGCTCGAGCCGTTGCGTCCGCTTTTGGTTGCAAGTGGGGTGCAACCGGTCGGACGCGTTGTGATCGGGACAGTGAAAGGCGACTTGCACGACATCGGCAAAAACCTGGTTGCCTCGATGCTCGAAGGCGGCGGATTCGAGGTTATTGACCTTGGTGTGAATGTGTCGCCTGAGCAGTTTGTTGCCAAGGTCAAGGAAACCAGCGCAAACATAGTTGCAATGTCTGCTCTGCTGACCACAACTATGCCCGCCATGAAAACCACAATCGAAGCGCTCAAGCAGGCCGGCTTGCGCGACCGCGTCAAGATACTTGTCGGCGGGGCACCGGTCACACAACGGTACGCGGATGAGATTGGTGCAGACGGTTACAGTGAAACTGCTGCAGGGGCCGTACCGGTGGCCAAACGTGTGCTTGCCCTGAACTGAGCATGGCAACCTGCCGACGCGGCTAGCTCGCACCGGCTCGATTAGACTGATGCACCAGTTGATCAAGCAGCTCGTTGCGCAGCGCCCGGTGATAACCGATGGCGCATGGGGAACACAACTGCATGCGCGCGGGCTTGGCATCGGCGAACTGCCCGATGCAATGAACCTGTCGCAGCCTGAGGCTGTCGCTGCTGTTGCAGGTGCGTATGTCGAGGCCGGCAGCCAGATCATCCTTACCAACACGTTCGGGTCGAACCGGTTGCGCCTGGCAGATTATTCACTCGCAGACAAGGTCGTCGAGTTGAACCACAAGGGGGTCGAGCTTTCACGCAGGGCCGCCGCCGGACGCGCTTTTGTGTTCGCCTCGATCGGGCCGACTGGCAAAATGCTTTTCACCGGCGAAGTCACCGAAAGCGAATTGCGCGCTGCCTTCGAAGAACAAGCGGCTGCAATTGCAGAAGCCAAACCGGATGCAATCGTGGTCGAGACAATGTCGGATTTACAAGAGGCCAAGATTGCCGTTGAAGCGGCGCGTGCGACCGGTTTGCCTGTTGTGGCATGCATGGTGTTTGATTCCGGCAAGGACAAGGACCGGACCATTATGGGTGTGACACCCGAACAGGCAGCAGCCGCGCTTGAGGCTGCAGGGGCGGATGTGATTGGTGCAAATTGCGGGCGCGGACTAGACGGGTTCGCTATGATTTGCACACGGTTGCGCGCGGGCACAGACCGACCGATCTGGCTCAAGCCAAATGCAGGTCTGCCTGAGATTGTGGACGGCCGACCGCATTATAAAACCACACCGGACGAATTCGCCCAGGCGATGCTCGAACTGGTTGACGCAGGCGCAAGTTTTGTCGGCGGTTGTTGCGGGACAAATCCAGAGTTCATTTCAGCGATTTGCCGTGTCTTGGGCCGGGACAGGCGTTAACAAAATCAAACGACCGCTCTGCCACACATACCAGCGTGGCACAGCCTTGGGGCCGTCCGTTGCGCTGAAACGCATCCTAAACCGGTCGGGCCATGAACGGCCAAATACGTAATCCTGTTCGTATTGAACTTTTACCGTTGGGCAAGACGTTGATCGTCGAGCGCGGCACGCGGCTTTATGACGTATTGTTTGCCGAGGGCGTCGAATTCCCGTGTGGGGGACGCGGCCGGTGCAAAGGGTGCAGGATCAAGGTGTTGGCAGGTGCGCTGCCTGTAAGCACACAAGACGAACAACGATTGTCCCGAGCCGAGCTGGCTGCAGGTTGGCGACTGGCCTGCCGGGCAACTGCAGTCGCAGACATCACAATCGAGCTTGCGCAATGGGAAACACCCGTGCTTGCCGACGAAAGCGCGCTCGAGTTTGTGCCCAAAGACGGGTTCGGCATCGCAATTGATCTCGGCACAACAACAATTGTTGCGCAACTGCTCGATTTGCGCACCGGCCATGTGCTTGGCGTGCGCACCGCGTTGAACGCACAGGCACGACACGGCGCAGACGTGATGAGCAGGATCGAGTTCGCGTGCGGCGGTGGTGCCGGCGAACTCACACGCATGATCCGCGCACAGGTGGGTGGATTGGCACGCGAGCTGGTCGAATCCAGCAGGGTCAGGTCCGGACTTGACCAGGTCGTAATTGTGGGGAACACGGTCATGCACCATTTGTTTTGCGGGTTGGACGTTGGGCCGCTTGCACAGTACCCGTTTGAATCCGGTGCGACAGGATTGCAGACGTTCGATGCAACCAGCCTCGGTTGGCACATGCCGTGTAATCCGGTTGTGCGGTTTTTACCGTGTCTCGGCGGGTTCGTCGGAAGCGATCTGCTGGCTGGCATATTTGCAGTGGGCATGCACAAGGCCGATGCGCCAGTTGCATTGATTGACCTGGGAACAAACGGTGAGGTTGTTGTGGGGAATCGCCACAGGATTGTCTGTGCCTCGACGGCAGCCGGCCCGGCGTTTGAAGGCGCACGGATCGAATGCGGCATGCGCGCTGCCACAGGCGCAATTTCAGAAGTCCACATTCAGAACAGCAAAATACAGTGTCATGTCCTGGGTAATGTCGAACCGCGCGGCATTTGCGGGAGCGGACTTGTAGATGCAGTTGCATGCGGGCTTGAGCTTGGATTGATCCGGCCGGATGGCCGATTGCAGAGCAATGAGCGTTGGGAGTTATGCCCGCCGGTGTACCTGACTCAGTCGGACATCCGACAGCTTCAGCTTGCCAAAGGCGCAATTGCAGCCGGCCAGCAAATTGTGGCTGAATACTGGGGTGTTACACTCGACCAGCTCGAGCGCGTGTATCTTGCAGGTGCGTTTGGTAACTACGTCCGACGCAGCAGCGCGCTCAGAATCGGGTTGATCAAGGTCAGCCCGGAGAAAATAGTCGCTGCAGGCAACACAGCACTGCGTGGTGCAAAGCTTGCCTTGCTCGGTTCGCCTGAGCAGGACTGGTCATATTCATGGCTGCGCGCGCAGACAACACACATCGCACTGAACCAACATCCGCAGTTTCAAGACATTTTCGCACAAGAGATGTCGTTTGCATCGCGGGTGGGTTGATCGGGAAAGCCCAATCTGCGGCGCACACGCCGCTACGGCTCGACTCGAAAGTGCTTTCGTGCCGAGCGTTTCTGTTTCTGTACCGAGCCAAAAACAAAGCTCGCTGACCGATTCAGACTGTGCATTGGCACACCGGCAAAACACCCCGAACCACTCGTAAGAGCGCAGTTTGCAGGATCGAGTGGCGAGTCGTGTCACCTGGTTTTTTCAGATGTCAGCGGTGCAATGGCATGAAACTGTCCGGCCTTGGTTACGGCACTGCACAAGGCTGTGGCGCGCAAAAGTGCCTCAGAACACTTCGCGCATGCGCAACACGGAAATGCGGCGCATCAACTGACAGTAGGCGTTCGCAGCCGCAACTGTGAAAGCATCCCATTGCATTATCCCGTCTCAACGCGCTCGGCTTCGTGGTGTAGGGGTAATTTACGCATGACCGTTCGGAGGTGGTCAGTCTGCCGTTACTGAATTGTCTCCAGACCGTCCACGCCAAGTGTGATGACCGGCTGCGCTTTTGCACCCCGATCACCACTGCCGGTCGGTTGGTTTGATCGGCTCAGGCTCCTGCAAAAAAATGCACTTGTGCTTGACCAACGTCCTTGACCAAGGGGCACATCTCCTTACGCTCAGGCGCATGCTCAAGCGCATGCTTAACTGCCTTGTATGTGGCATAGCCGTTGCTGTGCCAGCGGGTGATTACCCAATTCAACCTGTCCCGTTCACAGATGTCAGGTTCACCGCCGGCCTGCTGCAGGCGCGTCAAGCCACCAATTTGCATGTAACGCTTCCGTTTGCGATCAGGCAGTGCGAGAGTTCCGGCCGACTGAAGAATTTCGATCTGGCTGCTGAAGTCATGCGCAGACGAGCGGCTGGCGAAACAAATTTCCAAATCAAACCGCCAACTGAATATCCGTTTGACGACACCGACGTTTACAAGGTCATTGAAGGTGCATCATTTTGCTTGAGCGTGGAGCCGAACCCAGCTCTTGCCGAAAAGCTCGAGGAGATGATCAAGCACATTGCCGCTGCTCAGGAACCCGACGGGTACCTGTACACGTTCAGAACGATGCATCCCGACAGCCCAGGCCATCCGTGGATCGGTAAACAACGCTGGGAAAAAGACCCGGAACTCAGCCATGAACTGTACAATCTGGGGCACCTGTTCGAAGCCGGTGTAGCGCACTATCAGGCCACAGGCTCAAGGTCGTTGCTTGATATTTGCCTGAAAGCAGCCGAACTGCTCGACCGCGAATTCGCCAATGGCGAACCGCGGATCAGCCCCGGCCATCAGGTTGTCGAGATGGGCTTGGCAAAGCTCTACCGCGTCACGGGCGACAAGCGCTGGCTTAACCTGGCCAAGTTCTTTCTCGATGTTCGCGGTCACCGCCGCAGTGAATACAGTCAGGACCATAAACCTGTCGTCGAGCAGGACGAAGCTGTGGGCCACGCCGTGCGAGCAAACTACATGTACTGTGGAATGGCAGACGTGGCAGCACTCACGGGCGACACACGGTACTTTAACGCAATCACCAAAATCTGGGACAATGTTGTCGGGTGCAAACTGCACCTGACCGGCGGTTGCGGTGCACGCGCGTCCGGTGAAGCTTACGGAGCAAATTACGAGCTGCCACATCGCTGCTATAACGAGACCTGCGCTGCTGTGGCGTTTTTGTTCTGGAACCATCGCATGTTCCTCTTGACCGGCGACTCGAAGTACATGGACGTATTCGAGCGCACGCTTTACAACGGCGCGTTGAGTGGGGTGGGACTGTCCGGCGACAGGTTCTTTTATCCGAACCCACTCGAATACGATGGCCGGTCGAGAAACAACCACGGCCATGCAGGCCGCGCGCCGTGGTTCGGTTGCGCATGTTGCCCGCCGAACATCTTCAGATTGATAGCCTCGCTGGGCGGATACGTATATGCGGTTCAGAACGACCGCCTCTTTGTAAATTTGTACGCACAAAACAATGCAACTGCGACCGTGCGCGGCAAGAAAATCAAGCTTGTCCAAACCACGCAGTATCCCTGGGACGGCAGAATCGAACTGCGCATTGAGCCGGAAGCGCCTGTCGAGTTCACACTGTGCATGCGTATCCCGTGCTGGGTGCAGGGTAAACCGCTCCCGAGCAACCTGTACCTCTACGAGGATGCAACACCCGCAAAATGGACATTGCGGGTCAACGGCCGGCCGTTCACCGGCGCGCTACAGAAAGGTTACGCCCAACTCACACGCACCTGGAACAGGGGTGACGTCGTCGAGCTTGATTTTCCAATGCCGGTCAGGCGTGTCATCGGGCATCAGCGCATTTCGGCCACACGCAATCAGGTTGCACTCGAACGCGGCCCGATTGTCTATGCCTTCGAGGGGATTGATAATGAGGGGTATGTATTCGACATCGTGCTGCCGGCAACCGCAAAAATCATCCCTGAGCACCGACCGGATTTTCTTGGCGGAGCAACCGTGCTGAAAATTGAAGGAGCAACGCGGGCAGTGTACGCGGACGCTGACCGGCGTGAGGCGCGTCCGACAGACAGGTTACTGGCCATCCCGTACGCTTTATGGGCAAATCGGCAGCTCACCCCCATGACCGTCTGGGTCGCGCGTGATCCCTCCGTTGCACGGCCAAAGCCGCGCCCAACCTTGACATCCCAGGCAAAGGTCTCGGCATCTTTTGTGCGCGGGGGAATGAGCCTCGATCCAGTCAATGACCAGCTCACACCATCGAACGCACTGGCCGGATCGGCTGGAAACTTTGATTTTTGGCCGCACAAGGGCTCACTTGAATGGATCGTATACGAGTTCCCCGAGCCTACTACTGTTAAGGCAGTTAAGGTTTGGTGGTTCGACGATACCGGTACCGGCGAGTGCAGGGTGCCGGTCTCGTGGCGAGTTTTGTACCGCACCGACGCGAACAATTGGGTCCCAGTGCCGAATCCGTCGGCTTACGAAATCCGAAAGACCGGACCTGTCAGAGTCAGTTTCGACCCAATAACAACAACAGCGCTCAGGCTCGAGGTCCAGCTCCAACCAAATTTTTCCGCCGGCGTTTACGAATGGGAAGTTGAGTAAGGCACGGCCGCAGCCCAGTTTTCAGCAAATTTTGGACGACTGTTCGCCTTACCAATGCAGTTGCGACGACGTGCGCACCTCTGAAGGCGCAGTACCACATGGACCAGATCCCGGACGACATGAGAGCCATTCAGCCGCGCTCGGGCTGAAACGAAAGCGATGCCAGAGCACCGCACTACAAAAGCGTCCTGTGGTGCACAAGCCACGAGCATCTGTAGGGGCGGTCGCAGACCGCCGCTACAGAATTTCGGCACCACTTTTAATTCGACTGGAGGGACCATTTCCATGTCGGCCAGAGTTTGGTGCACGGCAAGCTCCACACTGCACCCCGCTCACACATAGGCTCGCCCTCAGATGCGGAATTTGATGCGCCGTGGAGGGGCACGCTCCGATATGGCCGCAAGGTGTTTGCGTGCCGCACTGACATAACTCCCAGAGTACGGTGCTCCGGCACCACGTTCATTTCGGCCCGTGCATAGCCGAACGGCTCCGAAGTCATACCCCGCCTGGCATATATGGAACTGCGCCCTGGAGGAGCGCGCGCCGTCACAACTGTCTTGTTTGGTGCCGGTCCCACAAGCATGGGACTTAATACGAGGCCAAAAATATGGCTAGCTTTGGATGTTTGTGTTGGCTCTGACGCGCAAAAAGCTTTCTGCCAAAGAAAGAAAGCACTTTTCGTTTTGATAACGCTGCACTTCAGAGTGCGGTGCGTTAATCGAGACAAAACCGGGAGCAAAGAGCACACTTTTAGATGACCACAACATCCTGCTCGGTCTCGACCACGCTGTTCAATATGTCCCGGCCTGGGCAGCCGGATCGGGTAAATTTTGTTTCACCAATTCATGCCAACTCAGCTAAGCTCGACGCATGATTGCGCGTTACAGCAGACCCGAGATGCGGGCGATTTGGTCGGATGAAAACAAGCTCAGGCTTTGGTTGGAAATCGAGCTGTTGACAGCCGAAGCACTCGTTGAGGAAGGAATCGTACCGGCTGCAGATTTCGAAAAGATCAAAGCCGGTGTCCAAAAGTGCCTTGAAGACCTCACCGGCCTCGTTACGCGCCAGCGCGAGCTTGAGAAAACGCTCAACCACGACGTGATTGCCTTCGTGGAGGCTGTCAGTGAAAAGATTAACCATCCTGCCAGCCGATGGTTCCACTTCGGCCTGACCAGTTACGATGTTGTTGATACGGCCCTGTCGCTGCAAATGGTGCAGTCGGCTGACATCCTGATAGCCGATGTAAAAGAGCTTTTGCCTGTCATAGCCCGGCGTGCGCGTGAACACAAGTTTACCCCATGTATCGGGCGGAGCCACGGTGTGCATGCTGAGCCGATCACGTTCGGGTTCAAGCTTGCTGTAATGTACGACGAGTTCAAACGCGCCCTTGAAAGACTCGAACGCGTCCGCAATGTTGTGGCTGTGGGCAAGCTCAGCGGCGCAGTTGGTACGGGGGCGCATCTGCCTGCGCGTGTTGAGAGTTATGTATGCGAAAAGCTCGGATTGCGTCCTGCACCGATTGCCACGCAAGTTATCCAACGCGATATACATGCCGAGTTCCACACTGTGCTTGCGCTTGTAGCTGCAAGCATCGAACGGTGGGCAGTCGAGTTCAGGCACCTGCAACGTACCGAGGTGCTCGAAGCCGAAGAACCGTTTACCAAGGGACAGAAAGGCTCAAGTGCAATGCCACACAAACGCAACCCGATCACTTGGGAACGGTTATCTGGCCTCGCCCGTGTATTGCGTGCAAATGCAATTGCAGCACTCGAAAACGTTGCATTGTGGCATGAACGTGACATCAGCCATAGCTCGGTCGAACGCATTATTTTCCCCGATTCATGCACCTTGCTCGATTACATGTTGCACCTGCTGGTGCGCCTGATGGACGGGCTGGCTGTTTACCCGGAAAACATGAAGAAAAATCTCGAGCTGAGCCTAGGCATGTGGAACAGCCAAACCGTCATGCTCGCCCTGATTCGCAATGGCCTGAGTCGCGAACGTGCGTATGAGCTTGTCCAGCGTAATGCAATGAATACTTGGGCAGCCAAGCACGCCGGTCGTAACGACGCGGATTTCCTTGCCCAGTTAAAGTCTGATCCTGAGATAGCCAGACATTTCGAGCCGGGGGAACTCGAAAAACTATGCACACTCGAATTCCATTTCAAACAGCTCGACGACAGGTTCAGGAAACTCGGGCTTGAATGACCAGCTCCGCGAGTTGTGGCCAGCGGTAATCTGCTCCGCCTCACGGCCAATGCCTTGCAACCGATTGGCTGATGACCGCACGGCACCTGCCTCGTAACTAAGCGTAATCATCGTCATGCAGACGCGGCTGTTTCAGTTGTCTTTGCAGGCTCTAAACCCAGATTTTGCTTTAGATTCGGACGTTGAGAAGAGGCGAATGCACAATCACCTGGTCTCGGAGCCGTCGGGAATACGCAAGCCAAAAGCATTCCGGTTGAAGATCCACGTTTTAATGCATTGAGCGGCCATTTGGGGTTTCACACCGCGCCGGAGGGGTTATAAACGCGAATCGGTGCCAATTGCAAAATCTGGTCTTGCGCCAAAGCAGCCCCTGCCACGCTTCGCAAGACTGCAGCCACTGTTTGTATAAAGGCCGATCCCAAAGCGGTGTTGGCGCTCCCCTGACGCTCGGTATGCCACCGCAGGGGCCAAAAGGCCCGACGACGGCGTTTCTCCTGCCTTGCTGCCACACCGGTGCTAATCCCAGATTTTGCTTTACACCCCACGCTGAAGCAGGTGCATTTATGACTACTTGGTTGCAGGTTGTCGCACAGATGCCAAATGCGCTGCAATTGAGCAGTCGCTATGTGTGCAAGCTGTGGAATGCGCCGGCATAGGACTGGAACTGGCCCAGCACGATCACAAACCCCGATCCTGCTATAGGATCGTGGATGCCAAGCTTGGCGTAAATGCTCTTACGGTTCTACATCAGGATGTGCCCTCGAAACACAGCCGGGCCTCCATGGCCACAGGAATCGCAATACAATTCGTCATCTGCCCCTATCATGCTCGATGTGTGGCTTTGCAGCGGTGCTCTTTGCAAATTAGCACGCACGCCTCGAGTCAATGGCTAGGGCATAAGGCAGGGCTCATGGATTTCTTAGCAAAGATCGTCGAAGCGTGCTGAGGGCTTTTTGCCTCCACTTGCCGTTTGATGGCATGCAGCAGATACTCGGCAGGCGCGCAGGCGTTGGGATTCAGAATTGGGGGAGATTCATGTTAGGCTTAGGATTTTGCACGCGCGCTCCGCCCGTCAATCACTGACCAAAAACTTAGGTATCTCAAATCTATGCACCCCTTTTCGCCCAATAACCAGTATCTTTTTGTCCATCAGATTCACTTTAACTATACCAAGTTCCGGCAGTCTAAATTTCTTCTTAACCTCCGGCCTTTCGCCATCCACTGCCACCAGGCACAAGTAATAACTAGGCTTCCGCCTTTTTTCGTCTGGAACTGTCTCGGTCACGTAAAGACATCTTTCGTTGACTGTACCGCTTAACCCAGCAACACCATTGAACTTCGCTGGTTTCTCCGAAAATACCAGCCTGCCAGACAGGTCAAACTTGTTAATTGTCCCATCAACGTGAACCGCTATGACCGAGTCCCCACAAAAGAACGGAGGCGCAACAATACGCCCGACCTCTTTCACGAAAATGGTCTCTACAGTATCAGTACCCAACCTAATAAGATGCACCTTGGTACGCTCACCTTCTCTACTGCGGTAACATAAAAGACCGTCAGGGCGCCACCCTCTTTCCCCCAATGCAACTTTCGATGAGGCACCCACCTGCGGCCTATCACCACAATATACTGGCAGTACAAAAATAAAGAAACCAACAAACCACAATACTAGCCACTTCATAGTGTTCGCGAAGAAGTTTAACCTATGATCCGGGATCGCCAAACGTTTCACCATTCTATCAATACTGTTGTGTCTCATATAGCTCGACCAGTCTTGGGTTTACTTTCTGGGCCTGCCAGGTGGCCTAGCCGGAGGCCGAAAAATGCAGTCTATGTCAGGGATTTTACATTCCTCACAATCGTGGTAGCAAGCTTCTAGACATTTCTGAATGCTGGGTACACCCGGCTGATGGCAAATCCAATCACAAAACAGCATGCAGTCAATCACCCAGTTCTCGTCTCGTTGCGATTCGGGCACATTCAGTTTTTTTCTAAAATACTCGCACTTATCACACCGTTTACCAGCGGACTTACCGTAAGCGTCAACTTTCCCTGCAGGGTCATTGAGTGCATAACCATAAACATTCAGCCCGCCACGTTCACCAATCGGATCCCTGCTTATCCATCCCGCCCATCGGGCGGGACCACTGGGGCGAGTAAAACCGGTAACCGTAGTAATAAAAGCCGGTAGCCCGATCCAGTTCCTTGCTGGAGAACTTGAACTGGCACAGGTCATTGCCGATTGACGATTTAAGATTGCCGAAAGCACTGTATTCGCAGGTGCCAATGGTGGTTGTCCCACTGCGGGTAATGATCACATCACCACGATGATTGTGGTGTACGTAATAAGTCCCCGGCGTAACGGCGCTGTCGGCATGGAGGATCCCGGGAATGAGGGTCCCGATATCGGTTGCACGCCTTATCGCGCACACAAACTTGTACCGCAATTGCTCAGCTCCTCGCATAGATCAGATGGGATGCCACGAAAAACTGAGGGCAGAGCCATTCTACAGGGTTTCAATCATTGCTTTATAGAATTGGTGGCTTGCCCAGCACTTTGGCCTCTCTCCGGCATAAAAATCGGGTCCATCTCCTCAATGAATCGCATCGCATTTGTGCGAAGCGACGGTAACGCATGCTCGAATCGGTCTATACCAACAACAGCCCGAATCTCAGGATAAACCCGCTGGAAAACTGGAAGCGCAGCGCGATTCGTCAAAATCCATTCACGTCCGCGCCATTCCCAAATCTGCTGCAGAAGTAGGAACATGTTGAGTTCCAGCATCTCGCGGGCTTTCTCTACATTGTTGGTGCGAAGCAATTGTAAAACTGCATAGTCGGCGTCTATCTCGAATGAAAGCGCTTCTGCTAATGTCTCCGTTTTTTTATCCTTTCCTGACATCGATTCGTTTGACCCAGACTGTTTACACCCAACAAACATCCCAACAGTCAGTACAATGCTCACCATCCATATCACTTTATAAACCGTTGCAAAACCGCTCTTCTCGTTCATGGTTACCATTTCTAGTCAATTTTTACTTTATCAGCTCCTGGAGGCACGATATGGCTCGCGCAGAGGAGGAAATACTTTTTTAGACACAAGTCGGCCTGTAGAACAGTACTCGATTTTATCGCACACAGGTACGCTGCGCACATTTGGCATCTTATTTCCCAACCTTGAGTTTGCTCTGGGTCACGCGAGCTTATGAAACAGCAATCTTCCTTTGCCTCTTTTGTCGCCTTTCCACCAATCTTGTCGGCAAGCCAGTCTCTTAGTGCTTCAGGAATCTCGTCTCCCCTGCCGCTCCCACTTTGACAAGGATTGGGAGCGCAACCCATCAAGCCTAATTCATCGAATCGTCCAGTCGGATTATTGTGAACGAACCCATAAAGGTTTATCCCGCCTAATTCTCCCAACTGATCTTGTTTTATCCACCTCTGCCACTGGGGCGCGTAGAACCGGTAACCGTAGTAGTAAAAGCCAGTAGCCCGATCCAATTCCTTGCTGGAAAACTTGAAACGACAGACGTCGTAACTACCTGGCCTATATGTCAAAGCCCCAAACGCAGAATACCCATCCGTGCCCACGGTCGCTCCGCCAACACTCCGAGTAACAATAACATCTCCACGATGGTTGTGATGCACGTAGTAAGTCCCTGGTGGGCCGCTGCTGCCGGCATGATGCGTCACTGCCACAATTGTCCCGATGTCGCCAGCCAACCCGACCCCACGGGTGTAGCTCTCAAGCAGTTGGCCCTGGGCATTCATCACTGCAATAATATCCCAACCGTCAAAAAGGTAAAGTGTCTTCACCAATTGACCATTGAGCAGCTCTTGCTTTGCAATCCGCCGGCTGTTGGCGTCATACCAGTTCTGCTGAACAACAACCCCATTGCTGGTGACTTTAACCAACCGATCTGCCCAATCCCATTCATAGACCCAGTTTGTGGTGCTGCTGACCCAGTTGGTCAAGTTCCCGTTGCCGTCGTAGAGGAAGTATTCTGGAGTTTCGTCTTTCTTGACCCACCGGTTGGTGGTGTATGTGTTGCCCGATACATCAGTCACTGTAACCACCAGTTCGTTTGAGCCAGCGTGCAGAGGTACGTTGGGCAGCACAAATGTGCCGTCGTTGGTGCTGACCCGCCCACGCACACCCCGACACTCAGCCCAACTATTATACCATTTGTTGTTGTTCGGGCCAGGCTCGACTTCGCCCGTCACCGTCACGCTCCAGTTGGTGTTGTTTGGTTGGGCACGGGCGATCAGCTCGTTGTCGGGGTTGTAAATCCATCTTGTGCCGCCCGGCGCATTGAGCCAGTTACCCACCTCGTCGTATTGCCAGGAGTTAGTCAAGCTGCCGGGTTGTCCGGAGATAAAGCAAACCTCATTGGTCAACTGGCCCACAGCGTCATAGGCGTAGAGATTTGTACCGGGTGGGAACACGCCACCGAGATTTGTAATGGCCAAAATGTTTCCGCCTGTGTCCCAGCCGTAGGTGTAGCACGTGACAAGTGAACTGCCGTTTGTTATTCCAAGCCTGAGCAGACGAGACTCGATATCATAGCTGTGGGTGACGATATCGCCGTTACCGTAGCCTTTTTTGAGCAAGCGCCCGGCTAAGTCGTACTGGTACCATGCAGTTGCAGCAACTGCACCATTTGTGAGCTGCACGACATTTGTGAGCCGGTTCATCGAATCGTACTGGTAGCGTGTCTGGATAGTACCAGTTAACCCTTGCAGTCCTGTGATGAGCCGGTTTGTCAGGTTACCCACAGGATCATACGCATAGCTGATGCGGTACCTGACAGTGCTAAAGCCCGGTATGTTTGTGAGCATACAGATTGCATTGGTGACGCGGTTCAACGGGTCGTAGGTGTATTCGAACACAGAGTTTGTTGAGGCTACTCGTGTGACATTGCCGAGCACGTCGTACTGTAGCTCGATCAAAGTGTTATTGTCGTTGTCGGTCACTGATACAAGCCGGCCCAACGGATCGTATTGGTATTTGGTGACGTTGCCATTGCCGTCTTCGCGCCAGGCCAACCAGCCGCGGAATGTGTAATCGTACCGTGTGATTTTGCCCGTGGGTGTGACGAGCTTGGTCAGGCGACTGAACCCGTTTGTGGAAGTGTACTCGAACCGCTTCACGCGTTGCGCGCCGTTGACATAGGTGATGAGGTTAGTGATCTGGTCTGCGCCGTTGTACCGGAACTCGACGACCCGGTTCTCAGGGTCTGTAACACGGCTTACACGGCCAAGCTCGTCGTGGTCGTAGACGGTGCTACGGCCGAGTCTGTCGGTGGCAACCTCCAACCCACAGCAGCCGTATTGATACGACTGATAAGTGCCGTCCGGGTAAAGCACCTGTCTAATGCGGTCGAGATTATCGTGCTGGTAACGCAAGTACAAACCCGAGCCGTGGTTAGTGACAGCGTTAAGTCTGCCGATAGCGTCGTAGCCCATTGAGTTACTGGAGCCGTCTGGGTAAATGGCACAGACCTGCAGTCCACGCCAGTCATAGAGCCAGCGGTTGGTGCGCAGCAGGGCATCAATCAAATGAGTTACATTACCGTCTTGGTCATAAAGCATACGCGTGACCTGATTAAGTGCATTGGTGATAAAGAGTAACCGGTCCTTGTTGTCATAAACATAGCGGTTTGTCTGGTTGAGCGGATTAATGGAGCCGGCGAGATTGTCGCGGCTGTCGTACCAATTGATCCATGTGCCCAAGGGTTGAAGCACAGTACTTTCTCCTGTTTCATTGGTGTATATGGTAGTGCTGACAAGGTTACGGTTGGAGAACCGGTTGACGTAGCGCACGTCGGGGTAATTGGCCTCTGCGTAGGTTTTGGGAGTATTGTAGTGATCTGTCTGGATTGGATCTGCATTGACATCGAAATCGTGAAGTTCCCATAAATGGCCCGACGTTGGAGGATTGGCGGACAGGTTAGGCCGCTCGACATTGACCTCGGAGCGAGTAATTCGATCAGCACCCGGGCTGTTGCCTACGCGCCAAGTGCGGTACAACCATACATTGCCTGCTCTATCGATCTCTGTGATAGGCCCCGAAAGGTTCGCGCCATGCCAGAAATACTGATTGGTTTGCCCCAGCGGATCAACAGCGCGAATGCCAAATGGTTGTGGGAATCCGTGGGCGCCACGTTGGTAGAAGAATTTCCAAGCCTGTTGGTTTGGATACACAATTTTTGTGACCCAACGACGGTCGTTATACTCGATATGTGTCGTCAAGCCGCCCATGTCGGTTATGGAAACCAACAAGCCCTTGTTG
>Ga0078972_1008042_pt1 | contig 22621 bp, 16 predicted proteins | sample YelNatPaOPGAMG01_FD_67568 | JGI IMG/M metagenome (GOLD analysis project Ga0078972, IMG submission 67568) | Hot spring thermophilic microbial communities from Obsidian Pool, Yellowstone National Park, USA - OP-RAMG-01 (SPADES assembly) (version 2) | ecosystem: Environmental > Aquatic > Thermal...
AAGCGGCCGTCGCGACTGGCGGCGCTGAACCATAGCTCCCACCGCGGCGCCCAGGGGATCCAATCAACGGGCTGGAAATGCAACGCGGCCGATATGCGCTGGCGATTCGTCACGGGGCCACCTCCGCAAGATGGCAGCACGGCTTCACGGCACGTACTCACCCAGCAGGCCGAGCCCCGGCCCATTGTTGAAGATGCTGAGAAACACCTCCGCAAGCCGCATGCAGCGCAAAGCCTCGTTACTGTAGGGATCGTGGCTGATCAGGGCGTACTCAAAGACCTGGTGGGTGACTGGCTCGCCGCCAACGATGATGTAGAACTCCTCCGAAACTGGATCGCCCCAGGCCGCCTGCCACTGGCGCAGGAAGAACCGGGCCAAGTTGTGCTTGGTGCGGTCCACGTAACGGCCGTCAACGCCCGGCTTTGGCAGCGCGTCCAGAAATGGGCGGCTGTTGCGGTCGGCATATTCAGACGCGACCCATGAGCCCAAGGGTTCCTGGGTCACCACACCATCCGGATGGACGGCCAGCGCACCAGCCTCGAAAAACTCGATCCAGTTGCCGTCGGCAGCCTGAAAGCCACCAGGCACCGCAGCACCGATGAACCGAGCCACATCCGAGTGCGAAACCAGATATTTCGCTATGGCCGCCTGCCGCCAGGCGCTGTCTTGCGTCGGTGGAGCGCCGCCCGAGATCTGCACACCCGTGTAGTAGTGCTGCAAAATCTCGCGGTAGCTGGCGCCGCGCTGAGCCATGGCAGAGGCGCCCTCCTGGCACATACCAACGCCGTGACCAAACATAGTCGTGAAGCCGCAGATGCAGGAGACAGAACGGCAGTAGGGGATTACGGAGCCCCAGACGCTCTCACTATCGCGAGTATGGCCGTCGCAGTGGCCGAAGTAGTAGGCGCGGATGATCGAGCCGTTATACAGGGCTACTTCTCCTCTCGTCTCGTCCACGGCCCGGTCGCTCTGGGGGTAATGCACGTTACGCCACACCTGGCAGTGCTCGGTCGTGCAGACGTCGGCTCCCTGGCTCGTGTGGGCATGAGACGTCGCAGCATACGAACGCGCAGCCACGGCCTGGGCCTTCTGCGCTTCCAAGGGGCGCAAGCTGCCCATTTCGACCGGCACAACACCCTTCAGGTAATCCTCCATCGGCATCACCACCACCGACTGATCAGGCATCAGCACCCGGATGGTAGTGGGGACGAAGACACCGCTCTTGCGCCGCCGGCCAAGGCTGAGCAGGCCGCGCCTTTCGCTGCTCCTGCCAAACATCCAGCGATCACCTCTCCGATCTAGATGGTCTCATGTCTGTCGCGCACGACCTCGACTAGAGCCAGGATATTCTCAACAGGCACGTCGCGCGGGATGGCGTGCGAAGGGGCGAGGATGTAGCCGCCACCTCTACCGATCTCGCGTATCAGCCGCTCAGCCTCACGCCGGACGTCGTCGGGGGTGCCGAAGGGCATCACGCGCTGGATGCTCATTCCGCCCAGGAAACTGAGCCGATCCCCGTACAGGCGCTTCACCTCGTAGACGTCCATAACTTCCGGCTGAAAGGGGTTGAATACGTCCAGCCCGGCCTCGATCAGGTCAGGAAACAACTCATCAACATCCCCACATGAATGGATATAGACATGTTTGCCGTGTGCCTTTACAGCGGCGTACATCCGCTGCACTCGAGGCAAGATGAAGCGGCGCCACAGCTTCGGCCCCATGATAAGCCCTCGCTGGCTGCCCCAGTCGTCGCCGAAATACACGGCGTCGATCGGGTAGCGGACGGCATTTTCCACAAGGCGCAGGTTATACTCGCAGATGGCGTCCAACAGATCGTCAACGAACTCAGGTGCCTCGATCATGTCCATCAGCAGGTCAGTCATGCCACGCAGTGTCCAGGCACGCTCGAACAATGAGAAGCCGATGGAGCAAACGCTGTAGCGATCCCCTTTCCTTTCCAGGCAGCGCTCGAAGGTCTCCCACCGGGCCGGATCGTCGGGGTCGGGCCAGTTGTAACCGGCCAGGCTCCGGTCGCGGAGTTGGTAATGCTCGACAATGCCGATGTCAGGGTCCACTGTGCGGTTCCATACGACGCCGAACTGATCCCGCCAATAGCCGGGCTTGACGAAGCCCTCCTCGCCTTCCGCCACTGGGGCCACCGCGAACAAATGGTTGCCGAGCCAGTCGTCGAGCTCTTCGGGAGCAACGCCGACGGCTTTCGCCAGGCTGTCCGCTGCCGGTATCGTCAGGCCAATCTCCCAGGGAATCCTATCGGGCTCCACATGAGCTATGGCCGCACACACCCGTTCTCTACGAGTCAAACCGACCTCCCGCGCACCTGCTCACGCCATCCTTGGTACTCGTGCCAGTATCTCAGCGATAACCTCGTAGCTGATGGTGCCGAGTTTGGCGGCTACCTCATCCGCCCCTATGCTAGCCTCTCCCTGGCTACCAATCAACACCACCTCGTCCCCCTTCCGCACGCCCGCGACCGAGGTTACATCCACCATGGCCTGATCCATGCATACATTCCCAATCAGGCGGCAACGGCGCCCCCGAATCAGCACCTCTCCCCAGTTGCGCGGCCCGCGGCGGAAACCATCGGCATAGCCGACCGGGATCACCGCAATCCGCATCTGGCTCTCCGCTCTGTGATTGAGCCCATAACCGATGTAAGTGCCAGCCGGCACGTCCTTCACCTGGGCGACAGTGGTCTTGAAACTAAGCACTGGGCGCATACCGACAGGCAAAGGCACGAACGGCGAGGGAGAGAGGCCGTAAAGCCCTAGACCAATGCGCACCATGTCCAGACGCGACGCGGGCATCGTCAACGCCGCCGCAGTATTGGCAGCATGGGCGAGCGGCGGGCGTAGACCGGCCTCTTCCAGGCTCGTCAAGAGCATCAGGAAGCGCTCCAACTGGCTGCGCGCATAGGACTTGTCCGGCTCATCAGCACTGCCGAAATGGGTGAAAATGCCCTGCACGTGAAGCGAGGGCAGAGCGCGCAGGCGCGCCAGGAAGGGTGGAACTTGTTCTGGCCACAACCCAAGGCGAGCCATGCCCGTGTCAACCTTAACGTGTACGGAGGCAGTCAGCCCCGTCTCAGTCCCTGCCCGTGCCAGCGCTTCTGCCTCGTCCCATGAAAAGACGGTACACGCTATGCCCAAGCGCACCGCCTGCCGCGCTTGCCAGGCTGGGGTATAGCCCAAGATCAGGATTGGGGCGCTGATCCCAGCCTCCCGCAATGCTCTCGCTTCGCTGAGGCAGGCCACCCCCAGCGACTCGGCTCCGTTCGCCAGGGCGATCCTGGCGACGCGAACCGCCCCGTGGCCGTAGCCATCGGCCTTGAGAACAGCCATCAACGGAACGCCACACACTCGCCTGAGCAGGCGAACATTCTGAGCCAAGGCCTCGGCATCTATCTCCACCCAGGTCGGCCGGTCAGGACGCACCAGTGCGACACCCTGCCAATAGGGCTCGCTGCGCACGAGCGACCCTGAAGTGTGGTCCCGCACCAGGCCAGCCACAACGCGCTCGAGCCGCGAAGCGCGATTGCCCTTGACCAGCACAAGATCCCCGGGCTCCAGGCAGGAGGCGAGGGCGGCCGTCAGGTCATCTAGCGAGTAATACACCTTGACTTGTTCGCCAAGCCTGGCAGCCTCGCTCGCGACCTCCGCTCCCTGATCGCCAAGGGCCCACAAACTGGCGCCGCTGCCTGTCACAGCCTCGGCGAGTGCGGAGCGCCAGCCGTCCACGCCTTCAGTGTCGTCCAGACTGCCGAGGACGAGGTGCCGCCGCCTGCCTGGCAGCAAACGCAGAGCCTCGATCGCGGCAAGCGCCGACGTCGGGCAACCGCTGAAGGTATCATCGAGGATGGTTGCGCCCGCGAGCCCAGGCATGAGGTTAAGGCGTCCCGGCTCGGGTCGCGCCGAGCCCAGGCGTTGGGCGCACTCCTCCAGGCTCAGCCCCTCCGTCAGGCCGACGGCGATAGCAGCCAGGCAATCGTAGACAAGAGCCGGAGCGTAGAGTCCGACCTTGCAGCGAGCAGCATGGCCACGCCAGTGCACGGTGAAGGACAGGCCATCCGCGCCTAACTGGATGTCGCTGGCCCTAACGTCCGCCGGCCCAAGGCCGAAGGATATCACCTGGGCCGCCCTGCCCGACATCGCCCATACGCGCTCGTCGTCCCGATTCAGGACGGCCAGGCTCGCGGCATACGGGCCGTGGATGATCGCCGACATCTCGGCAGCGGCGTTGTCGAGCGTACCAAAGACATCGAGGTGCGGCTCGTGAACGTTCATGACCACGGCTGTGTTGGGGTGAGCCATGGCTGCCATGGCCTGCAGTTCTCCAAAGTGGCCACTGGCGAATTCGAGAACGGCCAGCCCAGCACTGCGATCGCATTCGGCCAGGGCAATGGGGAGCCCTAAGCGGCCGGAAAGGTTGCCGCCAGATTCGGTCACGTGCAACCGGCCGGATAGGACATGGGTAATCAGGGATTTGGTCGTCGTCTTGCCGAGGCTGCCCGTGACGGCAATCACTCTGGGAGCCCAACGGCGGACGGCATCGCCGGCCCAGTCGGCCAGCGCGGCCAGCACGTCAGAGACCAGCAGGAAGGGCACCTCATAGGAGGGCATATCGGGCAAGCGCTCACAGATCACGGCGCCTGCTCCCTTGGCTACCGCCTCCGCGATGTGGTCGTGCCCGTCTCCCGTCGCCGTCCGCAAGGCAAGGAAAGCTCGCGCCTGGCAATCAGCCCGAGAGTCGTAGGCGAAGCCGGCTAGTTCACTCTCCCTGGTTGGCCCGTGCACCTGAGCCCCGGTCGCTCGGACGAACTCAGCCAGGTTGAGCAAACCGGCCTCCTACCACCGGCCTGGCAAGGCTTTGGACCCTATCATTCATCGCGACCGCCCCGTGCCATCTGCCGCTCGGCATCGCGCTCGGCGATGGCCTCGCGCTTGTCATATAGCTTGCGCCCTTTGGCGAGCGCAACCTCAACCTTCGCCCTGCCATTCTTGAGGTAGAGACGAGTAGGCACCAGGGTGAGGCCCTTCTGCGCTACCTGGTTCCCCAGCCGCACAATCTCGTCCCGATGGAGAAGCAGTTTGCGCGGCCGGCGCGGGTCGTGGTTAGCATAGCCGCCGCGTTCGTACGGCGTTATGTGCATTTCCATCAGCCAGGCTTCGCCGCCCTTGATCTGTACATAGGCGTCCCGAAGATTGACGCGGCCCTCGCGGACGGACTTGATCTCCGTGCCGGTGAGCGCCAGGCCAGCCTCAACGGAATCGCGGAGGTCATAGTCATGGTGGGCCTTGCGGTTAACCGCAATGGTTCTGGATTCTCCCTTCAACGTCGCTCCTCCGCTAGATACCTATCCGCCGCGGCGAGTTGGGCGTCGGACCCGTCGTTCCCTGGTTGGACCGCCAGGTCCGGCTCCAGTCCTTTGCCCTCTATCACCTGCCCACCGGCAGTGTACCAGAAGGCGGTGCTTATGAGCAGCCGCGAGCCATCGCTCAGGTCAACCGCGCGAACCGTCGCACCGCTACCATAGGTGCGCTCGCCGACCAGAATGCCCCGGCCCGATTCGCGCACGGCAGCGGCGACGGCCTCCGCGCCGGCACAGGACCCTGAATCCACCAGGACGGCCATTGGCAGGGCCGACGCCTGCTGACCCGGCTGGCTCTCGTACGTGCGATGCTGCCCATCCCGGCCTCTCTCGCTGGCTATCACATTCTCGCCCACAAGTTGGCCAGCCACCGACACCGCCTCTTCCAGTGTGCCTCCGCAGAGCCCACGCAGGTCAACCAGAATGCCGGCAGTGTCTGCCGCTCGTGAGTCATTGATGACAGCGGTGATGGCAGACACATCGGCAGGCCAACCCCTCAGCGCCAGGTAGACTGCGCCTGAAGGCAAGATAGAACTGACCACTTCCTGCCCGCGAGTCGCATGAGCGAGAGCGACGCTCAGCGTCGAGCCGTCAGAGTGGCGCAGCACCACGCTCACCGATGAACCCGGCTTCCCGCTCAGGATCAGGCCTGCATCAATGAGCCCGAGCCCCTGCACCGCGATCCCGGCAGCGGACACCAGGACATCTCCCGGCCGCACGCCATCCGCCGCAGCTGCTGGCCCGACCCAATCTACCAGGATCCGGCCATCCGGGCCAGGGCGGAGGCCGAGTCCGACCCCTGTGCACTGGGCATGATCGCACTGACGCGCTACCCGAGCCAGGTCTGGCCCCAGCAGGCGGGTATTGACGTCATGCCAGGCCCCGACGAGGCCAGTCGCCGCACCCCGGGCGACATCGCTTGCAGGTGGCAACGGCTGGACGAACTCGCGGTGCACAATGCTCCAGACCTCGTCGTACAGCCGGAACTCCTGCAGAGGTGCCGTGTCGGCCGCCCGCGCTCTTGCCGTGCTGACGGCGCTACCACCCCAAAAGCTCACCCCTGCGACGATAATCGCCAGGCCAAGCAGGATCGCCGAGCCCAGCGTTCCCAGAGAGCGCTGTCGCGGAGCCCACAGTCGCTTCATCTAGCCGTCCCGGAAACAGGCGTGGGAGTGACCAGCCCGGCCTCAGCGGCTAGCACGTCCAGCCCTCGCGCCAAGGTCGCGTCGGCGCTCCCCGTCCCGGGCGCCACCTCGTAGTCAGGCATGAGGCCCTTGCCATTGATCTCGTGTCCCGCCGGGGTGAGCCATAGCGCCGCCGTCACATGAAGGCTGCTCCCGTCCGTCAGCTGGTAGGCGTATTGTACCGAACCCTTGCCATATGTCCGCGAACCGACCAGCCAAGCGCGCCCATCATCCCTCAGCGCGCCGGCCACGATCTCGGCCGCGCTTGCGCTGCCGCCGTCAACAAGCACGACCAGAGGCAGATCCGTCCTTGTCCTGGGCAACACGCTGTAGAGCCGCTGCTTTCCTCCGGGCATCACCTCACGCACAACATCGCCCTCGGCGAGGAAACGGCTTGCTACCTCTACCGCCGCATCCAGAAGCCCGCCCGGGTTCGCCCGCAGGTCGAGCATTAGCGCCCGGGCGCCGCCACCCCTGAGATCCGCCAGCGCCTGATCCAGTTCCGAGGCAGTACGCTCACTGAAGAGCGAGATGCGGACATATCCTACTGGCAGCCCCTTGTATGGCATCATCTGCCATTGGACAGTCGGCTGTGGTATGTCCGCTCGCACAATGGCGAAGCTCAACTGGATCCCGGCCCGCTCGATCGTTATGTTCACGGTGGAACCGACCGGCCCGCGCACCAGGGCCACTACCTGGTCAGTGGTCGCATCTTCCGGAAGCGTCCGGCCATCAACAGCGATCAGTCTGTCGCCCTCGCGAATGCCGGCTCGGCTCGCCGGGGAATCGGGGAGAGGCCGCAGCCAGATTGCACCGTCCTTCTGATAGACGTAAGCCCCGATGCCGCCAAAACGGCCACGCAGGCTGTCCTGCTCAATCTGGTTCGCCGCTGGCCGCACGAGCCGAGTGTAGGGGTCGTGTAGGGTGGCGAGGGAGCCTTCGATCGCCCCATAGGCCAATTCCGTCGCCGGTGGCGTTGGCCCACAATAGTAGGCCTGGAGGCTGCGCCAGGCCTCCAGAGCCAAGGCGAGGTCTCCGCCCCGGGAAGAAGGTGAGCGCAGGCGGGCATAGCCACAGCCTGCCAGAAACCCAGCGGCACACGCAATCGCTATGACCGTCAGCGCCAGCCACAGTCGCTGCCGTATAGCCACCCGCCGGATTTTCATCCGCCCGATCCCGGCCATCGCCGTCCCTTCTGCAAGCCGGCTGCGAGCAAGCCGCTGCTCACATGACCGCCGGATCCGGTTCGAGGCCCTCTTCGTAACGAGGATGGCTGCGATGGTGGCTGCGGACACGCGCGAGCGGGGCAGCGGGGCGCACCTCACGCTTGTGAGCGAGTATCTCGCGTAGAGCCCATAGGAGGAACCGGCGCCAGTCCCGGTCATCTGGCGGCGTCAACCAGACCTGACCGCGGCCGAGCCTGCCATAGCCGCCGAGCAGTTCCTGCAAGTGGCGCCCTTCCAGCCACGAGACGTCCATACGCACATAAAACTGGCCGTCCTCCTTGCCGATGGCGGTGGCGCCGAGAGATTCCGCCACCACTTTGACCCTGGCTTGATAGAGAAGCGTCTCTACCACCGGCGGTGGCGGGCCAAAGCGGTCGCGAAGCTCTTTTTCAAATTCGTCTACCTCGCCGATGTCCCTGCTCGCGGCCAACCGGCGGTACAGCGCCAGGCGAAGCGCAGCATCGGGGATGTAGCTCTCGGGGAATTCGGACTGGAGTGGCAGGTTGATCTGCAGGCTGGGCTGCAGCGGCCGGAGGAAGGCCTCCAGTTCCGAGCCTTGCACCGCTGCAGCATCACCGAGCGCAGCCCGGCGCTCGGCCACGGCCTGGGCGAGCAGCCGCGTGTAGAGGTCGAAACCAACGGCGCTGATGTGCCCGTGCTGGCGCCGGCCGAGAATGTCGCCCGCACCACGGATTTCCAGGTCCCGCATCGCGATCTGAAGCCCCGACCCTAGCTCGGAAGCCTCCATAATGGCGCGCAGACGCTGCCGAGCAACCTCGCTCAGGCCTTGGCCCGGAGAGTGCAGCAGATAGGCGTACGCGCGCGCCGCACCGCGACCCACTCGGCCTCGCAGTTGGTACAACTGGGCGAGGCCGAAGCGGTCAGCATGATTGATGATGATGGTGTTGGCGTTCGGGATATCCAAGCCGCTCTCGATGATCGTCGTACAGATGAGCACGTCAACCTCGCCGGCGGCGAACCGCTCCATGACCGAGCTCAACTCTCTTTCCGGCAACTGCCCATGCCCCACGCCGACGCGCGCCTCGGGAACCAACCGGCTGATGCGCGAGCGCAGACTCTCGATGCCACGCACGCGGTCATGCACCAGGAACACCTGCCCCCCGCGAGCTAGCTCCCGGCGGATGGCGCGCTGCACCAGGCTATCGTCCCACTGGGCCACGTAGGTCCAGACCGGCAGCCTGTCCTCGGGCGGGGTGTCAATGCTGCTCATATCCCGTAGGCCAGTGATCGCCATGTAGAGCGTTCGCGGTATGGGGGTGGCAGTCATCGTGAGCACGTCCACTTCCTTGCGCAACTGCTTCAGCGCTTCCTTATGCCGAACGCCAAAGCGTTGCTCCTCATCAATGATCACCAGCCCCAGGTCCTTGAAGAGCACGTCAGGTTGCAGCAACCGGTGCGTGCCGATGACAATGTCAACGTCACCCTGGATAAGGCGCGCTATGATATCCCGCTGCTCACGCTCGGACCGGAAGCGCGATAGCATCTCCACGGTCACCGGGAATGGCGCCAGTCGGCGGGTGAAGGTGTCATAGTGCTGCTGCGCCAGGACGGTGGTGGGCACGAGCACCGCCACCTGCTTGCCATTCATCACTGCCTTGAAAGCAGCGCGCAGAGCAACCTCGGTCTTGCCGTAGCCGACATCCCCGGAGATCAGGCGGTCCATCGGCCGAGGCTCTTCCATGTCCCCCTTGACGGCGGCGATTGCTCGCAGTTGGTCTTCGGTCTCCTCGTAAGGGAATGACGCCTCCAACTCGTGCTGCCAGCCGTCGTCTTCTTTGAAAGAGTAACCGCTTGCCACCAGCCGGGCAGCGTAGAGATCGAGCAGGTCATCGGCAATCGCCTGGACAGCTCTGCCGGCACGCGCCTTTGCCTCGCGCCAATCGGCGGCTCCCAGGCGCGTAAGCGCTGGAGGCGCGTCACCTGCACCCACATACCGGCTGACACGGTCCACCTGGTAACTGGGCACGAATAGGCGGTCGCCGCCCGCGTACTCGATTTCAAGGTATTCGCGCTCAACACCGTCGCGCACAAGGCGGCGCAAGGCCAGGTAGCGGCCGATGCCATGCTCAATGTGCACCACGTACTCGCCTGGCTGCACCTCGGAGATGAAAGCCTCGTTCCTCGCCCGGCGGACGGGCGGGCGTCTCACTGGTCGCTTCCAGCCGAAGATGTCGGTGTCTGTGAACACCGCTACCTCATAACCGTCGGGCAAGCGGAGCGTCCAGCCTTCCGGGTAGACATCATCAAGCAGATAGATGCCCCGCAGAGGCAGCGACGGTCCGCTCTCCTCAGCCGATGACATGGTGGCAGCGACGCCCTGCTCGGCAAGCAACTCCGAGAAACGCTGAGCCTGACGGCTGATCACCAGGGCCGCACCTTTCGCAGCCGCTTCACGAAAGCGATCCAGGGCAGCTTTCACCTGGCCGCCCAGGCGCAGTTGGGGAACAAAGACTCCCCGCAGACTGCCTGCCTCGTCTTCCTCAGGCGCACCCCCCATGCCCAGGTTATGGGCGCGGACATCGAGCAGGCGCTCACGCAGAGCCTGCCACTCCAAAAGCGCCGGTGCCATCCCAGTGGGCAGGTCGCCACCAAGCATGCCACGAGCCTGTGCTTCCTGCGCTTGATCCCAGTACTCCTCAGCCGCTGCGTCGGTCAGGTCGAGATCATCTATCAGGACGATGCCATTGGGCCCGAGGTAATCTAGCAGCGAGCAAGCCCGCTCATACAGGTAGCCCAGATACAGCCCAAATGCCTGAGGCAACTGCCCCTGCTCCAGCATCTCTCGGTCACGCTCAAAATCGGCCCGAGCAGCGGTGTGGCAACCCTCCAGATCCAAGCGCGCCATGGCGGCCACGCTCCAAGGCCCAAGCCCGGCCACTGCCTCGTTTGCCGGGCTGAGCAGAACATGATCTACCATGCCTGTGGACAGCTGGGATTCGGGGTCGAAGCTCCTTAGGCTATCTACCAGGTCACCGAAGAACTCCACGCGCACCGGGCTCGATGCTGTGGCCGGGAATACGTCCACGATGCCACCACGGCGGCTGAAGGTGCCGGGCACCTCGACAACGGTCGCTTGCTGGTACCCGTTGTCCACAAGGTAGCGGGTCAGGTCGCTGAGGGCGATCTGGTAGCCAGGCCGGACCATCAGAAGGCGACCACGCAACTGCTCTGGCGCGGGCAATGGCGTGAGAAGGGACTGTACTGAGGCGACAACGATTCGCCTCTGGGAAGGCTGCCTCACAAGTGACGCCAGAACCCTCACCCGCTCCCGGATCGTCTCTTGGCTCCACGGGATGCGCTCGAGTGGCAGTGCCTCGGGCGCCGGGAACAGGAGCAACTCGCCCTCGAACCAGAAAGCCAACTCCTCCAGGAACTGCCGCGCCCGCTCGTCGCTGTTGGCGAGCAATAGGCCGTTGCCGCTGAGATCCTCCGTCAGGGCAGCGGCCACCACTGCTCGAGCAGCTTCTATCGCGCCCAAAGAGATTGGAGCGGCTCCATCCGGCCTGGCGGCAACGGCCCGGCGCAGCACGGCCTGATACTCGGGGGTCTGGCGCAGCAGTTGCTTGAGTGAATGCAATCTAGTCACGGCTTGTCCTTCCGCGGGGAGGGATCAACATCAGCCGTTGAAACGGTTCATCGCCGCCTCAATACCTGCGGTGAGGTAGCACTCGATGGCAGATGCGGCGCGCTCGATCGTGTCGCGCAGGGCTTCGGCCTCGCTTGCTTCGAAGGGCGCCAATACATAGTCACGTACATCCCCAGATCCGGCCGGCCGCCCTATGCCAATACGCAAGCGAGCGAATTCCTGCCCGCCCAGAGCGTCAATGATGGAGATGATGCCCTTGTGCCCGGCGGCACTGCCGCCAAACCGTAGCCTTATCCGCCCCAGGGGCAGGTCAACGTCGTCGTGGACCACGAGCATTGCCGTCGGCGAGAGCTGGCTTTCCTTCAGGGCGGCGCCGACCGCCCGGCCGCTCAGGTTCATGAATGTGAGTGGTTCCACAATTGCGACAGGGACGCCCTGAATGACCCCATTCGCCCAGCGTGCGTGATTGTGTGGCGCCTTGAACCGCATATCCCAGCGGCGGGCCAATTCCTCCACTACCATAAAGCCCACGTTGTGGCGGGTGCGCCGGTATTCAGCACCTGGGTTGCCCAGGCCAACGATCAGGCGCTCCGGCACCACGCGGCGCTCATAACGCGCCGGCCGCGCGCGCGGAGCCGCGCCAGCCACCCGGTCGAGAATCAGCCTTAGCCGCCCATCCATTTACTAACCCCTAACACCAACAGGGGCTGTCCATAGTGACCAGCCCCTCAAAGTGCTCCTTTCGCATCTGCCGCACTCTCGCGCGGCTACCGGCGCTCAGCGCCGGATCAACCGGTATATGCCCACAAGCATCGAGCGCAGGAGCGCCAGAACGCCAACAGCCGCGAAGGCAAGCCCGGCATATATGGCCCCGCGCAAACCTGCGGAGCCAATGCTCTTGAAGTCTATGCCTAGAGCGTTCAGTAACTCTTTGCCTATCCCGCCCAAGAGGCTTTTGACAGTCTCGACGATACTCCCGGACTGGTTGTCGCTCTGCGCCGGCTCCAGCGTAGCGAGTCGCGCCGGCGTCGCCGAGCCGACGCGAGCGGCGGTAGCTTCTTCTGTCAACATCGCCGGCACCACTATCTCCATGGTCGCCGTGGGTTCAGGCGTACCCCCTGGCGTGGCGGTATAGGTGGCCGTGACAGTGATCGTGCCTGTAGTCGTGGGCGTAGGCGTGTCGGTGGGTGCGGGGCCGGCGTTGGAGACTACGATCTGCCGCACGGTCGCCTGGTCGTAGTTGCCCGACGTGTCCACCACCGTGAGCCGCAGACTGTAGCTGCCATCGGGCACAGTGCGCGTGTCCCATTGTGCAAGCACACCGTCAGTGACCTGGCTCGAATGCAGGTCGCCGATCACAGTCCAGTTACCACTCGGCTCCACCGCGATCTCAATCTTATAGAAGCTGAAGTTCGGGCGGACAGCGGTGCCACTGATAACGACGACATCGCGCACAGTGGCGCCGGACAGTGGCGACGTAATCTTGGCAGTGCCGCCTTCGCCCACGGCCGGATGCGCCCAAAGCAATGCCGCCATGAGTGCACTAGCCAGGCAAATCGCGGCAAGCCTCACGAATGGGCCGTGCCCGAGCACCTCCACTCGCTTTTCAGGACGCCCCAGCCTCACTCTCACGCCCCTCCTCAGACCGACAGATCACGCCCATCGCCGCACGACCAGCGATGCATTCTGGCCACCAAAACCAAAGGCGTTAACCAGCACAGATTGTACATCGGCTGCAATACTCTCAGCGACCGTATTCACCCTACACTCTGGGTCACGTTGTCGCAAGTTGAGAGTGCCCGGTATGACTCCCGCCCTGATGGCCTGGACGGCCGCCACGGCCGAGATAGCGCCGGCCGCACCGAGGGTATGCCCAATGGCGTACTTGTTTGAAGTGAGCGGCACGACATCCGACAATTCGCCGAACACCTGGCCGATGGCGCGGCTCTCCGAGATGTCGTTCAGTGGCGTGCCGGTACCATGAGCGATAATGCAGGAAACGTCCCCCGGCTGAAGTCCGGCATTGTGCAGGGCAAGGCTCATCGCCTTGGCAGCACCGGCTCCGTTAGGGTCGGGGGCGGCCACGTGATAGGCATCGGCGCTCTGCCCAAAGGACGCCGCTTCGGCCAGAATATCAGCACCCCGCTCTCGCGCATGTTCCTCACTCTCCAGGACCAGAACAGCCGCCCCCTCCGAAAGGACCGTGCCATCGCGTTCGACATCAAACGGGCGGCAGGCCAGCCAGGGATCGCCATTGCGCCGCGAAAGCGCACCCAGCCGTCCGAAGGAGGTCACCGCGAGCAGGGTAGTGACTGAATCGGTCCCTCCGGCAAGAGCCACATCCCATTCCCCACGCGCTACCCGCTCAAGAGCATCGCCGATCGCCACAGAGCCCGTCGCGCAGGCAGCGACAGGCGACATGACGGGGCCGTGCAGCCCCAGTTCGATCGCCACCAGGCATGCCGCCATGTTGCCGATCACTGATGGCACGAGCATTGGGTTGACATGAAGGGGACCCTTGGCGTGCAGCACCACGCTTTCGCTCTCGACCAGCCCCATGCCAGCAACGGCCGACCCCAAGGATACGCCGACGCGATCTGGGTCCACCTGGCTTGGGTCCAGGCGTGCGTTCTTCACCGCTTCGCGTGCCGCAGCCAACCCAAACTGGGTGAACCGGGCCATCCGTCGGGCTTGTTGCCGCTCCATGTAGGCCAGTGGGTCGAAGTCGGCCACTTTGGCAGCGAAGTACACCGGGTAGGCGGCAGGGTCCCAGTCAGTCGCTGGAGCAATGCCGGTCTTGCCGGCGAGCAGGTTGGCCCAGAATTCCTCTGGCGTCTTGCCGATCGGGCTTATGATGCCGAGACCCGTGATCGCGACTCTGCGGCGAGGAGATTGCGGGGGCGTCATGAATCACCACTCCCTCAACTGTGTGCTGCGCGGCCGCCCAAGGCCAGGCGCATCTAAGCCGCCACCTAGCCATGGCGCCACAGAATCGCGAAAGTCTAGCACCGGGTTGAGAGGTTGACAAAGCCTAGAGGCCAGGCCCTCGTTTGAGGGGAGATGGTGTGGACCCAGGCGGTTACGCCGGGATCCACACCGTCGGGAGGGTCAGGGATCTGCGTGAGGCTCCGAACAAAGCTCAGCGGAAATCACTTTCTACGCAGCCTTAGATTCGCTTGCCGTGTCGCTTTGCTCCTTGGCCGCAGAGGCCTTCACTTGTGGCTCGCTATCGGCACTGCCCTCACTCAGTTCCTTGCTGGCCTTCCGGAACTCACGGATACTCTGGCCAAGAGCGGAACCAATCTGAGGAAGCTTGCCGACACCGAATACGAGAATCACGATGACGAGGATGATCAGCAGTTCGGGCACACCAACATCAGGCATATCCTTCTCCTTATAGCGTCTACCATTTGCTCGCCGCACGAACGCGACACTCCGCGATTGGAACAACGCCAGCCCACCCTCGGCGGTGAGCGGCCATCAGAGGAGGCCGGTCTGCCGCCCAGGCCGACCGAGAAACACTCGCAGGGCGACTGTTCTTCGGGCATTGCTAGCTCATAGGAACCAGATGCTGAGTTCATGGTTAGAGCACTCGCTAGTGCAGCCGAGACAATTGGATGCCGATCTCGTAGAGCAGGCAAAGCGGGATCATCACAAGCATCATGTTGAACGGGTCTGGCGTCGGCGTGATCACCGCTGCAACGACCGAGCAGGCTACGATGGCATACTTACGCGTTTTGGCCATCTTCTCATAGTTGATGATGCCCAGCCGGCTCAGGAAGAACATGACCAGAGGTGTCTCAAAGCAGACGCCGATCCAGAACATGAGGCCGGTCACAAAATCGAGGTAGCGCTCAATCTGGTAGCTTGGCGTTACGATATCCGCCATGAAGCCACTCAGGTACTTCACAGCAGCCGGGATCGCCAGAGTCGCAGCGAAAGTCGCCCCGGCAGCAAAGGCCACCGAGGCAGCAGGTACGAGAAAGTAGACATACTTGCGCTCGTTTGGGTAGAGCCCCGGGAGGACAAACTGTACAACCTCCCAGACAATCACAGGCATCGCCAGGATGACACCCACCATCAGCGCCACCTTGAAATACATGAGTATGCTCTCGGTGGGTGAGAGAGCGATAACCGTGGCCCTGTGCCCCAGGGGCCGGATGAGAAACAGGAACACTCGCTTGGAGAAGATGAAACCGACGACAGTCCCCACTGCCAGGCCCAGGACCATGCGCATGATGCGGTCTCTGAGCTCCATGAGGTGCTCCATGAGAGTCATCTCTTGGCCCTCGTCGGGCAGCGCCGGCCTTGGTTTGCTATCAGTCGGGACTTCGGCTGGGACCTCGATCGTGTCTACCATGCCACCGCTCCTTGGCACCACCACAAATGGCCAGATTGCCAGGCGTCATCAGCGAGCGTTCGCCCGCCAGAGTTCGCTCTTCAGGCGAAGGCTCAATGGCACTGGCAGCCAATTGGTTGCGTACGCGGAGGCTGACCATGGTCTGGTCCGCTTGGAGTTCAAGCGCAAGTGGCAGGCTGGGGGGTAGGAGACCCAACACCGGGGATGCCGCGGGCATCGCGGAAAACGCTCCCCACCGCTATGCCCAGTTAGCCATCGTGCTGCCTCAATCCTCCGCTTCCTCTGGCTTCCGTACTTCCGCGCACGTCGCTCAGACCAGGTGGAGAGATGCAGCAACCAGTGCAGGCGCACTGGCGATGGCCGCTATTGAACGATTTGACCAAACTCTAGCACCAACAGGGGGCAGGAGCAAAAACGTAGATTACTGGCAAGGGCTATCCTCACGCAGCCGGGAGGGTCGGCACGGCACCTTCGGGGCTTGCGGCCTTGCGATTCTCCTCGTCGTCCACAAAGCCCATGAGGTAAAGCACGGCGTTGCGTACAACTCGCGACAGTTCCGACGTACGATCAAGCAGTTCGAGCCTGGACATTCTGGGCTCGTCACTTTCAGCCTGACCGCCATCAGCCGTGATATTCACGAAACCGTGGGTGAGAGCGTTGCGCAGCAAGCGCAGCCTCTGATATGGGCCGTCTTCGAAGTCACGATGGATATCGAACAAGGCGCTCAGACTAAGGTTCTCGTTGGCCAAGACGGCCGGATGCACAGTTCTCGATTTCCAGTCGGCGTACCAGATACGTCGGAAATCGGCCCGCGTCTCTTCCGCGCCGAGCCCCAGGTACTCATTCAGGAAAGCCGCAATCTTGTCCAGCACGCCGTAGAAGGACTTGAAACTCTCCTTTAGCAACTGAACCCGGATCGTGTGCAGGTTTACTCCGCCAGTGGCGAGCATGGCAACGCCAGAGTCGGCGAAGCCGAGGTCAACCTGGTCACACTCGGAGAGTATCAGCAGGAAGCGTGCAGTCACAAAGTCCTGCTTGAGTTGGTTGATGTGTTCGCACAGGCCCATGAAAGCAGCACGTCCGGCGCGTCCCTCAACCGCCTGGCGCTGGGCCGGCATGCCCCGTATCACGGCGCTGTCACCGACCGCTGCGTCGCAGCGCTGGCAGAAAGTGCAGACGCTCAAGTACAGCCGATGCTGAAGGCAGAACTCGATCGCGAAACGCTCGAGAGGGTCACTTGCCACAACGTGGCAGCCTGCGTAGAGAGGAGGCTGGTCCAGCACCTGCGTGTCAGCAAAGAGGGTGCGTATCTGACGCATGTAGTCCCGCAGGATTGTCGCCGATTCCTCGTCCACCCCAACTTCGAGGGCGCGCGACAAGAGCCAGTAGGCCTCGGCAAGATAGGTACCACGATGCTCACCGGCGAGCCTGGCATAGCTCAGGAAGCCGAGAGCCTTGTTGGCGATGGCCTGAGCATGGCCTGGCTGCACCTGAAGCGCCTGCTCATAGCACTCCAATGCCTCAATTGCACGGCCGCTGTGATCGAAGCAGTCACCAAGACTCGCCAGGACACTGGCACGAAAGGCAGCATCCTCTGGCGCGGCTGCCAGCGCTTCGCGGAAGGCATTCTTGGCGGAATTGAGGTCGCCATCCAGGTAGACGGCGACCGCACTGGCTTCGGGGTGTCGCAGGGCATACAGGTTCAGATGGCCGCTGCCCAGGGCAAACCAGGCCCTGGCCGCGCGATCGCCCTTGTCGCCGGTGGCTGTCAGGTAACGTTGGGCAAGCACCATACCGTGCTGAATGGCGGAGGCATCGGAAATAGCGTAGCCGGCATCAACAAAGATGCCCGCCGCTTCGGGTGCACTCGCCCGGCCCATGCTCTCCAGCCGCCGACCAAGCTCCAGGGCCTGGTCGGCCCGGCCTGCCTCCAGCAGAGCCTCTGCCGCCCCAAACAAATCACTCGTGGTCGCCATATCTACCAATCTTAGGCCTGAAACGACTTCTATCGCCAGTTTTCCTGCTGCATCGTGTCCGCTTCCGGGCGCAACTGCTCTCGAACTGATGGGTTTACCATGTAGGTTCTCAGATTTTCGCGAGCAATTGGAGGCAGAATGGTACGCATTGTCACCGATTCCACCGCCGACGTTGCTCAAGATGTCGTCGAGAAATACGGCATCGAGGTCGTCCCCTTGCGCGTCGTTTTTCCCGATGCCATCTACAAGGACCGCGTTGACTTATCACCCGACGAGTTCTACCGCAAACTGGCCAACTCGCCCAAGTTGCCCACAACCTCGCAGCCGCCCGCGGCTGATTTCGAGGAGGCCTTTCGCCGCGCCGCTGCCGATGGCAGCCAGGTACTCGCCATACTGATCTCGTCGCTGCTCAGCGGAACCATCGCGTCCGCCGAGACCGCTCGCCACGACCTGCCGGAGCTGCCGATAACCATATTCGACTCGAAGACGATCTCCGTTCCTATGGCCTTCATGGTAGAGCGCGCCGCCAGCAAAGCAGCAGCCGGGGCGACACTTGACGAGATACTGGCGGATCTGAGTGTTCTCCGGGATCGCACACAGCTTCTGTTCGTGGTCGAGACTCTGGAATACCTGCGCAAGGGCGGCCGCATAGGCGGCGCCGCCGCTCTTGCTGGTTCGCTGCTCAGCTTGAAGCCAGTCCTCACTCTGCGGGGCGGCAGAGTAGACGCGTGGGGAAAAGCACGCGGCAAGCGTCGGGCGCTGCAGATGATTGTCGAGGCAGTTCGCGAGGGCGTGGGCACCGGGCCGTCCGTCAGGGCCGCGGTCGTCCATTCCGCCGCCCCAGATGAAGCGGAGCAGTTTCGCCAAGAGGTCCAGGCTGCGCTCGACTGTCCCGAGCTTCGAGTGTTCCAGTTCACTCCTGTCGCTGGCGTTCACACCGGGCCTGGTGTGGTTGGCCTAGCCGCATACAATGAAGAGTGGTTGTAGAGCAATCGTTGGGATTCCGTCAAGAAGCGTAGCCACGGCTCCTGTATCATAGAGTCAAGCAGATATCCAAACACCTTCTTCTCCTCCTTTCCACATAGATGGGGAGCCAGGGTCTAGATTCCCTGGCTCCCTGTTGTTCCGGGTCTTGTACGACGTGCCGGCGTGTTTGAGGTACGATCTCACTTTCCTTGCTTGGTCGCTGAGTCTAGGTTAGACTTACCGTTCAATAAGCTGATGGTTCCCGAGGGAGGGAGCGACTTGCAGTCGCTCCCTTCTTGTCATTGCTCAGGCGGAGCGCAGCAACGTGCCGGAAGAGATCATCCTGCCCTTTGGCACAAGTGAGATAGCCTTCAAGCCGCCCGCAGGGCTCCATGTGCAGGTCGCGGTGCCCAAGACAGGGCAACCGCTGAACTTGCACGCCGCCACAGCCAGCGCCCTTGCCAACCCTTTCGCTTCGCCTCCCCTGGTAGAGATGGCCAGGCGCGGCCAGAAGGTCTGCATCGTCTTCACCGACGCCACGCGAGACGTCCCCGATGAGGTGCTCGCAGGCGGGATGCTGGCTGAGTTAGCCAGGGCAGGGGTAAGACCTGAGGATATCCTTCTGCTCTGCGGCGTCGGCATGCACCGGCCGAGCACACCCGACGAGAAGCTCGCCAAACTCGGCGCCCCGATCGTTTCCCGCTACCGGGTGGAAGACTCGCGTGCGACTGTGCCGTCGGAGTTGGTCGAGCTGGGCGAATTCGATGGTATTCCTCTGTCAGTGAACCGACGGGCAGCGGACGCTGACCTGCTGCTCGCCACCGGCATAGTCGAGCCGCACCAGTATGCTGGTTTCTCGGGCGGGCGAAAGACACTCGCCATAGGGGCCGGTGGCGAAGCCACCATCGCCGCGACGCATTCGCCAGCCATGATAGATAGGCCAGGCGTGCGCCTCGGCAACATAGCTGGCAACCCGTTCCACGAGGCGATCACGGAATCGGCCCGGCGTGCGGGCTTGCGCTTCATCGTCAACGTCCTTAAGGACGCTGCCGGCCGCGTCGTCTCCGTTGCGGCCGGCGAACCCACCGCCACCTTCAGCACCTTGGTCGAGGCAGCGCGGCCCCTGTATGAGTGCAAAGTGGACCGTCGTTTCGACATCGTCGTGGCCGGGGTTGGCCATCCCAAGGACGCTAATCTCTACCAGGCTTCGCGGGCGGCGACATATGTTCATTTCGCGCCAGAGCAGGTGCTCAAGCCTGGTGGCGTGCTCATCATTCCAGCCCCCTGCGAGGAGGGGGTTGGCCAAGGGGTTGGCGAACAGCGTTTCTATGAGACGATGCGCTCGCAGCCCACAGCCACAGCCGTCCTGGATTCCATCAGAAGCAGAGCGAGTCAGGCTGGAGAGCAACGCGCTTATATGCTCGCCAAGGTGCTGCAGGAGTGCAGGGTCATCTTTGTAGGCACGCGTTGCCCCGAAGCAGTCGCTGCCTGCCACATGACTGCCGCCGACGACCTAGACCAGGCGATCAACCTGGCTCGTACGTGGACGACCTCCGACGCCGATGTCTTGGTCGTCCCGCATTCCCTACTTACTGTCCTGCGCCGAGGGGACTCGGCACAGGCATGTCCCAGTTGAGCCGCGGGCAAAGGCGCGCCGCTTAGCCTATAGTTAGTGTAAGGAGACGACACGATGGTTGCCGATGCTTCTCAGTATCTCGCCAAGCACCTGGAACCGGAGCAGTGCGCCAAGCTCACCCGCCTTGGCAACGACAGGCTCAACGAGTTCGTGGCCGAGTTCGTGGAACTCTGCCAGCCCGATCATGTGTTCGTCTGCAGCGACACGCCGGAGGAACTCGAACATGTCCGCCAGCTGAGCCTGCGCGATCACGAGGAAGGAACCCTTGCGACTCCTGGCCACACCTACCACTTCGACGGTTACAACGACCAGGCACGCGACAAAAAGAACACCAAGTTGCTTCTTCCGAAAGGGATGCAGCTCGGGCCGCATTTCGAGACTCTGGATCGCGATGCCGGCCTGGCGGACGTACGGGAGCAGCTTGCCGGCATCATGCGCGGGCATACCATGCATGTGCGCTTCTTCAGCCTGGGCCCGACCGGCTCGCCCTTCACTATTCTGGCAGTACAACTGACCGATTCGGCTTACGTGTCTCACAACGAGGACCTGCTCTACCGCCACGCTTACTCCGAGTTTGCCCGCCTCGGCGCCAAGGCCGAGTTCTGGCGCTTCGTGCATTCGGCGGGCGAGCTGGAATCAGCGGTAAGCAAGAACGTTGATAAGCGACGCGTCTTCATAGACATCGCCAGCGACACGGTATACAGCGTCAACACGCAGTACGGTGGCAACAGCATCGGCCTCAAGAAACTCTCGATGCGCTTGGCCATCCAGAAAGCCTCTCGCGAAGGCTGGCTTTGCGAGCACATGTTCCTGCTCGGTGTGCACGGCAGAGGCGGGCGCGTCAGCTACTTCACCGGCGCCTACCCTTCTCTTTGCGGCAAGACCTCGACCGCCATGCTCGTTGGCGAGAGCATAGTTGGGGACGACATCGCTTACCTTCGCAATGTCGGGGGCGAGCTTCGCGCCGTCAACGCCGAGCGCGGCATCTTCGGCATCATCCAGGGCGTAAACGCTGAGGACGACCCCATCCTCTGGCAGGCTCTGCACAGCCCAGGCGAGATCATCTTCTCGAACGTGCTGGTCACACCAGACGGCCACACCCGTTGGATCGGCGATGGCCTGCCCGCGCCGGAGAAGGGCATCAATCACTCGGGCGAATGGTGGCCGGGCAAGACTGATTCAAGCGGCAAGCCGATCCCGCCATCGCACCCCAACGCGCGTTTCACCCTCTCCCTGGACCTCCTGGGCAACACTGACCCGCGCCTGGACGACCCGGATGGCCTTCCCGTGGCCGGCATCATCTACGGTGGCCGGGACTCAGATACCTCCGTGCCCGTCGAGGAAGCCTTCGACTGGGCCCACGGCATAATAACCAAAGGAGCTATCCTCGAGTCCGAGACCACGGCAGCCACCCTGGGCAAGGAAGGGGTGAGAGAGTTCAACCCAATGTCCAACCTGGATTTCCTCTCGATCCCCATCGGGCGCTACATCAGCGACAACTTGCGCATGGGTGCGAGCCTGCGCAAACCGCCACGCATCTTCGCCGTGAACTACTTCCTCAAGGACAAGCAGGGCCGCTTTCTCAACAGCAAGCTGGATAAGCGCGTCTGGCTCAAATGGATGGAAGAGCGTGCGAACGGCGAGGTCGGCGCCATACGCACTCCAACTGGGCTCGTCCCGTTGTACCGCGATCTTGTCCCCCTCTTTGAGAGAGAAGTGGGCAAGCCCTACAGCCATGATGATTATGTCGCCCAATTCAGCTTGCGAGTTCCGGAGAATCTGGCCAAGATAGAACGTAGCCTGAAGGTCTATCGCGAGCAGGTACTGGAGACTCCGGCGGAGTTGTACGAAATCCTCGAGCAGCAGCGACAGCGGCTACTCGAGGCGCAGCGAGCATACGGCGACTTTATCTCGCCAGAGGTCTACGCTTCGGACTGACGCATCGCAAAAGGTGCCAGCGCGCGCTGGGCCCAGATCAAGTTAGGCACTCGGACCCTGAGGCTGCACCGCATATGCAAGGGGAGGGTACATTCGTGGCCAACTCACAGCCTGTGGACGTGAAAGCACTTCTCGAAAAGGCGCAAAAGCCCAGCGCCGATGCCATGCGTCTGCACCCGTTTTACAAGGGCAAGACGCAGACAGCGCCGAAGTGCGTCGTGCGCGATCTCGACGATTTCAGCATCTGGTATACTCCGGGCGTGGCTGCGCCCTGTCGTGCCATCCAGGCCGACCCAGAACTGGCCTTCGAGTACACCAACAAGGCCAACCGCGTCGCTGTTA
>Ga0078972_1008044_pt1 | contig 22610 bp, 15 predicted proteins | sample YelNatPaOPGAMG01_FD_67568 | JGI IMG/M metagenome (GOLD analysis project Ga0078972, IMG submission 67568) | Hot spring thermophilic microbial communities from Obsidian Pool, Yellowstone National Park, USA - OP-RAMG-01 (SPADES assembly) (version 2) | ecosystem: Environmental > Aquatic > Thermal...
GAATCACAGTCTCAGGATTGAACGGATTGGGATAACTCTGTTCCAGCCGATACTCCGCCGGAAGCGTCGCTTCGAGCTCGTCGTGGACACCCGTCACCAGCTGCTGCACGTACCAGAAGCCAGCAATCTGCCTATTGGATGCACCACTTGCCATACCGATAAATGGCTGCCCGAGCGTACCAACAAGCCTGTTGGTGCTGGAACTGAGCGAGGCTCCACCATTTCCGAACACACTCCTCTGGATAGCATATTGAGAAAATACACTCGGAAAAAAGAAAATCAGGGAAATGGCAATCCATACGAATAGAAATTTAGAATCACTCCTCATCGGCCCACCTCCTTCTGCATTTTCAAAGATTCTTTGTCAATTTTCTTCTGCTCTTCGTAGTCTATACCAAGGATTTCAGACACGCCATACTCTTTGGGATGGAGATACTTGCCTCGTTCCTTGCCTGTCTTTTCCACTTCAACCTGAATCCGATGTGCTTCGGCAAACGGGTCGTTGCGGATGCCGGTGACCTGCCAGGAGACCTCCATGCCCGGTGCTCCGCCAGCGATTTTGAAACGATTCCCTGAAATTTCCTGAGCAATGTACAAATTTGGTCCCGGTGCACCAATAGCGGTAAGCTGATAACGGAAATTTTTATTAAGAGCCTCAAAATAGGCAGGGAGTTCGATCCATGCTTCACCATCTGCATCAAGAGTCACATTCCCGTTGTAGATGTTCAGCACCTCATTGGATTCTACGCAAAAATGGACCAGGTACTTATTTGCCGGATCAAGCGGATGATCCATTTTGAATGACTTGGTACCGCCCACAGTAAAATTTCCAGTCACATACACATTACCCAAGAAATATCCCGCGTAACCACTTGGGGACAAGCCATACACGCCCCGGCCACTGGTGCTAATGCCACACACACCATAACCGGTACTGCTCTCGCCATGTACGCCAGTTGCCCCTCCACTCCCAGAACCATATACCCCAAAATCGTCACTACCGAGGTAGCCAAAACAGGCGTAGTGGTGATAGCCAAACACACCGTATTCATTATTTCCCAAGTACCCGTAATTGCCACTGGCATTTCCGCCCCAAACTCCTGCACCTGAACCTTGGTTATAGCCTTCGGTTGCCCCATGATCCGTATTCGCTGTTCCTCCAATGGCCCGACCAGTGCCTGTATTGATAACTTCAAAAGTATTCCAATCACTTGTGCCAGTCCCACTATAGGGTAAAGTAAGACCGCCCCTATTATCTGTTCCCCACGTAAGTTCCCCACCCGAAAGCTTCAGCACCTCCCCGTCACTTCCTCCGCTGGCTGAAAGCTTTGCCTTGGTCACTGCGCCATCAGCAATCTTTGCGGTAGTGACTGCATTCTCCGCAACCATTGGATTCGGATATGTGCCTTTTAAATCCCCGCCGGCTGTAATTCCATGAATACGGTCTGTATTAGCAGAACGGAAGCTATAGGCAGAACTCGTCAACTCTATTCTTGGAGTCAGTTCCGTACCCGCTCCCAATGTTACCCCAAGCCAGTATGGCTTGTCAAATGGAAGGTCTATGGGCACGACGCTTCCCAAAATGACATTGAATACACCATTGCGAACAGCCACCAATTGTCCCTCAGCCCAAAGTGCAGTCCCTCCCGTGGCCACATCGTAGAGCCTGAAGGTGAGATTGTAGTTCCCATCCGGCACCACGGTGCCACTCGCATCGGTCAATACGCCCTGGTAGCTGATGGTCTTGGGAACCTGTGACAAGCCCCATGGCGCCACACAAAGCACCATCACTGCGATGGACAAGAATGTCCGTGATACTGCTGTACTCATTGGACACCTCCTTTTTGTTTGGTGATTTGTTTTTTTCCTAACGGGCCAAACACCTATTACGTGGATACATCCTATTTCTTCTGTTCATTTGATCACCTCCATTTTGAGTTGGTGGACAAATGGACCTGCTTGTAATCGGTAAAAATATACCCCACTCGGCAAATCTTTTGTATCAAAGACAACCGAATGCTCGCCTGGGTTGAATTCTCCCACCACCAGCGTTGCCACCTCTCTTCCAAGCGGATCAAAGACTTTCAATGTTACATGCTCACGATATGGCAGTGAGAAGCGAATCGTTGTTATAGGGTTAAACGGGTTAGGATAGTTCTGTCCCAATTCTATCGTTTTTGAAGCTGAAACTCGCTCGGATGAAACCTTTGTGCTACCCATTTGAATGAACACCGGTGTTTCAGATAAAGTCACTTGATCTGAGGTTGTGAATTCCTCATCCATGACAATCGGCATAGAATTGACATCGGTTTCGGTAACAATATGCGTGAGGCACACATTGGATGAACCGAGCACTGGCGAGAGATCGACCGTGAATGATTTTTCAGTATTCAGCCACGCCAGATAACTGAATTTTTGCTCGCGAGAAATTTTGAATAAACTTATTTCATTGCTAACAACGAGCTTTTCAATACGATCAAAATGATTCATAAAATTTTGCATAATTTTATACGTATAGTATGCAAATTTCGGATTTCCCGCCACATCCCGCAATGCCATCAATCGGAACGGACCATCACAGATCGAATCGTCAGACGACTTCCAGCCCCATTGAAAACGCTCCACACCCAAAGCATAAGCCAGGGCGTGCATCTTCACGACGAATTCAGCATTTTCCTTCAGGGTAAAGGCGCCGAAAATAGGATCTCCATGAACTGATGTGGTATCCCCTGCTATTCGTTTGAACGGTCCCCCGGATTCGATCACCCAGATTGGCTTGGTATAGCCGAAATCGCTCATTTTCCTCTTGAGCCAGTTGATTTTTCCTACAGTGAAAATCAGTTGGCATCCTGACAATGAATATCAATCACATCAAAAAAAGCGCTGCCCCGATCCAGAATGTAGCTCACATCTGCTGACAATTGTCGATAAGCGGGCGAGGCTTTTATTTCGTCACGGGTGAAAAGCTGGCTATTGAACGCTCCGGCCAAAGAATCCTCAATAAAGCCATCAACAAAAGCGAGCATTCTCAGCTTATCAGTGGCAAAGCCCGTAGCAATGACTCGGGCATCCGGAATTTCTTTTTTTTATTGCATTGGAGGCAACCTGTAAAAATTCAACATCGTGTTGGGCGTTTAAAGGATTTTCTGAGGTTGCTTGAGGATCTTCGTATCAGAACGTGGGGCCACTCTTCCAGCAGATGCCAATTTTTGACCGGGGCTATCAGACCCTCCGCATCGTTCATACCATCATGATCATAACGATCCGCCATTGCAGTAAGCAATTGCGACAATGCCTGTTGTGCATAGACGTTAGCAGAAAAATCACAAACCTTAAGCGCTCCCTTGAGATAGTCCGGATAGGTGTTTGGCGTTGCCCAGCGACTCACCGGCATAAAAGTAATGGCTGGCTCCAATCCCAGTTGCTGGATTTCTTTAATGTTGTTATCCAGATTTTCCCAGTGGTAAATTCCCTGTTGCGGCTCGACAGCATCCCAAATGACTACCGGCGCCATCGAAATCCAACCCGCACCAGAAGTAGCAATATCATCAAAAAATCCTTCAACAAGATGATTCACTCCAAATCGGACATCTTTGATTTTTTCTTGAACCTGGCAAAATGCGAGTTGAGTAAAGAGCAAGCTGGCTGATAGAGCAATAATGATCATTTTCATCGCATCAATACCGCCTTTCGGGTTTGCGTAAAAGATAGTGTTTTGATTTGATAAAAATACACCCCACTTGGCAAGTTCTTGGTGTCAAAAACAACCGAATGCTCGCCTGCGTCAAGTTCTCCATCCACCAGCGTCGCAACTTCTTTGCCGAGTGCATCCAAGACTTTCAGTGCCACATGATCATGATGTGGCAGGAAGAAACAAATCGTTGTTGTCGGATTAAACGGATTGGGATAATTCTGAAATAGGATTATCTGTTTTGGTAAGGAATAGTTCCTATCATCTACCCATACCACATTATCAGGGTCATAAATAAAAGCCCGTGAATCAAATAATGTTTTCCAATCTTCGACCAGCGTGCTAAAGTCGGTGATCTTTACTTTTCCCATCGCTTCAAGATCGAGCAGCGGAACCAGCAGGGAATCCTCGATGACCTGTAGACTGTGCGCTGCCGAAATCTCACTGGGCGACAGATGTTTCGAAGCGGTTAACATGTATTTGGGCGCCACCTTCCCGTTTGTGTATAGGTTGATGAGTTCATTGACGTTTTGAACAAATTCATTGTAGGAACCGTGGGCTGAACTCTTGTATTGACCAACACAAACGATGTTCCCAAGCGGATCATCTTCGAAATAGTGGTACCGGTCTTTGGGTCGCCAAACACCGCTGATCTGGGGATCGTTAACATGCTCGGGCGTGCCGCTTCCCATCAGAATATCACCACGCCACAATGCCCAGGGAAACTTTGCTCCTGCGACTGGAACTCGAAAACGATCCCACTCGGCAAACTCGGGCAGGCTTGGGTCCCAAACGTGCCCGCCGATCACCGTGCTACCGCCGACGCCCAGGGAATCAAGCAGGTGCGCAACATCAGTATAGTTATATCCTTGCTTTTCATGGGAATGCGGGTCAATCGCAACGTGCAGATCCTCCTTGAGATAACGCAAAAAATTTTTGTTGTTCGTGTTCGCCGTAACAGATGAATCTTCGTACATCAAAGCTGCCAGGAGTATTTTCCAGTCCGGCTGAAAAACCCACTGAGCATTGTGTCGGGAAAAAAGGTTTCCCACCGAAAGCAACTTACTACGCCAGGCAATGTAGTTCTGCCGTGACTCTGATGTTCCAAGGGTGCCTACCGGTGTGTTATCCTCAATGTGAGTAAAAATCACTACATAAACCGGCGGATGCATTTGGGCGTGTGCGGCTGATGAGTAAAGCAACAATCCGGATATCAAATAAAATACGTATCGGAAGGAGCGAGTCATTTTAGCACCTCCATTGGTTTTGTTTGGGAAAATGTTGGTGTAGTTAAGCGATAGAAGTACACCCCACTTGACAAATTCTTTGTGTCAAAAACAACCGAATGCTCGCCTGCGTCTAATTCACCATTGATCAGCGTCGTGATTTCTCTGCCGAGGGCATCGAAGACCTTCAGCGTAACCCTCACCTGTCCTTCTGACATCCTCTCCCCGTGGGAGAGGGATGGGGTGAGGGAAAATCGTATTGTTGTCGATTGGTTGAACGGGTTGGGATAATTTTGCTCCAACTGAAACTGGTTCAGCAAAGACCCAGATGGGAAAGTCTTTACCCCGGTTGGTTTCTTTGCCCATGCCACCAACAATTTCGGTGTTGTTGATTGATTTAATGGTGGCATTGCACCCAAATAGCAGGCGATGTCGCCATTAGGAAATTTGATCACGGCCGGGTCGAGTTTGAGCATGGTCGGTCGATCGCTGTCTTTGATAACCAATTTCACTTGCAGGGTGTCGAAATGCACACCGTCGTCGCTGTCGGAATAGCTGATGCCACTTTGTTCTGGAGACGCCCTATTCATGCCACTGTGGCAGTAAAGGCGAATCCTGCCGTTGCTCAAATAGACCGGGTGAGGATCCACATCGCCTTTTCGGAGGATATTGCCTTTGGACTCTGCTGTCCACGTCCAACCCCAGTCAGTAGAAATAGCAGTACGTATGCCGTTGATGCGGTACCAATCGCCCACGTAGTACATCCGCCACACACTGTCCTGCACTTGAATGATGGCTGGCACGCTGGCGATGGAATCATCCTCGGCCCCCGGCTGATAACGGATGCCCATCTCCTTTTCCCAGGTAAGACCATCCGTGGAAATCCAGCTCACAATACGACTCTTGTGCCGTTGAGGAGTATTGCCGGGTGCCGGTTCTTCGGTGAGGAAACGCGTTCGGCCATCCGGCAAATAAACAAATCCGCCGTCAGCGCCGCGTTGCAAAGGGGAGGATAGGGGAAAATAGGTCTTGCCGTTATCGCGTACTTCAAAAACGCGCGGTTGTGGGCCTACCGCAGATGTCAAAATAATCGCTCCGTCGTTCGTAATGTTTAGCACTGGCGCACCACCGCCTTCAACAATAGCAGTGGTATCCTCCACAAACTCGGTACCCTCGTCCGGTGCTAAGGTAAAAAACGATTTCCACTCAATCGGTTGCAACCCGCCAGAAAGAACGGAATCGAGCTGAGCAGAGATCTCACTGATCTGGGTACGGTCGGCCAACTCAATTACACCCGCATTCACGATCAGATTATAGTCGAGTTCCTCCGGCTCCACTGCTGTACGAATGGAAAGATGGTCATACGAAATAAACGCAGGATTATCTACCGCCTGCGGACAAGAAAATTCGCCAATGGCTTCTACATAGGCCCGATCCGGATTCAGTCGCACAAAGCGAGCCCCGGCATTGCGAAATGCCTCGTATTGGATCAAGATATGGGGATGATCCGGCGCCCCCTGCACATGGTCCTCTTCAGAAGCGGTAACCATGAATAGCAAATTGGCATTCCCAGTGATCGCCGCCTCGATCCAATTTTCCCCGTTGCGGAATAGCCAGAATGCCCGTGTTTCTTCCACAGTGGCAAGGGTCGTTGGAGCAGAAACTGGAATTAGACCGCGATTCTCCGCCTCAGTCCGCAACCGGAGCGAGTAGTACGCTTTGGTCATACCAGTTGTAAAAACATAAGCATTGGGTTTGAAATCGCTCGTGTCAAAAATGCTGTTGCTGTTCAAATCAAAATAGAAGCCACCCTTGACAAGAGGTGTTTGGTTGGAAACAGTCAATGTATCGCTAAAAGCCAAGCGGGAATAGTCCCACGTGCCGGTATTCGGGTCATAGGCTGGATTCACCTGACCTTTCTCTCCCGCTTCCACATTGGGCATACCGTCGCCCACCGGGGATTCCCAATTGGCGATCCAGGCCAGACCCACCAGATCGTGAGCAAACGCCCCGGCTGTGGTGATGGCGGCATTGCCTCCATTGGACCAACCGCAAAGACCCACATTGCTATAAAGCGGTGTGATGCCACCTGTCAAACCCCCGAGATATTTTCCATCTTTATCCGTTTTTTGACCCATAGCAAAAAGAACGATATCTCGCAAGGCACGAATACAATTCTCCCCTCGTTCGTCGTAATCCCCGCCGCTCTTTTTCGTGCCCGCTCCTCCGCCAGGAAAGTTGAAGAGAATTTGAATAAAACCAGCCGAAATCAGGTGGCGTTCTGGAGCAGTAATACCCTTTGCTTCCCAACCTCCGGGAACACGAACGACCACCGGCGCACCTTCTGCATACCGAGGAGTTGGAGGCAGGTAAATCTCGCAATAAAGACCTTCGCTTCCGCCTGCATCTGAGGGAACAAAGGTACTGAGGGGTGCGATAGGCTGGGACAATGCCTCATGCAAAAGAAATATCATGGCAATGGTAACCGCCAATAAGCTGGATATACCTTTTCTCATGGCTCTCTCCCTTTCATCTTATCAATATTGCTTTTTGGGTAAGAGCCATTCCTCCTGCGCTGAGCTGGGTAAAGTAAAGTCCGCTCGCCAGGCCATTCGCATCAAAGACCACCGAATGCTCGCCGGCGTCTAACCCCTCATTGATCAGCGTCACGATTTCCTTGCCCAGCACATCGAACATTTGCAAAGTGACGTGCTCGCGTCTGGGAATGGAAAAGCGAATGATTGTGGAAGAATTGAACGGATTGGGATAATTCGGGTATATCTCCACAGTTTGGGGAAGCAAAACACCTTCAGATAAAGAAATGGAAGTCTCGCTGCCACCGTCCCAGCCTGCCAACCGGGCCAATAGCCACCAAAACGCGCATCCTTTGAGAACGCAATTCAACCGTTCCGAATGAGCACAATCGCTGCACGAAAGAACCCATTGTGCAAAAGGATGATTCGGATTTCGCGCAAGCCATTCGTTTGCCCAATTGCCGTCTCCCCAAGGATCGCCGTCGCCGTTTCGATCATATTCACAACCGTCTGTAGCGTACAGCCTCATGTAATTGATCTGACCGTCCGGGTCATAACTTTCGATATCTGCAAAATCATAGAGAATCTTTCCATGGTCACGACAATAGTTCCGAATCTGCTCATTGCGAAGATGAAGATTGCCCTCGGCGCCAGTCCCATCGAGATGACCGGTCATGTAGACAAATTTCACATTGGGAAACTCGGCTTCCAATTGGTTCATGGCATTAAGGTACGCGTTGATCCCTGCTTCATCATTATCACTCACCCCTCCGCACCAAGACCAAATGGCCACATTGCGGTCGTTCTCCGGATGCTGGAGCATGTTGACCGTAGCGTCTCGCCAGGTCAAATCACCGTAGTGACCGAGATCGCCTGCATCATCATTGGCCCAATAGTCATTTAAGAAAATACCCGGGGTCAAACCCCAATCTGAAGAAGCGTAATCATAGAGTGAACCGGATTCTCCTCGGAGAGCTTCCAGTCCGGTGACCAATTGACTGCCGTGGGAAGTGTGGCTATAACCGATCCGGAGTTTATTTTTTGCTTCCTGAATCCAGAATGCAGGGATTTTTGAAATATCCGTGCAATGGTGATCAATAATGATTGCAGTCTGCGTTTGGGCAAAAGAAACACAAACAATGAAAGAAATGCCCCCCAAAATAATCGCTCTTTTCAAGGACATGGTTTATTCCCTCCTAATCAAATCACTTCATCAACAGAATTTTTCGGGTTTGAGAAAAAAATTCAGTGCTCATTCGACAAAAATACACACCCGAGGGCAAAAAACTTCCTTCAAACACCACTTCGTGCTCCCCCGCATTCATTTCTCCATCCACCAGTGTCGCCACTTCTTTGCCAAGGACATCAAATACTTTCAGCGTGACCCTCACTTTTCCATCTGCCCCCCTCTCCCCCCGGGAGAGGGATGGGGTGAGGGTAAATCGTATGGTTGTTGATGGGTTGAATGGATTGGGATAGTTCTGTTCCAACTGAAACTGGTTCGGCAAAGAGCCATATGGGGAAGTTTTTACCCCAGTCGATTTCTTTGCCCATGCCACCAAAAGTTTTGATGTTCCAGATTGATGCTTAGAAGGCACCGCGCCCAAATAGCAGGCGATGTCGCCATTGGGGAATTTGATCACCGCGGGGTCGAGTTTGAGCATCGGGGGCAGATCGCTGTCTTTGATGAGAAGCTTCACTTGCAGGGTATCAAAATGCACGCCGTCGTCGCTGTCGCAGTAGCTGATGCCACTCCTATCTAAGTGTTCTTCCGGCATGCCGCTGCGGCCATAGAGGCGGATTTTGCCATTGCTGAGATACACCGGGTGGGGGTCTACGTCGCCCCGGCGCAGAATATTGCCCCTGGACTCTGGTTTCCAGGTCCAGCCCCAATCCGTGGAAATAGCGGTTCGCGTCCCATTGGTGCGATACCAATCGCCCACGTAGTACATCCGCCACACACTGTCCTGTACCTGAATGACGGCCGGCACGCTGGCGATGGAATCATCCTCAGCCCCAGGCTGATAGCGGATGCCCGGTTCGCGCTGCCAAGAGAGACCGTCCGAGGAGATCCAGCTCACAATACGACTCTTGTGTCGCTGAGGAGTATTGCCGGGGGCCGGTTCTTCGCTGAGAAAACGCGTTCGGCCGTCCGGCAAATAAATGAATCCACCGTCAGAACCCCGTTTCGATGGGTAGGAGAATGGGAAATAGGTCTTGCCGTTATCGCGTACCTCAAAGGCACGCAGTTGTGGACCTACCACACACGTCAAGACAATTGCTCCGTCGTTGGTAATGTTGAGCACCGGCACACCGCCGCCCACGACAAGCGCCGTGGTGTCAACCACGAATTCGGTCCCTTCCTCCGGCGTTAGGGTAAAGTAGGGCTTCCAATCGATTGTAGAATCTTGTTCGGAAAAGAGTACCGAATCGAGTTGCGCGGATAGGTTATTGGCTTGGGTACGGTCAGCCAGTTCCACCACGCCAGCCGCTGTAAAAATTTCGTCCGGAACCTTATCTGCGCCTTCCGGCTCCAAAGCATTGCGAATGGAAAGATGGTCGTATTGAATGAACGCCGGGTTATCGGCTGCCTTCGGATAGGAAGAGTCGCCCACCGCTTCCACGTAGGCTCGATCCGGATTGAGCCGCACAAAGCGCGCCCCCGCGGCACGAAAGGCTTCGTACTGGATCAGCACGTGGGGATGATCCTGCGCGCCCTGCACATGGTCTTCTTCAGAAGCGGTGACCATGAAGAGCAAATTGGCATTCCCAGCGATCGCCGCCTCGATCCAATTTTCGCCGTTGCGGTAGTTCCAGAACGCCTGGGTTTCCTCTACCGTGGCAAGGGTCGTTGGAGCACTCGGGGGGACCAGACCTCGGTTCTCCGCTTCGGTACGTAGGCGAACTGAGTAATAAGCCTTAACAGTGCCGGCTTTAAACACATAGACATAGGCCTCGGGCCTAAAATCTGCCGCATCGTAGCTGCCGTTACCGTTCATATCGAAATAGAAGCCGCCTTTGACATCCGGGGTCTTGGCAGAGACAGTGAGGGTATCGCTGAAGGCCAACCGGGAAAAGTCCCAGGTGCCAGTGTTGGGGTCATAGGCTGGATTCAGCTGGTCGTTTCTCCCCGCTTCCACATTGGGCATGCCGTCGCCGACCGGAGATTCCCAATTGACAATCCAGGCCAGACCCGCCAGATCGTGAACGAACGCTCCAGCCGCGGTGATGGTGGCGTTTCCGCCATTGGACCACCCGCAGAGCCCCACGTTGCTATACAGTGGTGCAATGTCACCTGTCAAGTCGCCGAGAACCTTTCCATTTTTGTCTGCCTTTTTGCCCATGGCAAAGAGAGCGATATCCCGCAAGGCACGGATACAATTTTCGCCCCGATCGTCGTACTCTCCGCCGCTTTTTTTCGTGCCCGCTCCTCCGCCAGGGAAGTTGAAGAGAATCTGAATGAAACCTGCCGAAATCAGCGGACTTTCTGGACTGGTAGATCCCCGTGCTTCCCAGCCTCCGGGAACGTGAACGACCACCGGCGCACCTTCTGCATACCGAGGAACTGGAGGCGGATAAATCTCGCAATAAAGGCCTTCGCTTCCGCCCACATCTGAGGGAATGAATGTAGTGACACACGTAGCGGGCTGAGACCATGCCTCGCGTAAAAGAAGAAACGCCAGTGCAACTGTGCCCGCAAACAAGATGGATAGACTTTTTTTCATGGCTGTCGTCTCCTTATTTTATTTTATCAGTACCACTTTCTTGGTGAGGTTCAATCCCCCTGCGCTGAGGCGTGGAAAGTAAAATCCACTCGCCAGACCGCTTGCGTCAAATACAACAGAATGGACACCAGGGCCCAATTCTCCATCCACCAGTGTGGCCACATGGTTGCCGCGCACATCGAACACTTTTAGCACCACGCTGCTGCGCTGGGACAGCGAAAAGCGAATGGTGGTTGAAGGATTGAAGGGATTGGGGTAATTCTGATCTAAATAGATTCGCTCCGGCAAGAGGGTAGCATCCTTGGAGTCAACCTGCGTGGAGCTATTTACGCGATATTTGTAAATGAACACACCGGCGCGATCATAGATCATGTACAGATGATCTTCCAACAGCAGAAAATGCGGGCGGTTGCCCTCTGGACCGTGTTGCCACTCCAGCAACCCGAAATTTGCATCGAATACCGCGAGGTCAATGTGCGTGGCCTCAGGATTGCTATTTTTAATGTGATGAAATCCAATATACCAGCGCTGCCGGCTTTCGTCGTAGGAAATGCCAGTGGCAAAGTAAAGCCCCTCTCCCTGCGGTGCAGGAATGAGAATCTGCGGGCTAGAAAGCGCGGGCGTCCAATCTCTATTCCAGATCGTCAGAATCAAATGCGAGTTTGGACCTGCTTTGTCGCCAGAAAACATGTAGAACTTGTTGTCATAGAACACCATGCCGCCCAGGTTGTTGTGGGGCATCTGCGCCGAAGTGACCAGCGGCGGCGCGGCTTGATTCAAATTCTGGTCAAGGGTATGCACCACCGATTGCGACACCGGCTTGAAATAGGCGACAAACAGATTTTCCCCATCGCTGCAGAACATCATATCATTCGTGCGATTCTCTGTTCCTTCAACCACAGGCACGATATTTCCAACCCTTCTTCCATCGCGGTCCACTTTAAAGATATAAAGATCGCTGTCACCCGCCACAGAGAAAGTGACGAAGTGGTGGCCGTTGAGAAAGAGGTGCTTGTGGTCAGTAATGTGTTTGACGGTAACTTCATCGCTGTCAGTGGTAAGGGGGATAATGTCGCCCAGTTGATTCAGCGTGGTGTCCAGTTTTCGTATATACAAATGCGGTGTGGGCTGGTGAAGCGTGGTGGTCACACTGATATTTTCGCCATTGAAAGAGATGCCGCCCCAGATGCTGGCTTGCGGCAGTTGCAACGAGTCGGTCAAGGTAAGTAAGTTTTGCGTTGGCCCGATCGCGGGCAAGGCAAAGATCAAAAAACTGGTGAGCATCGCGATTTTCATAAACCAGATTTCCTTTCCTTTGTGCATTTGGCCTTGTTGGGGAATAGTTTTATAAATCAACGCACGATAGAGCATTTTATTGTATGAGATTATCGCTGAAACAAGCGATAGCCCCAACATCTGCATAATATTAACTTTTTTATGACACCTCCTTTTATTTCTTACTACCTTAAAATGAGCAGTTTCTTAGTCTTTACAGAGTTGCCAACCTTCAAGGTACAGAAATATAACCCAGTGACCACCTTCTTTCCTGAGTCGTCGATTCCATCCCATATCATCGAATGCTCGCCGGCCGTCAATTCACCATCCACCAGTGTCGCCACTTCTTTGCCAAGGGCATCAAAGACTTTCAACGTGACCCTCACTTTTCCATCTGCCCCTCTCTCCCCCCGGGAGAGGGATGGGGTGAGGGTAAATCGTATGGTGGTTGATGGGTTGAACGGGTTGGGATAGTTCTGGAAAAGAGAAATGCCTTGACCAAACATTTCTGAATCCAAGTGGATCCCCACCGCACTTCCAAATTCGTATGCCCCCATGTCGGGTTGTGCATCACGAGGACGGTTCTCCAAGTCGATTGTAGGCGCTTCAAAAGTCGTGCCAGTGTTAATCGCCGGACTCCCCTCTCGGAGGTGATAATCGCCCTCTTCACCCCAGGCCGGCTTGACAAACAGGGGGTCACTGCAAAGATTCCCTTCCCCCAAAGAGCCTATTTTATCGCAAGTGTAAGTCGATTCACCATGGATCAGAAGCGTCTCATTTTGGGGCAAGTAGAACAGGTTGTGGTCCGCAATCAGGGTGCTGGCACCGTTGACATAAATGGGGCACTCCGGCCCCCGGCCGCTGAAAATGGTGTTGCGTATCGTCACATGAGCCGGGACATCGGGATGATCGTACTGCACGTACATCAGATAATTGTGACCGAGAAAATCGTCCACGGTTACATTGAGAATTTCGAAATGCGCATTCCTCTGTTCCTCTGGTGCGATGACGATCGCTGCCCAGGGTGTTGGCTCAGGATTACCGTCTCCCCGTCCGTAAATGAGCGTGTTTTCGATCCGGCTGTTCGGTCCCCAGAGTTTCACCCCATCGCAGGAGTTGTTGGCCACGATACATTGGCGGATCGTCGTATTTGCAGACTTGGAGTCCAGGCCGTCGCCGTAATTGTGTTCCGAAACCGTATTCTCGATGAGAATGGGTCCTGCGGAGGGCTCGATGCCAAAGCCGTCTGGCCGGTCATAAGGGCGATTGGAGCCATCACCGCCCTGGTAATAGTGGCCGCTATAGGAGAGGGAGCAGCCGCGGATGGTCACGTTGCGCCAGCCGCCCTGCTCGCCGGCCGGACCGCCCAAGGCGCCAAATCCGCAGTATTCGAGCCGGCAGTCGAGGATGTGCAGATCCTCCACGTCTTGAATATTCATCCCGAACTCATCGAGATGATGAATGTAGAGATCACGGAGAACGATGTGGGCAGAGGGTGCGGCGAGGATCTCCACCCCTTCGCGGAACCACAATGACTCACCGGCGGCCTGGTCGTCGTGGGTGATCTCTAAATTTTCGATGCGCACGTACTGGACGCCGTTCAGGTTGACGGCAGTGAGTAGGTTATCACGCCCGGCCAGAATAGGACGCCGGCCCTCCTCGCCCCGAATCGTGATCCATGCGCCGGCAGTGCCGGAGGCCGGAGTGATGATGTCCGCGTCGTACTCGCTGAGGACATAGCGGCCGCCGAGGATGACCATTGTATCGCCGGGACTCAGCTGTCTCGAGCCGTAGCCGGGGCTCGCCCACGGACGTTCGAGCGTGCCCGGGTTTGCATTATTCCCCGAGGGGCTGACGTAATACAGGTGGGCTTGGCTGGTATGAAAAGCAAAATGGAAAGCAAGGCACAAGAAGACTCGATAGGTTTTCATGACCCTCTCCTTCTCGGTTATTGTTTCAAATCGGAAGGCCAGAAACCGGAGACGAGAAACCAGAAACCGAAATCAATGCCCCGGCTCCTCTATGCCCTCCGCGGCAGCGCCCTTTTTCAAAACGACCGCTTGATTTATCTCACCAACACCATCTTCCGCATCTGCACAAACTCGCCTGCCTGGAGCGTGTACACATACACGCCGCTCGGCATGGCGCGGCCCTGCTCATCCTTGCCGTCCCAGCGCACGGTGTAATAGCCCGCCGGCTGATCCTCCGCAACCAGGGTGCGGATTTCCCGACCCAAACTGTTATAAACCGAAAGCCTGATGTTTACAGATTTCGGCAACGTATAACGAATCATCGTCTCCGCGTTGAACGGATTGGGATAAGCCGGATAAAGGGCAAATGCCTTGGGAAGTGCTTTTTCCTGTTCCACCTTTTCCGGTACGATATACACAGAATTCGAAAATTCTGAAGTATTGCCCGAGGTGTCTGTCGCAGTGGCTGTTACATAGGGCCCGGCAAGTCCTTCCGGCTTGCTGAAAACCCATTTCCCGGAACCATCGGCAGTGACCGTGCCTTCATAGAGCGCTCCTTGCCCGTCCTGGTCGGAAAAAATCTCCACCGTAGCCAGGGGAACCGCGCTGCCAATGACTTCTGTCTCAGTGGCACTTTGAATCACAGGGGAAGCCAATCCTTGGTTTCCACCATTTTCCAAATCGATCCCATAAGTGCCATTGCCGTAAATCCGGTTTCTGGAAATCGTGTTCCACCAGGCCTCTCCCCAGGTGCCGTTAATGTGTACGCCAGATATTTCATTGAAAGCAATCAAATTGGCTGATCCCTCTTCGGCCCCACCGATCAGATTCTTTTGAGAGACATTGAAAATCCGAATGCCAATGCGATTCCCCAAGGGAGAAGCACCGGTCGCATCCGTCCCAATATAGTTCCCTTGAATCCGGTTTTTGCCCGGCGGTCCAATTTCAATCCCATTACTATCATTACCCGAAATGAGATTGCGCGCCTCTGGACTCGTGCCACCGATGAAATTGTTATGGCCAGGACCAATCACGATTCCTGTGAGATGGTTTCCACGATCGAGCTTCCCAGATGCATCCGTGCCGATAAAGTTTCCCTCGATACGGTTGAGGTACGCCGTTTCGCCACAAATATCTATCCCCCGCCGAAAACCCGAAACAACCAACCCCCGCACTACATTTGCCTGCCCGAGAACATAGATAGCGGATTCGTAAGGATTTGCCATCATGGTTCCGTCGAGCACGATCTTGAGCTTCGCATTGATGGGTTCCCCGAATAAGTTGGTGTTGGGTGCAGCACCGGGCTGACTAAACCCATCGATTACAGTACAACTGTCCACCAAATAAAAAGGCAAGGTCGGCCGGAGGGTGAACACGCCCGCGCTATCGCAACCCGGATCGGTAGTTGGAATGTTGAAACGAATCGTATCCGGCCCGGGATGGGAATTGGCATAACTCAGAGCCTCGCGGAGCGAACCAGGCCCTGAATCATTGGTATTGGTGACAAGAGTCGAATCATACGGATGAACAAGAATGAGAGCATTAATCCTCTGATTCACGGAAAGCGGATTTCCATTCACGTCCGAAAATACCACGTGATAAAATTCCACCGTGGTACTTCCTTCTCCTTTTGGGATAAAGACCACATGGGCCAAAATCCCAGAGCTGTCTGGGCCTGGCACAGTCCCAAATGAGGCAGAACCAAAAGTGAGCTTCCCAGGATAACCGGTATTATCCATGTCCGGGCCCACTGGAATGACGGTTCTCCCTGTACTCCCTAAAAACGGTCCAATCCATGCGGTATCCGCATGAACAATGTGACTCCCATAAATGAGCTCGAATTGAAAAGCACCGAGATTTTGGGCATGGTCTATCCAGATGTCGAGTTGAACGGGTCGACCCATCCAGGTTTCCGCTTCGGTAGGTTTCAGACGAATCGTGGCCTGAGCAAAGAGAGAAACCACCTCAAATAAAGCGAAAACAATCATCATCCCCCAAAACCTTTTTTGCTCCATGGCAATTCTCCTTTCAGAAATTTTTTGAGTTTCATCTATCGAAATGTCAAACTCAGTTATTTAATCAAAGCCATCTTCTGAACCAAACGTTCTGATCCGAGTTCCAAGAGGCATATATAAAGCCCGGAAGAAAGCACTCTGCCCTCTTGATCCGTACCATCCCAGGTGATTTCGTGCATCCCTGGCTCAAAGTCTCCATGGATCAAAGTGCGTATCCATTGACCGTTTGGCGTCCAGACGGAAATTTTCACTTGTTTCTTTTCAGAAAGATTGCCTGGAATTTCAAAACGGATTCGCGTCTCCGCATTAAACGGATTGGGATAATTGGAATAAAGCAAACCATGTTGTGGAATGAGGGATTCGTTTTTCGCCTGCACGATTTCGAGCTCGATTGGATTTCCCTGAGTGTCCACCAGAAGCACGCGATCGAGTTTCACTGGAATGGGTTTTTCTAAGAAGACCCGAGCCAAAACTCCGTCTCCAGTCGTACCGGGCGAAACTCCGTAACTGTATACCCCCATGGTAATCCGCTTTTGAGATGCATCGCGAACTGGACCAAGTCGTCCAAAGGCATTTTCTGTCTGTTGCCAGAGCGATCCCGGTTCGAAGGATTGCACCCCAACGGGTTCACTTGCCAAAAGATCGAATTGAAATCCCCCTAACTCGGATGCCCCTTTGACTAAAATTTCGAGTCGATCAGCCGATTCTCCCCGAGAAAGCTCTACAATGGCTTTTTTCGGTACTGCCTTTGCAATAGCTGAACCGGAAGAAGGAATGGGCTTATTCCACCACGATGCGACCAGTTGAATATCAATGATATCGATGTCGCCGTCACCCTCACCTCCGTTGTCCAAATCGAATCGAGGATCATAACCAGGATCGCCGACACGCGTGTTCCAATGTGCGCAAACAAGCTGAATGTCGATGATGTCGATACGGCCATCGCTATTGACATCAGCCCAAAAGCTTTTTTCGACAATGACTTCGCCATCCACTTCGCTCACCGGAATGGCCACGCCATGAATATCGCTAACCTGGACATGTCGGAGATCCAGCGTGGTCGTCCCTTCACCAGTTGCAGTCCAGGTCAATGTAGCCAAAATTCCATTCCCATTTGGACCATTTTGAGTCCCCATTGTGGCTGCACCATAAACCACAGTCCCTGCAGGATTGTCGATCGTGGGACCCACAGGAATGACGGTTCTTCCTGTACTTCCCAAAAATGGACCCAATACCACGTGAGAAGAATTATTTACCTGCACCACATCTCCATGGAATCCAATTTCGAACTGAAAACTTCCCAAATTGTTCACCCCTTCAATTACCAAATGGACTTTCCCTGTGTCATTGAGGAAAATGGTTTTGCTCGCAGGTTGAATTTTCACCGTGACAGAAGGCGTTCCGGATCCGGCCTGGCTCACAGTCACTTCGCAAGGACTTCCGCTCGCGCCACCTGCGGTGATCGTGATCTTCCCCGTGCGAGGAGAAGGATTAGGATTTGCGGTATAGACTATGGTGACAGTTCCAGTATTGATTCCACTAGAGCCAGAGGAAATGGAAAGCCAGGCATTTCCTTCGGTCACCTCGGCAGTCCAGTGGAGCGTGCCACCGCCTGCATTGGCCACGGCAAACGTCGTGGTACCTGTAGAGGCAGAAACATTTCGAGACAAAGGCGTAACAGAAAGTACGGGAATATCGGCTGTGATCGTAAAGGAATGGTCGGTCAGGTCATACAGCCCAGCACAATTTACTTTGACAATGCAATGGTCGGATGGCGTGTTGGGAATTGGCCATGTATAGTAAGAACTATCCGCAGAGACAGTAGCAATATCGATCCAATGACTTCCTCCATCTGTGGAATACGAAAGCGCATAAGGTGTATAGATGTGAAGACCTGCACTCCAGGAAATTTTCTGTGTGGATCCCACAGGCCACACTTCGCCTCCATTTGGCGTATCTACGCGGAGCCAGGACAAAAACAACCGGTAGGTGAGTGTATCCATATTGGAATAAGCTGACAATACCCCCTCCTTCATTGCAGCCACTCGGAACACATATGTCTGTGCCACAAGAGGATCATCCATCTGATACGAAATCACATTGGGCCCGAGCTCGGCCAAGACCGCCCAATTGGAAGCAAGGCCATTCTTATATTCGAGCCGGAAACCGGTTTCGTCATCTGAATTGTCCTGCCAGGTGATGTGTATTTGCGGCACGGTTTGGTAGGCCTGCAAATTGGAAGGCGCGGCAGGAGGTTGAGGACCCTCTTCAACCAGAGGCGTGACTTCATCCACATAGACCCCACCCTCATAATACGTACCGGCCATGTGACCCCAAAGGTTGATAAAAATCTCTTTGACCGTGTAATGAGTGGGAAAACCCGAGACGGCTGACCAGTCGAATTGGAGATGGTTCCAGTTGGCATTGCCATCACCGTACACGTCATGGGTAAGGGCCAGGGCGGTTCCGCTATAAAAAGTACGATTGCGAGCTTGGTCCTGGTCATACACCGTAACATAGAGATTGGCATAGATCGCCCCAAAACTGGCCATACACTCAGCGATTTCAACCGAATAGCCCTTGGCCGACTGCCAGGTGGGAAAATCTGTAAGGTCTGGAGAATGGAGTTGCATGATCCACCAAGTCGCACCTGAATTGGTGATGCCATGGCCACCTAAAGTCGCAAGTCTCAGCGATCCTTTTTGATCGCCCATCGGATCAACGCCAGGCGCATTGCTGTAGCTCACTGCATCCTGCCAGCCATTGGAAAAATTCGACGAGAAAGGACCACGACCGTTTTCATCGAACGCACCGGTGAGGGTCCAGCCCTGAACCGTGCCGTCGTTGAAATCGAATTTTTCAGAGACCATAGACGAAGCCCGGGAATGCAATGCGCCGATGTCCTGAATATCTGCGCTCCATTCTCCTGCCCCAGTCCCAGGCATAAGGTTGGGCTGAATTCGAATGAGCGTCACGGTGACCCCTTCCGCAAGGCCAAAGTCAGAGAGATCAATGGCCTGGGTTCCAGCATAATTCCGAAACGCGGTGAGCCCACTGGCAGTCCCGTCTTGACTCACTGCAATCCGATACGAATCGCCTGCACCGTACTCGAATACCACAAAGTCCGGACCAGATTCGTTCACGATGACATTGTCAGTAAAGCGAACGTCTGCCATGCCCGCACTCCCTCCCGCAATAACCCAGGTATTCAAATTCACGTCCGTGAGTGCAGTGCTGATACTGGTCGTACCAAAAGGCAAAAGCCCTGCACCAGATGGCGGAGAACCAACCTCCACTGCCTCATCGGCAAAGGCCGAACGGTCAGGAAAGGTGTAACCACCAAAATTAAATTGTGCGTAGGCATCACTCAGCAGAAAAACGGTGAGAATAATTTCTGCCAAAGGCAATAAGGTAAGAATTTTGGGCTTCATGGGAGCCTCCTTGTGGATTTTTATATGTTTGGAAAGCAAAAAGTAGATAAATTAAACAACATAAAAGTTTAAACTTTTTTTTCAAAAAAGTCAATAAAAAAACCCTTTCTCTGCTTGAGAAGAGGGTCTCTTATTCATTAAAAAAACAAAGGGTTATAAAAAAGCAATCCTTAAATTAATTTTATAAAAGTGGGAAAATCAAATACCTCCTCCCAAATCTGAATAGAGAACGGGTTTCCTAAGTTCTTTATTGAACTTGGGTTAGGACAAAAATTAATATTTTACTTCTCTATTATAAAAAAGCACAAGAGAGGGCTCAGAGTTACCAACCAAAACCAGAACCCTCTCTTGGCTTCGTTTTTGGAATGCTTAGAAAACTACCTTATGGTTTGTACATAACGAAACTAAAGTCTTCCTGGATCCTGGTTCCTGTGAGATCAAAAATATAAATGAGTAGTTTTCCTCCAATACTGGCAGTACAAGCCATTCGAGGCGAACCACCCATCGGAGTCACCACTGTCACATAGTCATTATAGTAATAACGCTCATCAGAAATAGTAATTTCATACTGCTTTAGACTTGCATTCCAACTACAACTCACATTCGGAGTCCCTTTCGCTATAGTCCCGTTGGAATTGATGGCAGCGTATGCAATGGGAAGTGCTCTGTTCTCGGTACCCGTGGTGTAGGCCTTGGTGAGCTCGCCTGTCACATGCACCTTTCCATTAAAGTAGCCTGCATAGCCTGTACCACTGGAACCATAAATACCATAGCCACTGGTACTATACCCATACACGCCATAGCCCTTGTTGCTTGCGCCATATACACCGGATCCAGTGTTACTATACCCATGTACGCCGTGACCGTCCGTTTTGTTGGACACCCCAAATATCCCATCTTCTCCGTCCTGAGAGTAGCCATACACTCCTGTATTGCTACTGGAACTGCCATACACGCCGTAACCAGTGTTGCTAACACCTTGCACCCCATATCCGCCATCACTGGCACCAAGTACACCACTACCAGAAGAACCTGTATTCACGCCCGACACAGCATGGCCATTTCCATTATTTGTGGTAGCGAGAATTGGAGAATCGGAAGTCCCGCTAAGTAAAAGGGGCACTTTAATCGTGGGATTCGGATACGTGCCTGTCAAATCACCACCAGCCGCACCACCCGGAGGGAGACTCACGTCCGGCGCAAGCTTGGCCTGAGTCACAGCTCCATCCGCAATTTTCGCAGTGGTCACCGCATTGTCCTTAAGGCTCGGATTCGGATACGTCCCTGTCAAATCCCCGCCTGCGGAAATCCCCTCAATGCCCTCTGTATGCACAGAACGAAAACTGTACGCAGAACCTGTCAATGCAATCCTTGGCGTCAGTTCAGTCCCAGTTCCCACGGTCACTCCAAGCCAATATGGCTTGTCGAACGCAAGACCAATCGGCGTCACACTCCCCAAAGCCACACTGAAAATCCCTTTGCTCACCAAAACCGATTGCGTCTCGCTCCAAAGTGCTGTCCCCCCTGTCTCCACGTCGTACAGCTTGAACGTGAGTTTGTAACTTCCGTCAGGTACTACAGTGCCGCTGGCATCTGTCAAGACGCCTTGATAGCTGATCGTCGTTGGGACCTGTGCAAGGCTCCATGACGCCGCAAGAATCAGCATCAGTGCGATGGACAAGAATGTCCGCGAGAGAGTTGCCACTTTCATGATGTGACCTCCTTTTGTTTTGTTGTGATTGTTTGTTTTCCCCAACCTGTCAAAGAGCTGCCGTTGATAAGGGCAGGCTCTTCGATTGGGTGTTGATTGTTGCCGGACATCCTATTTTGACCTCACCCTTACCCTTATTTAAGGAGAGGGAACCACCCCAACGCGTGCACCATCTGTCGTTGCGAGGAGCCCCGATGTATCGGGGCGACGACGCAATCCCCTCGAGACTATGCACTGGTTTTCTCCAGCGGGAGCGGTATCGCCTGGAGATTGCTTCGTCGCGTCGCCTTCGGCGGAACACAAGTGAGAAGACGGCCGGATCCGCTGACCTCACCCTAACCCTCTCCTAAAAGGAGAGGGAACCACCCTCCCCTCATAGGGAAGGAACGGAGAGAAGGCATCCCCCTCCCCTTTCAGGGGAGGGTAGGGTGGGGTCATCCTCGAATAAAGCCTTCTGAACTTCCTCATAAATCACTCGCACGACTCCCTCTCTATTTCTCAAAACATCAGTGTCCAAAAATCTGAGAACTTTGATCCCGCGTGAACGAAGATATGCATCTCGCTTGGCATCACGAACTTTGCCTTCCAGCGTGTAATGCTGAGCCCCATCCACTTCGATTGCAAGCTTTGGTTCAATGGCAAGAAAATCAAGCACGTAAGGACCAAACGGCACCTGTCGTCTGAAATGCACGCCAAGCTGGTTGTTTCGAAACACTGACCAGAGTTTGCGTTCTGCTTCTGTCATATCTCGACGGAGTTTCCTGGCAATCCTGACATGAGACTTCGGATATTTGAGAAAGTATTTGCCCATGTGTCTCTCTTTACTTTTATGGCTGACCTCACCCTAACCCTCTCCTAAAAGGAGAGGGAACCACCCTCCCCTCATAGGGAAGGAACGGAGAGAGAGCATTCCCCTCCCCTTTCAGGGGAGGGTAGGGTGGGGTCATTACTTACCGCACGTAGGTAAGCTTCTTCACACTCGTGAACATCCGACCACTCTTCTCAGACTTGGCTACCAAACGATAAAAATAC
>Ga0078972_1008045_pt1 | contig 22609 bp, 23 predicted proteins | sample YelNatPaOPGAMG01_FD_67568 | JGI IMG/M metagenome (GOLD analysis project Ga0078972, IMG submission 67568) | Hot spring thermophilic microbial communities from Obsidian Pool, Yellowstone National Park, USA - OP-RAMG-01 (SPADES assembly) (version 2) | ecosystem: Environmental > Aquatic > Thermal...
TTTGGTTGCTCGCAATGACAAAAGCCCCTCGGGTGTCATTGCGAGCGACCCGAAGCAAATTCGTGATAACTGTGGAGAATAAGCGATGACTCATGCCTTTTTTCTCATGGAAAAACTCTACACCTCTAGTCCCACTCCTCGTTCAGCCCAATAAAGAAACAGAGTATCTCTCTGCTCGAAACACGCCTGCGTCCAACCCTGCCGCCTCAGGACCGCCTCGTGTGATCACACGAAGCTCCTGATACTGTGATAGATAATTTTGGCGCTGTCCACAAAATCAAAATACCTAAATGGGCATCTTACGACGATCTCATGAACCACACGCGGCTTTGGGTGTCTTTGAAAAACATCCCAGAGAGCTTGGGGCTCGCCCTCTTGGGGCCAGAGACTCGATTTCTTGAACCGTTGATGATATGACATGGGCAAAATAAATGAGAGGCATTTACTAAAGAATCGATGGGTGATGTATGAGCAATGCCTTGCGTGAGGAAAAGAGCGGCGACGCCCTGGACCAGAAAGGATCCAGCGGCCGCTCCCTTAAAAGATACATAGTGCGTCCTTTGAGCGTACTGCTGTATGTTGGGTTCGTTTTATTAGCCGTCGCACTCATTCTGTGGGGTGTAGAAAATCTCGCGAGATTCGCATTGAAGAGGTCCTACCTCGGGGCAGTGTATCCCAGCGACGTCAGCATGGCCTGCAAGGATTTTAATCGACCTGTTTCCCACTATGACTACGATTTCGTCCCTGGGGTATGTCTTGAATACAACATTCTCAAAGGCAACAACTACGAATATGCCAACAGCGCGGGGATGCGAGAGCCCCGAGAGGTACCTGTGGAGAAGCCTGCTGATGAATATCGCGTCTTTCTCACGGGCGGGTCCACGGCGTACGGCATGGGGGCCATTGGCGAGGCGGCGCCAGCCATGGGATGGTACGCGATCCCGTATATCGAGACAATTTCTCACGCTATGGAAATGATACTGAACGCCACGGCGCCGATCGAGGGGAAGCGCATACGTGTCTATAACGCGGCGGTGTGGGGTTATGCGTATCAGCATGACCTCATGAGGTATATCGCAAAGCTCAGGAGGTTCAGCCCTGATTTGATTGTGTCCCTGGACGGAGCCAACGAGCTGCCCATTATCAGCAAACTCACCTCAGATTGGGACTATTTCGCAGAAGGACAGTTTCACAATATTTTGCAGGATATCTACGCGTACAATAGACCTGGGTTGGCGTCGTATCTCACATTGTGGCTCAAGAATAATACCTATCTCATGGCCTATCTGTGGTCGGGTCGAGACCTTTTTCAGGAACTCCGCGCTGTCGAGGTTGAGCCAGGAGCCTCGCCAGTTTCCCCTGGACAAATTCAGAAAAACGAGCGTTCTGTCGAGGAAATGTCGCGAAGGCTGGACAGAAACATCGCCACGGTAGTCAGGGTGGTGGAAAACTATCATAGCGCAATGGCAAACGACGGCGTTCCCCATATTATAGCGCTTCAACCGTGGTTTTATTCCACCAAAAAGCCCTTGCACGAAAAAGAGAAGGTGTTAGCCGGCTTGAAAGGGTACAGGGACTATTACGGCGTACCTTCTGACAAGGTATATAAGGTGCTGGTACAACGGTTGATCGAGAGCGCCCAGGCGCGTGGGTATTTTCTCGTTGACTTTTCGGAGTACTTTGACGATGTATCTGAATGGGTTTTTACAGACTGGTGTCATTTGACTGCCGGCGCTAATTATCTTTTGGCAAAAGAGCTTTCCAATCTCGTGAAGGAGCATATCCTCGGCCAGGCGCTGACGCCGGCAGATCAGATCGGCCGGAAAGACGAATATTTTTGGGATCTCGCAGCGTCGGGGCGCATCGTCTATGCCCCTGATCCAAAGGCTCCGCAGTATCATGTACGGCATATACTGGCGGGCTATCCAGGCGAGGGTTTGTATCTATCCAAGGACCTTGGCCCTTCGGATCGGGCTGAATTAATATTGGATATGGGCGAGACGAGACAGGTGAGCAGGCTTAGGCTTGTGTGGGGAGATGAGAGCGCCGCGCCCACTAGATGGGAGGTGGATATTTCCACTGATCAGGAGGCCTGGCAGCCCTTTGTCAGAGGAAGCAGCGCAGAGGTGAACCACTATTTCCGCTGGCCGGGGGTCGAATACTATGCCCCAACGCCCATGACAGGAAGATATCTCCGATACCGCCCATTAGGCGACTCGATTCGGGTCATCGCACTGAGGTCTTGGAGCGTGTACAGGTAAGGATCTATGAATATTTTGGGAATATCAGCATTTTATCATGACAGCGCCGCATGCTTGATACGGGATGGACGCATCATAGCCGCGGCCCAGCAGGAACGTTTTTCCAGAGTGAAACATGACCATCGCTTTCCTCACGATGCCATCGAATATTGTTTGAAAGAAGGCAAGATCACTGCAAGCGATCTTGATTACGTCGCTTTTTATGACAAACCGTTCATCAAGTTTGAGCGACTGCTGGAAACCTATATTTCGTTTGCGCCCCGTGGTCTGGCGTCCTTTCTCTTGGCCATGCCTCTTTGGTTAAAACAAAAGCTCCGCATACCGGACCTTATTCGATCCAGCATGGGATACAAAGGGAAAATTCTCTTCCCCGAGCATCACGAAGCGCACGCGGCAAGCGCTTTCTTCCCCTCTCCGTATCGAAGAGCGGCTTTCCTGACGATGGACGGCGTGGGAGAATGGACGACGACGAGTTTTGGTGTGGGCGAAGGGAACAAGATCCGCATTGATTATGAGATAAAGTTTCCCCATTCCCTTGGGTTGCTTTATTCCGCTTTTACTTATTTCACGGGGTTCAAGGTAAATTCAGGTGAATACAAGGTGATGGGACTTGCTCCTTATGGCGAGCCAAAGTATGTGGACATTATCTTGAAAGAATTGATTGATATCAAAGAGGACGGGTCTTTCAAACTCAACATGGACTACTTCACCTACCCCTATGGTTTGACCATGACGGGCGCTGCTTTTGAAAGACTTTTTGGCGGACCTGCGAGGAAACCGGAGAGCAAACTGACACAGAGAGAGATGGATTTGGCGAAATCAGTCCAGGTGGTGACGGAAGAGGTTATGTTGAGGACTGCTCGCCATATTCATAAGCTCACAGGAGAACGCTATTTATGCCTGGCAGGAGGCGTGGCCCTCAATTGCGTAGGGAATGGGCGCATTCTAAGGGAATCGCCGTTTCAAGATATATGGATACAGCCCGCTGCAGGGGATGCCGGCGGCGCGTTGGGAGCGGCGCTGTTTGTATGGCATCAGCTCTTGGACAATGAGCGCTTCGCGGATGACGTGCACGATGTGCAGTATGGCTCTTATTTAGGCCCGTCGTTTGACGAAGGCTATATCAAGGATTTTTTGGAATCACACGGATATCCGTACACGTATCTCGGCAACGGGCTCTTGGCCGAAACCGTGGCTGACCTCATCGCCCAGGAAAAGGTTATCGGGTGGTTTCAGGGCAGAATGGAATTCGGTCCCCGAGCCTTGGGGAGCCGTTCCATTATCGGCGACGCCCGTAGTCCCAAAATGCAGTCCCAGATGAACCTGAAGATCAAGTATCGGGAAAGCTTCAGGCCGTTTGCCCCTTCGGTCCTCATGGAACACGTGTCTGAGTTTTTTGAACTTGACAGGCCATCGCCCTACATGCTTCTCGTGGCCAACGTTGACAAGAGAATACGGCGTGATATGACTGAAGAAGAGAAAAAGAAATGGGGCATCGAAAAACTCAATGTGGTACGATCAGAGATACCTGCGGTGACGCACGTGGATTACTCAGCTCGCATCCAGACCGTGCATAAGGAAACAAACCCCTTGTATCATGAAATGATCGAAACCTTTTATAGAAAGACAGGGTGCCCGGTTATTGTGAACACGTCCTTCAATGTGCGGGGAGAGCCTATTGTCATGAGTCCTGAGCATGCGTACCTCTGCTTCATGCGCACGGAGATGGACTACCTCGTCATGGGGCCTTATTTGTTGGACAAAAAGCTGCAACCGCCGCTCAAGGAAGACGTTGATTGGCGCAAGCAGTACGAGCTGGATTAAGCGTAGAAACTGCGAGACGGGCAGCGAGGGTTCATGTCCATTATTCAAGAAATCAAAGAAGAAATACAGGCGGCTTACCGAGAGCCGAGCAGCCGAGACCTGACGATATTAGCGCTGTTGTTCCTTGTGTTCCCCGGCATAGTTGGGTTGTATTTGGTGTATTGGAAGGGCTCAGGGGCCGGATACACATGGATTACGGTCGGCGTTATCCTTTCGATATTACGGCTGATTCCTCCTGTCTTCCGTTTGGTCTATCGCGCGTGGATTGGCATCTCAATCATTATCGGATATTTTATCTCTCGAGCGATATTGACCGTGATCTTTTTTGTGGTCATTACTCCGACAGGGCTTATCTTTCGCATCATTGGAAAGGATCCCATGGAGCGAAAGATCGACCCGTCCAAGGAGTCGTACTGGCAGAAGAGAGAGCAGGAGCAAGACACATCCATCGAACGTTACGAAAAGCAGTTTTGAAACGACGCATGGCGTTGTTTGGAGGTATTTGACATGTCCATTGTAAGAGAATTCTGGGATTTCATGAAGGTGCGGAAGAAGTTTTGGCTTGCGCCGATACTTATTGTGCTGGTTATCCTGTCGGCGTTCATCATCTTGGCAGCCAGCTCGCCGGTAGCAGCGCCTTTTATTTATACCCTCTTTTAGAGAGGCAACCGTATCACGCCGCGGGGGAGACGCGTCTTCCCCGTTGGCGCCCGCGCCATCTTCTTCACGAACAGTCCCGTCTGTACAGTCGGAACGCTCATACTTACACGTGAGAGGAACCACTATTTGGAGGATCGGATGCCCGAATCTGATCAAGAAACTGGACGTCAATTGGCAGGAAACAAAAGCACATCCTCGATGACTCAGGCCGACCAGTCGTCGCTCATAGATTCGCAGCGCGCCCAACAACGCAGCCTATTCAGGCGGATTGGGACAGTGTTGCTCTATGCGTTGTTCTTGGTCGGAGTGGTTGTGGGGACGCTCGCCTGCTTGGAATACTACGCCTATCTCAAAGTAAAAAATTCCCCCCTCGGAGAGGCATACCGAGGACGGGACCTGGATTTGGCTCGCCGGAGTTCCCAGACCGTAGCGCCTCAGTATGGGTATGAACCCACGCCAGGTTTCGCAGCAGTCAGGAACACGCGTCTTGGAAACGCCTATGAATATATCAACAACGAGAGTTTCAAAGACTTTGAAGACGTGCCCTTGGAGAAGCCTGAGGATGAATACCGGGTCATCGTCACCGGCGGATCGGTGGTGTATGGACGCGGTCCTGTGCCGCCGGCAGACGCGGTGGCTGATTTTTATGAGGTGACCTATCGCTGGACGATCCCCCACATCATAGAAAAGCTCCTGAATGCAGACCCTCGAGTGCGTGAGCTCTTAAAGGGCAAGCATGTCCGCGTCATCAACGCTGGGGTCCCGGGATATGTGGTTCAGAACAATCTCATGCGATACCTCGCAAAGCTGAGGCTATACCACCCGGACCTCGTGATTTCGCTCGACGGCGCCAATGAGGTGCATACGGTTGCGCGGCCACTCCGAGATTGGAATTATTTCACAGAAGGCCCGTATTACGAGGTCATTTCCGACATCATGGACATGAGTCGAGGCGGTCTGCTGAACTATCTCACCCTGTGGCTCAAGAGGAACACCTATTTTTTCACCTGGCTGGCCATGAGCAAAGGAGAGGGACCGGGCATCCTCATGGAGAATAGAGGCTTCGCTGCACATCCCCAAGACCCTGATGAAGAGATGCTTGCGTACCGAGATCGCAACATAGGCCAAGTGGCCGATGTCGTCGCCATTTACCACAAGGTGCTCGAGACGGACAAAGTCCCTCATGTATTTGCGGTGCAACCTATGTTTCGCAACTCGAAAAAGAAGAGGACGCCCATGGAGGAGAAAATCGAGAGCGTCACTGGGATGCAGAAAATAGGGTTTTATGATGCAGCCCAGACCTACGACCTGCTGGTGGACAGAATCAAGAAACGGTGCGCGCAGGAGGGCTTTGAGGTCTATGACATCACAGGCATCTTCGATGGGGTGAAGGAATGGGTGTTTACGGACTGGTGTCATTTGACCAATGGCGCTAACTATATTTTGGCCAAAGCGCTCGTGAATCGCGTGAAAACGTCCATATTCCATTTGCCCCTTTTGGACAGCGATATACTCCACGATCCCCTGGATTCGTATTTCGTGGATTACGCGCGCGACGCCAAGGTATATATAGGGGACAAGCCGGCAGACCAAGGGCTTCACATTTTGAAGGGCTATCCCAGTACGGATGCGCTTGAAGTGGCGGCGAGCGCTTTGACGACGGCGTCAGAATCATCCAAGGGGGTGGTGCTGGACTTCGGCGACGTGGTCCCGATTTCAAGGCTGCGCATCGTGTGGGGCGGACCAGATTCCGCGCCGAAAGAATGGGAGATCGACATATCCGAGGACGGGACGAGCTGGATAACGTGGCTGGCCGCAAACGGAGTCCCGTTGGATCATTTTGATCAGTGGCCGGGATACGAGTATTACGCGCCGCAAGAAGAAAAAGCTCGTTTCGTCCGGTATAAGGCCGTGGGCCAAGACGAAGCCAAGCCTATTGTGCTACGCCAGATAAGTCTCTATCGATAGGACGGCAAGAGTCGCGGAAAAATGTTTGAATTCTCTGAAGAGATAAGCTATACGTGAAAGGTTGACGGTGAATCCAAGAGCGAGTATGCCCTGTCCGGGACATGCTCACGGAGAATGAATATGCCTAAGCTAAAGACATGTCGGGGCGCGGCAAAGCGCTTTACCATTCTGAAGAGCGGGAAGATCAAGAGGAAAAAAGCGTACCACAGCCACATCCTGACCAGCAAATCCACAAAGAGAAAGAGAAACCTGAGGCAAGAAGCTTTTATCAGTTCGAAAGACGCCATTCAGGTAAGGAGATTATTGCCTTACGGTTAGGAACGAGTCCGTATCATGCTCGACCACGAGGGCCTTCGCCAGCAAGGCGTCGGCCACGACGAAACGGGCGCCGTGATTGAAGGAGTAACTGATGCCAAGAGTGAGATGCGCGCCGGCCAGCAGGGCGCGGCGAAAAAAAATTCTGAAGATGGCCAAGGGGTATGTGGGCGGCCGCAGCCGGACTCTTCGACAAGCCAAAGAGACGGTAGAGCGCGCCTTGTGTTACGCGTATCGGGACAGGAGAACGCGGAAGCGTGACTTTCGCAGACTTTGGATTACGCGCATATCTGCGGGTTCTCGTATGAACGGCCTTCCCTACAACCGGTTCATGGAAGGACTTAAAAAGGCTGACATAATGCTTGATCGAAAGATACTGGCTGATCTGGCAGTGACAGACCCGGCGGCTTTTTCGACGCTCGTAGCGAAGGCTCGGACTGCTCTGGCAGCGTGACAGGTCAGCCGCCAAGGGATGCCAGGAGTTTCGCCTGCTGGATCATCCCTCGTATGCAGCAAATGCATTTCCAAGAGCGGTCCCTCGGGACCGCTTTTTTGTCGGAATCGCAACACGCGGGGATTCGAGAATTATGAAAAGACAGTTAGAGGAGCTGAGGCAGCGGTACATCACGTCCATCGCCGCGCTGAACGACGAGAAGTCGCTTCAAGAGGCGCGCACGAGGGTCCTTGGAAGAAAGGGCGAATTGACGAGCATTCTGAGAGGGCTCAAGGACATACCGCCGGAATCGCGCGCCGAGATAGGCCAACTGGCGAATCGCATCAAGACAGAGCTGGAAGAGCTTTTTACGCGCCGCGAGGCCGAGGTGATGGCCGAATTGGAACGCAAGCGCATTGCTGCAGAATCGCTGGACGTTACGCTGCCGGGCAGACGGTTGCCGTTCGGCCGTACTCATGTGCTCAATAGAGTAACCGACGAACTCATCGAGATATTCAGCGGCCTGGGATTCCAGTTGGCGGAAGGACCTGAGGTTGAGCTCGATTACTACAATTTTGAAGCCCTCAACATCCCCAAGGATCACCCTGCGCGTGACATGCAGGATACTTTCTACTTTTCGGACAGCGTCCTGCTCAGGACACACACATCGCCCGTGCAGATAAGAACCATGGAAAAACAGAAACCGCCGGTGAGGGTCATTTGCCCGGGCAAGGTGTACCGCAGGGATGCAGATATCACACATTCACCGATGTTCATGCAGATTGAAGGCTTGTGGGTCGATAAGGACATTTCTCTGGCAGACCTGAAGGGCATTCTCACAGCTTTTTGCCGAGAATATTTTGGCAAGGAATTAGCCTTGCGTTTTCGCCCGAGCTTTTTCCCGTTTACCGAACCGTCGGCAGAAGTTGATATCCAGTGCGTCATCTGCGGAGGATCAGGATGCAGGACGTGTTCTTCGACTGGCTGGTTGGAGATCCTCGGTTCAGGCATGGTGGATCCCGCGCTGTACGGATTTGTGGGATATGATCCTGAAATATATAGCGGATTTGCCTTTGGAATGGGCGTCGAACGGGTCTGCATGCTCAAGTATGGCATACCTGATATCAGGGCTTTTTACGAAAACGACATAAGATTCCTACATCAGTTCTAGAACGAGTTGGGGACAGCCTTGTTTCGGCCACAGGGCGGGGCTGCGCGTCTGGGAAAGGCCTTGAGAGATGAGGGTACGCGTGGCACGCAGCGCTTTTTTTGAAAGGGGCGACAGGAGATGTTGATCAGTTTCAACTGGCTCAAGGAATTCGTTGACATCGATCACGATGTGGAAAAGGTCTCGCAAATCCTCACCATGGGCGGGATTGAGGTGGAGAATATCACCCAGGTGGGTAGAGGGCTGGGCGATGTGATCACCGCCAGGATCGAGGATGTCAGCCCCCATCCAAATGCTCCGAAGCTGACCCTCGTGACGTTGGATATCGGCGAAGGGAAGCGTACAGTGGTCTGCGGCGCGCCCAATGTGCGGCAGGGGCAGATAGCGGCGTATTGCCCAGCGGGCGGAACTCTGCCGTCTGGGGTGCGAATGGAGGAGCGCGTTATCAAAGGAATCCCTTCTCCAGGGATGATCTGCTCGGAAAAAGAGCTTGATTTGGGAGATGACGAATCCGGGATTCTGGAATTGGACCCGGATACGCGCATAGGCGTGGCGTTGCCTAAGGCCCTACCCTACATAGAAGACGTTGTCATGGAGGTATCCATCACGCCGAACCGCGGGGACTGTTTATCTGTGCTGGGCGTGGCCAGGGAGTTGGCAGCGCTCACCGACAGAAGATGGCGCGCGCCGACTTTCACCATCGAAGAATCAGCCCCTTCCGCGTCAGACATGGTGCGCGTTGAAGTGCCCGACGCCGATCTTTGTCCGCGGTATGTCGTAAGGGTGGTGGAGGGGACGACCATCGCCCCTTCTCCTTTGGACGTCAGGCTCAAGCTCTCGCGGTCCGGGGTTCGCCCCATTTCCAATGTCGTGGACGTCACGAACCTGGTGCTTATGGAATGTGGCCAGCCGCTTCATGCATTTGATCATGCGATGCTTAAACAAGGCCGCATTGTCGTAAGAAGGGCTGACCCTGGCGAGCGCTTTGTGACGCTGGATAACGTGGAGAGAATCATGCCGCCGGACGCCCTCATGATCAGAGATGGTGAGCGATCGGTGGCCTTGGCGGGCATTATGGGAGGGCTCAATTCGGAAATCAGTCCTTCTACCTCTTGCGTCGCAATCGAAAGCGCCTGCTTCGAACGGTTTGGAATACGTCGTACGGCCAAGGCGCTCGGCATGATGACCGAAGCGTCATATCGCTTCGAACGCGGTGTTGACCCCCAGGGGACGCTATGGGCGGCGAACCGCGCTGCGTACTTGGTCCAGAAATTGGCGGGAGGACGGGTGCTGCAAGGAGTAGTGGACGTGTACGCGACGCCTATTGTTCGTCCTAAGGTCCGAGTCCGAAAAAGCAAGGTCAATGGCTTGTTGGGCGTTGATTTGACCACGTCGCAAATGGCCGACTATCTGAAGAGATTGGACGTCTCGGTGGATACGCCGTCCGCGTCGCCAGAGGCCATGGAGTGCCGTCCGCCGTCATGGCGATGGGACCTGGAGCGAGAGGTGGACTTCATCGAAGAGATCGGACGCATACATGGTTTTGACAGAATTCCTCTGTCCATGCCTTCGTATGTCTCTGCGCCAGACCGCACCAGGGATGAGCACAAGAAGCTGCGGGCTGTCAATGAATGTATGAGCGGGTGTGGCTTCACGGAAATTATCACGATGTCTTTTGTCTCGAAGGCTGTTTCGCGCACCTTTCTCCCCCAGGACGCGGGCGCTGACTTCCTCGAGTTGGTCAATCCGCTGACCGAGGACATGGCCGTGATGAGGAAATCGTTGCTTCCGGGACTGCTGGCTGCGGCGGTACGCAATGTGCATTTCAAGTCCGTTGACCTCAAGCTGTACGAAATCGGTAAGGTATTCCGGCCCATAAAGGATATGGAGTTGCCCCAGGAGGACCTTGTGCTCGGCGCTCTGGCCATGGGCAGACGATACGGAGATCTCTGGCATTTTCAACGGGGTGAAGTGGACATCTATGGAAAGATCGACGCCGATCAACAGGTGGACTTTTACGACCTCAAGGGCGCGTTGGAGACCATCTTCGAGGCATTCTCCGTGCCTGATGCGACTTTTGTCCCTTGCCAGGAACCGTTCCTCCACGGGGGTAAATCTGCGGCTGTGTTTGTTGATGGCAGGAAGATAGGTTTTGTAGGCGAACTCGCGCCAAGCGTGATCAGGGAGTACGATTTGCCGTCGCGAGCCCTAGTTCTTGAAATTTTGTTGGAACCTCTGTTTGTTCATTGGCGCAAGAAAAGAGTTTTCAAAGCGCTACCTCGCTACCCTTATGTAGAACGGGATATATCAATGCTGGTTGAAACAAATTGTTCAGGAGATCAGATTAAACACTTGATTTCACGTTTGGGCCATGGTATCATTGCATCCGTGAATTTATTCGATTTGTATCGAGGAGAATCTATACCTGAAGGACGCCAGAGCATGGCGTTTCGGATACGGTATCAGGCAGAGGATCGAACTCTCACGGATGAAGAGGTGCAGGCAGTCCATTCCGGCATCGTGAGCGCTTTGCAAAGGGAATTAAACGTCACGGTTCGTGAATGAAGCCGCCTGCGAGAGAGACGGTAGAAAGCAGATAGACGTATCCATGCCCTGCGAGTTTTTTCAGGAGTGATCCTCATTTTTGGAGGGGTGGTCGGGTGATGACTATCGCAATTCCGGAGAAGCAGTATTTCAAAATCGGTGAAGTGAGCGAGATTCTGGATGTTGAGCCATACGTTTTGCGATATTGGGAGTCTGAATTCAAGATCCTGAAACCCACACGGACAAGGGCTCGCCAACGACTTTACCACAAAAAGGATCTCGAACTCCTCGTCGAAATCAAGCATCTGCTCTACGACGAAAAGTTCACCATAGCGGGCGCGAAGAAGCGCCTCCAGGAAATGAAAAAGCAGGCGTCCGCGGAAAAGAAGGCCAAAAAGCCTGCCAAAAATGCAAGGGGCAGGCAGGAGGAAGAGCTCCCCGAAGCGACGGAAAGCCAGACGCCGCTCCTATCGGATAGTCAGCCGGATTACAGAGAATTGCTCCTCGAGATCAAGAAAGAACTCAAAGAATTACGGAATATTCTGGAGGGCTGAGACCACAGCACGCCCCGCTTCGCCGTTCATGCCTCTCGCTTCAGGGTTCGTCACGCGTATGAAGGCCGCGTCGCGTCTTGTGGCTCCACGCGAGAACCCGCCATATTGCTCCCCACGCAGTCTCGTGATACATTTTAATGACCACGTGTGTGGTCCGCGTCTTTTACAATACCATCGGGAACAGGAGATAAGCCATGAGCACGCCAATGCATTGTCCAGGATTCGAGGCCAACAAGAATTTGACGTCCTTCACGTGCAAGTGCCCAAATTGCGGCAAAGAGGTGGAAATCTTTTCAGATGAGTTCGATCGTCCCCACGTGTGCAAAGGCTGTAAGCAGCCCATTGATTTCACCCAATGCACCATAGAGGGCACATCTGCGAAATAGCATGAGGCGCGCCCGCCTCGCGCCTTTCGGGCGCGCTTCATCACGGCAGCAAGGCCAGCTTTTGCCGCGCATCGCCACCAAACCTCAAGCGCGCTGGGTTGTGCGCACGAGGCTGGGTTCGTGAGCCGTTTTCTTTCCTATAGTTCCTTGACGATCGACGCGAAAGTCTCACCGCGATGAAATTCGTTTTGAAACATTCCAAAGGAAGCGCACGCAGGCGAGAGCAGGATCACGTCTCCTGGTGAGGCTTCGGCCAGAAGGCGTAAAACTGCGTCCTTCAAGCTGTCGAAGGTTCCCACAATCTTGTCAGCGGCGCCATTCAGAATAAGACCTTCTCGAATGGGGTTTGTCCCATCGCCTTTTAGGAGCGCAATCCTATGGGCTTTTGCGGCAGCCGCGTGCACAAAGGGCGTCGGATCCAATTTCTTGTCCGCTCCACCGGCAATAAGGAGAACTCTTTGATTGCCCATGGCATCCAGGGCTGCGCATCCAGAGACCGGCGTGGTGCTCGTTGCGTCGTCGATAAACGTCACGCCGTTCTTCACTGCGATGGTTTGCAGCCGATGCTCCACCCCTGGAAACTCTTCGACTGCGCGTCTAATCTGGTCGATGTCCACCCCAAGCTTTGCACAAAGCCTTGCCGCCGCGGCGATGTTAGACCGATTGTGTGCGCCCGGAAGTTGGATGCGCCAGTCCGAGGAGATATCCATGACAGAAAAAAAGTCGCTGCCGGCAGGCGCTTCTTTTGACAGGGCCGCACATTCCGGTTGATCTCCGTTGAATACACAAAAATCGTTGCCATGCTGATAGCAATATATGGCTTTCTTATCCAAGATGTAGTCCTGCATAGACTCGTAACGGTTGAGATGGTCTGGGTAGATATTGGTGAAGACCGACGCATTGGGGGAGATTTTTGCGTCATGAAAGCCTTGAAGCTGCCAACTCGAGAGTTCAAGAACCACTGCGTCGTCCGGGTCCACGACGTCAAGGAGTGGGAGCGTGGCATGTCCTTTGATGTTGCCGGCAAGGTGCACCCCAGGGCGAAAGCGAGAGAGAATGCGAAAAATCAGCGTGGTGGTGGTGGTTTTACCCCTCGTGCCGGTGATACCGATCACTTGACCGCGAAAGAGCTTGCAAAAGAGGCTCTCGTCCATCTCAATGGGTACGCCAGCCTCCCTGGCCCGCTGCAAATATTTTGAGGTTGCGGGCACATCTGCGTTTCGCAAAATCATATCCGCCTGGGTGAAATCCACTGCGTCATGACCGCCCAGCTTCAGTTCCACGTCAAGCCCTTTCAAGCGCTCCAAGGACGAGGCAAGCTCCCGCTCAGTTTTAAGGTCTGTCACAGTGACAATGGCGCCGTGCGCGGCCAAGAAAAGCGTGTCGCCGAGTCCTCGTCCTAGGAGCCCCAGCCCCATCACGATGACTCGTTTCCCCTCGAAAAATGTTCGACTATCGATCATAAGACCTCGTCAGGTTTACTGGGATGCAGCGGGCTATCGCCTGTGAGAAAACAAGGCGCGCTTTTGGACACGGACGAGCGCGCCGTTACAATTCAGAGAGTATGAGCGGCCCATTTTCTGTCACGGCTATGGAATGTTCGAAGTGGGCGGACAATTTCCCGTCGGCCGTGACCACGGTCCATTCGTCGTTCAACATTCTTAGCTTCCAGGTGCCTTCGTTTACCATGGGCTCCAGGGCGAGGGTCATACCCACTTCCAAGCGCGGATTGGGGCCGACGCCGGTATAGTTGGGAATCTGAGGCGGCTCATGCATCTTTCTACCGACGCCGTGCCCCACGAAATCTCTCACCACGGAAAAGCCGTGGGATTCCACATGGCGTTGTATCGCCCCAGATATATCCTGCAACCGATTGCCCACACGAGCCATATCAATCCCTTTGTACAGGGATTCCCTTGTGACTCGGAGCAGCCGCTCCGCTGTTTCTGATATGCGCCCCACGGGATACGTTTTTGCCGCATCCCCCACAAAGCCCTTGTAAATGACCCCTACATCGATCCCTACTATATCGCCTTCAACAAGCACGCGTTTGCCAGGGATTCCATGGACTATTTCTTCGTTAACCGAGGAACAGATAGCCGCTGGATATGGCCGCTGGTTTCTCATGCGGTATCCCTTGAACGCTGCTTTGGCGCCAGCCTGCTTGATCATCTTCTCTGCGATGGCATTGAGCTCGCCAGTGGTGATGCCTGGTCGTATGACTTCTCCTAAAAAAGCGAGGATTTCTGCGATAATGAGATTTGCCTCTCTCATGGTCTGAATCTCTCGCGGCGTCTTCAACGTGATCATATTTGCTTTCACGGCAGCCTACGCATGTGTTCGTTGTGGTAGGGCCAGCCGGCCTACGTTGACGGCCAATATACCAGATTTTTCTCTCCATGGTTGGAGGAATTGTCTCTTTGCCGATCCTGCCGAGGCAAAAGTGTGCTATACCTGTGGCTGAAACTTTGGATAAGGTGATTACAGTATGGACGTGAGCAGAGGTTCGGAACAGCCATCACGGCCCGTGGAACGGCAATTTGAATGCAAAGTATATTACGAAGACACCGACTGCATGGGCGTGGTGTATCATGCAAATTATCTCAAATACCTCGAGCGGGGAAGGACAGAATACGTTGAAGACCGGCTTTCCAGCGTGGCCGGATACCACAATCGCGGCTATTTCTTTATGGTGCACAAGATCGAGATTGTGTTTCACAGTCCTGGAAGGCTTGGAGACACCCTGGTTGTCCGCACGTGGATAGAGAGCACGACGAAGTTTCGGATCGTTGTGAAACAGATCATTATCAAAAAGGGGGAGCCGCGAGACTACCTCGTGACCGCGACGGTCACTTTGGTAGCGGTGTCCCCGGAAGGACAACTGCTCGAGATCCCGCAGGAATTCCACGGTCTTTAATCATGTTTCCCATGAGCAGTTCACGCGTGTTCCGAGCAGCGTCATGCGCTGTCCTATTATGGCTTTGCGCAGGATGCGCCCATGGAGAAGAACAGCCAAACCTCGCCTCCTCGATGACTTTCCTAAAAGCATCCGGTTTGAAGGCTCAAATCAAACAGATACCAAAGGCATTGCTGGCGTCTCTACCTGCTGACGCCTTCGTGGATGCCAAAACCAAGAATAGAGTGGAACGGCTTTTTTACGGCAAAGTAGATGCCGATGAGTGGACAACTTTTGTTGCGGACGAGTTGGCCAAGGGAGTGGACGCCGTTGCTCTCGACGAGCTCATTCGCTTCTACTCTTCTCGTGTAGGCCGTAAATTGGGCGCAATCCAAGAAGGGGCGCTCAATCCCTGGAACATGCAGCGCGTTCGAGAGGGTTATACCCGAGTCGCTGCTCTGAGCGACGCAAGGCTCGCGCTGCTTAAAGAACTTGTAGAAGCAGGCGAGCTCGAGCGCTTCAACGTGGACGCGGTGGATGCGGTGGTGAGGGGCCTCTTGGAAGGCTATGTGGGGCAGTCGAGTAAACTGGAACTGACAAAGGAGGACACAGAAGCAACCTTTCAGCACAGCAGGAAGATTGCTCACAGCCGCGCCGGGGAGCTTTGTCTCGTCTCGCTCGCCAACGGTCTTGGCTCCCTGAGCGATCAAGACTTGGCTGATATCCGCTCTTTCTTCCAGTCACGCGCGTGTCGCGAGGCCCAACGTGCGTATCAAAAGGCTTTGCAGAGCATTCTGCAGGATGCAGCTCACGCCCTTGGCGAATCCCTCAGGGAAGCGGCCTACGCTGCTCGAGATGGTGGAACATCGTCCAAATGAGCGGCGTTTTCTCGAACCGTCGCCAATAAGCAGAATCCCAGCTTGTCATTTTCCATCCCATTTGATATAATAGGCTTAAATAGTCATTAATTTGGCCGGGGTGCAGATGTATGTCACGCCGTTGCTTTAAGGGGCGGGCGTTGTGCGTCGCCTTGTTATGTAGTGGGTTGGTTATCGGGTTGGGAATCGCTTGGGACAACGCTGATGCGAGTTTCCGCATTCAGGAGGATTCGTTCTCCATCTCGAACGCCCCAGGCTACTGCTTCGCCATGGTGGCGTTTGCCCGCTGGTATTATCTTTCGCGCCAGGGAGAGCTTCCACTCAGGAAGGCGCTCTCGCCCGCGGCTCAGCAGCGCATCGCGAGGGAATTGCAAGAGTTTTACAGTCAGAACCTTATTAAGCTGCAAGCAGACTATTGCAACGTCCACCACGCCAATCCGTCGGAATCTTTTCGCCGGTTTTTGGTGGGGCTGCTCAGCGGAGAACCTCAGATCGTGCTGCTCATGAACAAGGGTTCCAAAGGCGCGGTCTTGCACGCCGTACTCGCCTATGAATGGCTGCCAGACCGCAACATGCTTAAGGTGTACGACCCGAATTACACAAGGGAAGAGCGCTTCATCGATTTGGACAAGAAGTGGTACACGTCACTGGACATCACGTACAATGCAATCTGCTTCCCGGAAGTGCTCAACGCCCATCCGGCCCTTGTCAGACGAATGGAGTATTTGTACAACCGCTACGCGACCCGGGCAGGGGATCGAAGACTCGCAGGACCCGTTTCCAGGCCTATTGCGCCGTGGCAGCAATCTAATTGAGCATAATAATTGATTCACGTCTGGGGCGGTGTGCAAAGCCGTCTAAAAGCCGAATGACACGCCGGTGGAGAAGCCCGCGACGCTCAGCGTCCACTCATTGTTGAGCGGCTGATTGTCCTCTGTCCAGTTGCAGACCCTCGCCAAGATCCCCACGCGAAGCGAGACATCTGGGTGCACCTCCCAGTCGCCGGCGATATGCAGCAGGGTGACGAAGCCGCGTGTGATCAAGTGCATGCCTTCTAGTTCCATCGACAGGTCCATACCGTAGGGAAAAGAGTGTCGCGCCTCGACCCCTAGCACAGGGTAGGTTCCGTCCAGCCTTCGGGTGTTGGATAACAACGCCCCGTCCTTGTTCTCGCCGTTGATTGTTGCGCCAAGACGCACGTGGTGCAATCCAATGCGCGGCGCCAGGTACGATGAGGCCAGCGTAAAGGCCTTGTACCCATAACAAATCCTAAACCAACCAATATCGGCGCGAGTTTCCAAGAGGGTATCTTGGGCATAGGTTTGCCCCTGAAAGATGAATGGCGCTTGAATCTTCCTTTGACCGGTAGGGGAAGCGGTAAGGAAGTCGGTTTCGAAAAGATGGTTCTGGAGGATGGATGCCTTGAGGAATACAGTGGTCGCCTCGGCTTGGTCGATCCCAAGATTCGATGCATCCACGCGTGAACCAGACCCGGGGCGTCCTCCTGCGGGGATTAGCATGTCGCCGTTAGCCCACACGTAACCCCAATCCATGCCAAAGAGGAATCGACACTCTGGGATTAGTCGAAATGGCTCCTGGCCGCGTGCAGGATGAACAAAAATAATGAAACATAGGGTTGTTGCCGTCAAGGTGAGAGAACCAAGCCTCAAAGTCCTCATAACATTTTTCACCTTTCGCGGAGGAGTCCGTCCCGATGGTCGGGACGGTTTATATAACTTTCCCCCGCAATCGGCAACAAAGAAAATTAAGTTGGCGAAGCTGAGTCTTTCGTCGGGAGAATGCTGACTGTTCCTGGGTTGGCTTTGTCCGGAGGATAATCAGGCAGCCGCGGCGTCGTCTTCAATAGGCCACCGGCCTTGATTCAGCCATCTCACGAGCGATGCGTCAATGGCATCCTCGAAGACCTCACAACGCGCCGCTATCTCTTTGAAGGAAAGACCCTGCTTGAGCATGTTGTGAATGTTTTCTGGAGTCATACGGACTCTGGAGCCTTCCATTTTTAGCATAAGTCACTCCTAATTGAGATAATACATATTAAGTTCTCTTGAGCGGGATTAGGTTCCCAAAAATGTTTCTTGCTCGTCGAGCATTTTTTCAAAGACGTCCCAGCCTCGCGCATTGGTCTTACCCGCGCTCGCTTGTCTTGCACGAAGAATGCGTCGCCGCGTGCGCGTCGAGGTCGCGAGACGTGGCATTTCCAAAAAGTAAAAGTCGAATCTTTTTTATTAAACCTGGGGTTTATGTTTGTCAACTAGAATTTGCACGGGTGCGCAAAACAAGAGAATGCATCACGAGAAATGCTTGTGAGCCGCGGCGCAGTTGACGTACGGCGAATCCTAGGCTATGATGCGCGTGCTAGCCTTGCAATCGCCCGACGGAACTACCGTATCCTCCTTGCTTGGAGCCATACCCTTTTATTTGGTCCGTCGGGCTTCTTTTTGATCTTTTCAGCAACTTTTCATCTGAGCCGGCGGGAACCCGTTGGGAGGATGGCACTCCAAATCTCTCCGCAGCAATTTACGGAAATGATATCCAAAAATGGCGCTGGACACCGCTTCGCCGAATGAATCCCTGTGGAAGAGGAACGCCTTGATAAGCAGCTTCCAATAATAAATCTTGCTCTTTCCTTTATCGAGGATCCCAAGGTAGAGGATCGATTTCAGGAAAGCCATAAGGTCGTTTGGGTCAAATCTTCGCCGACGTGCGGGCTTGTATTCCTTGAGGAACGCCAAGACGCGATCATAGTACTCCTTGGGGGAATAGATATGATTCAGCACGGCCTGGTACCCCTGCCTCACCATGTCTATGTCCATTTTTGGAATAAAGTTGAGGGAGCCGTCGCAGTTGTCGCCCGTACACTCTTGAATCAATCGTCCCTCGGCCGCGAGTCGCTGGTACAGTCGGGTGCCAGGTATGGCGTTGAGGAGCCCTATCATGGCTTTCACCACGCCGCTGTTCTGAATAAATTGTATCTGTCGTTCGAAGATATTGGGGGGGTCGTTGTCGAAACCGATGATGAAGCCCCCCATGACTTCCATGCCGTTTCTTTGAATGGTCTTGACCGCTTCGAGCAGGTCTATGGAAGTATTTTGATGCTTGCCGCATTCCAGGAGGCATTCCTCGGCTGGGGTCTCAAGCCCTAAGAACACCGAATCGAAGCCTGCGCCTGTCATAAGCTGCATGAGTTCCTCATCTTGGGCGAGATTTACCGACGCCTCGGTGTAGAGAGAAAAGGGGAACTTCCGCTCTTCTTGCCACGGCCGCAAGGCCTTGAGCAACGACTTGACCTTGACTTTATTCCCTATGAAGTTGTCATCGACGATGAACAATCGTCCGCGCCATCCCCGGTCGTACAGGGCCTGGAACTCTCTGATCATTTGATCATTCGACTTGACACGCGGTTTCCTTCCATTGAGGTTCACGATGTCGCAAAACTCGCAATCGAAGGGGCATCCTCGAGAGTACTGCACCGACATGGACGCGTAATTGGACATGTCGATGAGGTCCCATCTCGGCAGAGGAGTCTTCGTGATGTCCGGTTTCTCATCCGTGCGATACACGGGTTGGGGACTCCCCTGCGCCAAGTCCTTCAAAAAAAGCGGAAGGGTAATCTCGGCCTCGTTGAGGACGAAATGATCGACCTCATCGAATGTTTCCTCGGTGCTGGAAAAGAGCGGACCTCCCGCAACGATTTTCTTCCCCATCTGCTTGACTCGGGCAAACGTTTCCCTGACCGACTGTTTTTGGACCACCATAGCCCCTACAAAGACCATGTCGGCCCACGCGATCATTTCGTCGGTGAGCGGTTCTACATTCATGTCCACCAGTTTGAGCTCCCACTCGCGTGGCAACAAGCCCGCTACCGTGAGCAAACCCAGCGGCACATGCGCGGCCTTCTTCCGTATGAACCTGAGGATATACTTAAAGCTCCAAAACGTGTCAGGGATTGTGGGATACACGAGGAGGATTCTCATTTTGGCTTTTTCTCCCTTTGCTTTACTCGTCTCTGTCGCCTTCAATTCATAGTCGAAAACCTGTTCACGGTCAAGGGCAAGGAAGCGCGCACGCGTCGGACTGCCCATCGCGCCGAGCGCGCCACAGTATGGCGTTCACTGACTCGCTGCGCCAGGCGAATAGAGGTAGCGCAGGAGCGATGAATCGGGCTTCATCAATACCGTGGCCTCAGCCCCCAGAATCTGTTTGTACACCTCGAGGTGGCGGATGAATGAGTAAAACTCCTTGTCCCGGCCGTACGCGGCGGCGTAGATGCCCGTGGCTTCAGCATCCCCTTCTCCTCGAAGCACCACTCCCTTTCTGTAGGCCTCCGCCAGGATAATTTCTCGCTCTTTTTCTGCGTTGCCCCTGATTTCCTTCGCCTGCTCTTCTCCTTCGGCTCTATATCGTTTGGCAATTCGTTCTCTTTCGGCCTTCATCCTCGCGAAGACGCTTGCCTGGACCTCCTCTGGCAGATCCACCCTTTTGATCCGCACGTCAATAACGGAGATTCCGAAGGGTTTGGCCGCCTCAGCCGTTTCGAGGGTCACCTGGGCCATGATCTTCTCCCGCTCTTCCCTGATGAAGCCCTTGAACGTGTGATTCGCCACTTCTTGGCGCAGCCGCGCAAAAATGATGTCATTGAGACGCGCCACCGCTCCCGGCTCGTTGCGAACCGTCTGGTAAAACACGAGCGGATCGACGATCTTCCATCGCGACACGGTGTCAACAGTGAGCCTTTTTTTGTCAACAGTCACATATTCTGCAGGTCTCGCCTCTGCCGGCATGATGCGTTTCTCGAACACGAGAAGTTCCTGTATCAAAGGATATTTCACGTAGAGACCTGGCTGTTGGACGATCCTGACGGGCTTTCCGAATTCCAAGACCAGACCCTGTTCCCATTCCTGAATAACAAAAAAAGACTGTGACACGACCACTACAACCAACACGACAATTCCGATCACTTTTCCCATAGGTCGCCTCACTTGCTTTTCGATTCCGGCTCGCCATGCCCCTGAACGCCTGTCAATGGCAGGAGCGGCAGCACTTTTGAGTCGTCGCCTTGCATCAAGTACTTCTTGGTGGGCTTGAGAAAGACCTCTGCGCTTTCCAAATAGAGTCTTTCCCTCGTCACAGCAGGGGCTTTGCTGTATTCCTCGAGAATTTTCATGAACTGCTCCGCGTCTCCCTTGGCTCTGATAACCCTCTGAGCCTTGTATGCTTCTGCCTGCAGGATTTCCTGCTGCGCTTGCCCTCTGGCCTTTGGCACCACGTCCTCACGGAATCCCTCCGCCTCTTTGATGAGTCGTTCCCGATCCTCCCATGCTCGCACTACGTCATGAAAGGCTTCCTGGACTTGAGCCGGCGGATCGACCACCAGCAGTCGCGCCTGCGTGACGAGTAAACCGGTGTTGTAGTTTTCCAGGAGCTTCTGGAGGTACAGTTCTACCTTCTTTTGTATTTCCATCCGGCCTGTGGTCATTGTGTAATCGATGGTGTTTTCTCCCACGACGCCTCTGAGCGCAACCTCTGCGGAGACCTTCAACACACTCTCTGGATTTTGTGCGCCGAACAGGAATTTTACGGGGTCCTGCACCATGTATTGCACAAAGAGTTGGACATCCACGATATTTTCGTCGCCCGTGAGCATAAGCGACTCGGCCGGAACCGCCCGCGTTCGGCCTCCGTCCGTGCGAAAGCCGAGTTCTGCGCGTCTCACTCTCGCGATATCCACGATGGCGTGGGACATAAACGGCTTAGGGAGGCGGTACCGTAAACCAGGCTCCACCAGCGAATGTACCTTGCCAAACAAGAGGATTACGCCTTTTTCGCCAGGTCCTACGATGAACAGCCCTGAGGCAAGATAGATGATCAGCGCCAAAACGATGAGAACCCAGGCCCCCCAACCTTTTATGATTCTGTCTGCGAAGGCTTTTACGTCTTGCACGCCCTTTTGAAACTCTTCGACGGGGCTCTTGTCCTGTCTCGGCCTAAATTGGTCCATTGTTCCTCCCCAAAAGTTGATGCGAGGTGACTATAACAGTAATCGATGGGAAATGAAATTCCGAACAGCGCCGGCCGTGTATGTCCGATGTCACTCCAAAAGGCGGGAGTGGCTACTCAATCATCGGAAACCAACATTTTTCTCGAGGAGATGTCTGAATAGTACACCATGCCTTGAATTCAACTTATCACGTCTCACCAAGGTAAACCTTACCCGTTTGTAATGTTCAGGTAAGCTTCTCGTAATGTTTGGCGTGCTAGACAGTCATTTACTTTTTTGGTCAAGCCCATTGCCTGCCGTGATGTCTAACACGGACGCCAAAGCCTGCATGACCGATGAATAACCATCACCAAAGTCGTAGGGACGAGAAAACGAGGCTTCCATGGGGACACGAGTTCGTGAGACACGACCGGCAGGTAATATCGGAAAGGCTGCAGCGATAAAAGTCGTCGTGTCATTGGGAATGGTAAGCCTTTTTGCGGACGTCACCCATGACGGCGTTCGGAATATTGTTGCTTCTCTTCTATCAATTGTTGGCGCGGATGGCCCGCTGGGCGAGATAGTGGCCGGCGCCGTTGAACTGGCTGGATATGTCTTGCGATTGGCGGCGGAATAGCTCGCTGATTGTACGGGCCGGCAGTGGGCAATCATTTTTTAGGGTGCGCCGCCAATTTGTTGGTTGTCCGAGTCTTGACGTTGGTCG
>Ga0078972_1008046_pt1 | contig 22605 bp, 20 predicted proteins | sample YelNatPaOPGAMG01_FD_67568 | JGI IMG/M metagenome (GOLD analysis project Ga0078972, IMG submission 67568) | Hot spring thermophilic microbial communities from Obsidian Pool, Yellowstone National Park, USA - OP-RAMG-01 (SPADES assembly) (version 2) | ecosystem: Environmental > Aquatic > Thermal...
TGAAAATCGCAGATACGTCTGCCTTGTTTATCCCAGAAGCATTGCTTAAATGGATCAGCACTGGAAAATTTGTCAGGGGCGCACTTATCTTCGTATGATCTATTTTGAGCTGTATCCTGTTTGACCAGCCCTCAAGAACAGAACTGGCGGCTTCAGTCCTACCAACAATAACAAATCCATTGAGTACAATTGAGAAAGCCAAAAGGATAACCAATATTTTTATCGCCTTTTTCATCCTGTTTTAAATTCCTCCTTTTAATCTTTGAAATATTATTCAAACCATAAACATACGGTTTACTAACCTAATAACGGGTGAATTTATACCATAAGGTTTTGCATTGAGTCAAAGCTGAAACAGGGAAGATTAAGGAAGGATCAGTGAATTACAGAAACTAGCGGATCAAAACAACGCAAATGTTTAGATTACCTAACTAAACCAAGGAATTCTATTCGTTTTCTTGCTATTTTTACTTAATAGAAAATACGTAATTATAGCAAAATAGCGCAGTTTTACTTGGTATCTTTAAAAACACTTCCTGATTGTGATAAACAAAATATTAGAGAAATTATTTAGAAGGTTTTGCTATGAAGGTATATAGAATTTCAGGGGTTATTCTTTCCGTCTCAGGACTAGCTTTAGCAGTATTTTACTTACTTCTTTCCTCTGGTTCAATCATTACAAATTTGTTAAAACCTCTGAGTCTCCTAACAGTAATATTGGGTTTTACAGCAACTTCAATTTCATTCTCCGGGAAATGGAAAAATCCAACGAGGGATATATTTAAAATCTCTCATGTTCCCTATTTGATAATATCTATCACTCTGGTTTCTATAAACTTAGTGTTGTTCTTTTTTAATCAATTTGATTTTTTTGTTTATTACGTTTTTAACAGCATCATTTATGTTTTTTCAACCTTAATTTTAAATAGCTTAAAATACAAGCCTGTTTATACGTTTAACGTAATAAGCACAGTTTTATTTATAGGTTTTTTTGGAGTCCTTGGTGAAAAAATTTACAGCATTGTATCCTGATTAAAATTGGTGCAATCTCAAGACCTTTGATTCGTGCTTCTGCATGATTTTGGGTTATTCCTTATGATTTTTTCAATTACAGTTTTCTAAAATTGTGTAACACCAATATTAACAATGCAGATACTATCCTGAAAACAACAATACTGACAATCAGTAAGATTAAAAGATCAGTTTTATCTTGACTAGAATTGTTATTGATTATGAAACCCTTGGCTTTATCAACGCTGATATTTACCTTTGCTTGGGTAATATATATTCCATCACTTACTTGAAAATTTATTTCATATTCACCTGATTGACCTATTTCTGGTTTCCAAAAAAATACTTTATCAACTGGATCAAACACTGCTCCAGGGGGAATATTAGTTGCTGAAAATATTAGATTATTTTCTGCAGGGTCTGTTGCCGAGATATTAAATAAAATAAACTCTCCCTCTCTTACATGCATATTTTCCAATCGGTTAAACACTGGAGCGTGGTTTTGGAAGCTGACACACTTCAATAAACCGTCTTTTTGTGAATAATAATCTGCTTTAATCCATGCATCAGAACGAGTAATATTGGAAAACCGTACTTCATCTATTCTACCTTTCCACCAATCATCATCACTCATATAATCAGTTCCAATGCGCAAAGGGTCATCCCCATTTTGGTATTGAATATTATATTGAGCCCATTCGTCAGATAATGGACTCCGAATTCCATTAAAAAAGCCATAGCTTTTTTTCATATCCGTTGTTGCAGTCACAAATAGCCAGCTATCCGGATTTATATACCCAGCCGATCCGCCACCTCCCGCTCCTGCTCCCCCTGAAGGGCTACATACATAAAAAGATATCCACTGGGATCTATCTTTACCATCATCCCCTTTACCACCATAGTTATACATAATAAACTGCCATTCCGCCTGCCCTGGTGCCCCTTTACCCATCCATCTAATATATTGCTTTGAGTTTGTAAACTTTAAGACTGCCGGACTAATCCATAAACTTATCGTAAGATGCCCCGTTGTACTTATCGAAAAGTCGTCACTATCAGGGAAATTGATATAATCGCTTCTTCCGTTGAAATATTGCGCATATCCAATCACAGTATTTTCCAAAACCGCGGTGGGTGTTGTATAGCCTAATCCGCTACCACCTTGTCCGTTGTTTTGGTGGGATGTCGAATCCACATATTCTCCGGGTACACCAGCCCCACTCTGGGCAAAGTGCTGCACCATAACAAAATGCTCATCCCACACTTTCTGCGCTGCCGCTTCCCCAGTATACCCTACATATAAGCCGTTATCACTTTGATTCCTGTCATAATATAAATACAAAATTGTATCGGCAGTATTCGATATCACCGGCACTTTGACCCACAAATAAGCTTGCCTGCTTGTGCTGTCCCAGCTCTCTATCTCTACATTACACTGGGTCACCCCATCGGCTGTTGTCACAGCTATCTTTTTGCCACTGTTACCCAGTGTATTGAAAATCGCAGATACGTCTGCCTTGTTTATCCCAGAAGCATTGCTTAAATGGATCAGCACTGGAAAATTTGTCAGGGGCGCACTTATCTTCGTATGATCTATAGATAATATAATTCGTTCAGCCCAACCTTTGATCCATCCAGATTCCTTTTCCGCTTCGTCAGGAATACTTAAACATGATACATTATCTTGTCGCTTTAAATTATGTGAAGAAGCGGAAAATACAGAGACTGTTACTCCTTTTTCTATAACCTGAGGAAAAAAGATGAAACACAAACTTATGCAAATCAAAAATATTTGAGTGATATTGCGCATTTGAGATCAATTTCATTTTTTAATTTTTAAATAATCAGGTATTAATTTAATTAAAAAATTTTTTACGAACTGAATATCCTGCACAGAAAAAGCTTTTAGAAGCATTAGTGAAATGAAAAAAATCAAAAAGCCGCTCAGAAATAACGCTGAGATGCCTAAAATGCCATCGATTCGTAAATAACTTATGCAAAGCCACATTATAAATGTTCCGATAATGATTTTACCGAGATATTTAAAATCAAATACAAAACCCAAAGTCTTTCTGGCCCAAATGATGGTAAGTATAGAGAGTATAAAATAAGCTGCACAATTCGATATTGCTGCTCCGATAATACCGATCCTGGGTATCAGGAAAAAATTTATTGTAATATTCACTATTGAAGCTGAAGCGGTGATAAATGGCATTATCTTAGCATATTTACCAAGAAGAACTAAATTAATGCTAATCTGATAAACTCCCAGAAATACCGCTCCTAATGCGAGAAATAACACAAGTTCTTTTTCTGTAACAAACTCGGACGTTGTAAGGATATTTAGCAGTTGGTGAGATAGCAAATAAATACCTACGGCTGCTGGAATGGCGAAAGTCATATAAAGCTTAATCGAATACACAAAATATTTCTTTACATCGTCAAAGCGATTTTGAGCCCAAAATCTGGATATCAATGGAAATAAAGCATAACTGATTGGAGCATAAAAAAGTGTAATCAATCCGGCTATTGTATTGGATGAAGAATAAATTCCATCCTTCGATAATCCAAGAAGATGGGTAATGAAATAACGATCACTCAAACCGATCAACCAGAGTAAAACAACGCCAGGCATTTGAGGCGTACTAAATTGTAAAAATTGCCTTAGCCCATCCAAACAGGGTACGGGAAATCCTGTATCAATGACAATCCAGAAAAATAACACAAAGGCAAAGATTACCTGTACAGCAATTATGCAAACAATTATCAATTCTAAATCTGCAGCCGCTCTGGAAAGCCCTAATATCACCATCATCTGGGCAATAGTAATGAAAATATAAGAAATTGATACACTTTTGATTCTGTTTCTGGCTCTGAGATATGAAATGAAAAAATTATATAATGCATTGAAAATTGTCCATAAGGTAATCAAACGAACATATCCAATATATGCGGAATCGGCAAATAGTAGAATTGAAATCTGCTTTGAAAATATACTCGATACAATCGCCAGAATTACCGCAAACAATATTATCGCTAGGAGCATTGAACCCAAATATCGACGTCTTTTTACTTTGTCTTCCTCTGCCGAGAGAAACTTAATTGCAGCCAGACCAAGCTGTAAAGAAAGTAAAGGACTCAATAATACCACTGTTGCACTTGCCTGGATCCAAGTGCCATAAATATCTGATGTATATGATTTGGTTAACGCAGGTAAAGTGAAAATACCAAATATAACCGAAACAAATAGTTGAGCAACGGTAAGCCAAATGATATCCAATGTAAATCTACCAGGCTCACTGACTTCGGTTTTCTTATGCTTTCTGGGTAAGTGCTTTACAATAAACAATTTTATCAGCGCATTACATGAAATTTTACTGCCCTAAACGAAAATTATTAGGAGTTATTTAATAATAAGCTTTCAACGCAATATTTCTACAAGGGATTTTTCTGAATGAATCAAATAGATTTGAACATCCAAATCATCAATAATTTTGTTTTTATACTCAAGGTTCAATTGTATGTTTTGATCTGGGGTAACAATGTCTGGGTAATATCTATAAAAATAAGCCGTGTCCACCCTACCATTTACTGAAAAGGTTAAGGATTTCTTTCTCTCCATTTCGGAAATCCTTAAAATCAGATACCCACGATCTATGTAATTAATATCACCATTAGTGATGATTTTTTTATCCGCTAGATTGGGCAATGCATAATAATTTCTAATCGTCTGATAATCTGCATAAACCGGTATCGTATTGTCAGCTTTATCATTTAGGAGCAAAAATGATGCCATTTCAGAGAACGTGAAATATGAAGAATTCATATTGGCAGTATTTGGAAGAAAATCAGTATCATTGGCATTGCCCACGCTAATAATTGAGAAGAAAGTAGTCACAGTGATTAATCCGGCTGCAATATAGATCACATATGTTTTTATTTTTAAATATATTCGAGAGTGTATAATGAATTTGATTCCATAAGCCATCAATATTGCAACTAAAGGAGATACTATTAATGGAAACCGATACGTAAGTACAATATCTGATATCCTAAGTAAATCCAATGGACCAGGAATATAAACCACGAGCAACAATAATCCGCTTAAGACAAAAGGCCCTGCAATTTTCTTTTTACCATTCGACTCATTGATATCGGTAAACATCTTAAACCCTAGCAAGCACAAAAGCAGTACAAAGGCATAATAAATAATTCCAAATGCAACTGATGCCCCATATCCGCGCGTGATGTCTCCACTAATGATGACTTCTTTATTACTCATTTCCTTGAAAAGCAACGGCAAAGTCGATTTCGTCATATCTGAAGCTACCAGAACCAAATATGAAATGCTGAAAAGAGCCAAGAGATATACAAAGGTTGGTCTGATAATGTTTATTTTATACCGGCGATAAAAAGGAATTTGACATAATAAAAATATTATCAATACAGGAATAGTGAATAATACATTTAAATGATGAGTCATAACCATGGCTGATAAGATTAAAATTGATAGGAGAACATACCTGTAATCATATCTGGCTTTGCCAATTATGACATATAACCAGCTAACAAAAAAAACAAACGCTAACGAACGAGCGATTGCATAACTACCATAAAAGATAAGCTGTGAGCTTGTTGCAAATAGCAGGCATGCAACCAAAGCTGTATGAGGATCTTTAGTAATCCTTTTAAATATTAGATATGAAAACATGATTCCAACCTGCCATATTAATCCCATTATTACGAACAAGGTGATTCTCAAAGATAATCCTGTGATCTCGTTTCCAATTGCGATAAATAAATGATATAAAGGATAATGCCTGTAAAAAAGCTCAGACTTATCAATATGCCCCGTTTGTAGAATTGTGTTGATAAGGTTCAGATGACCCAATGTATCTGTATCCGAGAAATACAAAGGGTATTTTAAACCTGTTCCCCATATCAAATTTAGCGATAGGAGTACAATCTCAAGTACAATAATTTTATCCATCCACGGATGTCTTGAACTTAAAATTTGTAAAAACACTCCCCCGGAGAAGAGAGCTATGAAAATAAAATATAATAAAGTCCTGGTTTCTCCTGAAATAAGACTTACAAGGCTAATGGCATATATAAATGCGTTGAGGAGCAATAAATGGTTGAATTGTAATCTTGTTTGTATTGCTTTCTGAACTTGAACATAACTTTTGTTGTTATAAAAAATTGTTACAGCTACCAGAATAACAGGGAGTATTATTATTAGACTAAATATAGATATATTAAAATTATGCAAGTAAATTACCAAAGATATACCAAAAAGTGCTACAACGACTAAAAAATAAGGATATAACCGATTCATTCTACCCTCGATTATAATTTTCTTGTCTGGCAAGATATCACTCATATCCGATCTCTTATCCTCTTATTCTTTTTGGCAAAATTAACTTATATTGACCGAAGTACATTTGCAATTCTTTTACATGCTCCTTCCCCAAATATATTTGAATACGTATTATGATTCCTGAAATTTAATGCAGCCTCGACTATTTTTTTTACATCGGTTCCTGCGAGGATGTTCCACCCATCATCTACCGTTTCGATCCAGGATGTATTATCTAGTAGCGTTATGCAAGGTACCTTCAATATATATGCTTCTTTTTGAACACCCCCAGAATCAGTTATAACTTTCTTTGCATTATTTAATAAATTTATAAATTCAAAATATCCCTGTGGCTCTAACAAGACCGTAGATTTGCTTATTGTTTCACTTAAGCCTTGGTTTTTAAGAGCTTTCAATGTACGTGGGTGAGCGGGAAAAACGATTGTCTCCCCTGCTTTATGAATAAATTCAATAGCCTGGGCAATTCTCACAAGATTCTCAACATTATCCGTATTCCCTGCTCTATGTATTGTGAGCAAGATATAGTCTTTATGGTTTAGTCTTAAATCCTCGATAATCTTTGTTTGATCCGCATATTTTTTAAACAGTTTTAAGGTATCTACCATAACATCGCCGGTAAGGTAAACGCCTTTTTTAATACCTTCTTTCCTCAGATTTTTTACAGCAGTGTTTGTGGGACAAAAGAGATAATCCGAACAATGGTCGGCTGTTATGCGATTAATTTCCTCCGGTATAGTTTTGTCATAATTTCTTACCCCAGCTTCAACATGCCCTAAAATTATATGAAGCTTAGCAGCACACAAAGCTCCGGCAAGCGTAGAATTAGTGTCTCCGTAAATAATTACCATGTCTGGTTTTTCAATAATTAGAATATCTTCAATCCTCTTTAACATTTCTCCGGTTTGATATCCATGGGTCCCAGACCCAACCCCGAGATTATAATCAGGGTCTGATAATCCAAGCTCTTCAAAAAAAACCTTATTCATGTTGTAGTCATAATGTTGTCCTGTATGTATCAAGATATTTTTATGGTACTTTCCAAGCTCTTTTGAAAGCAATGCGTGCTTGACCAATTGCGGGCGTGCTCCAACAATATATACTATTTTCATAAAGTATCAGCCCCACCTTCTAATAAATTTTCAATACTACGTGGATAATTATTTATAATCTCAACCATTAATTTGGTTATGTTAATTTTTTCTGATAAGAGTTTTTCCCGCTTTTTCATCCACTGCTCTTTCAAACCCGGTAAATCAAGTAAAGCATATGCTTTTTTAATCGCCTGGTGTGCGTCCCTAAATGAATAAATTAACTCGTATTTGTTCTCTAACTCCAAGAAATTTCCCATATCATTTGGTCCTACAAAATTGTTGCTGCGAATAACAGGTGTACCGAGTATCGCTGCTTCGGTAGCCATTGTCTGCGTATCTGTTACCAACATTTGCGCATAATAAAGCGCGTGATGAATTCTGGTTTGCGCAATCGGCAGTCGGAATCGCCACAGCTCTCTTGGTAAACTGCCTTCAGGAGAAATGAATACGTGTGCTTTTTTACTGATTCCCTCTACCAAAGCAAATTGATCCTCACTTGAAAATCCATGTTTACCAACATCATGAACGGCATCAAAGGCATTGAAGCGAAGAATTACATATTTATCACCCTTGTTTATCTTTAGCTCATCAAATATATTTGGATCAGGTTGAAAATATTCAGGATGCAAATAAGCAAGTTCTTTATAGCTGTTTACAAGAATATGCTTTTTACCTATCCTTCTTTTGAAAGTTTGTGGGCTCACAATAATGTCCGCAAATAGATGAGTCAAACCATTCTGAACGCGAGTTCCTTCATCATCTATGAACATGATGCTTGGCTTTCTTAAACGAAAGCCTGTAATCGCAGCATCTAATCCAAAACCGACAATTAAAGAGGGTGAACAATCCCTCGATAAAACATAACATTTTTGAAAATGTTCGAATGCACTGAACAAACGCCAGGTTTTCGATCCCCGAGTTTTAAAAATACTGTAAGAATACCCAAAATGATTAATAATTTCGGGAGCGGACCCATAATCTCTTACCAGGATCTTGGTAAGATGCCCTTTTTCAATAAGTTGTTTTATGATATTTTTCCATGTATAAGCTTGTGCAGGGGTATTGATAATAAATAATATCTTCATTATTCATGTCCTTATAATTTGATAAATTACCTTTTTCCCTAAAATAAAAGTAAAATCAATAAAATATCTATTTAAAAATTGTAATGTACTATTACTCCACCTTTCCGGGTGCGTAAGGATATATATATTTGGAAGCTGTCCTAACCTGATTATTTTGATAATATCGTCGGTGTTCTTAGCTTCAATATGAGAAAACACGGTTTCAATTGAATCTTTCCCAGGCATTTTTTGACTCCTGTCATTTCGCCACGTCCTTCCGCTATCAGAAAAATAAATGAACCTGGTTCCATCTATAGATAAAAATGCCTCTCCAACTAACCCGTAATCAGAAAGTTTCTGGCTTTTCCATATTTCCTTGTTATCGTATTTAGTCAAAGGATTTCCATGCGCGCAAACTGTTTTTACATCATATCTTTTTCTAAATTCTGCTAATTCCTCAACAAACATTTTCCGTGCCAGCTCAATATCTCCATGATTTTTATCGAGAGTCTCGTAGTGATAACCAATTTCATGACCGTAAGAAACTATCTTATCAATTACATCCTTTAAGAAAGTCTTTTTTTTCATTCTGAAATAATAGGTTGAACGAATTTTACTTTCATATTCCACCTTGGCGGTTTCAAGTGCATATCTTGAATCCCTATCAACATCGTGGCGCATTATGATAACATTATTATCAAATTTCGCATGACGAGGATTCTGCAGATATTCGCACAAAGTTAAAACTTTATATTTTGAACCAGCGATAGTTTTACATAATTCTCGATATTTATTGATAGTAAAATCCCATTCAGACAGCATCTATGCATGGCTCCCTAAAAGTCGGTCCATTTTCAGGGTTGCAGACTAGCAGCTTTATAACCCGAGCAGGATTCCCCGCTACTACCGTATTAGGCGGAACATCTCTGGTGACTACAGCGCCAGCCGCCACCACGCTTCCTTTTCCTATCCTTACACCTGGCAGAATAATTGCTCCTGCAGTGACCCACGCATTATCTTCAACTACAACCGGAGCTACATAGCTTTCAAGAGAATAGGCAAAGTGCTTATAAGGGTTCGAATGGCATAGAATCATGTTTTGACCCGCAATCGAAACATTATTTCCTATGATGATAAAATTTGGGAAAACGCTATCAAGCATCACGTTTAAGCCTATCATGCAATTTCGTCCTATTTTGACTCCTCTCATTCTATGAATCAGTATCCTTATATTGGAAGTCAACGGAAAATACAAGGCTATCGTCAATAAAATGTAGTCAAATAAGGCGAATATACTAAAATACAGGGTATTCCAGAATCCGAAATATCCATGCATTCTGGCACTTCTTTTTAGAGTAGACCATAAGCCACCACTCGAGAAGTTTTCTAAATTCTGTTTTCTTATTTCCAATCTACATTTCATAGAGCTTTTTCTAATAACTCGGAGCAAGTAGTTTTGGCAAATTCAGAATCTGAAAGAATTTCTTTTATTTCAGCGAAAACCCTGTTGCCTTTAATCATCCAAAAAATCTTATTTGTTAAAGAATTTAATGGAAAAGATTCTTCAGAAATATCAATTGGATGAAAATAGAATATTGTATCACCTCGCATCAAGCTCTCTTTTAAGCCCTTTTTAATATATCTAGCACCTAACATTCTTAACGCAGGACCTCCAGCGGTAGGGAATTTTAATAAAACGCTGAAATAAGGCCAGGGTATTTCAAGAATACCCCTTTTACTATTTCCGGGTTCTAAGCCACCTGATTTCGGATAATATGGCTTGCTACTTATACCTTTCAAACTACAGTCAGCCTTGTTATAAATGGAATTCACACACACTGAAGAGTCGTATCGAAAGCCAATTTCTTCCAAAATATCTATCATCCACCCTGCAATATATGCATTTGGAGCTCTATAACCGATAACCTTTTTACCACTGGCCTGTTCCAAAATTGATTTGGCTAAAATGGTTCTCTGTTTAAATTCATCCGGTGGTATCAAAGGTTTTTTTGTCTTAGGGTCTATTTTGCATGCATGATGTAATCCATGGCATGCAATCTCATGACCCCTCCTCGCTATTTCCTCCACGAGTCCAGAATAATAATAAGCAACATCAGCAACGATAAAAAAGGTTCCCGTTATTCTGTATTGTTGGAGTAAATCTAATATTCTGAAAGTCGGTTTAGTTAGATAATCGTAACGATATTTCCATATCTTAAAAAAACTGGGCACATCTTTAAACTTTGAATTTGGTGCTCCCGTAAAAGGAGGTAGATGATACCAATCTTCGACATCTACAGTAATTGCTAGCTTATTTTTCATTATCACAATTCCTGTCTATTAATTGGCAAATCTTAAATACGCTGTTGAGTTGAACTCCCAATTTCTATCGAAATTGAAGAAGTAACACCTGGTACCGCATCAACTTCACCAATCTTCTTGGCAACGCAAATCAAACAAGCTGGCAATTTTGTCAAGTGACATATTGAGGGGACAATATAATTAGAAAAAATGTCTCTGAACACGAGACTTTTAAACACTCTTAGTAGTATTAGTCTATCAATCAAATAAGAATGCTCAATTTTGCATCCTAAGCTTATTAGAAAATTTTGAACATCCCCTTTTTTATGATTGATCCAGCCATGAATTGATTTTCCAGATAAATTAGTAGTTGTTGCGAATATCAAATGACCATTCTTCTTCAAACAACGTACAATTTCCAATCCTGCTTCCCTTGATTTTAAAAGTTCATCCGTATTAAAAAGAGATAACCCCTGGCAAAAAATTGTTTCAAACGTTTCTTTCTGAAAGCTTAAGTGCCTGGCATCAGCGACAATGAAACTACAATCTGGATGTTCTTGGCATGCAGCACGTATCCCCGACAAACTTATATCAATTCCGATGACTTTCCCTATTCCGCAGCGAAAGAATAACTCACTCCAATAACCCTTACCACAACCTATATCAAGCAAAATAGAATTCGGAGGATCTGAAAACAACGAGGTTAAAAATTTAATATAGTTCAGATCCTGTTCAAAATGCCTGAAGTCACCACTGCTGTAAAAATCATCATAGTACTTTGATAAATCATTTTGAGATTGCGAAGGATTTTCTCTCATATGCTCTCACAGGATTCATCAAAAATTAAGATTATAATTCTTTCTTTTTTGCCTTTGGGAATAATACATTTAAATCACTTGATTTTACCCAAATTCTCCATATCAGATCTTTTAAAAGAACCCAACTGGTACTTAATATGAAATGATAGTAACGAATTTTTGAATTCTGTCCCCGGTAAATCGCAGGATGTGGGACATCTACTACTCTAGCTCCGACTACATTCAGCTTAACAAGCATGTCATTTTCAAAAGCGAATCCTTTTTCAATATTACCTAAATCTAACTTTCTCAAAGCTGATGTTGATAATGCGGTATAGCCGTTTTGCGGATCTGAAACATCCCAATAACCTGAAACAAACCTTGTGAGTAAAGTAAGTATCAAATTCCCAAATAATCTCCACTTGGGCATTCCTTTTCTATTTTCTGGATTTGAAATTCTGTCTCCCTTCGCATACTCCGCTCGTCCTTCAGCCACAGGATCTATAATTTTACTCAATATTGCAGGATCCATCTGTCCATCGCCGGCCATCACAGCTACGATATCCATTTCCTCCTTTAAAGCTCTAATATGTCCTGATGCTATCGCAGCTCCTACTCCACCACGTATTTGCCGATTGATAACGGCTACCCTGCCATCTCTTTTACTCATTTCTAAAGCAATACCCAGTGTGCTATCTGTGCTTGCGTCATTTACAACATAAATCCTGTCCACGAATTGAGGAATAGTTTTAATGACACAACCTATGAATTTTTCCTCATTATAAGCTGGGATAACCACTCCGATTTTTTTATTCTTATACATTTGAATTTTGACTCAAACCATTTTTTCAAGAACAGGTACTTCATAATAATTGTTGTAACTTGATTCAAGTGAAATTCTTAAAATTGCATAACCTTCTTTCCCATTTACAGTTGGCCTAATGCGAGCAAGAATACTGTTTAAAAAATCTTCAATTTCAAGCTTCAGTGGTTCCATTCTGTTAACTTCTACATTGATGATTTCGCGTGAAGTATATAATGTTAGTTTTTGTTCAATGTAATCCAGGTAGGCTACTCCCTCACTGCCGGTGGCGACCAGTGTCCGGATCTTGTGCGGTGTAAACCAGTTCACCTCGATACAAGCAGCCGTGTCTCCAAAATCAAGCATGATCAGGGCATAATCTTCCCGGGCATGCTTTAATTTCCCAACCCGTGAAAATACGCTGATGGGCTCTTTGCCGATTAAATAACGCACAACGCCGATATCATGAGTGGCGCTATCTATCACCACGCCGACATCCCTGATGCGGTTTACGAATGGTCCTACTCTTCTTGTCGAAATAATCAGCAGTTTACCGAGCAGACCCTCATCAACGAGCTGTTTTAGCCGTATTACTGCCGGATTGAAGCGTTCGATGTGACCGATTGCGAGATTGACACGGTTATCCTCGGCCGCCTGAATCATCTCTTCCGCCTCATCCAGTCTCGCAGCAATCGGCTTCTCCACCAGGCAGTGGACTCCTGCTCTCAGAAAATCCATGGCAATTGCATGATGAAGCGTGGTGGGAACCGCGATACTGACGGCTTCAACCCTGTTGATCAGTGCGCGGTAATCCGTATAATATGGTACCCTGTACTGCTCGCCAATCTCCCTGGCTAGTGCAGGATTGACATCCACCACCCCTGCCAGCTCGCAGTTTAACTCAGAATACAGACGGGCGTGATGTATTCCCATCGCCCCCAGACCAACCACCCCTACCCTGATCATCGCCTTACTCCCGCTATCCTTTTTTGGAGATTGCCCTTACCAACCCCTCTGAAAATGAAACCCTCTGCAACAAGCCTCCCAGCATCCAGCACGTTCCTGCCATCAACTATCACCCGCGTTTTCAGGAGCTTTTTCAACTTGTTGACATCGAGGGCTTTATATAAATCATGCCCTGTCACAACAGCGATAGCATCACAATCCAGCAGGGCTCTATCCAGATCATTTTCAATCGGGTAAGACTCATCCCGGCTGACGAAGGGGTCGTGGATTGAACATTGCGCTCCTCTTTTTTCCAGCTCCCTGATCAGCGGAATTGCCGGAGTATTGCGGGAATCATCCGTATTTTCCAGGAAGGCGTAACCCAGTATCCCGATCCTGGCACCCGTGATGCTTTTACCCGCTTCTTTTAGCCCGTCCTCCAGGAGGTCTGCCATATGAACCGGCATCCAGTCATTTAAAATCCGGGCATCTTTGAGGACGGATGAGGGATAAGCAGGTTTTAATTCTGCATACCGGTCGAAGCCGTAAAACAGCAACCAAGTATCCTTGGGCAGGCAGTGCCCGCCTACCCCGGCTCCGGGTAAATGCATGTTCCGGATTGGATTCGCCCCCGGGACTGATGGGTCATAAGGAAGCCCATTTACGAACCTTCTCACATCATAAACATCTACCCCCAGAGATTCACAGAGCAAAGCCACCTCGTTGGCAAAAGCAATCTGGACATCTCTGTAGGCGTTTTCAACCGTTTTGGCAACTTCCGCAGTTAAAGGATCTGTCCCGTAAATTCCACCTTTTACGATGGCCTGATAAATTGACATCGCACGCTTTGTACTCAGGTCATCAATGCCCCCGACAATCTTCGGGTATTCACGCAGATTGTGGATCAGTCTGCCCAGCATGACCCGCTCATAAGAAAAACAGAGCCCGAATCCCGCCGGTAATCCAGCTTTTATTCCCGATTCTTGCTCGAGGATAGGTTTGATGAGGTATTGGGTTGTTCCCGGTGCAATGGTTGATTCAATAATAACCAGTTTCCCCGGAGAAAGATGTCTACCGACTGTTTGGCAGGCTTCTTCCAGATCCCGATACAGCGGTTGGTGGTCAGCACCAGTCGGGGTCTGCACATCAATGAAAATTACTTCTGTATCACGGAGAACAGCATAGTCATCAGTTACTTTAAATTTACCTCTGCCGACAACTCTTTTGATTATCTCCGGTAGCTCTGGCTCGTGCCCTCCAATAGGACAGCGACCTTCATTAAGCCAGTCTATTTTCCAGCCAGACCTCTGAGATCTTCTCTGGATACCGGTTACATCGTAACCAGCATCTGCTAGGAGCGCCGCAACTGGTATTCCCACATAACCCATGCCTATAACAGCAATTTTTTCATCCATCCCGCTTCCGTACCACTTCTCTGTATTTTACTTCTCCCGCGGCGAAATTATGTTCTTAAACGGTTACCTTTATTCCGGATTTCAACCTGCAGACGAATAACCGCGGAGATCAGAAACAGAATTTCTGATTTTCTTTGTGCTAAGAATAACTTCTCGGTCAGTGTGTATCAAGTACCTTTACCTAACAATTCCCCTCAAATTGCCTCTGTCCCCCGTTTTTGCCGCTCCAACGGGTTTCCTGAACGATCTTAGAAACTATCAGGCGCAGGCAATACTAATACTTTTTACCCTTTTAACCAAGAAAATTTTTCAAAACAGTCAATTAGCATTGCGCCAACTTTTAAGCATATTTACTCACCGTTTTACAGTTGAAAATCGTTGGACACAAAACCGGCATGTTTTATATATCATATTAGAGTGAAAATTCCTGAGAAAAGATTCATTCGGAAAAAATTAGGAGGGATGTGAAAATGATGGAAAGATGGAGACCCAGAGGACTAACCTTACCGAGGGCTTTTAGAGAACTGGAAGAGGAAATGGATCGCATATGGGAAGAAGCCAACCGCCTGTTTCCCACCAGACTGACCTGGCGGCGCATTCCCGGCGAGGAGACAGCGTGGGCTCCGACAATGGATATGTATGAGAAAGAAGATAGCTACATCCTGCGTTTTGAGCTTCCGGGGGTCAAACCTGAAGATGTGGATATCTCCATGAGCGGAGATACCCTCACCATTAAAGGAGAGCGGAAACCTCCGGAGGGGATTAAAGAGGAAGAATGGCAGGCTTCTGAAATGTGTTACGGACCATTCGCCAGATACATTTCTATTCCCTCGGCAGTTAATGCGGACAAGATTGAAGCCAGTTTTGACAATGGAATTCTTGAGATCAAACTGCCAAAGACTGAGGAAACCAAACCGAAGCAAATCAAGATTCATACCAAACAACTAAAGTCTGGATAAAAAAGCTTCTGCCCTCTCTTCCCTGCACACAAAGAGCCAGAATACGCCCTTCCCACGGTGTATTCTGGCTTAAATTTAATTGACATCCAGATTTTATGGATCATCGATGTTGCGGACGACTGCTAATTTACTTAAAATACAACCCGGATATCTGATCAGAGAACCCTTTCCTGTCTTTGCACACTTTTGCAATCATGTTCTGCTGCAATAATTTTAGTACCCTGATCTGGCAAACTATCAACGTTGCTAATATGTTGTTGCAAGGTTACCACAGAATCGATAGCATATATGGCGTATGATGATAAAAAGGAATTTATTGGATGATGAGGCTATGCTGATTTCCCGATTGTCTGAAACTTTCTGCGGGGAAACGGGGAGGAAACGAGCCAGTTTCTGCCAGCAATTTATCCAGCAGAAACAGACAGTTTTTAAAGAAATAAATCGGGAAATCGCAAACAGAGCTGCTTCCAGGAGCAAAAAAATATCATGTCAGAAAGGCTGTTCTTTTTGCTGTAGCCTGTACGTGGAGGCGAGCATTAAGGAATGTGAAGCCATTGTCTATTATCTCTATCTGAATACCGGAGTGCTGGTGTCTTTCCTGCGCAGGTTTGCAACGTGGAGAAGGAGGATGTCCGAGGCAGGGGATATCTTTCTGCAATGTCTGATCGCCCTTGAAGAAATCAGAGATGTAAGATATCTTCACAAGCCCACGCAGCCGCTTGAGGAACTTCTGCAGGCTTATAAAAGACTTGATATTCCCTGTCCGTTTCTTGACCGCCAGGAATGCACAATTTATGAGGTCAGACCCTATACCTGCGCGATTCACTGCGCTACTTCCCCTCCGGAGTTATGCAAACCAGAAAGCGTCTCACCCCCTGAACTCTGCAAAACAGTGCTGCCCGAAGAAATTTTTGATCTTTCTTTCTATTGCGGAGAGCTGCGGGATCCGGGAATTTCTTTGATGGCGGTAACAGTTTTTGAAATCATCAGTGGAGGCTACTTATATTTATCGCGCATAACTGGCATAAAGGCACTGACGGAGCTTGCGGAAACTGCTGCAGATCATTGCATTTAGATTGTTTCAAAGACCGTGACCTTTATATCTGTAAGCCTACTATTCTAGTCCTGCCTTCTTTCCCTTGCATTAAACACGGTTCGCTTTCTATAATGAGAGCAAACTTAACCTTCGCAGAGGGACCATAGATTGCAGGGGAATTTGATAACTCACCGGACTGCGGGACACTTAAACCTCAGGAGTATCCTGGCACTGGGAGGTATAGCAGGTCCGGTTATTCTGATAGTAACCGACCTGATTGTAGCCTTTTCAGATCCGGGATATAACTTTATCCGTCATTCGATCAGCAGTCTTGCCTGGGCGAGGCTGGGCTGGATACAAACCCTTGGATTTTTGACGATCGGACTGCTCACTGAGCTTTTTGTGGCGGGTCTTTATTTCAGTATTCGCGGCAGAAGAGGTTTTGGTTTCGGCATTGCTCTGCTGGTTTGTTTTGGCTTCGGTCTTCTATTGATCGGGGCTTTTCATACAGATCCAGCCACTGGTCCCAGAACTGTGGAAGGTACAATCCACGGTCTGGCAGCCAAGTTTATTTTCTGGCTTTTCCCTGTAGCGGCGTTTTTAATTGCCCCCAGCCTGAGGAAAGATCCGCAATGGAAACCGCTCTTCTATTACACTATCGCTTCAGGTGTTTTTGCAATCGGCTTTATGATCAACAGCATATGGATGCCGCCCTATTTCGACTGGTTCGGTCTCTTTGAAAGAATACTGGTCGCCGATGAAGTGATATGGGTGGAAGTGATGGCAATCTGGATGTTGCGGCTATCATTGCAGAGCCCGCAAAAGCTTAATGCGCAGAAAGAAATGCTGTCACCAGAGCGAAGTCTTTAGTCAAATTGCCCATATAAATTATCCAGAGCCTGTGCCAGTTCCCGCATACGATTGAAGAATTTCCTGCCTGGCAAACCCTGTTTCTCCACCTCCTCAATTGCAACTTCCTGAGCTGGGCGAACAGCGGTCTGCCAGCGCTGAAATTCCCCGGGGTCAAGGGTGATTATTTCCCCTTTTGAATGGAAATAAGACAGCGCCTCCTCAAAGTGACGATCTGAATCCGCTCCGCTGGTTCTGGCATACCAGCATTCACTGCCCACCGGGCCCAGACTTTCGATCACATCCTGAACATCCAAGGGTAACCTCTGCCATGAATCCCATTTCATAAAGATGCGCATCGGATGCATTGTGATGGAATACCTGCCAGTGAGAGTGCAATACGGTGCCGCACCTTCTGCCAGCCTGAACATCCTGGCTGGTAGCAAACCCAGTACTGTGGCATCCAGTCTGCCATCAGCCAGCGAAGGACCGATTTCCTGGTAATTTACGTGCAGGGGAATTGCACCTAGAGCCGTAATTGCCTGATCAATCGGGGTTAAAGAACGGATTCTGGCTCCTTTAAGGTTTTCCAGGGAACGCACCGGTCCCCATGATCTGGTAGTAAAGATTGCCATGGGAGCTCCAATCCCCAGACCGAGGATTTTAAAATCGCTGAGTTCATCACGAAGCTCGGCAAATTCGTTATAAAGCTGAGCAATCACCCTGGTTCCCACGCTGGCACTGGGAAAGATAAAAGGGATCTGCACCAGATTAAGCAACCGGTAACGCGGACTTTCCGCTGGCACATCCCTGATTATATCTGCTATTTTCGTTATAGCAGGTCCACCGCCAGTGTATTTCTTGATGCGGACTTTGCCACTTGATTTTCGTTCAACCTCTTTGATCCACAGGTCGGCAATATCTACGCCGTGGTCATGCACTTCATGAAAAATCAGATCCAGCGACTTAAAAGTATCAACAGATCCTTCTATCATGCCAGTGAATTCCTCCTGGAAATGCTTCTATAGTAAGCATTTCCAGGAAGAGATGCAAGTTCTGCCTCAATTTAGCGGATAGGGCAGTACAATTAGCTCCAGCGTGAAGATCTTTTTACCTTACCCTGCATACCTTTTACTGATCCAGTTTTACTTCATGTTCGGGGCAGGTTTGTTCCTTTAAATTCCATATGGCCCAGAGTATTGAAGATTATAGATAAAATTCCCATCAATGTAGGAAGTACAACCGGGCTGGGAAAAGCCGCTGCAATTGAGCCGGCCAGTGCCATTCCCCACATTCGCCTCATTATTGCATACGTGCCGCCCACAATCGCAATGATGCCCAGCACTATCAAAGCGGATCCCGCACCAACACCTACTCCCTGCAATGCATCCGAGAGTGTGGTATTGAAATCTGCGATAAAATCAGACAAGAATGTGCCGCCGAATACGGCTCCCAGCCCGATTACCAGATTCCATGCTCCGGAAATTATTGCCAGCAATCCTCCCGTAGTAGGTCTCCACGTTCTTTCATGTACTGCCGGCTCCCTGCACAATAAAGCCCGCATTTCCTCCCAGGTAACCGGACCTTCGATCCTTTCCCGCTTTTCAGCTTCTGAAACCATACCCGGGCGCGTCCCTGCTTCTCCCCCCACCGGAGGCATCTCTCTCCCCATACCTTCTCTCTGTTGACTGGACATCTCACCCACCTCCTTATCATTCTAAAACCATATGGATTATCTGGATTTTGATTCTGGATTCATTATATTCATTAATTTCTCAACTGTAATCGCTAAGTCTCTGGATTAAATGACAGAAATTATCTTTAGGCAGGGGGTTGTAAAACAAGTATTTTTAATTTAAATATCCGCAAAGGAATGGTTAAAAACCGAACGATAACTTCAGTTTTTGCTTATATACAATGCCTCTGGCATGAATATTAACCTGCTTGATTGTCTGGTTACTTTTCCGGCGCAGAATTATCTGGCAATGTAGATGGCTCAAGGGCTGGTTTTTCGTGCTGCATTTTTGCATCTCGCACTCGGAATGGCTTATTCTATATACAGCAAGATTTGCGTATTCAGACAGGAGGGAATTTTGATAGACAAAAAATGGGAGGAAATGACTCCACAGGAAAAACGGGAGGCCAGATTTAAAAAGTGGCTCGAAGCATCGGGAGTCAAATTCTCCAGCAAACAGGCTCAGAAAGCATATAGAGAACGGGTACAGAGATTCATTGATGTGATTAATCTGAAGGAACCTGATCGCGTGCCCGTCAGCATCCCGGCGGGTTTCTTCCCGGCTTTTTATTCCGGCGGCACGCTGGAAAAAGCCATGTATGATTACCGGTATCTCGAACAATCCTGGAAAAAATTCATGCAGGATTTTGAACTGGATTCCTTCGGCGGACCGGGACTGGTGCTACCCGGTAAAGCCATGGACCTGATCGGTTACAGGCTCCACAAATGGCCAGGGAACGGGTTACCTTCAGATAGCGCCATGTACCAGTACATCGAAGGTGAGTATATGAAGCTGGAAGATTATGAGTCTCTCATCAGAGATCCATCTGACTTCTGGATGAGAACCTATCTTCCCAGGATAGCCAGTGCGCTTGAACCCCTGCAATATATGTCTCCTCTCTCAGCTATGATTGGCATTCCACTGACTGTGCTGGGATCGTTTGCCCGACCAGATGTCCAGAAGGCTTTTAAGACTCTGATCGCTGCTGGAAAAGAAACCGCCAGGTGGCAGCGCGCCGTCCGCAATGTCAGCATTGCCGCATTGAAAGCGGGAATACCCAGTTTTGGAGGTGGATTGAGTGGTGCTCCTTTTGACATGATCGCGGATATGCACCGCGGTACAGCAGCGGCAATCATGGATATGTACCGCAGACCCGAGCTTCTCATCGAAGCTATGGAACGAATTACTCCAATCGCCATCAAAATTGCAGTGGATGGGGCGAACAACTCATTGAGTCCAATTATTTCCATGCCTCTGCACAAAGGCGATGATAATTTTATGTCCGATAAGCAGTATGAGAAATTTTACTGGCCCACATTTAAAAAAGTATTGATGGGATTGATCAATGAAGGATTGGTTCCGATGCCCTTTGCAGAGGGCAGTTATATGCGCAGACTTGAGATTATTAAAGACCTGCCCAGGGGTTCGGTAATCTGGTACTTTGAAAGGACAGATCTGGCAACCGCCAAGAAAGTGCTGGGAGGTCACGCCTGCATCGCTGGTAACGTCCCGGTTTCAATTATCTGCACCGGTACACCCCAGGAGGTTAAAGAAATGTGCCGACGTCAGATTGAAATTGCGGCACCGGGTGGCGGCTATATTCTGGCGGGAGCAGCCAGCATGAACAAAGGCAATCCTGCCAACCTGCGAGCCATGATGGAAGCTGCGAAGGAGTATGGCGTTTACCGGAAATAAACAGAGATGGTGCCGGTAAATCTCACGTCACAAGCTGTACTTTTATTGGAGCCCGTTCAAAGTCCCCGGCCTTCATCAGGACGGCTGGATGCAAGCGTGCAATAGCCGCTACATAACGGTCGGGGACCTGCTCCAGGCGTGTATTGTAAAAAGTGGCAATCTGGTTATAGTAGTCTCGGGCAAGCGCGATTCTCTCCTCGGTATTCACCAGATTTTCCTGGAGTTTTAAAAAAATTTCACTGGCTTTCAATTCCGGATACTTCTCCAGCGTAACCTGGATCACCTTCGCCAGACCTTTATAATCAGGACCTGCCTTGCCCGGTGGTGTTGCCAGCATCTGCGTCCTCATCTCTGCCATTGCTGCCTGTACTTCGCGCTCATGTGCACGGTAACCTTCTACCACACTGACCAGATTGGGGATCAGATCACGCCTCCGTTTCAATTGTATTTCAACCTGTGACCAGCCCTGTTCAACCCGGTGATGCAGATTAATCAGGTTGTTGTAAGCCAGCCAGAACCAGATCAATCCGCTGAATAAAAGATATCCGGACGCTCCGATAAGGTAATGTAACCACTCGCCTCGTATCGCCCCGATAAGGTGATATACCGCTATCCCGCCCAGCAGTAAAGCCAGCCCGGCCACCAGAAAAAACCAGAACCAGCGTCCGTAGCCAGTGCTAATCTGCTTTTCTGTGCGCGTGGAGATCAAAAAAAGCGGACAGCTTTGATCATAAGCGATCTCGGCAGCCACGGAGTCCTGTCTCTCTCGAGCTTGACCGATTACATAGATACTGGTATGCAGGGAGATGGCTATTTCCTGAAAACGCCTACGGTGATCCGAGTTCGCCACTTCGTGAGCCGGACCTTTCCCAAAATAGAGCGGGCTTTCGCGCCCCACTGTTTCAGAAAAGACCCTTTCACCATGGATTCTGGCTTTATCTGGCATTATCCGGATTATCCCTGTATCGTCCTTGAGGTAAAAAGGCCGGGCTTTTTCGCCTCCCGCAACGTTCTTCCAGCCGCTTTCAGTGCGGGTACGGATATGCGTTCTCCCTTTGGAATCCCTGTATGTTTCAGTTACTGTGCGCGACCAGTGTTCTTCGACCTGCCAGCGGTAATAGACGCATTTGATCTCCGCCAGATAACTCGTCAGGGGCTCTTCACTCTCAGCAGTACCTTTTAATTCGGTAACGCCGATAAATACTCCCAGCGCTTTTGAAGTGGGAAGATCGTCAATCAACCGCTTTTTCCGATAGTTAATGAAAGCCCCGACCAAAAATCCAAGAGCTATCAATATGCCGGCTACCAGCGCAATCAACCCGGGAAATTGCATGATAACTCCTTTAAGCTATACTTGCAACGACTACGGGGGTAATCATAATCTGTTTCTGACTGCCTGTCAAAATAGCGGCGGATTTGGTTACTGTCAAAAATTTGGCGGTAAGGAGGGTGAAGAGAGACATAATCATAACTCATTAAGTTTAGCCTCCGAGAGTGATTTCAATAGTGTTACCCAGGGACGAG
>Ga0078972_1008051_pt1 | contig 22600 bp, 16 predicted proteins | sample YelNatPaOPGAMG01_FD_67568 | JGI IMG/M metagenome (GOLD analysis project Ga0078972, IMG submission 67568) | Hot spring thermophilic microbial communities from Obsidian Pool, Yellowstone National Park, USA - OP-RAMG-01 (SPADES assembly) (version 2) | ecosystem: Environmental > Aquatic > Thermal...
GGTGATAACCGACAGATGGAACTCGTGGGGAGGAAAAATTTACGCTGATTTTCGGAGCGGCCCCTTAGGACTTGAGCTCAATGCAAATTTATTGCTCCCAGGAGCAAGCATGGCGGCTGCACTTCCTCTGGGTCTACAGATGAAAGCGTACCCATTTTACTCCACGGAGCTTTACGGCGGAGGAGGATGGCTATCAACACGGGGCTCGCAATTCTTCGTAGGCTATATATGGCATCGCCGAATTGGGCTTGAGATAGGAATAATTAATCTGAAAGGCGTTCAAGGGGAGGGTCACGCGTCCGGTGTATATGATAAACAGGCATACTATCTTCTGCTGAAATTTAATGTCGTTAACGCAGGAAACGCTAAGTAAAAAAACGAATCCATAATCGGCGCAGAAGCTGGGCGTATTCTGCAACGAAACCCTCAAGCCGTTATGCCCCAGGTAAAAAAAATCTATGAAACAGCATTCGGTGCCTCAGCTAAATTTCCGGATGGAAGAACGTTTGATGTAGATATCTGATATTTTTCTCCAGAGGCTTTGGTTGTTATCTTTCTCTGAGCCACAGTTTATCTTTCCATGGTGCGCCCATTGCTTAGTTTCGGAATGGGATAACCTGCGAATTTTTATCTAGTTCCAAACCTATGTCCCGGAGAATTTTATCTGAGGCGACAGTTCCATTCCGTAGACATTTTGGTTGGGTCAATTCGACTACTTGACATGGAAATCAAGAATCACTAAATTTCGAAAGATTCAACAGCTACAAACGATACGGCATGCGCAGAACTGCCTTGCAAGCTATTACACAATTCTAGCAGGTTAACCAATGGTCACACAGCCTGAGCATACATGAGGAAAGATCGCAGTGGAATCGCAAGTAGCAGAAAAGTCCAGAGCTCTCCTTGAATTTCTCAAGGACGCCGCCGCTCTCCGACGAAAGCGCGTTCCTGCCTATGGGGAAAACGACAAGCTCTTGTGGTTCTACCAGATCCCGAGGGATCGCCCCGAGATCCGTTCTGCCTTCTTCGTCGACAAACCCGACGAGTTTCCTGATCTCTGGCTTGAGGTTCGCAAGAAGCGCATGCCGGCGCGACCACCTGTGCCACAGGTGTGTAAGGATTGGACCCGTCCGCAAGACCTTGAGCTGGTGTCCCAAGAGCCCGAGCTTGTGCCAGAGATAACTGTGCTCGTCGAAAGGGAAGTTCAGGATCCCGACGCAGCGCTCCGAGAACGCCGGACGCTCACCGAAAAAGTTCCGGAAGTGCGGCATCTGGAGGATTATCCCGAGGTGCAAGATGCCTGGCTGGACTACCTGGTCAATCAGTGGAGACCCTGGGCGCAGGAAATGCGCCGCTGGCAGGAGCTTCAGCGGGTCTACGAGGATGTGGACTTCATGCGTCGTCGCCTTGAGGGGGCTGAGGAGCAGTATGAACTGATCCTGGGAGTGGGACTTCTCGTATGGCGAGATCCCACGGGGACAACCGTCAAACGTCACCTCCTCACCGCCCCCGCCGAGATTAGCCTTGACGCAGCACAAGGTGTCCTTACGGTCAGCCCTGCCGCCTCCTTCGACGGCTTTCGGATCGAGCTGGACATGCTGGAACTCCAGCACCAGCCACGCTTGGATGGTGCGGGACTCGATGATCGCTTGGAGGAACTCGATGTCCAGGCGTGGGACAGAGCCAAGGTCCGAGAGATCTTGCGCGTGATTGCCAACAAAGCGAGTCCTGGCGCTCAAGTCGACGAAGGCTCTCTCCAGCCGCCGGATCGGGCGGACGATACGTTGCGGGTGCTTTACGCTCCAGCGCTCGTTCTCCGTGAACGACGCCCGACAGCTTATGATGAGCTTATCAGTCGCTTCCTCGAAGATACCCGCGATGCGTCGTTCTCACTAACACCGCCTTGGGAGCGTTTCATCAGCGAGGGTGAGCCGTCCGGAGGTGGGGCCGGCACAACTCCAGAAGATCCTGAGGCCAATTCGGTCCTGGGCGATTCTCGTCTCTATTTTCCGCTCCCAACCAATGAGGAGCAGCGGAAGATCGCCGAGCGTTTGCGCACTAGACCCTACGTGCTCGTCAAGGGGCCGCCTGGTACGGGCAAGAGCCACACCATCGCGAACCTGATTTGCCACCTCCTGGCTTCAGGGGAACGGGTCTTGGTCACGGCTCATGCACCAAAGGCCTTGGCCGTCCTGAGGGACTTGCTCCCTGGTGAGATCCGCAATCTGTGTGTCACTGCGCTTGGATCAACCCGCGATGATCAGCGGCTTCTCGAGGACAGCGTTCGTGGGATTCTCTCTCACAAGAACCAATGGAGAGGTAGCAAATGGGCCCAAGAGCGGATCGCAGCACTCGAAAGCGAGTTGCGTCAATTGGAAGACAGAGTCGCGCAGGTGGAACGCAACTTGCGTGAAACTCGCGAAGCCGAAACCCATCTCCACTCGCTCTATGGCGGCTTTCAAGGGACCGCCGCGCAGATTGCGCGGACAGTGGAGGCAAAGGGAGAAGCATACTCATGGTTCCCTGAGCTTCCAAATGACGAAAGCCGCTGCCCGCTAGATTCTGCTGAAATCACTTTGCTCGCTGAAATCCATAGCCAGTTGACGCAAGAGAAATTGAAAGAGCTGAGCTTCGACATCGGCGATATCTCACTTCCAAGCCCTGAGGAATTCGAAGCGGCGATGGCTGAGCTCCAGGCTGCAGAACTGTCGGCCGAAGCCGCCCGTAAGGGAATGGACCTGGACCAGCTTGGTCCGCTCCAACCGCTAACCGACGAGGCGCTGTCCACCGCAGAGGCTTTCCTCCGGGAGCTCGACGAGCACGCGGCGCGGGCGCGCCATGCGCTCGGCGAGGAGTTGACATCGAAGATACTCGGCGACCTGCTAGTTGGGTATCAGGAAAACTGGAGTGACCTCGCTCGAGATTCGACCGGTCTGGCGAGTTCCGCCCAGGACGCCCTCCGTAGGCTGGGGAGCGCTCGCATAGAGATCTATACGCAGGCTTCCAACGAACGCCTGCTGGCCGCTGCCCGAAGCCGCTTCAGTCATTTTGAACAAGGTGGACGGCGTGGGATCTGGTTCGTGGCGCCGCGCGTTGTCCGTGAGACACGCTGGCTGGAGAAAGATTGCCGGATCGACGGCGAGCCGCCAAGGCAGCCAGAACAACTTCAGACTCTGATCGCTTTCCTCGAACTGAAACAGGCAGTAAATAAGTTTCAGCAAATTTGGCCTACACCTCTGCCTAAGCTCAAGCACCTCGATCCCGAGCGTAATGTCCCTTACATAAAGAGCCTGGCGCAAGAATTAAAGAGCTTACTTGAATTGTTTCGAAAACAGGTATCGGACACTTTAGGTTTCGTGCCTGCCAGTGCGAAGGTTGACCTCGTCCAGCCCAGCGGACGCGAGAGATGGCGTGGCCTGATCAGGTCGGAGATAGCTCGCCGGCGGTTGGAGCGAATCCACAACAGCTTCGAAAGCTGGCGGAGTTCCTTGCGACGAATCATCGCTTCAGGAGAAGCCCATCCCTGCCTGCAACGGATGGTTGAGGCCATTGACAAGCGCGAGTCTGAGACGTGGAAGACCGCGTGGGAGACGCGAGAGCGTCTCAAGAAAGAGAAAGAGCGTTTCCGTCGCTACGAACACATGACCCATCAGCTTGACGAGACATGCCAAGGTCTGGGGCCGCTCCTGAGAGCAAACGAGGGAAAGCCCGAATGGAAGCCCCGGATCCTTCAAATTGGAGAGGCGTGGGCATGGGCCTGCGCTAGGGCATGGCTTCGCAAGGTGACCGACCCAGACCACTACGCACAGCTTACTCAGGAGCGGCGCCGACTACAAGACAGAATCGAGAAGAAGCTCGAAGAACTGGCCGCACTCAAGGCTTGGCAAGCGTTTTTCGAGCGGTTGGACGACAAAACGGAGCGATATCTCACGGCCTGGACGAAGGCAGTTGCCCTCCTTATCCGCAAAGAAACGAGCAAATACGCCTATCGGCGCCGGCGAACAGCGCGTCAGTATCTCATGGCCTGCATCCCGAAGATACCGGCCTGGATCATGCCTCTGCACAAGCTGTGGGAGACCACGGATTCAACGCCGGGCGTTTTCGATACCGTCATTGTCGATGAAGCATCGCAGGCCGGAATCGAGGCGCTGGCCCTCCTTCTGCTGGCAAAGCGCATCATCGTCGTGGGCGACGATAAGCAGAACAGCCCCGAGCGAGTGGGTATTCCCGAAGATGACATCGCGCGTCTTATCCGGCAGCACCTCGGGCAGTTTCCATTCCGTGCCCTATTTCGGCCTAACACAAGCCTGTACGACCACGCCGAACTAGCTTTCGGAAACGTGATCTCACTTCGCGAGCATTTCCGCTGCGTGCCTGAGATCATTCGCTTCAGCAACGACCTGTGTTACACAGACGCCCCCTTGATTCCGTTGCGCCAGCCTCCCCCCAAGAGACTCCCGCCGCTGAAAGCAGTCTTCGTGGACACGGGCAACTGCGAAGGCGAGCGCCAGCGAATCCTCAATCGCGCTGAGGCGGAAGCCATTGTGGACAAAATCCGCGAATGTCTCAATGACGAGGCTTATGAAGGCAAGACCATGGGCGTCATCGCCCTACAGGGGCACGCCCAGGCCGAGTTCATCGAGAGAAGACTGGCTGAGGTGCTCGAGCCAAAGGTCCGTCAAGAAAGGAAACTGCGGTGCGGGGAACCCGCTACGTTTCAGGGAGACCAAAGGGATGTCATGTTCTTGTCGCTAGTCGTTGCTCCGAACTACCGCTTTAGGGCATTGACGGAATTGGAGGCTCAGCGGCGTTTCAACGTTGCCATGAGCCGGGCGCGAGATCAGGTATGGCTCTTCCACAGCGTGCAGTTGCACGATCTTAGCCGCGAGGATTTGCGGTGGCGCCTTTTGAACTTCTTCTACAGCCCAGGTCAGGAAGCGCTTGGGGCACTTTACGAGGAGTTAGACCGCCTGGAGCATGAGGCGAAGAGCCGATACCGGCAGCCTGGCGGACAGCCTGCCCCCTACGAAAGCTGGTTCGAAGTGGATGTCGCACTGGAGCTTCTGAGGAGGAAGTACCGTGTGCGGCCACAGGTGGAGGTTGCGGGCTACCGCATTGATCTCGTAGTCGAGGGCTTGCAGAATCGGCTGGCGGTGGAGTGTGACGGTGACGCCTGGCATGGACCGGAGAGATATGATCAGGACATGGCACGGCAGCGGCAGCTCGAGCGCGCTGGATGGACGTTCGTGCGTATTCGGGAGTCAGAGTTCTACACAGATCGCGACAGGGCGGTACGCCGGATTGCCGAAGCATGTGAAGATCTCGACATCCGGCCAATCGCAGAAGGAGCACATGAGATACACAAGGTGGCGGGAATGACCGTTTGAGTGAACGCGTCGTACTCTGATACCTCAGGTAAGAAACTCCATGAAGGCTCATTCGGTGCCTCAGCTAAGTTTCCTGATCAAGCGCTATCTGATTTTGTAGCGTCGAGTCAACTGGCGATCAAATCGTACCTGCTACCGCCAGACAACGGTGGTGGAGGGGATCCAGTATCGCGCCTTACCGTCAATCACTTTCGCTGTCTGGATGCAGACTGGGATGGATGGTTCGGAGGTGAACCGGAATTCTACATATCAGTTTACTACCATGGAATATATCAACGCACTGACTTTTTCGATGTCGTGGAGGAGCAGCTTACTGGAACATTAATCGAGATATTCTAACTGTATCGGGTCCCTTTATTTACACTGAAGCTGTTGTTGAGCTTTGGGAGGAAGATGGCGGGCTTGGCGGGCCATCGGACCTTGTCGAAAATTTGTGGTTCTATGATGACACGAATAGTGCACAGTCTTTCTTCTATCTTGTAGATCCCTCTGTGTGGTATAGAGGCACGAGTAACAATGCCGATCTCTACGTCACCCCAGTTTCAGCACCATACTAAGCAGTGTGATATGTAACTGTGAGCGGTGAGGAGTGTATAGACCTCACTGCTCACTGTTTCTTTGGGCAAAAAGCGGCTTATGAGACTATGAAACAGATTTTATCTCTTCTGGCATTTTTGACCCTATGGCCTGTCTTCAGCATAGTAAAGGGGCAATCCTTTACTGTCGAGGGATACATACTGGAACGAGATACTGAAAAGCCTGTCAAAGACGCTGTAGTTCAGCTTGAGAATTCAAAAATCCAAACAACTTCGGGTACTGACGGACATTACAGTCTATCGCTTCCAAAGCGTGCTCTAAAGTGCGACACGCTTGTGTTAAAAATCCAGCAACATGGTTACAAAGATGCTACAAAGTATCTAATATTACCCTCTGAAGATCATCTCGTCCGCCTCGACGTGATCCTGCAGCCGCTGGAATATCAACTGAGCATAATAGAAGTTGTTGCAAGGAAACAATCTGTCCAACCAGTTCCTGCACTTTTTGAACTCAACGCCGCCGAACTTGAGAAACTCCCCAAGCTTGGTGAGATAGATGTCTTTCGCGCTGCTCAGGTTTTGCCGGGCGTGGGGAGAGAGAATGATTTCTCAGCGCAACTGATAATCCGCGGCGGTGAGCCATCGCAGCATTTGATTCTCGTAGACGATGTTCCTCTTTGGAATGCATTTCATTTGGGTGGCATTGTTAGCATCATAAATTCTGACATAGTCAGTAAAGTAGACCTATTAGCAAGCAATTATCCTCCTGTATATAGTGGCGCCTCATCAAGTGTTCTTGCTGTTAGCACAAAGGAAGCTCACTCCGACCAATTCCGGTTTTATGGCTCACTGGATTTGCTCTCATCGAAGATCTCACTCGATGGTCCGGTTGGCATTGGAACGCTGATGCTGGGCGCACGTCGAACCTACTTCGACCTGCTTGCCCAGCTGTTCGGCCAGTTTTTCCCTTATTACTTCTACGATCTCTTTGGAAAATATCGCTTGATGGCTACTAACAATCACAGCATTTCCTCTCTCTTCTATTTTAGCAGAGATCACTTCAATGTTTTAGAGGATAGAAAAAGCAGATACACATTCGTTGGAGAGCAGGTTCCTCCGCAATGGGGAAATACACTTGCAGCAATTGAATGGCTTTGGATCCCAGCTCCAGAGCAACTGATGACTGTGTCGGCATTCCTTACTTCATCTATCGTCCGATCCTCCAGTAGGCGTTATCTAACTCACAGACCGGAAGTGGAGGACCTCATCTTGGTTGATAACAGCATATCCCAACATGGAGCAAAAGGAAGATTCGAGTGGAAAATAGCAAACCATCAATTGGCGTTTGGTCTTGAGTTCAGCCAGCTTTCTTTCCGAAATAATTGGGAAATTCACTCCGGCGAGCTATCGGATGTAGTACATCCACCGCAAGAGGTATTCTTCGACTTTGCCCCCGCGGACTATAGCCAGAAACAATCGAGAACGTTAGCAGGAGGATTTGCACTGGACAAGTTTCCGATTTCTGAGAGCCTCACGTTGATGGTAGGGGGTCGGTTCGATTTTCTATCTGATCAAGAACGACTCCTTGTGAATCCTTTTCTTCGTGCGGAGTATATACCTACCCACAATCTAAACATTCATGCAAGTTATGGACAATATTACCAATCAACTGTTACCTTAAGTGAAAGGCAAAAAGAATCGGTGTATTCCGCCTTTGCGATTCCATTCTTACCCGATAAAGGAGCAATACCTACAGCAGATCATACAACAATTGGTGTTAGCCTTGACCAACTTTTCCCAGATCTTAAGATAACTCTGGAAGGCTATAGGTTGCTTAAGAACCAATTACCATCAATCTCCATAGTTGACAGGTCGCAACACACTTTCATGGAAGAAACGATGGGCATTGATCTGTTGGCTCGCTATAAAAGGGCACCTTTCGAGGGTTTACTCAGCTATTCAGTTGGAGAATCTATTAGATCTGAGAAAGGAGTCCGTTTCCCGGGCAACTTTGATCAGCGACACATGCTGAAAATATTCCTATCATGCTCTCCGTCCGATGTGTTCAGTGTATCTCTGAGTTGGTTTCTTTACACAGGTTTCCCATATTCATCGCCTGCAAGTGTATTTCTCGGTGGGTTTGATAATTACAGGGAGCGCTCCGCTTTTTACCCTGAAATTGATGGCATGCTATGGTTAACGAGAAGACCGGTCTACACTTACTTTAATAGTCAACGCTCACCTACGTATCACCGGCTCGATCTTACAGTAGCATATGGCTTTATTATCAAAAAGCTTTTGCTGAAAACATATCTCACTTTCACCAACGTCTATGGGAAAAACAACCCGATTATCGTTGACATTGATACGAGAACAGTTCCACCAAAGAAGGTTGAGATGTCAGAGCTTCCTTTAGTAGCAATAATAGGGGTGCGCTTTGAGATTTAGACAACATCTGTCAGGGCTGGCTTTCGTTTTTATGTTGCTGCTCTTGAATAGTTGCATTGAGCCTCCTAACGAGCCATTGCCAGCGATTGGAAACTCCAGTATTATAGCGGTTCTCTCCACCGGGACTAGTCTTCAAAAAATCTACTTTTATTCAGTTACCCATCTTGAGGATACGAGATACCCGGATGAATTATTTGTCCACAATGCAGTTGTTGAGGTCAACGGATTGCAATTCCAAGAGATGTCTGATAGCTTGGAATTTCCCAAGAACTTCTATGGTTTACAGTTCCCCCAATTTGTTCAACCAGACAGCACATATTCACTCGTAGTTCGGAATGGGCAAGAAATCATCAGGGGACGAACAACGACACCAGGTCATTTCTCTGTCATAAGTCATCCAAAAGAGCTTTATATCCACTTGGACGGAGCGACCGACACTGTTGAACTACATTGGCAAGAAAGTCACAATGCCAGGGGCTACATAGTCAACCAGTTCTCTCCACCATTTGAGTACCCATCGGGCTCAGGGAGATTTATCCCCGGTGGTTTGTTGAGTTGGATTTCTAAAAGCAATCATGCAACAATTACAGTGGACAAGGTTGGAAGATACGTGATAAAGATTGCAGCATTTGACGAAAATTATGAAAAGCATTTTGTTTTGGGTTATCAAGTAGCCGGTGTAGAAGGGGCGTATGGCGTGTTTGCCTCCATGGCGGTGGATTCTATCGTTATAAACGTTATGAGAACACAACTTGCGCAGTAGATTCATGACGGGACGACACGAACTGAGGCACTCTGGACGATGTATTAAGAATGGTAAAGTACTAAGGCATCGTCGTGGAGATCGCCCATGAAGTCTCTCCGCAATCCCGCTTCGCGGGACCGTCGGTATAAAACTGAGGGAGTTCTTGACTAAGTTAAAATCGGCGGAGCTGCGGCTGCTATAGCCATCCCTGGTCTGGCCGCATGTCGGTTGGAAGCCCTGAAGCTGACGTTGCTGTTTCCCCAAAAGCTTCAAGGAACCCTCACCGCTTATGTTGCTGCTTTGACGGAGATATGGAAATATACTTCAAGGTTTGATACGCGCGCGACTGGCTAAAGGTTACTTTCTGGTGAGTCGAGAAGCAGTTCCCATGCAGCTTATCTGCAGAGTAATTTTCTGGCGAACCCTAGAGCGAGAAAGAGCGGTGCTGAGAGGTACTTTTATCGAGCTACTTCTTGCTATTGCATTACTTCTCAGCACCGCATATGCTCAAGAGCACAATCCGATTGTCCGTGGTTTTGTCACCGATAAGAGAACAGGTGAACGACTGCCCGGGGCAATCATTGCTCTTGATGACAAGCCAGCTGGAACAGCCGACAGGAATGGATACTTTGAGCTGCCATTGACAGCCGGTCTGCATCTCGTTCGTGGAAGCATGGTTGGATATGAACCAGACTTGAAAAAGATCGTCGTGACCAACACAGACAAGGAAATCACAATCTTCTTGAGGCTTGAGCAAAAAGCTGTAGAGCTTAGCCCCGTCTCAGTCGTCGGAAGCAGATTGGCAGACCAGGGCGGGATAAAACCAATGGATTTCTATAAGGAAGATCTCCAAAAGATCCCTCAATTTGCAGAATCTGATCCTTTAAGGGCGGTTCAGTCTCTGCCCGGCGTTACCTCAGCAACCATTGATTTCAATGCGCAGATTTACTTGCGCGGAGGAAACTTTGATGAGACACTGATCGCTCTCGATGGTGTTCCTCTCTACAACCCATATCATCTTGCTGGATGGCTCAGCATAGTCAATGGCGATCTTATTGGAGTAGAAAAGCTCTACCGGTCAAATTATCCAGTAAATTACGGAGGTTATCTTTCAGGCGCTCTGGACTTGATAACGAAAGATGGGCATCAACACTACTACAAGGGGTCTGTTTCGCTTGGAATACCCACCATCAGAGGATACATAGAGGGACCTCTCTGGAAGGGTTCCCTGATCCTCGGAGCACGGAGAACGTACCTGGAGGTCATCACTGATATCCCCTACCATTTCTTAGACCTATTTGCAAAGTACGAGACAACGCCGGACAACAAGAATCTCTTCCGAGCAAGTGCATTCTATTCGCGAGATGCTTTTAATCCATTCACTCACGGTAAAGGAACAACTTGCGTTGACGTGATTCAGGAACCGAATTGGGGAAACCAGATCTTTCAACTTGCCTGGACACATCTGTTTGGTAATAATGCCCAATGTGAAATTTCAGCGTACAGCACCAAATCCAGTGTGAAAACCGATGGGACAAAAATCCGGAGCAACAACTTCGGGTTGCCTGAGACCAACTGCGCACACATTGCGAATTTTATCACAGAGCTTGGGCTAAAGCTTGAAGGGAGACTTCTTGGAAACCGATATTCGTTACTTGTGGGCTTTGAAGCGAAGAGCCAGCAATTAAACTACGACTGGAATATACATTGGACTGCCTATTCTGACCAGGAAGAATTCTTGTTTCCTAAGGTTGAATCTTTCTACGACTACGCTGAGAATCCCTTCCAGTACGATGCAAAAGAACAACTCTTCAGCGCTTATGTCTCAAACCGGGTTGAAGTGGCCGACCGACTAATTCTCGATGCAGGGGCACGCCTCAGTTACTTGTATGGTTTAAGAAAATTACTCCCCCTCCCTTATGCACATGTCGAGTATAAGCTCACTCGGGATGTTCAGCTTAGTGGAGGCTACGGCAGATATTTCCAGAACATATATACAATGAAGGAGAACAAAAGTCGCGATAATATGTTTACTCCTTATACCGTGTTCTTCTTGGCCGACGATGAGACGAAAATTGCATATTCTGATCACTACGTTGCGGGCATAGAACTTCCTCTGTCAGAAACCATCACGTGTGGAATGGAAGGATACTATAAGAGCCGCAAGAACTTAGCATCCTCCTACAACGATGTGAGCAATCGGTACCGATTTGAAGATGGCTATTCTGCTGGTGTAGATGTGCTGCTTAAGAAGACAAGAGGCAACCCCTCTGGTTGGCTTGGATACTCGTTTCTGAGAGCAATAAAGGACAATGGAGCGTACAAGTATTTTGCCAATTACGACAGAACCCACAGCTTGAAGTTTTTCGTAAACTGGGGTATATCCGAGAGTTGGAGCGCAAGCGCATTATGGACACTTGCCTCAGGGGTTCCATACACACCAATAATCGGAAAATATGTAGCGACCGACTACTACTGGGCGCAGAGTGAGATGTTCCCTTCATGGAGACCGGTTGAAGGGGGTAAAAACTCAGCAAGGACTGACCTGTACCATCGGCTTGATATTGGCATTACGGGTAGTTTCATCTGGCAAAGAGTCTTAATCAAGCCATACATTGAGGTTTTCAACGTTTATAACTCCCCCAATCCCTACTATGATGAATTCAGAAAAGACGAACAGAGAGCTTCGAACGTAGTTCCTACTTTCGGAGTAACAATTGAATTCTAAGGTAGAGACATTGCTCGGATCAGATTCTGAGGATCCTTTGCAAGAGAAGAAAAAGCGGTTTCCGACAATGAAATCACTTCGCAAGTTGACACAATTGATGAGAAACCCAATGCTTCCTGTACTCCTTGCGGCAAGTTCATTCCTCTGCTTGCCCTCATGTGAATCAGTAAACACACCTTCAGCCTTTTACACCCACAGCATTCTCTTCAATTTAATTGCGGGCAGAGGAACGCAGGAATGTCTGGTGCTCAAGACGGCGGGATTGTCCGGAACAAGCAGAGACGTTTCTGAGCTTCAGGCTGAGGTCTCTGTTACTGACCCAGAAGGGCATGTCTACACTTTCGAGGCAAGGATAGACACGTTGGCACCTGATTTAATCGGAAGCATGTACGTCAGCAGATCGCAGATATGGGCAATATTTGGTCAGAGTTACAGACTCTTAGTGAGGACAAAAGAGGGAACAATTACGGGTGAAACCGTTGTCCCGAACGACTTTTCGATCCTCGATCCTTCAGGAGGTGACAAACTCAGAGTAGTGAATGGAAAATTGAGCTTCATTATTGCATGGACAAAAAGCGAAAATGCAAAGGGATACATTGTAAAGGTTACAATCTCGTATGCCATCAGTTTAGGAGACGGAGTAACGCGCAAGTCTCAGGATTCTTATTTCATTGATACTCAGGATACCACTTACACTTTCAGTGCAATAGCGCCCGGAGCGCCAGCTCAATTGGATTCATGCTCAATTGAGGTGTTAGCATACGATAAGAACTACTACAGTTACAAGCATTTGAATGCGGAAAGCAGCGGTATTTCTGGAGGATATGGGTATTTTGCTTCCTCGGTATTAAAAACTGTGAAGGTTGCCTTCATCTATTAGGCATTTGTGACAATTCCCACCCACCTGAATGATAATTTCCCCGCACTCCAACTACCGCTCATCATCTAAGCGAAGATTTTCTTCCCCAGCTTCTGTTTGATTCACCATCATGGTTCGACTCCACGGAGGCGAATTCCATTGAAACTTCGGCGACCTCGGTTTCAGTTCCGGGCGGACTTGCTCCAGAGGTTCATCGTGACTGCTGAACTCTTACGAAAATCATGAAGGGATTTTCGGTTCGGCTTTCGTGAAAAGCTGAGTCAGCGGATAATCACAAATTTTCGGTACGCAGTTTCCCCTTTGCGATAAAGCAACTGGTTGGTATCTGGGTCGTATTGATCCTGGGTTACCGTGAAGTGGGCTATATAAACGCCACTGACTACCACCTGCCTTGAGGAAGTTACCTGGTTCCAGGCTTCATCCCCACTTCCATTCTCGTGTTCGATGACGTTAATAAGATCTCCCCGCTCCGTGTATATCCTGATGGTGCAGTGTCCGGGAATGTTGAGGAACATGATTTTGTCAGGTTCTCCGGGATATTGCTGCTCGCGGGCGCGGATGTTGTAAGGGTTAGGCACGACCCGGATCTCTGCCAGGCTGCTTCCGGCTTTACGCCGGAGGAAAGCTGGCTGGTTAGTCTTCGTGTAAAAGCGGCTGCTGTAGAGTGGACCAGTAGGATTCGTTTCCCCGGAAGTATTGTTGCTTCCGTCGTTAAAAGCAACGATGTAGTAATAGTATGAAAAGCCCCTTCTTGCCGTCATATCGTCGTAGTGCGTGACGCCTGGTCCCCCACTGAAGATCTCCTCGTAGGTGGTATCTGGCTTCCCGGTTGCACGGAAGATTTTGTAGCCTGCAAAGCCCGGGGTTCCCTCTGAGGGACTTGGCCTCCAGGAAAGACTAATACGATCTCCTCCTGAATTGACTTCGAAGAAAGGCGGGGGAAGTGGAGGCTGTGGAATATTGTAGCCTGCGTCGTAATTCCGTTTTGCCCGTCCGAAGGTTTTCAATATCGAGTCCTTTCCAGTGTAAACCCATGCATCCTTGTACTGGTCCTTATCAGTAGTCGTCGAACCATCGGGCATCACAAATGGACCCTTGTCAGTAGGATTATCGTAGGCTTGCTTCCATCTTCTCCCAATCTCCTCACACTTTTGTCGGCTCAGACCGCTGACGGCTTCAGCCTCAACGATTGTGATGCTCTCGCCCGGGTTAAGGTCGAATGGACCGTACGTAATCCAGATGTTGGTACCACCTGCATCACCGTGCACGGTCACCGGATCGGGATGACTTGCCATGTATTTCTCATCCATCCTCTCATTGCCACCTAAGCCTTTATACGGTTGTCCGCTGAGCATCTGATAAAGTGCTATCATGTTAGGTTCAGCTGCTGCGGACATATCTCCAAGCGACGGATATGTATCTCCAGCGTGCCATCCCAGCACAACTGGTTGGTTTGGGTCATCGGATTTGTCAGTTGCGCTCTTATCAACGTGGAGGACAACAATGCCGGCGTGCTGCGGTGCACAAAGCCTGCCATTACCGCTCACATCAGGTCCACCAATGTTGTCAAACGCATTCACAGCTGCCTGTCCAGCCCAGGAAAACCCGCACCGGAGCCAATCCACAATCGGATGCGCTTCCGTGAGCCGCTCCGATGCATGTGCTGCATAGTTCTCGCCGCGCTTCGTCACCCAGCTATGCTTGCCCCAGGATTGCCCATCCCCGATTTTGAAAGACCCTTCTCGAGAAACGCTGTAACGTACTCCTCGACCGATCCTGATCCCTTTGAGGGGAGCGTGGAGCTCTATTTCATCATCGTAATCGACGTTCCCTGTGTTGGTATATGTATACTCCTTGATGAAGTAGTTGTCATGGTACTGTTGACTGAATGCATAGATCTTTCGCGTGACAGTAAGCCCTATTGAGGTATTCACAACGTTGGTGATCACTCGATCGGGAATCTGGTCCGGATTGATCTCATCAACGTCACCCGCATATGGAGCGGTGATGTTCACACCATCAACATAAACCATTGGAGGTGGAAATTTCGCTGTCTGCTTGTGCTCCATTGGAAAGATGGAAACACCGGCGTAGTCCGCAGCGAAGTATATTCCATACGCACTCCATTGCCTTCCGTTCGCATCGGTGAAATCCTTCACGGCAATCCATGATCGTTCGATGACAGCATTGTCTTGATATGGGTAGTCAGCAGGCCAGATCATCCCTTCGTAGTAGACGTTGTTCCATGCGCGCTCAGCTCCGTACGCTGAGAAAAGGCTCTGCAAAGAACCGACCCGCACATATCGCTTCATTGTTTCAGGAACTTGAGCCTCGGTGAGATGTAATTGACACAAAGTGAAACCCCCGAGGCTCAGCAAAATGAGGGAAGCATGTCTGAGATGCACTTTAACTTCTCCTTAGAAATTTTAAACTCAAAAACTGTGACATCGTCAAAATGCTAATCGAATGCCAAAGATTATCGTCCTTGGATTCAAGAAAGTCAGAGACGTAATGTTTGGCATATCTATGTACGACTTCTTCGCTTTTCGAGCATCATTCCGAGCTTTGATTGCCGGGTCATTGTTCGGATTGGGCTCCAGAGGATCATAAGCAACTCCATCCGGACGGTAGTCTCCGATCTTATCGTTGCCGCGTTCATCCCCTTCTTCCCAGGGAAAGTTGAGCGATTCGAGATAATCGTAGTAATCGTAGATGCTCGAAAAACCGGCGTAGCTCATATACTTGAGATTTAAGGCATTTCGCACGTCGATGTAGAGTTGCACGTCGTAGTTCCGAGCCCTCAGAGATTTCGAAACGCGAAGATCGACGTTATACCAATCCCTCCATTGAACATTGTCGACGACTCCAGGGATGCTGTGTGGATTATAGGTCTCGTACCTTCCTGTTCGCCAATCGGCAAGAATGCTAACGCTCCAATTACCGAGTGGTCTGAATCCCATCCACTGAGGTCCAAAGTTCTCCGGCGTATAAATCTCGATATTCGCCCGAGCATAGGGGAGGGGATGCGGTTTTTCCTGATACGGATTCAATCTGAGATAGTCACGCTGCTTATTAGGATCTTCGAAATATCTTGTAAGGCCGAAGTACCCTGACGTACGCACATCATACGTGTAGTTGACAAATCCTCTGATCCAATCGCCAGTAAGTTTAGTGACTGTGATCTCAAAGCCGCGGATATCAGCATAGTTATTGTTCGCTGCACGGTAGTACTGAACAGCGTTATTGATGCTCTGATAGAAAATCCAGCCAGGTTGATTCGAAACATCTTTGTAGTACGCCGCAATGTTCAGAAGAAACATGTTGAAAAGATTTTGTGCGTAGCCAAGCTCGTATGCTATAGTTCTCTCCAGTTCAAGCGCTGGGTCCCCAATGTAAGTCACGAGTCCGTTTGATTCCCTCTGTAGCCTGAACCTATAAGATGACATCGGCTCTGAGTAGAAGTGCCCATAGTTAAAATAGAGCTTGGAATTCTCCGTGATCGGATGCGAAATTCCAAGTCGCGGACTGAAAACGAGTTGTGATTTCACTTCCTCGCGAGGCGCCTCGCTCTCAATGCGTTTTCCATATCCTTGACTATAGTAGCGGTCGTAGGCTGAAAGTGCGTAGCTTTCAGTGTTCGGGTTCGAATAGTCAAGCCTTACACCAAGATTAGCAATGAGCCCCTCGAACTCTAACTTGTCCTGTACATAGGCTCCGACACGATACGGAAAAACACGATAGATCATACTCCGTGTCCAGGTACTCATCGAAGGGCTTTGCGTAGAAGAGTTAATATTGTAGTCGTTGTACACGACTTGGAGTCCCGCCTTCAGCTGATGTTCCCTGCTCACCTGGCTGGTAAGATCGAAACGGAATGACGTCGTAGAGTTAACGCTTTGATCTCTGCCTAAATTCATCCAGCCACCCATACTCATTCCGTCAATACCTGAGACCGCATACCCCCAGTATCCATACGGGGCTTCGTCAACAAAATAGCCGGGGACTGGTTGGTATTTCTTTGTAGTGTCGCGATCGGGCAACTTGTACGTGTTGTATCGGTTTGCGTTATATTGTAAACTCACCTCATAAAACGTTTTTGAGCTTATCACGTGTGTCAATTTCGCACCGACCATGCTGTGGTAGATCGCCGTTGGGCTGTAATAGCCGGGCATGTAAAGGATGCTATTGCCGCTCGTGCTGTTCAGCAGATCGGCAATCTCCTCCTGATCCCTCAGCACGCGACCTGTAGGAGTGACCGTCCAATCATAGGGAGAGACAGAATATATCTCCCCATAAAGTCCTGAAAGCGTCAGTTTCATTGAGCGTGTCAGATCAGAGGTAAGCTTCAGCTGTGTATAGTTTTCATCGTAGCTATCCCTTGAAAGTGGGTAGATAAACATGTCTCGTTGCCGGAAGTGAGAGACATAGAACCTTAGTTTGCCTAACTGTTGCCCTAAGAAGGGAACAGGTCCCCCGAAACCGACATCGACCACATAATCCGGCTTGGTTATGTCACCTGCGCGGCGATGCTGCCACTCATAGATGCGTCTGGCACCTTCCGGGGTAAGGTCATTTGAAGGGTCGTTATCCTCCAGCGTTGCTCGAGAGACAGGGATCCACCCTTCGAACTGTGGGTACTGGCGCTGCGTATACTGATCCCACGCACCGTTCTTTGTGCCTGTCCAGCAAACAGCAGGATCCATGTATGGTCGGTTGAAGTAGGAATACGGATCGTAGAGGGAAGGTCCAAAATGTTTGGGTCCTGGTGGACGGTATTGTACAGAGACCACGCCGCTATAGCGCGTTGGGTCGCCTTCTCTGGTCACAATGTTCACAAGCCCGGAGCGCAAGTTCCCGTACTCCGCGTTGAATCCGCCAGTCTGTATCTGGATCTCCTTCACCGAACTCAAGCTCACGGCAGGATATGGTATATTTGAGCGTTCATCATTGAGTGAGAGTCCATCGACCATAAAGACCGTTTGATTAGCTGAGCCACCGCGAATGATGATCCCTTCCCGCCCTTGCTCAACACCGGCTTGAAGGGTGAGCACCTGACTCACAGTTTGAACCGGTAATCGCTCAACTGCCTTTGCTTCTATGTTCATCTGGCTGGCGGATACATCCTTGGTGACGATTGGACGTTCCGCAACGACCAACACTTCCTTCGCTTCTATTACAACTGGCTCCATGCTGGCATCGATCTTTGTTGTGAGATCAATCACAACTCGTACGTTCTTGACATGGTACTTAGCGTAGCCGATCATGTTGAACGTGACAGTATATGTGCCTGGCGGGACATTGAGAATTGAGTAGTATCCTTCCGCATCTGTGACCGTGCCAAGTGAAGTGCCCTCAACAATTACTGTAGCACCAACAAGTGGTGAACCATTCTCTGCATCAGTAACACGACCAGAGATCACTCCCCCAGTTCCTCCGAGCATGAACGAGGAACTAAGGGCAAGCAAGAGTATCAATGGAACAATTTTGCTCATGATGGCATCCGCCCCCTTGATTTTATACACTCCTTGGTTAATGCGTGCACAGCACATTAACAATGAACTCTCCATGTTCCTCAGAGCGAGAATTTAACTGAGAGCCTATTTACATTTTCAAACCTGAGAAATGGGGTCAGTGAATAATCAACCTCAAAGCCAAATTTCCTCACTCCAACTCCAGCGGTGAAACCATACTCTTCATGTCCTGTAACGTAGCCGACGCGAAGTGCAACAGTTTCCATAAAGGTATATTCTGCACCAATATTCAGAAACTCCGGGTACGAGCGCGGATGAACCGCATCAATGGAGAAGACCAGTGTATGCTTTGGCTGGAGACCTGGGAAAAAATCGATGAGGTTCATTGAGGCGCCGATCTTGAACGTTAGGGGTAGCTGGAATCCCTCTTTCTCATACTTGACTTCCCGGGAGAAATTGCTAATTGCCATACCGAACTTCAGGCTTTTTAATCCTGTTCGATAGAGCGTCCCGAAGTCAAAGGCGACCACACCGAGGGCATACTTCTTCTCCCCCATCGTGGTATCGGTCTCCGTGTAGATAGGGACGAAGCTTGTACCCAGGTCCTGGTATGCGTACTTGACTTGCCCTCCAACGGAAAATCGATCGGACAATTCCTTAGCGTATCCCAGGCCTATCATGTACGCGCTTGGCTGAGCCCATCCCGTTATATCCTCATACCCCTTTTCGTTGCTTGCCACGCGCGTCCACAGAAACTCGCCATAGTCCACTCTCAAGATGCTTACCCCGAGAACGCCGTAACGTCCCTCTTTAATGTTGAGTGCCAACGTGCCAGAGTAGTACGAAATATCAGCAATCCATTTCATATGGTTCAATGAGAGGTCAACAAGGGAACTCATTCTGGCGATCCCCGCGGGATTGTACTCGAGTGCTGTGGATGATCCTTCTAATGTGAGAAAGGCTTCGCCCATTGCTGCGGCGCGTGCATCTCTACTAACACTGAGAAACTCGAAGCCGGTCTGGGCTAGTTTCTGCTGGGCAAAACAAGAGGAAACCATCAACCCCAGTACAACAAATGCTCGTGAAAACACAGAACTGAAACCGTTCATTTCAGATCTCCATGCAAAATCCCAATCCATTGTTCTGTTTGCTCACTCAAGTCCATGAGGACAGCTGCCGATTGCTGCCCGACGTGAAGAATTGTTTTCCCCCCTTCTGCAAATCACAGACCACGAAAAATATAATTGATGGTTTACAGAATGTCAAGCAATGTTTAAAGCCCGAAGTCCGATGCCGAACGAGAACTGATAGGAGAAGCTGCACCTGGTCAACCGCGGTGAGAGTTGAAAGGGTGGTGCTGATGCAATCGACCCAAGGGTTTACGATAAAGATGGAACAACAACCCCCGAGGTGGCTCACAGCACAGCGGGATCCAAATTGTATTTTAGCGAGATATTGTATAAATTGCTTGCAACAGAAAGCGGTAGAGTCTCGCCGAAAAGAAAATTCAGACGAACACACCCTTGCCGGGCGGAAGCTGAATCTGAAGAGGCTAAGATTGCTCACTGGCCTAAGAGTGTGGTAAGACAGGAGCGATAAGGGTTCGGTTATGTTATACAAGTGTTCTGCTTCTAATGGAAATGGAGTTTTTCAAGGTAATTAAGAGAAAAGGGGACAAGCGATGGAGCAGAAAACCTTGTTTGAAAAAGAAGGGAAGAAACTTATCAATTTGAAAGAGGCAAGTGTCTGGGCTTCTCAATATCTGAATCGTAAAATTACCGTTTCAAATATATGACATCTGATTCACTATGGAAGCATAAGAAGATATGGACGCCATGGCGATCCGCAGGTAAACGGTAGAAAACTAAAGGACATATTATGACATACCATAAGTTGATAATCGGAAACTGTATGAGTATGCAAGAAATACCAGACGAAAGTGTCCATTTGATGGTAACATCACCACCTTATTTTAATGCTCCATTTGATTATAAGGGCCTATTCAAAAATTATGAACAATATTTAGGCGTTCTAAATAGAGTTGCAAAAGAAGTATTTAGAGTGTTGAAAAAAGGGAGAATTGCAGTGCTTAACATTGATGATATGCTCGTTAATGGTGAAAAATTCCCAATTGTTGCGGATGCCACATAAGCTATGAATAAGAATAACTCTGAAATTCCGGCTTCTGTTAAAGATACTATTGAACTTATGCTGAAGAGGTCGCAAACAAAAGTTCTTTTCCCAGTCATTACATTAGGTCTGGTTAGGTCATTTGTTAAAACAAAGCACGATGTATTCAGCGACTTAGACATAAGACACATATATCAAGACACGGTAAAAGAATTGAAAGAATATCTTGGGCACGATCTTCATATAGGTGGAATCTATTATGATGCCTACTCTTCAAGAAATTTGCCTAAATATGGAGTTATTAGGATAATTGAAAATAAAAAATATCGACTTAATCCTTTATATAAAGACTGCTCGGAAGAACTGTCAATCTGGCTTCCAGAGAAAATCAGAACATTTATTAATAGTAAATTGGGTATCGTTACTCAACTTGGCCAGCAAGAAACAAGAGTAAAATTATCGTCTGATGCTAATGAGTTCATTAAAGTCATAAAACAACATACTAAGAATGCATCTAATTTTGAGATATTCGGGTTTGCTATTATGAAGGTGCATTTGGAAAAGTTCGCTTGCAAGATTTACAGGGATACAAGAACGTCCTCGCACGATGCTGGCGTTGATCTATCAACAAACTTTGGCGTTGTATATCAAATTAAAAAACTAAGGGTCACCAATATTGCCACTGCCAAGAACATTTATGCCGAATTAAAATCTAACTTTGATAAAGAGAGGTTAGATGATGGAAAAGTCATTTTGATAATAGATGACATTACTCAAGAAGTTAAAAAATACCTTATTGACATGAAAGTACAATCGATAGGCACGAAAGATTTATTAAATCTGGCCCAACAATTTCAAGATAGTGAGGACAGAGAAAAAGTTTTAAGGATTATATATGAAGAATTTAGACGAGAATACGCAAGTGTTGTATGAAAAAGATAATTAAAAGCAAAATCTATAATTTCGAAATAATAGCAAAGAACGGGTATTTTGCTGTCAAAGCAAAACATAAACCTACCGGACGATTTTCTTATATCAACAATTTGAACACTATTCTCGCGGAACTCGGTATCAATATCACTGATAACAAACATCAAGATTCCTCGTGGTTCCTTTCTAAGAAGGAAGTTAGAAAACTTAGGGAATTATCAGAAGAATTATTGTCGGATAAATCCTTTAGAAATTATATTGAGCAAAAATTAGATGAAGATAGAAAATATGGAGAATGGGAAAATATAGAAAAATAAGCGGTCAAGAAAACTAAATCTCCCTGCCTTGGGAGTCAAAGATGGGTTGCTCAAAATGATTTTGTTCACTAATCTCAAAGAAGTAAAAATAGAAGAAAAGACATACAGTCCAATTGCGGTTTTAAAATTAACCAGCGATATTAGATATCGAAAAGATAAGTTAAACATTTCACAGATAGAAACATTAAAAAGATTAAAAGCAGAAGCAAAGGAGAATAATTTTATTGTGAAACTTAATAATAGAAATCTAACGGAGATCATGCCATGAATATGGAAAATAGCAATCCGGTGGATGATATATTCGTGATAAAAGTGAGCGAAATTCAATATTTAGCCAAACAGAAATTCGGGAAATATTTAGACGAAAAGGAAATTAAGGAGGTTCAAAACAGAAGCCAGCGGGCCTTACAGTGCTGTGAGAAGGTAGTTCTTTATGCAATCGAGGATGTAATTCATGAGACCAAAAGGTGATACTACTTTCGGCACTTCTATTTTTGAACCTGTGGCTGAAACACTGGCAAGTTTAAGATTTCCTGTTGCACAAAAACAATTTGTAGTGGGTGATACGATAAGTGAACAAGCACAGATAGAAATTCAGCATATTATGAACGAACTAACAACAGGAAGAAAAAACCCAAACAAAATAGAGGAAATTGAAAAAATAAGAAAAGTTGTTACCTCTGGCAGAGTAAATAAATTAAAAACTGTAAAAGCAGATTTATTTGTTATGAGTAATGATGGTACTGTTCATTTATTTGACTTAAAAACGGTTAAACCTAATATCGGCCAATTCAAGGATTTTAAAAGAACGTTATTAGAATGGGTAGCAATCTATTTATCAAAACATCCAGATGCAAACATTGATTCCTATATTGCCATTCCTTATAATCCCTATGAGCCAGAGCCCTATGAAAGATGGACGCTAAAAGGTATGTTAGATTTGGATAACGAATTAAAGGTCGCAGATGAATTTTGGGACTTTTTAGGCGGAGAAGGAGCTTATTCGGAACTACTGGCTTGTTTTGAAA
>Ga0078972_1008053_pt1 | contig 22598 bp, 19 predicted proteins | sample YelNatPaOPGAMG01_FD_67568 | JGI IMG/M metagenome (GOLD analysis project Ga0078972, IMG submission 67568) | Hot spring thermophilic microbial communities from Obsidian Pool, Yellowstone National Park, USA - OP-RAMG-01 (SPADES assembly) (version 2) | ecosystem: Environmental > Aquatic > Thermal...
TTCTGCGCCCTATCTTTGATTTTCTTCCTGATAACTTCTGATAGGTTTCCATGTTCAAGACGCTTCTCTATCAATGGGAGGTATTCCTTCTCCTCGGCTGTGGCGTTTTCCCAAGCAATCTTCAAGAAGCGTTTGCACACGTGCCTAGCTGTAGGTCCGTTGGGATGAAGCACTTTGGCTTCCAGACCATCTTTTATTACGGATTTAAAGTCTTCAGCTAAAACTTCGGTTGGCAAAAAAGGCTCATTCGCCTTCATTAAGCCTCTAAGCAGTGCCCTTATGAAACAGCTTAGGGCTACATCGGATTTTATGCATTCCTGCTCGTCCATGACGCGTATTTCTAAGGCTTTTCTTTCGAAGCGGAAGATTACGCCCCTAGAGTTAACCCACTCCTTATTAAGGATGCATTGGTGGGCTCCGAACTTGGCTAAATCGGCAGAGTACCGCCCAATAATTTCCTTCTTATATTGTTCGAAAGAATGAACATATTCTGGAACCACTTTACCGGTTACCGAGGGGATTTCCCTCTGATTTTCCATGTAAAAGTATAGGCGATTATCCACATAGTCGCCGAGATGTCCCTCATAAATGGGTGAAGATGCCGAAATCGCTGGAAGATAAGCACAAACGTTCGCAAGCAAATTGTGCATTAAAATGGCTTTTGCTTCATTGCCGTATGGGATGTTCAGCTGGAAGCTTTGAATGTTAAGCCATCCATGCCTTTTCATGTCGAAGATTCTGCTGAAAGCCTCGTAAATCTGCTTGTGGCGGTGGGGCCAAACAGCTGTTTCCTCAAGCCTCAAGGTTGGATGCATTCCAGTTCCGAGGAGGCTGGCGCCATAACGCCTTTCCAAAAGCTCACCAAGCCTCAAAACCGCCTTGTGCATGGTTTCTTCGAAGGCTTTAGGCGATTTGAAAGGCTTGTTGGATTTGACCTCCATAACGTGAAGCTGCAGCTCTTTCCCGAAAGTGAATTCGCCGAGCTCAACAAAGTTTACAACTCGTCCGTAAAGGTCTTTTATGACTTTGTCAACTCTGGGCAAAGCCTTCAAGTTTTCGTCAACAAGCGAAAACTCGTGTTCTGGTCCAAGAACCTCTAAGGTTCTATACGTACAGACTGCCTCTTTAATGAGAATTCTGCAGCTAGCCAAAATATAAGCTTATAGATGCATCCTTCTCTTGAAACAGTGTCAACCGTCATAGTTAATTTTAAATATCTAAATGGTGTTAGCTGTCTTCTGTTGTCTGGTGCCTCTTGCGTGCTGGTCGTCTCAAACATCGACCTAAGAACAAACGCTCCCATAACAAAACCATCAGCCTTCCTCAAGTCTTCTGTTAGAGACTTTATTCTCAACGTGAACAACGATTACAGGTACATGAAAACCGGGTATTATGTTTCACTTCATGCTGAAATCCTCGGAAACAGTGTTGTTCCGACAACAGAAAACGCCATAGACGCCTATAGGCTGCCGGTCCTGCTGGTTAGGGCTTCAAAAAACGGGACGCCAGTAATGCCTTACATCCTCACCGACTCGGTTAAGCAGATAATGGCGGAATTCAACTTTCCAGTTGTTGTTTTCGCAGTTAACCCCTTCTCATTTAACGGCTTCCAAACTGCAAAAAACAGAACCGCCCTATACAGAGCCTTAAAAAGCTTAAGCATGAATTACCGTTATGCCGTTTGCGCTCAACCACTTCACAACGAAATACTCCAAGTTAAATCCTTCTTTGGCGAATGCAACATCGAAGACGATGGTGTAAAGGAAATTGCCAAGAAAGTCTATGAAACCTTTAAAATTCCAGTCTGCAAGCTGCTCCTTCAACGTTTCGATGGAGAAGCCTACTTGTGTGGGCTTCAACCCTTAAAAATGGAGGAGATATTGCCCTCAGACGTTGATATGATTTCTAAAATTGTTTCCCGGTTCTCCGGGAAAGGATGGTTTGATTGACGCGGATAGCATGTTTTGTTGAAAAATATAATTTCACCTATTCTGATGAAGCTGAGGCTCTCCAATGTTTTAAGCAGACAGCTGAGCAGATGGGGCACGAGTTCAACTTCATGTTTAGGAGTGGGCTTTCGGAAATTCCAAAGTATGATGCTGTTTTCATTAGGGCGACGACGGACCCGCTTTACACGGCTTATGTGGTTTCAAGAACGGCTTGGGTGCTTGGTCTCAGGGTTGTTGATGACCCCGAATCTATAAGGATTTGTGCAAACAAAATCCACCAGTATAGGCTCTTCGAAAAGTATGATGTTCCACATATTCCAACATTGTTTTTGAACAAGGAAGAGTTTCATCATAGGCAGATAGAGGAAATCTTCGAGCTTTTTGGAAAACCAGTGGTTATTAAGGCGCCCTACACAAGTTTTTCAAAGTATGTGGAGAAAGTTTCATGCGAAACAAGCTTCCGCGAAGTTGCCAAGCGCTTCTTCAGAAGGTCAGACTACATTGTTGTGCAGAAGTTTATGCCTTCACGTTTCGACTGGCGGGTGGGCGTCTTAAACGGCGAGGTCTTGTACGTTTGCAAGTACATGATGCCTAAGGGTAAGTGGAAGCACGGTGTTAAACGTCGTGGAAAACCAAGCTTCATATGGGGTAGAACTGTCACCCTTAAACGGGATAACGCACCCCAAAGGCTTAAGGAAACAGCCCTAAAAGCCTGCAGTGTAATCGGGAAAGGACTTTATGGCGTTGACATTAAAGAAGTTAATGGCGACTACGTTGTTGTTGAGGTTAACGATAATCCAAGCATATATAGGGGTCAGGAGGACCTCCGGGACAAGGACATATACGAGAAAATCATAAGGTTCTTGGTGGAATAGCCCGGCTTAATTTAGGCATTCTAGCGGTTGGTTCATGCATAGTTCGCACTTTTCAGTGTCAAAAGTTGGGTCTAAGGCTTTATGCATTGCACATAACAGTCCTTTTGCGCGGGCAGCTTTGCAGATTTCGCAAAATTTTAATGCGAAATCCTTGTGGGATAAGCCTCCCTTAGCTAGGGAATCCGCTAACCCCTCAACCAGCCCTCTAATTTCTTCGTCCTTTTCGAGGTCTAGGGCTTTTCCCCGCATTTTCTTGCCGTAGAGGCTTATGGCTGGTTGGCTTACACCCAGCAGTTTGGCTGCTTCCACTTGTCTTAAGCCATGTTTCGCCATTAAATATTTGGCTAGTGCCGCCCTTACTGGTGGGAGGAGGCTTTTCACGGCGACTTCGCATGGTAGTAGCATTTTGTTCATTCCTCCTTGATATATTGTGGGGAAAGGCATAAATATACTTTATTACAATTGTAATAAAGGTGAACGTGAATGATTGAAAGAAACGTTAAGAAAATAGCGGAAAACGTTTACTGGATTGGTGTAAAAGACTGGAACCGCAGAATTTTCGACGCCCTAATCCCACTTCCAAAAGGCACATCCTATAACGCTTACCTCATAATTGGCAAAAATGGGAAAGCCTTAATAGACACCGTGAACCCGGGCTTCGAAAAAGATTTGGAGGATAAAATCCGTAGTCTCACAAGCATTGAAGAAATCGACTATGTTATAATGAACCATGCAGAGCCAGACCACGCCGGCGCCATACCCCACATAATGGAGATTGCACAGAAAGCCAAACTGGTGGCTACTGGCAAGGGTGCGAAAATGGCTCAAATCTACTATCATGTTCCACAAGAGCGGATTAAAGTTGTGGCCGACAAGGAAGCCATAAGCCTAGGCGACAAAACCCTACGCTTCATTGAGGCACCAATGCTTCACTGGCCAGAGACAATGTTCACATACATAGAAGAGGATAAAGTGCTATTTCCATGCGACTTCTTTGGCGCTCATTTGGCTGGCGGCGTTTACAGCGACGAAATTGAGGACTTACTGGTTCATGCCCAGCGGTACTGGGGCGAGATAATGATGCCTTTTAGGGCTATGGCGCAAAAAGCCCTTGAAAAAATTGCCGGTTTAGATATCAAAGTGATAGCGCCAAGCCACGGTCCAGTTCACAGAAAGCCAGAACTTATTTTAAATGTGTATAGGCGGTGGGCGGCTGGCGAAACACGACCGAAAGTCACAATAGCCTATGTCAGCATGTGGAATAGCACAGACACCATGGTTAAGCAGATGGCTGAAACATTGGCAGCGGAAGGCATCGAACTGGTTTTTCATAACTTAGCCATAACTGATGTGGGCGATTTAGCCAAAGACCTTGTGGATTCAAGAGCCATTGTTTTAGGCGCCCCAACAGTTTTGGGCGGAGCCCACCCATTAGCTGTTTACGCCACATACCTTTTTAAGGCACTACGCCCACCGACAAAATTCGCTGTCCTTCTAAGTTCTTACGGTTGGGGCGGAGGAGCAATAAAACAAATTCAGGAAATGCTTGGACAGTTTAAAATTGAGGTTGTCAGCGCACTGGAGATTAATGGTCCACCCACAGAGGAGAACATGCGGCAGATTGTGGAGATTGGCAAAACATTAGCCAAGAAGATTAAGGAGGAAGCCTAAAATGGGCGGAGTGGTTGAGGAAGAGAGGAAAAAGATTTTGAAGGAGATTTTAAAGCAGTTGCATGAGGGAGCCTCTCCGGAACAAGTTAAGGAAAGGTTTAGGCATTTCCTTGAGGGCGTAGGCTCACTAGAAATAGCCAAGGTTGAACAGGAACTTGTAAGCGAGGGCATTTCAAGAGAGGAGCTTCAAAGGCTTTGCGACGTGCACTTAGCTATATTCAAAGAACAACTAGAAAAGCAGAGGGTTGAAGTTGCTCCCGCAAGTCCAATCAACATACTCATTGAAGAGCATAAAATGATTCAGCAAATTGCCGAAAAGCTTGGCAAATTGGCGGAAAAAGTGCAGAAAGCTGAAAGCCCCGATGCTGTGAAGGCAGAACTGGAGGAGCTAAAGCACATTGCAGACGAGCTTTTGGACGCGGAAAAACATTATTTGAGGGAGGAGAATGCCCTATTTCCAGTTTTGGAGAAGCATGGAATAAGCGAACCTCCAGCCATAATGTGGATGGAACATAACCAGCTTAGGGAAAAGAAAAAGCAGCTTAAAGCCCTAATCGAAAACGCTGCGAAGATAGACTTTCCGGATTTTAAGAGGCAGCTTAGCAAACTAGCCAATGCCATTGGAGACGCTCTTAATGGCCACATATTCAAGGAAAACAACATACTTTTCCCGGCAGCCCAACGCGTGGTCACAGAGCAAGAGTGGACCAGCATAAGAGGGGATTTCGACGAGATTGGTTATTGCTGCTTCACACCAGAACCCTTAATAGCCAAGCCAGCCAAAAAGCTTGAAAAACCAGAAATCGAGGAGGAGTCCATGCCAGAGGGCACATTGCAATTTGAAACTGGAACTTTGACAAAGGAGGAGATTGAGGCTATTTTCAACACTCTGCCAGTGGACATAACATTCGTGGACAAAGATGACGCCGTGAAATTCTTTAATAAGGCTGAGAAGCGCATATTCGTGAGGACAAAGGCTATTCTTGGCAGAAAAGTTCAGCTTTGCCACCCGCAGAAAAGCGTCCACGTGGTTAACAAAATCCTAGAAGCCTTCAGGAAAGGCGAAAAGGACGTGGCAGAGTTCTGGATTCAGAAGGGCGACCGCCTAATTCACATAAGATACTTCGCAGTAAGAGATAAAGACGGCAAGTACCTTGGAACAATGGAGGTAACCCAAGACATAACAGACTTGAAGAAGATTGAAGGCGAAAAACGGCTCTTGGACTGGGAAGGCTGACATTGAAAACCGTCCTGTTTGTCTGTGTTGAAAACAGTTTTAGAAGCCAAATAGCCGAAGCTTACTTTAACAAGTATGCGCCCGAAAACTGGACCGCCACAAGTGCTGGCATAAAACCGGCGGATAGGGTTCATCCAAACGCTGTTAGGCTTATGCTGGAAGAGGGCATAGACATAAGCCACAAAAAGCCCCAAATCATGACAAGAGAGCTTCAAGAGAAAGCCGACATAGCCATAATCGTTTGCAGTGGCGCCTTATGTCCAGTTGTCTACACGCAGCATGTTGAAGAGTGGAACATGCCAGACCCGGCGAAAATGTCACTGGAAGAAGCGAGGAAGGTGCGGGATGCCATAAAAGCCAAAGTCCTAAACCTCATCGAGAGATTGCCTAAAGGCTAGGTGGCGGCTTCCGCTTTTTCCAAGGCTTTTTCCACTTCCTCCCTTATTATGTAGCCGCCTATGTGAAGGATGGGCTCCTTAGCCTCTGGGTCAACACTCATTGTTGCTGTGCAGGGGTAGCTATGATGCGCTTTTGCAACTGCATCGTATAGTATTTCGCGTTTTGTTTCGACGCCTATGAGTTTTCTTGCCACATACCATGTTGAGCCGCATGGAGCACTCCGCCTAACAATTGCCGCCTCTATAACCTCGCGTCCGCCCCGCTTGGCTGTGGAAATTTCGAGCTTTGGGCGTCCAACGCCAAGCTCTGTGACGAACCGCGAAATTAAAGGCTTGTTATCAGCTGGTTCCAGCGAACAAAAAGGTTTTGGAAAGGCATATTCCAGGCCAAGGTCTATGCAGCGCTCTTTCAGCTGCTTCTTTAAGCCAGATGGAACTTCGTTAAAATCTTCGATGGGCACAATTAAGCCCTTAACGCCAGCCCTTAAAATGTAAGCTGGCAGTTCCAAAAGCAAGTCCTTATGCAAACCAGAAGCCAAACACAAATCCGCCCTCGGAACGCTTTTGGGCATGTACTCTTCAGGCTTGTCTATGAAGGCTGGCAGTTCAGCGGGTTTTGGGAGCTCTATGGCGGCGCGGATGTTCCGCACAAAACTGTAAACGCCATACTTACACGAGTCACAGTACAAGCCGCAAGACTTGCAGAAGCTTGGGTCGTTTATAAGATTCCTTATTACACGTTCTGCAAACTCGCCGCTATAAACAAAAATTAATGTCAAAAACTCTTTTTTGTTAGCCAGATTTTACACCACTGGATGAGGCTAGAGGACATACTCTGGACGACGGGCAGCCAACAAAACATGCTCTAAAAAGACGTCTTCTGGAACAGCCCCCAAAAACTCCACCTTCTCATTTATGACAGTTTTTGGAACACCCATAACAGCGTATTTATGCCCAACATGGGGAAACTCGCCTACATCAACAACATCAGCCCTAACAAAGTCACTTTCAACAGCAAACTTGAAAGCTAAACTTGCAACAGAGGGGCAGTAAGGACAAGTCAAAGTAACAAAAACTTGAATATGCACCGGCACTTTCACATTTTTAAGCCGCTCTCTAGCCTCATCGGAAATGTCTGCCCTTCCCCGAGAAACCGCAATTATGCCCTCCAAAAGAGTGCCAAACTCATAACCATAGGGCAAGCCATAAAACCTCAAGCCAAAATCCCTTTCCCCGACAATCGCCACTGCAGGAACTTTGTCAACACCATAACCCCTAACCTTATCCACATCAGCCACAAAATCATAAACCTCAACACCTATCTTATCACTTAAGGAGGCCAACTCCTCAACGAGACTTCGTGTTTGCGCACAATAGGGACACTCGTACTCCTGTGTAAAGACAACAAGCCTAACAGGCTTTTGCAGTTTAACAGTCAACTCTTCCCGCAATTGTTCCTTATGCCCTTCCGGAATCACACCTCAACAACTCCTACCTTTTTATCTCTATCTTTATCTCTTTCCAGTTCTCCTTAACACCCCGCAAAGCGCTAACAGCCCCAACAATCGTGCCACCCAAAATCTTAACAACAAACTTGTTAAGACCTATCTCCTCACCATCAACAACAAGCCTAACATCCAAAACAACCACCACAAAAAATAAAACAATCAAGAAAGTAAAAGCTTTTTGCAAAGCAATGCACAAAAATAACCCGACATCCATTTCTCCCACAAGCAACCTGAAAGTGTTTGCTTGCCTACAATTTTAATTATATCAAGCCCGACCACCAGAAAAATCCTTAGTGCTTAATTTATTGAGTGAGGTGAAAAACTTAAAATCAAGCTAGGGCCAGTAAAAACATGGCGGGGTTGCCCTAGTTTCAATTATTTGCTGGTGAATTCTCCCGCAAATCCCCCTTTTTTCTGTTTTTAAAGCATTTTTAGGCATATTTTCTTTTGTCTTTTCTTTTAGCAGCAGCTAATGGTTCATTATTTGGCTATTGATTTTCAGAGTCTGAAATCTTTCCTAAACCCTTGTTTATCATATATTTCAAATCTATCGAAATTGATGCAAGGAAGAGTATTAGGAACATTATGTGGGGTAGTATAAGTGCTGTTGGTACTTCTAGGGGGAAGGCTAGGAATGTTGGTAGGAGTACTGTGAATGTTGGTATGAGTAGGATTAGGTTTGAGTTGTGGGGTTGAAGTAGTAGATGTGTGTCTTTGGTTTTTATCATGGCAAATGTGGCGGTTAAGAATGATAGCCATTCGATGGTTATGTTTGTTGGGCTTTGTATGCTTAATTCAAGCCCAAAGGTTTTTTGGGTTAGAGGCCAAAGTAGCTGCACTTTTCCGCCTGCAATGTAGTCGCTTAATAGTGAATGTTGGATTGTGGCTATGAAGTATGGGAGGGCGTTTTTGTGGTATAGGGCAAGTATTGGAATGAATACTATAGTTGCCATTATGATTGAGTGGAAGGGGCCGCGGTGCACAACATATGGAATCAAAATGTCAACGTCTGGAATAACTGAAAGCAGGAAGATTAGGGCAACATTAACTCTGGTTTTCGTCGCCTTAGACGTTAGTTTGGCAAGGATGTATCCGAGGGCGAAGTGGCCTACCGCATACGTTGATGTTTCCTCCAATGCAAGGTTGTTGTTTAGGTTAATAAATATGGTGTGGTTTAGGTGTTAGACGGCCGCCGGATCTTAAGCCGGCAGAATAGCCGCCTAACATAATGCCCAAGGAGGTTTCAATGATCTTGTAAAGAGTTTTGGTTGTTAATTTTCGGCGCGCAATTTTACAGAAGTTTTGGCTAAAAAAGAGCTTTATGACCTAAAGTTGTTCAACGGAATTCAATATTTGAAATATAGATTTGGGATTTTGTAATGTTTAGGAATTGTATTTTTGTTGATTAGGCAAACAATAACGTTTATTAATACTTACTATATCTGAAACCCTCGATGCGTATGACAATGCAAAGATTTCACATTGGAATGCTCATTGCAATTGGAACATTTGGCCTTATAATGAGTGTTTATTCAGCGAGTTTGTTAAGCGCCTACCAGAGGGTGCCAAATGTTGGAGTGGTGAAAGCTGTTGGAGTTGGTGTGTATAAAGATTCCAGGTGTAGCGTAAATATTACTTCTATTGACTGGGGTCTTTTAGAGCCAGGCGCGAAGGCCAATTTTACAATTTACATAAGAAATGAGGGGAATATCCCTTTAATACTTAATATTACAACCGCATCATGGGATCCGGAAAATGCGTCCATGTACATATCGCTTCTTTGGAATCTTGAGAGTCGCAAAATTGATCCTTCAGAGGTGGTTCAAGCAACTTTGACTCTTTCAATATCACCAGATATTGAGGGCATTACAAGCTTCCGTTTTGAAATTTTTATAGTTGGAAGAGAAGCTTCTTGAAAAGTTAGAGATTTCTTCTAAATTCGTTGCTCATTGCGAGTTTCTGTTGGTAAACAAGAATTGGTTTCGCAATGAGCAAAAGAAGTTTTGTCTTTTTCACAATATTTTTTGCGGCTTCAAGTTCATTTGAGGTTATCGTTTTTGTGACAGGTATTAAAGTTGCATAAACAAAAAGATATAGAAGCCCAATCAAAAGGATATTTAAGATGGCTGGCAGATGCCCAAAGTTAACTATTAATAATGCAGGTATACTACCAACTGCTGAGTTAATATAAATTTTTAGTAGCACGCCTATTTCGACAGCGATTTTGAAGTTTTTTCTTGCAACATACAAACCGTAGGCTGTACCGCAAAAATTAGCTGATAGAAACGCTACGATCAGACCTTGAACGTTATAGGCTTTGGTTAGAATCGGTGACATTAAAGCAAGCGTTACAAAAGTGATTAGACTCATTTTCAGTGTTGTTTTTGTATCACCTAATCCGTTATAAAGGCTTGGAAGAACCAGATAGCCGATTCCAACCATTAAATATAGCAGAGAATATGTTGCCAGAAAGGGGGGAGCTAATTGATATGCGTTGCCATATATTACATCGACTATTTCCCTGGAAAGTATAATAATAAGAAATGTTAGCGGAATTATGATCATGGCTGTATATTTATTTGCAAGTTTATAGAAGGTTCTTACTTTTTCTTCTGTTGAAGAGTTTAATTTTGAGAATGCAGGTAGAAGCGCTGTTGTAATAGGGACTGTGAGAACTTGCATCAGCGAAATGAAGTTCATGGCTGCCTTATAGTTTCCAACATCTACGTCTGTTGTGAAAAATGCTAGGACAACGTTTTGGTACACTGGAATGAAACCAGTAAGCAATATGGACAAGTATAATGGGATACCATAATTAAAGATAACTTTTAAGTCTCTTCTAACTCTTTCGCCTTCGTCGCGAATTTTTTTGTTTTCCCGCGTAGCAAAGATTAGAATGGCCAGGCTGAGAATTGCTGCGACAGCGTAGCTTATCACATAGCCTATTACCGCGCCAGCTATGCTGAATCCTAAAAGAACGAGTGACAACGAGATTATGGCCTTCGCAGATGCTTGTATGTTTGAGGCTAAAGCGTTGTATTCACTTTTATCCAAACCAACAAAAGCCGAGGTTATCGTAGTAAATATTGCTTGGAAAAGTACGGATAGGGCGGCTATTCTAACGTAAAAGGTTAGTTCTGGTCTCTGAAGGAGAACTGTGGCGAAAAAGTCCGCGAAGAAATAGTTTACAGCGAATATTATGGTTCCAGCAGCAGCTCTGACGATCAGTCCATACTTAATTACGTTTTTGACACGCCAATTTTCATTTTTGGCACGAAAAGTAGCCGTAAATTTAACTATGCCTTGATTGATGCCGAGATCCGTAAACAATAAGAGAAGTTGAGGTGTAACTAAGGCTAAAGTGTATTGTCCGTACAATTCTGGACCTAACAGTCTTGCAATAATTATGGAAGCTATAGCCATAATTATTGTTGCCGAGGCTGTTCCCGAAATTAGGAAAAAGCCTGCGCGTGTCGATTCCTCAGCGATTTTCGTTAGTTCATCTGCCATTACATTATCCACTCTAATCTTCAGTTTTTGATGCTAGCTGATATTCTCTTAACAATGCGGCTGTAGCAAAAGCTACTGTTAGGGCAAGTAGGCTTAAGACAATAGGAGTAAGCCGAATTCCCCATGGAGTATAATTTAGAAGTAATCCAACTATTGGGACCAGAGCGAGACTCATTCCTATACTCAGGGCTATGCGCTCTATTGTATCAAGGTTTTTTTCAGAGGCTTTTGGAGTAGGTGATTTAGGAAAAAGTGCTTTAATAAATGTATAGCCTGGCAGCCAGAGAACGAAGATTGAACCTAATATGTATCGTATGAAAACCCATGGGTAGAGTTCTTCTGGTATTATGAAAACTGTAATAGTGGTAGTTATTGCTATAAAGATTGTTATCCAGTACCAGTAGGTTTGCTCTGTTTTTAGATATGTAATAATGCTTTGCGTCGGATGTGGTTGCTTTTTAAAACTTATTTTCCCGTAGCTTTGCAGTTTCAGAATTAGTTTGAGTATATCTTGCTCTGGGATTTGAAGTTCTTTTTTAGCGAAAATTATTAGCTCTTCTACATTTTGAGGCTTTTTCTCTTTTATAATTTGAATAATTTTCTGGTTTGCATTTGAATTTTCCAATTTTGTTTTCACGATAGTTAATCCTCAAAGGTGAAGATTTAGCTAACCGACAATATAAGAATAATTACGAAATGGAAAATAATTCTGACTGAAGGCTTCTATTTCATTTTAGTTTCTTTCCGCGCCTTATCAGGTAGAAGCCGCCTGCTCCAAGGAATGACGATGTGGTTAATGCTAATGTTGCGGAGTCTGGCACAATGAAAGTGCTATTGCTAAAGCTGCTGCAAGCATTGAAAGGTTTGAAAGGCACGCAGTTAATTCCACAATCACCCTTGATTTTTGTATCGATTCTTCCTAGCGCAAGCACTAGTGCTTTTAGATTTGCCGGCGAATCCAGTTCAACTGACAAAGTGAAGTTTGTTGGAGTTTTAGAGATTTGGTTCATGAAGAATTTAACACCATAGTATATTGGATTGCCCTTTTCTTTTATTTTGTCTTTTATTGCAGCAACGCTGTAGTCGCATAGGGAGCCCGGATAACCTGTGGCTGGGTTTGGAAGCGGAGGTGGTATTTTTTGGGTTGTTACCAGTTGGAAGTCACTTTTATCCATAAATGGTTGGTCGTTTATTATTATCTGGTTTAAAGCGTTGTATGTCGCTTCGTTCAGCACTATAAGGAGCCAGACATTTTTTATTGGGCCATTTCCAGTATAGAATATCGTTAAGTTTGCTGGATTTTCTGTTATTATTGGTTCACCTGTTTTTGTAGAACCGATGGGAATAACTTTTATTGTGTGGACGCAGCCACAAGAACAAGCGTTAACTGCTGGAACTATAATAAGCATTGCTATAATTGTAATCGCCAATACGAATAATGCCCTTCTCATTTCCCTCTCCACAAATTTTTTGTTTTTATTCCTTATAAGTATAGATGGATTATAACTCTAGAAAATTTGATTAATGTTCCATTGAATGATTGTGGTTTAGGAGAGCAGTATTTCTACTATTCTCACAGCGACTGTTCCGAGAAATATGACTGAAAAGGCTATTGAAGATCGCTTAAGTCGCTTCTTGTCGATAGGGATATTTACTTTTCCGTAGTATGGTGACAGCATCTCCGAGGTGATGAGAAGTATTATTGCTAATATAGCTGTTAGGAGACTTATATCCCAAAAGTCTAACGGAAAAATCAATTTTTGGCATCCTCCTCTAGCAAGCTATATTCTATCACCATAGTTTTGGCTGCTTCTTTGATTTCTTGCTTTTCTATTTTTACTGGTTTGCCTGTGGCTTTGGCAATGGCGCATGCTATAGCGCTGCTTAGTGGGCAGCCTAAGCTTTCGTAAACTTTTGATAGTCTTGCAATTTCTTTTGCCAAATGCGTGTAAGGTGAGTTTTCTATTTTAACATGGATCTTGTTGTTCTCACTGTCTATTTCGATGTGTTGTGCGATTTCCAATTCTTCTGTGAAAATTTTGGGCAAATTCAACTGTAAATATTGAAAGTCTACCCTGGTAAAGCTTGTTTCAAGGGTTTTTTCGAAAAGTTTGGTTAAGTCATTTCCTGGAGGGGTTATTAGCAGTCCTTCAGGATTTTCAATGGATAGGTCAATATCTTCCCGTTGCATCTGTTCTGGTTTAGGCAACGTTGACAGTTTGTCTTTTGGAATGAACGCCATGCTATTTTCTGGTTCCTTCATGTACTTTGGGGGAAGGTATATTGCTTTTTCTGTGCAGCCCAGTTTATCCATAAGTTGGTTTAATGCTTCAAGAGAAGAGAGACATGCAGCATTCATGAAACTTTCCTTTACATACTCTTCGCTTCTAATGTATGCTAGTATTATACCCCAAAAAGTTAAGCCTAAACCTATAAAGGCCAGTATTTGATGGTTGTAGATTGTAGCGCCTATTAGAGAAACGCAGCCAATGGCTAATGTTATCCATCCTGCCAGGTTAGCGAGGTTTAATTTTCCCCTCATTTTATGTCACTCGAATTTCCTTTTTGTTTATTTAATTTGGGCTTTCCATATTAGTAAAGGTTCGTCATTTATGTTTGCCATTGCACGTTTCACGAATCCTATTTTTTCCAACTCTGTTAGTTTCTTCTTCAGATTGGTGTTTGATATTTTGTTGCCGACAGTTTCTTCGTACGTTGTTCTAATATTTTTCAATGTTGGCGTAGTTTTTTCGCCTGTTTTCTTTACGGCATCTATTATTTGTTGATGTATTTTAGAGAGTTTGCTGTAGACTTTTGTGTTAGCCTCTTTTTGTCGTTTAACCTGAAAGGCATATAGCAGTATAATAATTATCAGTATTGCTGAAGATACGGCGGCTAATGTTGCCCCATTCTGTGATATGAGCATTGTTATTTGGGACCACGTTTTTACATTTTGCCAATAGTTAACTATGACCTTTGCAATTTTTGTTAGCTGGATTTCAATGTTTGACAGGTCTTCTGGGCTTGGGTAGGCTATTAGGCTGAGTTTAACGTTTTTCTGTTGGGATGTATGGTTGATTGTGAAGATGGTTGTTTCATACCAGTAGAGGACTGCTTGTGTTTCATTTGTGTCTGTGTAGGTGAAGGCAAAGTATCTGCCTAGTATTGGAGGGTTTTCGTTAAGTTTTATGTCTTTCAACTCTAGTTGTGTGACTCTTGGCTGATAACCCTTTGACATGGGCCACGTTATTAGGCATGTTTCCCACCTGTGAAGGGAGGAACGCTTTGACGCTATTTCAATAGCGACGAATACGGGTTCATATGTTTCGTTTCTTGGCAAGTATATGTAGACTAGTGACATGTCCTGTTTGGCTTTTTCTTCAAATTCTGTATCGCGATAATAAAAAAACAAGTCATATTCAGGAAGCTTTGGCAGGATTTCTGTTGAAGCTTGTTGTCCATAAGGCGTGTTTGTTACTATTATTGGAGTGGCTTTCGTTAAAGCGAATATCGGTGCTTGTATCGAAAGAAGTAAAGCTATTATTAGGGATACGACAGCCATCTTTGCTATGTCAAATTTTTTCATTTTAACACTAGGAGATTTTAGAATCCTTCCACATTCCAAGCAGAATTCATTATCTATTACATTAGGTTCGCATTTTGGGCATTCCAGTTTGGCGCTTCTAAACAATTTTGCCTTGAATAACTTTTCAGCTATGATGAGGAGCAATATTGTTCCTATAAATATTAGAATTATGCTGCCTGTTAAATGGAAAATTTCCAGAGCTAAGGTTTCGCCGTAATAGTAGCCTAACAATAAAATGATCGTTATTCTGATTATGTTTAATGCGTAGATTAAAGGTATTCCAAACAAGATTATTGCCAGTCTCTTCCATTTTTTATCTCTGATAATATATGCTGTGAAGATGGCGAATACCATGAAGCCTATTAGGCTGTATATGCCGGAGCATGCAATGTCTACTGTGAATTCGAGTGATGAGCCGTCAGGCCTGGTCAAAACTATTGTTGGTGCATTAATGTATTCCGCATTGATTGTTGAGGGTATGCCGAAAGCGTTTATTATAGCGTTTGGAATTTCAGAGCTTAACGTCGACAATGCTGAGCCAAGGGCGTATAGAATTTCGGAAGGCGGTGGTATAAGAAAGGCGAGGAAGGCGATTGGAAAGACCAATTGCCTCAATGTTTGAGCGTTGAACAATATTAGGGTTAAGCCTCCCACAAATAAGGGTAAGGTTAACATATGGTTTTCTAAGGGAGTAAAAGTGTAAGAGCCATACCAGTAGAGAAGTATTGCAGTTAGGGTTAACAACGCGCCACACAATAGGGGTACATGCCTAGTCTCCTTCGGCTCGTTTGAATTATCAACCGAAACAGCTGCCTTCAACATTTTTCTTTTTCGGTAAATCAGGTAGGCAAATATGATCGGTATTAGAAGCATGTAGCTTGTTGTTTCGTTTTGCAGTGCGTCATTGAAAAGTATTGCTAAATCTTGGCTGAACAAAGCTATGGTTGAGCCTGCCAAAACTAAAATCTTTGCAGTTAAAAATAGGCTGTTTTTGTTTAGTTTGGTAAACACTTCTTCCACTTTCATTTTCCTCTCTGAGGTTTAGTAGTTCATCGCTGTTAATTTAGGGGCTAAAATATGGGCACCTATGTTTTTATTTGCCTAAAAATTCCTCTATAATGCACTACTGTTATTAGTAGTAAAATTGCAGACAGCGTTATTAGCATTATCTGAGGTGACGGAAATTCTGGTATAACCGTGTTTGTGACTTCAATTATGCTAACTTGTACTTCGGATGGAAGCACATATTGAGGATAACATATTACTGCTATCTTTTCGCCATAACTTGGAACGTAGCCTTCGCCGTTTGCCAACGCGTCATTAATTATTTCCCAAGCAACTTCACTTGTAGGAGTGTAGGCGGTGTCTAGGTTAATAAAGTACCATATTGCCTGTTGAATGTCTGTTGCATTTCCCCGTTTATGGTTTAAAATATAGTTCACCATGTCCCAGCTTTCGTTTGCCAGATCACCTGGCGGATTAAGGCTTGAATATAATTTTACTAGATGTTGCGCTGGACTTCGTGCCATTTCAACCCGTGTATCTATACACCATCCCAAATATGTTCCATTCGAAACGTCATAGCCCGCTGGGACATCCATTAGTTTTGTTATAAAGTAACTTTCAGTCCCATCAAAAACCTCAATTCTTACCAGTGTTTGGGGCAAATTCAAATTGGTATCAGTAGCATATACTACCACAATTACATTAGCTGCAAGAGTTATAAATGCCAATAAAAACGTAAAACCTATACTTTTTATGTTTTTCATGCTTCATCAGTCGCTTTTTAATGATAAATCTAAATAAATTTTATTTCGGTAATAAATAGCAGTTTAGGTGTATTGCTCTCCATAATGCATGGCTACAATAACAACGTCTCTAATATCTATATGTTCATCAGAGTTTATGTCGGCTGCAGGATTCCAATTGCTGGATTGTGGAGTTGAACCGAATGAAAAACAGACGATGCTTACATCGTACATATCGACTATACCGTCTTGATTTATGTCCCATCGTGGAAAAGGTCTTGGTCCATTATATGTTGTGCTTATTATGGCTGAGTCGAGGTAAACTGTGACTTTTTGTTGTGTGTTTATGCTGTTTGCTAGTCCGAGGCGTATGATGGCTACGTTGCCTAGGCTTGTGGTGTTTATGTTTGTGTAGGATATTTGTTCTATGCCGTTTATGTAGGCTTTTACCGCGCCTTCTGTGGGATGTATTCTGATATAAAGTTCTAGGCAGTACCATGTTTTTGGCTGTGGATAGATCGCGGTTGTTGTTCTTATATTGTTGTAGGCGTATAGGGTGAATCTATCTTTGCCTTGCACACGTCTTATTTGTAGGCCGGCCATTATGGCTCCTTTGCTGTTTAGGAATTGGATGAATGTAAATCGGTCATCATTGTCTATTAGTGGAAGCCCCTCATCTATGTAGAAGTAGCCTCGTGCATAAACTACTGGGCTTTTTCCTATGTTCTTGTATACGCATGCTCTTCTTGTACCTGATTCTATTGGTTCTGTTTCAAATTTTGCGCTGTATGAGCCGACATACGTTTTTCTATTCGAAATCGATGCATATGCGCCTGAAGTTATTGTTAGGTCTGACCATGCGTTGAGGTTGGCGGATTCGAAGTCGTCTTCGAAGTAATATGTTGGGTAGGCATAAGCTGTTACTGTTATTTGGCTGGGATGAGTGTAGGTGAGGTTTAGTATGGTTACGTAATCGTTGTATACTGGATTTGTTGCCGTGTGTTGAGTTCCGTTTATTGTTATTGTTAATGTTCCGTGGAATAGTTCTTTGGGTAACGCTGCATAGCAGAATCCTGTTGTGGACGGTTCGCCCGTTGCTGTGAAGCTTATTTTAATGTTTGGAGAGGAAGCGAATTGAAAGTTTGAGATTGTGGAGTTGCTAACAGTTTTTGCCTGGTAAGTTTTCCCGTTATATGTTAGCGTGTGGGTTAAAACTTCCGGCTCAGCCAAATATATTTGAGCCGCTGCTTCAACTGAACTTTCAACGTATTCTTGTAGGATGCTTTTAAGCTCAGCGTCTGAGAGGTTGTCTGGTATAGACGCCATAAGCATGTCATATTTTATGAATGTGTAGTCTTCAGCGAAGAACGTGTAGTCTTGAACTTCTCTAACTTTTGATGGGATATAATACCCATTTTGGTCTTGGGTGTAGCTTCTTTTTTGCCAAACATAATTCCAGAAGCTGTTAAGTATAGGTGGCGGCTGCCCTGCAAAGGGTATTGATGGGACGAATAAGCCTACCATTGGGGGATTACCATACTCGCCCCACATGCAGTTTAGTTTTCCGTCGTATCTTGGGTCTCCGCTTATGGCGACCATTGCTGCTTGGGTGTTGGTGTTACATACTTCGCCACTTATGGAGAAGCTGCTTGTTCCTTTTTCTTTGTTACGGACGTATCGAGATACGTTTTGGGCTACATCTTCCCATGATATGTAACCCTTTTCAGCGTAGATGGCATTCAAGATGTCTAGGGCATACTTATCCCGGCCGATTGGCCCGCTCGCGTAGCCAGGATAACATCTCGGATGATTTGCTTGAGAGTCAAATCCATCAACTATGAAACGTGCATACGCGCCTATACCGCTAACTTCGATGAAAGCACCGTTTCCAAACCTATCTATCACGCCTATACAAGTTCCGCCTTGGCGTTTTCCTGGACCTATAGGGCTGCTTGTGTCGTTTATTGCTTGGCAAACTTCCTCTACAGTCTCACAGTTTTCAATTATCCACCTGTTTAGGGCGCCGTTGTCTAAGCCGCTTCCACCAAAAGCTAAGGCGCTCACTTGAGTATTCATTACAGCGAGGCCTTTTTCGTTTATTCCCATCCAAACATGGTTTACCATTATGTAGCCATATTTCCCGTCTCTTGGAGGATAGTAAACAGGCTTGTTCATGGTGTCGCTCGTGTCGCGGTTCTTCATCAGTATGGCGCGACCGTCTTTGGCTGCCTTGCCTGTCACTATTACGGCGGTGCATTCTTCATCGAAGTAGTTGCCACTTTCAGTTTTAATTTGGATAAGGTTGGATGTAGCCGCAATTGTGGAGATTACAAGAATGAAAATTGTGAGGATACATATGTTTTTTATTTTGCCTCTTTTTCTCACATCAGCTCACAAACAAATACATGTAGAAAACTTCTAGTTAATTGTTATGTAACTTTATTATAGAAGAAAGCTCTACACGTTTATATTTGCAACAAAAAATGAGGGGTTTAGTTGGCTTATTCTGATTTTGCGTTTTCTTTTGGATAAGATGGCAACTGCAAATATTAGTGGGAGCGTACTCGTTGCTAATAGATTCGTTGCTGAACCCGCATTTCCCGTTTGAACAGTGATTGGCGAACAATCTTCTAATAGGCTCACAGCTTGAAGATATGATTGGCTAATCTGGTTCGCTGTCAAGGCCTTAGGATAAATTCTAACTTCGTCGATTTTACCCTTGAAGTATCCTCCATCGAATCTGCAGCCAATGTACAGGGGTTTGTCTTGGCTGGCTTGGATGTTCCCTGACAAGGTGGATGAGCTTTGTGCCACTAGTTGCCCATTAAGGTACAATTTCAATCTATCCCCTGATTTGTATGTTAAAACTACGTGGTACCATACGCCGGTGCTGAGCGGTGTATTATAGCCTACTTCCTGGTAACTGTTACTACCTATTACTACAGCACCGTATAGCCTATTAGCTGGCGACGAACTTTGGAAGCCTATCTGGTAACTTCTTTTAGCCTCTGCGCTTGTGGACATCTTTCCAAGCACTCTTGTGCCGGTTTGATCAGCGGTCAGATAGATCCAAACTTCAATGGTTAGTTCAGACCATTGGCCGCCTCCGTCAAGGTCGTTTGAATGGGGAATGAGTATGTAGTCATCGATGCCGTCGAAAATGTAGCAGCCTCCTATTTTGCCGTCTGCTGTCCATGTTGCTCCATTAACTGTGCCGTTATTGTTGTAGCCTGCGTAGTCCACGACGGGAGTTGCGTTTGTGTCGAAGGGCATAACCAGGGTCGCATCTACCGTTAAGTACCATTTGCGGCTTGTTTGTGCTCCGTGGATGTCCTTTATGATTATTGTTATGGTATGTGCGCCTGACGTGCCAGACGTAGCATCAAACGTGTAGGTGTCGGTTGTTGATACTTGGTTGTTGTTTAGGTACCATTCATAGGTTATTGGGTCACCGTCAGGGTCTGAGGCTGTTACGGTGAATGTTTGTCGGTTTCCTTGGTTTATGCATGGATAGTCAATCGTTGGAGTGTAAGCCGTTATTGTCGGCGGGTTGTTTTCAAGGACTGTTACGTTCCATTCTATTTTGACGTTTAACAACCCGTCGGAAACAACAAGTGTTACATTGTGGAAGCCTACTTCGCTGTTTGTTGGCTGATATGTCCAGCTTTGAGTATTGGCTTTCACAGTCCCGTCTAGTAGCCATGTGTAGGTTAGCTGGTCGCGTTCAGGATCTATTGAAGTGTGCGTGAACTGGAGGGTTCCGCCCGCCACTACTTGAGGTTGGAGGTTTTCTGGAGAATATGAAAGGATTATAGGCGCAGTGTTTACGTGGACATCTTTAGATTCGATATAATGTTTGACTATTTGGCTTTCGGGAAGCGCCTTAAAGTAGATTTTAACGTCGTCTATTAGGCCATTGAAGTTGCTGTTGGTTTTATCGTATCTCCTTCCGATTTCTAGTGGTGTTGTGCTGGCTCGGATTCTTCCCAAAACCGTTTCTGGATCTGTTACTGTTACTGGAACTTGGACGCCGTTTATGTAGATTTTTGCGCCTTCTCCGGCTTTGTATGTGCATACAATATGGTACCAGACGTATAGTTGGAGGGATGTTGAGTATTCAACTTCGTAATAGCCTGATGTCTCGTTCCATATACCGAAGTATAAGGTGTTAGCTGGTTGCGAAGATTGGAAGCCCACTTGATAACTGTTGGCTTTTGCAATTATGCGTCTGCCTGTTTGTTCAGAGGTTATCCTAACCCAAAACTCAATTGTTATTTCAGACCATAATCCAGCTCCGTCCAGGCTGTCAGCGTCAGCTATCTCTATGTAGTCGTCCACTCCGTCGAAGTAGTATGAGCCGTTTCCAGCTGTTGTCCATGTTGCGCCCTGCACTGTTCCATTATTGCCGTAGCCTGAGTTGTCTGGTGTTGGATTTGCGTCTGTGTCGAAGGGCATGTCAAGCACTGGCCCCACGTCTAATACTGTTAGTGTCCATTGGTGGGTTGCTTGTTCTAGCCCATCTGAAACTTTTACGGTTATGTTGTATGTGCCGGATGATGTGTAGTTTGATGTGAATGTAAATGTGGTTGCATTAACCTCTACTAAGGAGTTGTTTAAATACCATTCAATTAGTAGGGTGTCTCCGTCGGGATCGTATGGTGTTATGCTGAATTCTTGATCGTCGCCTTCAAGGATTGTTGGATCTGCTGGCGGATTCGGCGAGGTTATTTGTGGCGGCTGGTTTGTGTATGTGAAGGTTGCAGTTATTGTTATGTTGGCTTCTATTGTTATGGTAAGTGGATTTTGAGTACTGTTTATGTAGCCGCTCCAGCCTGTGAAACTCCAGCCTGGTTTTGGCAGAGCTGTTAGATTTACTGTTTCGCCGTAGGTGTATAATTCTTTGTCCGGGGATTTGGTGACGTCCCCTTCTCCAACTATGTAGATTGTTACCATGTAGTAGTTTTGTGTAAAGACAGCTTTAACCGTTTTATTGCCGTTCATAAATATTTTTGTTGGGTTTTCGTTTCCGGACAGGTCTTCCTCCCAGTGGCTGAAGGACCATCCTGGGTCGGCTGTTGCGTTTAGTTGGACTGTTTCTCCATACACGTAATAGGGTTTGTCTGGATAGGTAATAACTGTGCCGTTGCCTACAATGATTATGGTTAGTGTGTACTGTTCTTGGATGAAGTGGGCTGTGATGTTCTTGTTCCCATCGATTATTATGGTTTTTTGCGGTTCTGTTCCTTCCAAGTCTCCTGACCAGTGGCTGAATTGCCAGCCGATGTCGGCTATTGCTGTTAGTTCAACGGAGTCTCCATATACGTATGTTGTCTGGTTGGGATTCTTAATTACTTGTCCTTGTCCATCAATAATTATGACTAGGGTGTATTGGTTTTGAGTGAAGTGGGCTGTTATAGTGGTGTTGCCTGTGATTGTGAAAATTAGCGGGTTGTCATAGCTTGAAATGTCGCCGCTCCAATAGCTGAAACTCCAGCCAAGGCTGGGATTGGCTGTAAGGTTTATTCGTGTTCCATAGGTGTATGTTGGCTGTAATGGGTCTATTGCAACTGTTCCGCTGCCATCAATATCTACGGTTAATGTGTAATAATCTTGGATGAACGTGGCAATTATTGTTTTACTGCTGTCCATAGTTACGTTAACTGGGTTCTCGGTGCTTTCTATATCTCCGCTCCAACTATTGAATTTCCAGCCGGGATCAGCCATAGCGGTAAGCGTTACTGTTTCTCCATGGGCATAAACCGCGTAGTCTGGGTTTTTAGCCACCGTGCCGTTGCCCACAATAATTACTGTAAGAGTGTACTGGTTTTGCGAGAAGTGGGCTGTAACGGTTTTGTTTCCATCAATAGTTATGTTTACTGGGTTTAGACTTCCGGATAGGTCGCCAGTCCAGTGGGAAAATGTCCAGCCTTCATGTGGGATGGCCTCTAGCTGAACAATTATGCCGTATGTATATGTTGTTTGGTTTGGATATGCAGTTACTGTTCCGCTGCCTTCAATATGGATTGTTAGGGTGTATTGGTTTTGTTTGAAGTATGCTATGATTGTTAAGTTTTCAGTTATTGTCAAGTTTATTGGGTTAATTGATCCTGATAGGG
>Ga0078972_1008054_pt1 | contig 22594 bp, 18 predicted proteins | sample YelNatPaOPGAMG01_FD_67568 | JGI IMG/M metagenome (GOLD analysis project Ga0078972, IMG submission 67568) | Hot spring thermophilic microbial communities from Obsidian Pool, Yellowstone National Park, USA - OP-RAMG-01 (SPADES assembly) (version 2) | ecosystem: Environmental > Aquatic > Thermal...
TTAATGCTTCGCATTGGAAGTGAGACCCGCTTTGCGGGTCTGGAATTGAGTGCCGAAAAACGGCACTGGAAGTTAGTCGCTCTGGCGACTGGAATTTATTAAACTGTTTATAGCGTTTATAGCGTTCATTGCGTTCGTTGCGTTATAGCGTTTATAGCGTTTATAGCGTTATAGCGTTTAATTAAAACCGAACAGCGCAAAGCGTAAACAACAAGGCTGAAAGCAAATAGCGAAGAGCAATGCCTGTATTATTCAGGTTAACTTTTTTACGATTTTGTTATATACTAAATCAAAATATTTAGCAATCAATAAATGGTGTTCTTTTATGAATAAAATTTCAAAAAATACAAGACTTTCTAACAATAAAAATTCTAAAAACACAGAATCAAAAAATAAGATTAAAAGCAGAACCAAAAAACCCACTCATTCCAATAATAAATACTCTGATTCTTACAAATTCTATCGGGATATTTTTAATAAAATGGCTGTACCGACAATTATTATTGATGAAGATATGACAATTCGGCTGATGAATCATGAAGCTGAAAAACTTTCTGGATACTCAAAAAAAGAGGTTGAAAATAAAAAGAAATGGACCGAATTTGTTCCTGAACATGAAATTGACAGAATGAAAGAATACCACCGTTTACGTAGTATAGAACCTGATATTGCTCCGAGAAGTTATGAATCCCAGTTTTATGATAAAAACGGAAAAATTAAAGATATTCTTATTATGATTGATTTACTTTCAGATGGGAAAAAAAGAGTCGCGTCTGTTTTAGATATTACTGAGAGAAAACAGTCTATTGAAGCTTTGCGTAAAAGCGAAGAATTACTGAGGAAAAAAGTTAAGAATTTCGAGACAGTATTTGATATGAATGTTTAAGCCAGATTGCTCAAAATTTTATTTTAAGTACTCCTGAGCCTTTTCATATTCAAATTTTTCACCATCAAGAACATTATGCACAAAATTAAAAATAAGACTTCTCTGCGATAATGAAAGTTCAGGATAAAATAAAGGATTAGCAACAACAACTCCCCTGAATGCAAAAAACAGAGCTACTACTGAGATTATTTCCTTATCTCCCGACGCTCTGATGTATTCATCAAAAAACATTTTCAAGCCTTGATAATAAGCTCCTTTAAGTTCATTATGATTCATTATTGAAAAAAAAATGTAATTTATGCTTAAAGCTGTTACATCATCAGCAGGTTCACCCCATGGTCCTCTGCTTCTATCAAGTAATATAAAATCCGCTGATTTTTTGTTCTTAATGAACCAGATATTCCCGGGATGAAAATCCCCGTGTATACGTGAAAGTCTTCTGTGAAAAGGCTTAAGCTTTGCTATCCAATCAACAGATTTTTTTATAATTTCAGCCATCTCAGTATATTTCAAAACTCCATCCGGATATGAATCAAAAACACCCATCATGCATTCACCATGCCCTACAGTATCCCTGAGTTTTCTCCAGTAAAGTGTTTTTGATTCTTTTTTTTCAGAATGAATATCAGCAAGATAGCCTGCCATCGCCTTTATCTTTTCAATATCTATTTCATCCAATTCGTTTTTTTCTGAAAACCTTCTTAAATCATTAAAATAATCAGTTCCGTCAGCCCTTTCCATTAATAAATAATATTCTTTCCCGCCTCCAATCGATTTAATGCTTCCATCTGGCATTTCAGCAAGAACATCAATTGCTTTCACATGTTTTGGAAGATTTTTAAATTCATCGAGGTCAAGCAAAAATACTGAAGCCCTATCAGATGGATAATCATGTCCTAATCCTTCAGAGTTAAGGGTTTTTATAACGTATGAATGTTCTCCATCCTTCATTTTAATTTCAATTAAGAATCCCGAACCCTGAACTCCTGAACCAAGTTTTCGGATATTTATTTGACGAACTTCTTTGAAATGTTTTTTAAAATAAGATTTTATGGAGGATTCGTTAATCATTTAAAAGCTATAAATAATTTTATAATTCGCCGAAATTATATTTATAACGCTTAGTAAATTCTTCATATGTAAAATAATGCTCCTGAGTACCATATTTTTCTATAGCAAAAACAGCTGCCACAGCTCCGATCTTAGCAGAAATTTCTATGCTTTTTCCTGAGACAATTCCTTTAATCAACCCAGCTCTATATGCATCACCAGCACCTGTTGGGTCAACAACTTTTTGAACTTTTGCAGGTGGTATATTTATCTCAGAATCTTTTGTTAAAATGATAGAGCCATTTTCACCATGTGTTGTAATAATTACAGACGTTAAATTTAATAAGCCCTCTTTATCAAGTTTTGTAATCTTCATTACAATTTCAAGCTCATAGTCATTTGTTATAAGAATGAAAGACCCTTTAAGCCATTCTTTTAATTCAACTTCATTCCATTTCGAAAGAGATTGACCAGGGTCGCAAATGAATGGGATACCAATATCCCTGCACTGTTTTGCATAGGTTACCATGTCATCAATATTGCCTGGAGCAATAATTGCGAGTGAATTGTCAGCACTATTATTTTTAATATTAAAATGAGAAGGATATTTCATTGCTCCGGGATTAAAACCCGTTATCTGATTGTCTGCTATATCTGTTGTTATGTAAGCTCCTGCAGTAAATTCATTTTCAATAATCTTAATGCCATCTACTGCAATATCGTTTTTTTTAAGCCATTTAAAATAATTATGATAATCTCTACCAATAGTAGCAATTATAAATGGCTTCTCTTTTAACAAATTAAGAGTATAGGCAATATTTCCTGCGGTGCCGCCAAATTTCTCAACAAGTCCGTTAACATTGAAGCAGACATTCAATACATGAATCTTATCAGGCAGAATATAATCAGAAAATCGTCCGGGAAAATCCATGATTCTGTCATATGCAAGTGAACCGGAAACCAATATTCTCATTTTATCTCCTGCAATTCATTTTCTATATTCTTTTTTCGTTCCACAAGTTCAGCTTTCTTCTGCTTCACTTCTTTAAGTTCATTATTCAATGGTTCTATTTCCTTCTCAAGCTGAATAAGCTGAATCTTATTATAGTTGAAGCGCTTTGAAGATTTTTCATTGATCTGGTTAACAAGACTATTTTCCCTCGCTTCAAGTGATCTAATTTCAGACATTATACTTTTATATTCATTTGTCAATTCATTCAATCTTGTTTTTCCAATTTCTTCTGTCTTTTTTTCTGATTGTTCTTGAGTTACAGGGGTTCTTCGAGAAACTCCTGTATCCTTATCTTCTGTTTTTTCCGAATCTGTTTTAATTTCAGATTCCTCGGTTTCAGCTGCCTCGAATCCCTCGATTCCAATGATATCCTTTTTAGGGAAAATCATATAGCCTTTTTCAAGATAAAAATATATTTCATCACCTTTTTCAGTATAGGATTTTATACCTGTAAGTTCTGTACCATTTTTCATAATTACTGTATAATCCGCAAATATAAAAGCAGGAATAAAAAGGAACATTATTGTAAATATAATTTTTCTCATTCTCTCCTCCCGATATATTGTTTTATTTCTTCAGCGAGTTTCCTGTTAAATCCTTTCAAATTAGCGATTTCTTCAATACTTGCATCTCTTATTCTCTTTATACTACCAAAAACCTTTAAAAGTTCAAGCCGTCTTTTTTTACCAATACCTTTAATACGTTCCAGAGGAGAACGTAACATCTCCTCTCCCCTTAGCTTTCTATGATAGCTTATAGCAAACCTGTGTGCTTCATCTCTTATACTTTTCAAAAGCAAAGAAGACGGGCTTCTGTCTTCAAGATTAATCACAACGTCCGAAGATGACAGGAATACTCTGTCAGGTTTTTTGGCAATACTTATAATTAATGGCTTTTTCTTCAAAATATCCTTATGCTCTTCAAAAACCATACAAGCTGTCTCAAGATGTCCTCTACCACCATCTATTATTATTAAACCAGGGACATTACCTTCAAGATTATTTATTATCCTTCCCACAGCTTCTCTCATCATAGCATAATCATCTGCCCGATGAACTGTTTTTATCTTAAGTCTTCTATACATTTTTTTTACAAATTCTCCCTTAGACCATACAATAAAAGAACCAACAGCTTCGGTCCCAGAAATATTTGATATGTCAAAAGCGCCAATATATTCAGGCATCTCAGCAATGTTTAATCTTCTCATTAACTCCTGCAATGTCTGCTCAACTTTATAGCCTGATTTTGAACCAAGAAGATACTTTGCATTCTCCGATGCCATTTTAAGTAGTTCTTTTTTTCTATCCGAATCAGGCGTGATAATTTTTACATTCTCTCCGCTTTTAGATGTAAGCCATTTTTCTATGGACTTAACATCTTCAGGAAGGACTTCAACTATAATTTCTTTTGACGGAAGAATATCTTTTGAATAAAACTGAACAATAAATGATTGAATTAATTCTTTATCGTTTAAACTTTGTGAGCCTCTGATAAAATAATCTTTGGAACCAATTATCAGCCCTTTTCTAAGAAACAATACTTTGAATGCTGTACCATTTTCACCCTTATAAATGCCAATAATATCGTTATCTTCCATTTCGGATGAGACAATCTTCTGGGATTCCCATGTTTTCTCAATTGAATTGATTTTATCCCGTATAATCGCTGCTTCCTCAAATCTCATCTGTCCTGAAAGCTCGATCATCTTTTTTCTAAGATTTCTTATAAGGCTTTTCTTTTCTCCATTAAGAAATAACTTCACATTGTTTATTGTTTTCATATATTCGCTCTTTGTTATCATTCCCGCACATGGGGCAGAACATCTTCCAATCTGATATTGAAGACATGGCTTAATATTATCTTTGAAATCAATCGAGCAATCCCTTATTTGAAAGTTCTTCCTTATGAAATCAATAGTGTCCCGCATTGCCCCGGCAGGAACATAAGGACCAAAATATAGAGCGCCATCTCTTACAAATCGCCTTACAACCTCAAGACGTGGCCATTCTTCATTTATTGTAAGCTTTATATAAGGATAGTTCTTATCATCTCTGAGGACAATATTGAATTTTGGTTTATACTGTTTTATCAAATTTGCTTCGAGCACAAATGCTTCAAGCTCATTGTCAGTTACAATATAACTTATATCTTTTGTTTCTTTTACCAGAGAAAATTTTCTTGAATCCAAAGATGAAGATTTATTGAAATAGCTTTTGATTCTGTTTCTGAGATTCTTTGCTTTACCAACATAAAGCACCTGTTCTCTGGCATTCTTAAACATGTAAATACCGGGTTTTGAAGGAATATCAGGGATCTTTATTTCCATATCACAAAAATATTTTTAATGATATTTATATTTGACCACAACCCGGATATGAAAATCCACAACAATATCTTTACCCGGAAAATAAAAGTGAGCTTGAAGCCCTTTTGCCACTATCTGTACGATAGTTCTTACGAAAGACCTTCCCTTTCAGCCTTGATTTTCAATTCAATCCGCTCAAGGTCGCTAAGCGGCAGCTTCAAGCTCACTTTAAAATGCATCTAATTTTATTTTTGCAATTATGATGCCAGATTTTCAATATTTAATTATTTATAGGTGATTCTTATTGATAAATAATTATCCTCAATAATTTAAAATTATAACCTATTGTTTTTTTAAGATTTATATATTACAAACTGAAATTTAACCAATAGTATGTTCTTTAAATAAAAAGACATAAACCTGACAGGAAAATTATTAATTTCTCAATGATTAAACAACATGTCTCACAATGAGAATTTGATGCAAAAAGAACTTAAAACTTAATCTGACATCTCTTTTTATTTGAACCTTCATCTCTAATAAATAATAAGGTTTTTTTCAGACGTTTGCACCATGCTTTTATATCTCTTTCAAATGTAGGACAATCTCCGAGTACCTCAAGAATATCTCCGGGTTGCATGTCAGGAGATTTAGCTGCTATCTTTAGAATTGGTTGCGGACATTTTAATCCGCTAGTATCTATAAAAACTATACCCATTCATACCTCCTTTGACAACATTTTTGGAGATAGATTTTCATACCACTCAATGTTATGTAATCTATGTAATACTTTATTTAAATTTAACATATTCTGGCAATAATTACATCTTTAATTTATAAACGACTTAACTTAATTTCATATAACTTATTGTTTTTATTTAATTTCCGAAATTATACAGATTCATAACTTATCAGGCATTTTTTTTGCATTCTAATTTGTAGAGGCAAAAAATGGGACAGAAAAAAGAAATATCTGTTAAAGAGAAAAACGGTATTTACATAGTACCTGCAAAGCTTACAGAAAATGATGTATTGGCGCCTGACCCTGAAGGTGAAAAATTCATGATTTTCTGGGATAAACAATGCTTAAAAATTTTTCTGCATAATTATGGACTGACTGCTGTAATAAACAAAAAATAAATTATTTTTTTGTCTCAAAAAAACTGCCGATTTTTCTGTATCTTCGGTACCTTTCCTCGAGAAGTTTATTTATTGATTTAGAACGCAGTTCATCAATAGTAGAAACTATAACATCTGTAACTGACTTTGCAATTGATTCAGGTTCCCTATGAGCTCCTCCCAATGGTTCTGGAATTATTCCATCAATAATTTTAAAATCGAGCAAATCCTGAGAAGTAAGCCTTAATGCTTCTGCTGCCTTTGAAAAATCATTTGTTTTTAGTTCATTGCTTTCTTTTTTCCATAGTATAGCGGCACAGCCTTCTGGAGAAATAACAGAGTAACAAGAATGTTCGAGCATAAAAAGCCTATCAGCTACACTGAGAGCAAGAGCGCCGCCACTGCCACCTTCGCCAATAACTATAGAAATTATCGGTGTTTTCAACCTTGCCATTTCCATAAGATTTACTGCAATTGCCTCTGCCTGTCCTCTTTCTTCAGCACCTATTCCGGGATACGCGCCCGGTGTGTCAATAAAAGTTATTACAGGCTTTTTAAATCTTTCAGCGAGTTGCATTACACGTAAAGCTTTCCTGTAACCTTCTGGATGTGGTTGACCAAAATTGCGGAATATTCTCTCTTTTGTGCCCCTTCCCTTTTGATGTCCAACGATTACCACTGGAATTTCTTTAATTTTTGCGATTCCTGCAACTATAGCAGGGTCGTCTGAAAATTTTCTATCTCCATGTATTTCTATGAAATCTGTTGCAATCATTTTTATGTAATCAAGAGTATAAGGTCTGTCAGGATGTCTTGCTATAAGTGTTTTTTGCCATGGAGTTAAAGATGAGAAAATTTCAGACCTCATATTCTGAACCTTTTTCTCGAGCTTTTTTATATCCTCTGAAATATCTATATCCTTGCCGTCAGAAATTCTCTTTAACTCGTCAATCTTTGTTTCAAGCTCTTCAAGAGGTTTTTCAAATTCTAAATAATAGCGTATCACTGCAGTATAACCGCTCCTTTTCCTGTTATCTCTTCAATTTTTTTCAATACAGTTTCCTCTCCTGACATCTTATAGTCAGTTTGTATAAGCAACTCTGTATCTTTATAAAACAAGCGAAGAAAAACTGGATACCTGCCTTTTGAATCAGATTCAAAAATAGATTTAAGAGAAAGCATATCAGAATTATTTTTAAGAGGAAATTTTACATTTATCTCAATCCTATGATCTAATTCTTCATTAAAAGCATCTAAGTTATTTATATAAGTTGCTTTTATTTTTATTCCTTTTTCTGTTCTGTCAACAGTCCCTTTTACTATAAGTGGTGTATCTTTTTGAAGGATATTTAAACTTTTTCTGAAAAGTTCAGGAAATACGATAATTTCAACATGACCTTCAGGATCTTCAAGTGTGCAATAAGCCATCATCTCTGACTTCGATCTTGTCTGTATTTTACGGATAGCGGTTAAGATCCCTGCTACTTGAACCTCGGAATTATCATGAAGATCATCCAAATTAGATGATTTAACAGCACCGATTCTTTTGAGTATTGCATCATATTGTGTAAGCGGGTGACCTGAGATGTAAAAACCTAATGATTCTTTTTCATTTCTTAAGATTTCTTCCCTGCTCCATTCTTTTTGTTCCATTTCAGAATCTTCAAATGCTTCGGTTAAAAAACTTTGTTGTCCAAGCAAACTTGCCTGTCCTCTGGCAGAGTTATTCATATTATTGCTCGCAAACTCCATGGCTTTTAGTCTCGTAATATTAAGTGAATCAAATGCGCCTGCTTTGATTAAACTTTCAATAACTTTTTTATTTACTTTTCTTTGATCAACTCTTTGCAGAAAATCACTAATTGATTTGAAAGGTCCGTCATTTTTCCTTGCTTCAATAATATTTTCAATTGCAGCAGACCCCGCACCTTTTACTGCCTCAAGTCCAAATCTTATAGAATTGCCAATTACCCTGAATTCCTTACCAGAAAGATTTATATCAGGCGGGAGTATTTCTATACCCATTTCTCTGCAACCTGTTATTGTTTTAACAATTTTATCAGTATTATCCATATCAGCGCTTAATGTTGCAGCCATAAATTCAACAGGATAATGAGCTTTGAGATAAGCTGTTTGAAAAGCTATATACGCATATGCTGCAGAATGAGATTTATTAAAACCATATTCTGCAAAAAGCTCCATTAGGTCAAAAACCTTTTTTGCTTTTTTCTCAGGAATTCCATTTGAAACAGCTCCGCTGATAAAAACCTCTTTAAGCTTTTCCATTTCATCAGGCTTTTTCTTGCCCATTGCTTTTCTTAAAATATCAGCCTGCCCCATCGTGAAATTAGCAAGTTTGTTAGCTATTCTCATTACCTGTTCCTGATAAAGAATTATTCCGTATGACTCATCAAGAATTTCTTTCAATTGAGGCAGATCATTTTTAACAGGCGTAAGTCCTTTTTTCCTCCTGATGAAATCATCAATCATACCGCTTCCAATTGGTCCGGGTCTATATAAAGCAACAATTGCAATCAAATCTTCAAATCTATCAGGTGTCATTTTGACAAGCACATCTCTCATTCCAGCACTTTCAAGTTGAAACACCCCTGTTGTATTCCCCGAGCTTAGTAGTTCATATGTTTCTTTATCATCAAGAGAAATATCATTTAGAGTAAATTCTTTGCCATTTTCTTTTATATATTTAAGGGTCTTCTCAATTATAGTCAAAGTTTTCAATCCAAGAAAATCAAATTTAAGAAGTCCGATTTTTTCAATAGAATTCATATCAAACTGCGTCATTATAGTGCCATCAGATGGATTTTTATATAGCGGAGTGAAATCAGTTAAAGGTGAAGGAGAAATCACCACGCCGGCAGCGTGTGTTGATGCGTGTCTGCTAAGACCTTCAAGCCTCATTGCTATATCTATAAGTTCCTGAATTTTTTGATTACCCGTATATAATTTTTTTAATTCAGGTTCTGCGTTTAATGCTTCTTGAATGGTGATGTTTAAAGTGTTAGGCACTAATTTTGCGATTCTATCCACTTCATTATAGGGGAAATCAAGAGCTCTGCCTACATCTCGTATAGCAGCTTTTGCTGCCATTGTACCAAATGTAATAATTTGAGCAACATGGTCCTGACCATATTTTTCCGAGACATAATCAATAACTTCACCTCGTCTGTCCTTACAGAAGTCAACATCAATATCAGGCATGCTTATTCTTTCAGGGTTAAGAAATCTTTCAAAGAGAAGGTTGTATTTTACCGGATCTATATCTGTAATTCCTATGCAGTATGATACAAGACTACCTGCTGCAGAGCCTCTGCCCGGACCAACGGGTATGCCCTTTCTTTTTGCGTAACTTATAAAATCCCAAACTATTAAAAAATAAGATGAATAACCCATTTTCTTTATAATTTCAAGTTCCTTTTTGAGCCTTTCTTTATAAATTTCATCGGGATTTTCACCTGTTCTTTTTATCAAACCTTCATAAGCAAGTTTTTCAAGAAATTTATCCGGGGATTGACCATCTTCAGGCTTATATAAAGGCAAAAGGATATTGCCGAGTTCAAATTCAACATTGCACATTTCAGCAATCGCCCGCGAATTCAATATTGTCTCTGGCAAATCTTTAAAAGCTTTCTTCATCTGTTCCGGAGATTTAAAATAAAAACCGTCTGATTTAAAATTCATCCTTTTTGCATCTGACATAGTGGTGCCTGTTTGAATGCACAAAAGAACTTCATGAGCTCTTGCATCTTCCTGCCTTAAATAATGACAGTCATTGGTAGCAACTGTTTTAATATGAAGATCCTGGGCAAGTTCAAAAAGCTTTTTATTTACTTCATACTGTTCTGGCAAACCATTATCCTGAAGTTCTATATAAAAATTTTCAGGTCCAAGTATATGTTTATAATGAATTGCCTTTTGTCTTGCAGTATCAAACATTCCTCTCTGAAGATAAAACGGGATTTCCCCTTTAAGACAGGATGTCAGAGCAATAAGACCGCCGCTGTATTGCTCAAGCAGATCTAAATCTATTCTTGGTTTGTAATAAAAACCTTCTATGTAAGCTTTTGTTACAAGTGTAACAAGATTCTTATAACCTTTGTTATCTTTTGCAAGAAGTATAAGATGGAAAGATGCTTCGTCTGTTTCATTATCATGTTTTTTTTCGAATCTACTGCCAGGAGACACATAGACTTCGCAGCCAATAATTGGTTTTATACCTGCTTCTGTTGCCTGACGATAAAATTCCAAAGCGCCAAAAAGATTTCCATGGTCTGTAATGGCAACAGCAGGCATTTTATAATTTATTGCCTGTTCTATAAGCTCCTTTATACGGATTGCTCCATCAAGCAGGCTATACTCAGTATGCAGATGGAGGGGAACATAATCTGAATGTTGATGCATATAAAAATATTACCCTTATGAATGATTTTAAGTCAACGCTCTTTATTTGTTTGGGTTTAGTTTATAATTATTTTGACTATCCAGCAGGAATCCCGAACAATAAAGAATTAATAAGTACAGCGATATTATGAAAATATTCAGGTGACGTAAGACTGAACTTTTTTTATATACTTTTTTATATCAAACTTTGTCTTACAACCATTATAGCTCATATAACGTATCTTTCCAAAAACCGGCCGTTCATTCCATGCCCTGTCATGAACACCGCCAATGCTCCATGCTATTCCTGTGTAACCATTTGGGTCTCTGCCATCAAGTTCATACCTATCATTTAAATAAACTGCGAACTCAATCGCTTGTTCCGGAGATTCTGTCCACTCAAGTATCTTTTTTGCCCAGTACATTCTCATATATCCATGCATCTTTCCTCTTTTTACCATTTCCATTTGTGCAGCGTTCCAGAGTTCATCATGTGTCAGAGCATTTTCAAATTGCTCAAGTGTATAAAGATAAGTCCTTTTATCTTTGCGGTGTTTGTTTAAGGTTTTTTTTGCCCATTCAGGAAATCCTTCAAAATTATCATAATCTTTGTTATAAAAACAGAAATTATCCGAAAGTTCTTTACGTACAATAAGTTCTTCAAGAAAAGGACCTTTCGAACTATGTTCTGCGGAAGATTTTAATACTTCAAGAGCTGTTCTCTGGGATGAAATATGTCCAAAGTGAATATAAGGTGATAAATCAGATTGAACATCAGCAGAAGGGTCATTCCTTTGTTTATAATAAGAATCAAGCCTTTTATTTATGAATTCCTTTAAAATATTAAAAGCTGCCTTTTCACCAGGTTTTATCCACCCAATATCCCTGACTGCCTGGTCAATTTCGAGATGATTACAACAATCTCTCCAATCAGTTTTTCCAGCTTTTTCTTTCCAATTATATGGATGTTTTTTTAAAGAAGGAAAATCTTTTAAAAACTCGGGCAATAAAAGATGAATTTTTGGTCTTAAAGTACGGGCACTATATTCCTGTTTAGCAGAAGCCATCCAGCAGGGAATTATATTATGAGCATCCACTTCATAAAAAGGAATATCAATATTTCTGCTTACACCCTCTTTCCATCCTTTACTTATACGCAGAGGATTAAAGTCAGATACTAAAGTTCCAATTTTATGTTTTTTTATGAATGCAGGTATTTCTTCATCAGGATTTCCTTTAAGAAGAAAAAAAGGAATATTCTTTTCTATTAGATTTTGCTCGACTTCCTGCAATCCCTTTATCATAAAACCGTACTGTCTAATAGTAGCATTCAGAAATTTAGGAACAAGGCAAAATACAACTGATAGAGGTGCGCCCTGATTAATCGCTATTTCCTGAGCAAAAAGGAGAGACCAGTTATCTTTTGTTCTCTGATCTCTGCTCATCCAGAGAACAACCGGATTTTTTGTTAATTCACCATTTCTCAATAACCTAACACGTCTTTTATCCACCATCTTTAATTTATAATAACTGAAAAAATGCTTTTTAAAAAGTTTTCAAGAAGATAAACTGCAAAGTCTGCGAGTAAATATAAAACTTGTAAAGGTTTATTGTAAAAGTGACTGATTCAAAAAAATATAACCAAAAATATAAAGAATTTCCTGAATTTCAGTGACTGTTATATTCAATTTAAATCAGTAAAAAATATGAACTATGCTATAATAAACTAAAATTGTCATTACAGTATTTAAAAGAATTTTTAAAGATTTAATATTAGAGGAATAGTGCTATGTGTGCTTCAGGCCGTCCAGATATAAAAACTGTTTTTAATAATCTAAAACAGCCTATACCAATAAAAAGAAAAATATATTTATTCTTAAAAAATAATTTAATTAAAATAATAAAGCTAAAAAGTTGTTGCGGTCATCCTGGTGAGCCGGGATGTTGAAGATAATGCTTAACCTTATTGTAAATAAGGCAATATAAAAATTATAGAATCATTCATACCTTATATTTTTTCAGCAATTTTTTGACATAGCTTTCATCTCAAAGTTATAATTCAGAAATGAAATGGAAATTTCTAATAATACTCGCATTAATTTCTATTCTTGGAGGCATAACTACAGGTGTTTACCTTGCAGTGCTGCGGGATATTCCTTCTATTGAAGAAATAAAAAATTACAGACCAGAATCTGGCACTAAAATTTATGCTGATGACGATGTATTAATTGGAGAGCTTAAAGCTGAAAAAGGAATATTTGTTCCGATAAAACAAATTCCTGAACATATGATTAATGCTATCATTGCTGTTGAAGATTCAAGATTCTGGAAGCATAAAGGCATTGACTATTGGGCAATTCTAAGAGCAATTATTAAAGATATTATTCATGTTGGATTCAAAGAAGGTGGCAGTACCATAACTCAGCAACTTACAAAAGTTATGTTTCTTACACCTGAAAAAACCTTTAAACGTAAACTTAAGGAAGCCATTCTTGCTGTTAAATTAGAGAAAAATCTCGACAAAAATGAAATTCTTGAACTTTATCTCAACAAAGTTTATTTCGGACATGGAGCATATGGAGTTGAGATGGCTTCAAGAATATATTTTGGGAAATCTGTAAGAAATATTTCACTTTCTGAGGCTGCATTAATTGCTGGACTCGTCAAAGCTCCTGCAACATTTTCTCCTTTCAATGATATTTCTAAGGCAAAAGAACGTCAGCAAATCGTGTTAATGAGAATGGAGGAAGAAGGATATATTAAAAAGCATGAAAGAGAAGTCGCGCAACACCAAAATCTTAACCTTTCAACAGAAAGAAAAGGTATTGAGGCGAATAATTATTTTATTGAATACATAAGAAAATATCTTGAAGAAACATATGGAATAAATGCTGTATATAAAGGTAATTTAAGAGTTTATACAACACTCGATAGAAGAGCGCAGGCTCTCGCCGCAAGAGCTATTCAGGAAGGATTAAGAGAACTTGATAAAAGACGGGGCTGGCGCGGCCCTATTGATCATAAAGAAGATATAGATATTGAAAAAGAATTGCGTTTACAGGAACAGTCTCCTATTTCTATATCAAATACTGGCGAAATAGCATCAGGTTTGGTACTTTCTGTTTCAGATAGTGAAGCACTTATTAAAACAAGAGGAATAATTGGAAAACTTTTACTTCAGGATGCTATGTGGGCATCAAGAATAATAGAACCAAAGGGAAATGTTAAAACACTTAGCAAATTTTCACTAAAACAAATCCTTAAACCCGGGGATGTTGTAAAAGTAAGTATAAAAAATTTAAAAGGGAATAAAATCTTTCTTAATCTTGAACAGGACCCACAGGTTGAAGGTGCACTTGTTGCAATAGAACACGAAACTGGTTTTATCAGAGCTTTAATCGGTGGATATGATTTCATAAAAAGCGACTATAACAGAGCAGTGCTTGCTAAAAGACAACCCGGCTCTGCTTTCAAACCAATAATTTATGCTGCTGCAATGGACAATGGATTTACTCCTGTCTCAATAATAAATGACGAACCGGTAACATATCCGGGTGGTTTAAAAGGAGAATGGAAACCTGAAAACGCTGATCATAAATTTTATGGCCCTACAACGTTGAGAGAGGGGCTTACATATTCACGAAATATTGTTACCATCAGATTAGTTGAACAAATGGGGATTGAAAAAGTTATAGATTTCGCGCGCACTATAGGAATCGAAAGTGATATGCCACACGACTTAACAATAGCTCTTGGTTCTTTATCAATTACTCCTTTTGATCTTGCGCTCTGTTATTGTGTATTCGCTAATGGCGGTGAAAAAATAAAACCTATTGCCATAAAATATATTACTGATTCACAGGGAAGAATACTTGAAAGCAATGAACCAGAATCAGAAGAAGTAATAAGCAAGCAAACAGCTTTTTTAATCACTTCCATGATGGAAGATGTTGTAAAATATGGCACAGGTTGGAGAGCAAAAGCACTTGGTGTTCCTGTTGCAGGAAAAACTGGAACAACAAATGAATACAGGGATGCATGGTTTGTTGGATATACTTCACGTATTACAACAACAGTATGGGTCGGATTTGATGATATGAAATCACTCGGTCATCAAGAAACAGGAGCTCGCGCGGCTTCACCTATCTGGGTAAATTTTATGAAAGGATATATAAGTTCTTTTGAATCCGAAGAATTTCCTGTGCCTGAAGGTATAATAAGTGTAACAATTGACCCTTCTACAGGCAAACTTGCAAGAGATGAATCTTCAGGTATTAAAGAATATTTTAAGGAAGGAACAGAACCTAAAGAATTAGCGCCTGTTGGCGTGCCTGTAAGAAAAATAAAAGAAAAAGAGACAAACCTGAATTTTGATTAATTATTATATTGACTTTTTAAAACAATGTTATGTAATATAACAGCGATTTTTTATCTCTAAGAGGAGGTCTGATATGGAAGAAGTACTTTTAATGGACTTGATTGTGAACAAAGAGATTATCCCTCACAATGTATCACATGCTTTCCTTGCTTCTGGCTTATTAATTGCCCTGGCTCTTGTTGTAAGAGGTTCAATACAACTGATACCCAGAGGCATTCAGAACTTTATGGAGGTTATGATAGAAGCCATCTGGAAGCTTGTTGATGAAAACATTGGTCATCATTGGAGTCGACAACTATTTCCCTTTATCATGACTATTTTTATTTTCATTCTTATTTGTAATTTCATGAGTCTTGTCCCTGGATTTGCAGGAGCGACTGCAAATGTAAATACAAACGCTGCAATGGCAATTCCAGTATTTCTTGCAACTCACTTCTATGGGATTAGAGTACACGGTGTGTCATATATTAATCATTTTTTAGGGCCTATTCGTTCATTAGCCGCCCTTCCTCTTATGATTTTAATGTTTTTCGTTGAAGTAATTGGACATATAGCAAGACCTTTAACATTAACCGTCAGGCTTTTTGGTAATATGACAGGTAAGCATATTATTCTTATAGTGCTTGGCATAATTGCTCCAATATTAGCTCCAGCTGTAATTCTATGTCTTGGCGTTCTCGTAAGCGTTGTTCAGGCATTTGTTTTTGCTTTATTAGCTACATTGTATTTAGCTGGTGCAGTTGAACATGCACATTAATTTCTAAATTTCAGGAAAGGAGGATTTTGGTATGAAGAAAACAGCAGTAATTCTTCTCGCACTAACAGTTTTATGCTTAATGGCTCCTTTAGCCTTTGCTGAAGAAGGCGCAGCAGCAGCCACTGCAACAAAAGGTACATCTAACATCCTTTACTATGCACTGGCAGCTCTGGGTTGCGGACTCGGCATTGGTCTTGCAGCACTTGGCACTGGTATCGGTCAGGGTATCGGTCTCGGAGGTGCTTGCGAAGGCGTTGCAAGAAATCCTGGTGCATCTGGTAAGATCACCACAACTCTTATTATCGGTCTTGCAATGATTGAGTCCCTCGCAATTTATGCTCTCGTCGTAGTCCTGATTCTTATCTTCGTTAATCCATTCGGAAAACTTCTTCAGTAATTCATCAGGCTACTCTGGAAATAAAAGAGCAGGATTTAAATCCTGCTCTTTTATATTCGCTCTTTGCTATTTGCCAGATTCCCCCTTTGTTAAGGTGGATTAAGGGGGTAGTTTATTGGCAATAATTCAATTTATGAAACAAAATAAACTACCTTAGTATAAGAACTTGGCTTTATTTTTATATTTTGATGTAGTTGCATATTTTATCTCTGAGGCTTACGCTTCGACTTCAGCCTCAGTATAAATAGACCCGTGATTTTGTTTCATAAATTGAACCATTGCCATTTTATCATGTTATTATTTATTTGACACAAACCATAAGCTTTTCGCTCTCTGCTATTTGATAAACGCAATAACGCAATTAACGCTATAAACGCTATAACGCAATGAACGCTCTTCGCTCTTCGCTATGGGCAATATTGCATTTCCTGGGTTTAAGGTTAACTTGCTGAGAAAAAATTCTCTATATCAGGTCTTGCAGCACAATACCTATCGCCAACAAACAAAATATCATCGTCTGTTAACTCGTATTCCATCATTAAAATATCATGTTCTTCTTTCCAGATTCCGTCATTTGCCTTATTTCTGCTATATCTATGTGAAATAGCTTCTGCAAGAGAAATGATTGAAACTATATCTTTGTATTCTTTTGCTTTTGATGGTTCGTGATGAAATTTTATAGCAGAGACAATCTCAGCAGGCATATTGTTCATTTCAGCAAACCAAGCTCCTGCATCTGCATGAGTACACCCAAAAAATTCTACTTCTTTAGTAGAAACCATTTGCTTTGGGTCAATATCAAGAAATTTTTGTTTGTCCATTTTTAAAAAAATTATTCTTCCTATATCATGCAATAATCCCACAAGAAAACATTCTCTTGGACATGTCATACAAATCAACTCAGAAAAAGCCTGCGAAAACAAAGCTATTTCATAACTATGACTCCATAAATTAAGCAGGTTGTAGGACTTATTGGCTGGAAATATCTCAAGAACAGTCATCCCAAGAGAAATAGATTTAATTCTGTCATATCCTAAAAGCATAATCGCCTGATTAATGTCTCTAACTTCCCCTGAATGGCCGAAAAAAGAAGAATTTGCAACTCTAACCACTTTCTCAGCAAGTGAATGATCATGCGAAATAAGCTTTAATAATTCCCTGCCTTCAGACTCGGTATCATTGAGAACTCTCACAATCTTTGCCATCAAAGATGGAATTGTTGAAAGATCATTCATGCTTTTTATATACTCTATTACTTTATCAGCATTCATAAAAACCTAATTTGTTCAGGGTCGCTCTTCTTATGAATTTATATCCTTTTTTAAATTTTCAAAACAACCGTCAAGTTCAGTGATAAGCTCCTCAAGTTCCTGATAAATTCTTAAAGAATTTCCATTTCTTGTTGAGTTAAATACTGAAACCGCTTCTTTAGCAAGTTTATGAAATCTTTCATGAGGTGCTATGACTGCTTTCATACTTGGAAGATGTCCGTATTTTTGAGCACCTTCTTTCTCATACCAATGTCCAAATCTGCAGGTATGCTGGTCAATAATTTGAGAAGGGTCAAGCTGAACCCCTGCTTTAATACACGAGGCAACCTTTCCTATAAGAACTTTATGCTCTGTTTTCGCAAGGTCAAAAGCCATTTGTTCCTTGCCTTTTGTTCTAAACCCTATTGTTGAATTTCTTAATTCCTCAGCTACCTTCATCATTGCGAAAACTTCATTCATAACATCTGAAGAAACCTTTTCTATTTCTTTTGTAATTACTGATGTGCTTTCAACATTTCTTGCCACTTCTTCTGAAGTTGCAGATTGCTCGTCAACAGCAGTTGCTATTTGCATTATCTGGTCGCGAACTTTTTCAACATATTCCACAATACGTTTTAAAGAACCTCCAACCTCTTTAATATACTCTGTTGCTCGGGTTACCTGGCTTGAAGCTATGTCCATGGATTTCATAGTCTGTTGTGATTCCTGCTGTACCGCATTGATTTTTTCTGATATCTCTACTGTTGCTTTAATTGTTTTTTCTGCGAGTTTTCTGACTTCATCAGCAACTACAGCAAAACCCCTTCCCTGTTCTCCTGCCCTTGCGGCTTCAATCGCAGCATTTAATGCAAGCAGATTTGTCTGGTCTGCAATGTCTTTTATTACTGTAACAATGCCTCCTATTTCGTTCACTCTCTGATTAAGCTTCTCAACCATTCCGGCAAGTTCCAATGTTGAATTATAAACGTTATTTACAGTGCTAACAGCTCCATCAGCAACCTGTTTTCCTTCTTCTGCAATTTTCATTGCATCTGATGATGTTTCTGAAGCAACAGAAGCGTTTTTAGCTATATCTGTTATAGTCTGGCTCATTTCTTCAGCAGCAGTTGCAATCTGATCAATCTGATTTGCCTGTGCTTTAGCTCCATCTGCTGCTTTTTCTGCTCTTGATCTTAATACATCAACTGCAAAAACAACATTATTGGCTGATAAAAGCACCTTATCTATAACTCCTGTTATAAATTGGAGCATTTTATTCATATTAGAGGATAGAATACCAATCTCATCCATACTTTTTTGTTCTATATTTACTCTAAGATCTCCAGCAGCAACAATTTCAATTGAATTGGTTAATTTCATTAAAGGTTTATGCATGGTAATTCTGAAAATTAAAAAAACCATTACTATTGCTCCCAATATTCCCATCAATCCTAATCCAGCGTATAACAGCTGAAGCCATTTAATGCGGTTGAATGACTCAGTAAGCGGCACTGAAATACTTATAGCGCCAAGAACTGTTCCTTCTTTTACTGCATGGCATGATATGCAATTGGTTTTTGCAACTATAGGATAGATTGACTGCATATGATCGCCTGACAAAATTATTTTTTGATTTCCTGAAGTCAACACTTCTTTCTCAGTTTCCGTATAAGATGAACTGCCAGTTAAGTTCGTTTTTGTTTTATTTAAAGCATCTGACCTTACGACTCTTATATCCCCTATTTTCTTCATTTGTTCAATATAACTTGCCTTGTTTTCCTGATATTTGCTGTTACTCATCATTGATACCAAACTGCCAAATATAGAATCCCTTAATCCAGACAATGTTGAGTTTTGAACTTCTTTCATGACAATCTGTTTAGTTGAATATCCTGTAATAATTACAGTAGCTAATACACCAAAAAATATTGCGAAAATTATTGGTATAGTTGTTTTCCATTTTAAAGATATGTCATTAATTTTCATACAATCCTACCTGCTTTCAATTGCTTATGTAATATATATCGTCCATTTATATCAAAACTTTAGCATAAGCAAAGATTGTATTTATCAAGCTAAAAAGTTCACTTAACCCGAAAATGGACAGGCCAGGTGTGATATATAATCAACGCCTGGCCTGCAGAGTCAGGTTCATTGCTGAACCCGTCACTTTAAAATTCTTTATACTTTATATTTAGCAACAAGTCCCTGAAGATTTCCTGCAAGTCTTGCAAGGTCTGAAGATGCCTCGGATACCTGTTCTGAGCTGACTGTTGTTTCTTTTGAGACATTAGCAATAGTTTCAATATCAGTACTTATCTGTTCAGACGCTGTTGACATCTCCTCGGTTGCGGTTGCTATTTGCTGTACCATTGATTGCAATTCTCCTACACTTTTAACAATTTTTCTTAAAGCTTCTCCAGCCTGTGCAGAAAACTGAACACCTGTTTCAACTCTTTTAGTCCCTTCTTCCATTGAGTTAACAGCCTGATCCATTTCAACTTGAATAGCGCCTATCATTTCTCCTATTTCTGCTGTAGCTTTTGCAGTTCTTTCAGCAAGTTTTCTGACTTCATCAGCAACTACAGCAAAACCCCTTCCCTGTTCTCCTGCCCTTGCTGCTTCAATTGCAGCATTTAATGCAAGCAGATTTGTCTGGTCTGCAATGTCTTTTATTACATTCACAATTTCACCAATCTGTTTTGAGCGTTCTCCCAAAGATGAAATTAATTTCGCTGATTCGCTTACTGTTTCTGCGATTGCTTTAACTTCATCAACAGATTTTCCAACAATCTCCTTTCCATCGTCAGCTATTTTTAATGTTTCTGTTGCGGATGAGGCAATGTTTGAAGAATTTTTTGCAACATCTACAATTGTTTGTGACATCTCATTAGCTGCTGTTGCAATCTGTGATGACCTTCCTGATTGTTCTGTTAAGCCTCTTGACATCTGTTCAGCGCTTGCAGAAAGCTCCTGGCTTGCAGAAGCAAGGTTATCAGAAGTTGATTTGATATTAGCTATTAAATCCTTGAGTTTATCCACCATATGTTTTACAGCTAATGAAAGCTGTCCTATTTCGTTTGTGCTTTGCGTTTCAATATTTACAGATAAATCACCTTCAGCCACTTTATTTGCAACTTCTACTGCTTTATTAAGCGGTACAGTTATACTGCGCAAAATCCAGATTGCTACACTTCCTGCAAGAAGCGCTACAATACAGAAAAGTGCAATAGTAATGGTTATTGATTTGTTTATACCAGAAAATGCTCCTTTGCCTGCTTCTTCAACGAGTTTTCCTTGATAAACAATATAATCTTCAACATTTGTGACATATTCTTCCTGAAGCGGACGAAGTTTTGACATAAGGGCTGAACCTGCTTCATTTTTTTTGCCTTCTTTTATCAAAGATATAATGTTTTTTTGAACTTCTGTATAAGCTGCTCTTGAATCAGTTATTTTCTTTAACATTTCTTTTTGTTTTTCAGTTTCAGCATGCTTATTAAGCTTTTCAAGTTCTTCAGTAACTTCTGACCTTACTTTTTCAATTTTTTCAAGTTCTTTCTGCATCAGATCATTATTATTAGCAAGTATCGCATTTCTTAAAGCCATGGCAACAATATTTATACCATCAACTACATTATTTGCAGCAACACTTTCTGGCCATCTGTCATTAACCATTGAGTCAACATCATTTTTAATATAATAAAGGCTGAAAATAGAAACTAATGATATTATTAGAGTAAGTGCAGTTAAAATACCAAATCCTGATATTAACCTCATTTTTATAGTCATATTTTTAAACATATTTCATCCTTTCTTCTATATAGGTTAATTTTGAACCTGTTCTATCAAATAACCCTGATCTTTTCCATCTTTAAGAAGACTTTCTATGTCAAGTAGAATAAGCAATCTATCCTCAAGTTTTCCAATACCGAGTATATAGTCAGCGCTGCCGTTTCCTGTCATCCGAGGAGGAGGCTCGACAGTATCAGAAGACAGCCGTAAAACTTCTGAAACAGAGTCAACTATCAGACCAATAGTGTTCCCAACATCTACTACAATGATACGTGAATGAGCATCCATATCCTTACTTTCAAAGCCGAATTTCTTTCTCAGATTTATAACAGGAATAACTTTTCCTCGAAGATTAATTACACCTTCAACGTATGAAGGAGCATTTGGAATTGTTGTAATTTCAACCATCCTGTTGATTTCCTGGACTTTAAGGATATCCACAGCGTACTCCTCATTGCCTAATTTGAAGGATACTAACTGAAGAATATCATTTTTAGTTTCTACAGCAGCCATAATAACCTCCTTTCTTTTTCTGAATTTCTTATAATGCTCAATTTGATATTTTGATTATCGGAATTCCATAAAAAAACTTTAGCAGTTTTGATATTTTCTGGTTTAACTCAAAAATGCACCTATAATAATGCAGATATTGAGAGGCTGAAGGCTTTAGGCTGAAGGCTGAAGTACGAGCTTCGCTCATCTTAAAAAGATCCTTAATTTTGTTTCATAAATTGAATTATTCCCATTTTATTATGTTATTAGTTGTTTGCCGTTAACTATAAGCTATTCGTTCTTCGCTAAGTTCCACCTTTGTTAAGGGGGATTAGGGGGTTGTTTATTATTCCTTTGTTGTTTTTTATACTTCAGCCTTCAGCCTAAAGCCTTCAGCCTTTTTTATTCGCTCTTTGCTTTCAGCCTTTTTGTTTACGCTTTGCGTTGTTCGGTTTTAATTGAACCCAATGAACACTACAACGCAACAAACGCTATAACGCTATAACGCAATAAACGCAATGAACGCTATAACGCTATAACGCAATAAACGCTTTTCGCTCTTTAGCATTTGCATTAAATAAAGCTTGATTTATTTATAATGAAAATTATATTCTGAAATACGAATATAAAGAGCTATATATGTAGTATTTTAGGGGATATAGCATGTATAGAAAAGATAGGGAACATCGAGGAAATGATACTGAAAAAAGTTCTTCTGATAATGTAACAGATAAATCTATTAAAAAACTATCACG
>Ga0078972_1008055_pt1 | contig 22592 bp, 25 predicted proteins | sample YelNatPaOPGAMG01_FD_67568 | JGI IMG/M metagenome (GOLD analysis project Ga0078972, IMG submission 67568) | Hot spring thermophilic microbial communities from Obsidian Pool, Yellowstone National Park, USA - OP-RAMG-01 (SPADES assembly) (version 2) | ecosystem: Environmental > Aquatic > Thermal...
CAGTTCCCCACCTCCTGAACTTGTCATTCTTGTAGCAGGCTTTGCATATTCTCTCTATCAGAGTTAATGCAGAGGGCATGTTTGCGGCATCGGGCAGAGGTCCTGTGCCCTTTGCCACTACCGCTTTCAGGTTCTTGCTTCCCATGACCGCACCGTAGCCGCCGTAGCCGGCCGCGTGCGACCACTTTGCCATCGAGGTTGTTGATGTTGAGAGGTCAACTTTATAAGTATGAAAGTAAAACAATATTACAAGTGGTAAATATGACTAAGCCTGAACTCACAACAATAAGCCAGAAAGGTCAGGTTGTCATTCCGCAAGCCATAAGGAGTAAACTTGGGCTGAGTCCTAAGACAAGGCTGTTGGTCTACGGTTACGGTGATACCGTCATAATGAAGAAACTGGAACTGCCAGACGTGAAAAGCGAGTTGGAAGAGCTATGGATGAAAATGGACAAGAAGTTGGCTGGAAAACGCAGACCAACAGAAAGGGAGATAATCGAAGAAATCCAAAGATACAGGAAGGGGAGGAAGAAGAAGGAGTAATCGAATGCTCCGAGTAGTCCTTGATACTAACGTCCTCATATCTGCCCTCATACGAAAAGGCAAACCAAGAAAGCTGTTGCGACGAGCATACGAGAAGAGGTTCATCCTTATCCTCTCAAGAGAGATGATGAAAGAATTCTTAGAAGTTTGTGGTAGGGATTACTTTCACGAGTTCGTAAGCGATGATGAGGCTGCCAGATTCTCAAGGATGTTAGTAAACCTATCGCAGTTCGTTGCAATAAAATCGAAATTTAAGGTGATAAGCGAAGATCCTAGCGATGATATCATAATCAACACAGCAATTGATGGAGGGGCAGAGTACATAGTTTCTGGGGATGAACATCTGCTAGCTCTAGGGGAATTCAGGGGAATAAGGATGGTCAGTGTGAGCAAGATGTTGAAATTGTTGGAAAAGGGAAGCCAGACATAAATTCCTATCATAAATCTTCTTGAAAGTCATGGAGTTATAATGAGGTATGGAGATGGTTAGGCGTGGGGGAATATCTCGTCATAAGAGCTGACTTGCTTGCAGCTGCCGACATGCTCGAGGTGCTGGGAGATCCAAAACTTCTTTCCTGGGAAGAGGGCTCGCATCACCTAGATGTTCTGGCAAGATGGTTGCCAAAGAAGGGATTCAATATACTGCCAAAACTCTTCGACACTAGCTACAGGCCCGGCACGGTAAAGGACGATGGTGACAGGCTCATAACAAACGTTGGAGGATGCCATCTTAGATCGGAAGATGGAGAGGAACCGATGCCTATTTGGAATTCATCAGTCCTCGTTCTACCCCAAGTGAGGGAGGAGCTGAGGAGGATTATCGAAGAAAATGTATTGGACATGAGTTTCGAGGAGGAGATTGTTAAAGAACTCAAAAGGATATTTGGCAAGGCCTACTACGAAGTGGATGAGAAAAAACTTGAGGAAGATAACAAAAGCTTGAGGAATTTTGCGAAGATCCTAATACGGCTGGTAGAGTGCGTTGACCAAATCAGGATTAAAAGGGAGAAAGAAGGTTGGCCATCAACCGTAGACTTTGAGTTCTACATACCAAGATATTAGCGCAATGGAGCAAAGGAAGTAACTAGCGATAGTAGAGGAATTGATCAAAGGCAACCTTTTGTGTAAGTTTTACCATATACGTCAAAGTATATGTCCCATCTGGGAACATAAACTAAGGTAATGTTCCTTATGTTGATATCACTACGTTTAGGGACATATTTTATTCTTTTCGGAATTGCGAGGAGATCGTCCTCATCTTCCTTTGTCGTATACTCTACGGTTTGAGTATTTTTCTCAATGATATACTCTATCGCCGATCTCTGCACAGACCTTAAACCGACAGTAGGCTCAATGATACTGACACTATAATTCTTGCCCACTATTATCTCATATCTATCTTTTGGATCGTTGTTCAGTAGCTCCTCTACGAGCTTCTTGTTTCGAATGTATTCATGCCTTGCTTCTTTGGATACAGCTAACTTCAGCGCCCTTGACACCATACCTATTCCCTTACTTGGAGGAGTACCGTGGCAAGAACGAACTGAGAAAAAGTAAAAGAGGATGAGCAAGCTGGCATCTAATTAGCTCGCGTGCAGCGATGAGCTGAGAAAGGCAATACGCTTTTCATGGATGACAGTCTCAACAGAGCGCTCTGCTTTAAAATTTTGGAGAGCGAAATTTATGCCGAATAATCAGCAAAATACAATGACTATAAAAGCTCCCATGTTGATCTCCTCAAAGCAGGATCTAAAGTTATTCTGAAAAGCAGCTTAAGCATTAGATCCCTTCCGATAAACCCTTCCCTGTTTGTGTTAGCGAGTTTATACGGGTTCAGCTCCACGTTGTTCCAGTTATCAACACCTTCAACTATTTTGCTTAAACATCGATTTCTCCTCCTATCTGTTATCCCGACCTTCATCATCCTTGGAAAGTAAAAATAGCGTCTCCCCTTTTTACTGATCCGCACAGGCTTTATCTCCTTATTTCCTCCTGATGCAGTGTCTATAGGTATTGAGCCTGCCCTCCAGTATGATTGCATAGGGGTCCGGTTTGGTGACTACCCAAGATTTCATGTCATCTCTTATGCTTTCGACCCTTTTGGGCATAATCTAAATCGTTCTACAATTTGGTTTATTTGTCTTTTCAGGCTGAATTTTCTCCACATTTTTCTACTTCGTGCTAGTTTTGCCATGAAAGAAAATTCTAGGCTAAATGAAGTTCAGCTCGTTTCTTTTCGAACTCCAGAACCAGACATTGAAAAAAATACTCAGCAGTGCGAGGAAAAACAGTGCCACGGAAATCGGCTCGACTGATGTTGAGCCTAGGCCAATGATGGAGCTCAAGGGGCTATTTTCCGGCAGTTTCCAGGCCAGCCCATAGGATCATGTTTGGCGGGGAAGGCCAAGGGAAGGTTCGATTTGCTACTACGTAGCTTATCCATTGGAAAGATTCAGAGTTCTGGAAAATTATTTTCCCAAAATCGCAAATGGCTTTTATATTAGCCAACTTCTCTATCCATTTTGATCATCATAAGGGACAAGTTTATATAATATTTTGACCTTTATAGTATGCAAGATATCCAAATGTTTGAGAACCGCAAAGAATTTGGGGACGATGAGATCGAAATTTTGAGAGTTTTACACCTACATAATCCATGGTGGGAGTTTAAGCGAGTGCCAAGTTCAAAAGCTCTTCCCTTCAAGAGAAGAGATTTCTATAAACTCTTAGAGGAGTTAAAAAACCCAAAAGTAGCAGCGATAATTGGTGCAAGAAGAGTTGGAAAAACTGTTCTTATGTATCAGCTTATCGAGCATATTGTCTCAAAACTCGGTCCTGAAAGAGTCATGTATCTTTCTCTTGATGATCCTTATCTAAAGGTTGACGTTAAGATACTTGGGCTGATTTTTGACCTTTACTCCAAATACATACTCAAGCAACCATTTTCAGATATTACGGAACCCGTGTACATTTTCTTAGACGAAATCCAAACTTTGGATGGTTGGGAGCTGGTTTTAAAAAGATGGTTCGACCTTGATTATAAGGTAAAGTTTCTTGTTTCTGGCTCTTCGAGCGTTAATATTCTGACTGGCGGAGCTGAGTCACTTGTTGGAAGAATACATTTACAGATAGTTTTTCCAATGAAGTTTCTTGAAACGATTCTTTTTCACATGGCAGATGAGAATTTTGAAAGGCGTTTTAACAAAGTCAATTGGGAGCTAAGAGAAGGATTCAAAATAGCTATCCAAAAAAATGACGTAGACACTTTTTATTCTGCTTTGAGAGAAAATGCAAATTCCTTAGCAGGAGATATAGACCGCATCATGCTTTTCTTACAAAGTTATCTATTGAAGGGTGGGTATCCCGAGGTTGTTAAAGCAGAAGATTTAGATTCGGCCGCGGAAAGCCTCAAGACGTACTTGAACCTTACTATATACAAGGATATTGTAAGGACCTTTAAGATTAGGGATCCTGTTGCTTTTGAGGAACTTATTGCTGTTTTGGCGAGAGAATGTTGCCAAAGGTTGAATTATTCCGAGTTAGCTCGAACACTTGAGCTGAAAAGGAATACTTTGAAGTCTTACATTTACTTCTTGAAAACAGCTTTTCTGATATCGGAGTCAGAATACTATTCGAAGAGCCGCGCAAAACGGATTAGAAGAGAGAAGAAAGTATACATTAACGATTCTGGAATCAGGAACGTTGCCGTTGGAGCATTAAACGATTATTTGTTGACTGACGCTACTGAGCTTGGAAAAGTGATTGAGGCTGTAGTTGCAGACCACTGCAAAAGATTAAAGTTTGATTTGGAGCCAGCATCGGAGACTCAGCTCTTTTACTGGAAGAATAAGGGACACGAAACTGATATTGTAATTGACATTCTTCAAAAACCGATACCAATAGAAGTAAAATACAGAGATAAAATTGACAGAAAAGACTTGAAGGGATTGCTCGAGTTTTCTGAAAAGCATAAGACTCCATTTCAAGCTGTTATCACAAGGGAAAAGTTAGATTTAAGTGGCAATACCATCTTTATTCCACTTTGGCTTTTCCTGTTGATGTGCTGAATTTTTTCTTCGTCCTTATTTAGTCCTGATTTTCATAACCCTTTATGGCACTACATGCGGCATCCAACGTATAGTAGTATTCGGAGATGGCAAAAAATCATAAATCTTCTTGAAAGTCATGGAGTTATAATGAGGTATGGAGATGGTTAGGCGTGGGGGAATATCTCGTCATAAGAGCTGACTTGCTTGCAGCTGCCGACATGCTCGAGGTGCTGGGAGATCCAAAACTTCTTTGCTGGGAGGAGGGCTCGCATTGCCTCGATGTTCTGGCAAGATGGTTACCAAAGAAGGGATTCAAGATACTGCCAAAACTATTCGACGCTAGCTACAGGCCTGGCATGGTAAAGGACGATGGTGACAGGCTCATAACAAGCGTTGGAGGATGCCATCTGAGATCGGAAGATGGAGAGGAACCAATACAGATATGGAATTCTTCTGTACTGGAGCTACCACAGATGAGACAGGAATTAAAGAGAATAATCGAAGAAAGGATAATCGATATGAGCTTCGAGGAGGAACTTGTACGAGAGCTTGGTGAAGCCTACTACAAAGCTAACGAGAAAGCCCTTGAATCAGACAATGAAAATCTTAGAAATTTAGCAAGAATTTTGATGAAGCTGGCGGAGAGCATGGACCAGGTTATAAATAATAGAAAGAAAAAAGGTGGACCGCCATTCGTGGACTTCGAGTTCTACATACCAAGATATTAGCGCGATGGATCGAGCAAGGGAAATTGGCGATTACCCGGTGCACTTCGAGTTCTACATCCCGAGGCCGGACAAGAGCGAGGTTGAAAAGATGGCCATAGCGTGGCTGAAGAAGCAGGGAGAAAAGCACATTCAGCACAGATAGGCGATTCAGGACAGATTAAAAAGCACATTCCAGAGAAAGCTTAATGGCACGATCCTGAAAGGACGTATTATTCAGCGTATGGTCTAAATGCCTTTTTCAATCGAGGCTGAAGGAATGAGACAAGATATATCGATACGTGCTCTGCAATCTCTCATACTTCACCTTTAGCCTTCGATACTGATTGATCCATGCTTGTGCCCTCTCGACCGGCCAGAGCTTCCTGTACCTCCTAGGCCCCATCCTTTTATTCAGAAGAGGCTTTATTCCTCTGCGCCTCAGCAGCTCCGAGTCGTAGGATTTATACCAACTAAGCCTGCAGCTGGTTTTCCATAGTATGGCGCATCATGCTAGTCGAAAGCAATGACAACATTCTTTAGGCTCAATCCCTTCTTCTTTAGCTCCTTGATGCAATATTCTACTTGACCCTTAGCGTTGTCAAAGATCTCCTTGCGTGCCATACCCTTGACGTAAGCGAGCAGAGTCTCGCTTGTTGGAAGATGTTTCATGCGAATTTTCATGGAATGGGTCCTAACCAATTGAACTGCCACCATTAGGAACTTGATTGGAACATCATCCATTCAATAGTATAACCGAGAAAAGGAGGCAAAATAAGGAGATATAAATTTGTAATAAGTTCATCAAATCAAAAATCTTATATATATAATACTACTTTGGAATTGAAAGAAAGGGGGTAAGAAAATAATGGCTCAAGAAGTTAGGGTTGAGAAAATACCTTGGATTCCTTTGGCCATACTCTCTGCGGTTCTATCCTTCCTGACAATGGTATCGTTCAGCCTGTTGGGGACTCTGGCTGGCGCATGGCAATGCGGCTACAACTTAGGAATGGTCTCGAGGGTAACATGTTATGTAGTATGGCCATACTTCCTGCTGATCCTGATGTATCCTCTTCGCAAGAGATTCAACATAAGCGCAAGTCTACTCACCTCGCTGTGGGCAGTCGGTAACGTTGCTTCCTATACTCTTGGTTTCGCATATGGAGCAATAGACTGGCCTATTAAGTTCGCTGTTAACCAATTGGTGGACACTCGTGGGCTCTTGAAATTTTGGTGGCAACCTTCAATAGAGGCCGTTAAAGCTATGAATTTTGGAAATGCTGTCACGGATTGGGCTCAGTGGGGACCCAGCGTCTTTGTCATCAGCCTGCAATACATAGTATTCTTCTTCTTCACATCCTCGGTTGTGTTGATTTTCAGGCATATATGGCTGGATGTTGAACAGGTTCCATTTCCTCTGGCCCTTGCCGGCTATGAAATCCTGAAGAGGGCTGAATCGGGTACGAAGGCAGAGGGGGAAGCAAGATCTTTTTACATGAGGCCTTTCTGGATCGGTATCATTTTAGCTTTCGTCTTTGAGATTCCGATCTTCATGGCCAGAACCTTTCCATGGTTCCCAGACATTTACTTATGGCGTGAGGCTTGCCCGTCAGGCGCTGTTCATGTTACCGAGACAGACATTATCGCACAAAACTTAGTCGGTTACGTCGGCTATAGCAAGGACATGATTACGTTGGCGATGGCGCTCTTGGTTCCGCTTAGTGTCTCATTCAACGTCTGGTTCTGGACCTTTGTAATGTGGATACTCGACCAAATAGCCTACGCCATGGGATCATTCACCGGATTTCTAAGTCAGCCAAGCTGGGTTAGGATGTGTTGCGCAACCGCTTCTCTTGGATTCACGGGCCCATTCCGTTGGAACCTACATTCCATGGTCGGAGGATTCCTCGCACTTGCAGTTATGCAAATTTTCCTGCATAGGCAATACCTTCTAACAACGGTTAAGGCAGCTGTTGGCAAAACAACACTGGAATGGGAGAAGAATGAGGTAATGAGCTATCGCTCAGCATATATTATGCTGGCGCTATCTGTCGTGGGTTGCATCATTAGCCTTCAAATATTTGGCGCGGACTTTATAGCTTCTTTGCTTCTGATAGCCTTCAATTGTTTCACAACATGGCTCGCGATGCTCATGCTCTTTGGACATGGGGCGTTTGGTGCTTCAGACTGCCGGATATGGCCTGTCTGGCCTATGAGGATCAGGTGGCCCGAACCACCTTCAGAGCTTACCACAGGTTTCATCATGAGCCATGTATGGGCTTTCTGGGGTTCCAATGTCGTCTCATTTGGGTTTGGGAATGGCTTCTTCACCACGGCCCTGAGCCTGAAGATGTCCGCGCTCAGTGGCACGAGCAACAAGAACGCTTTCTGGGTTGGGGCCATGGCTATGGTAATCTCGGTGCCAGTACTGTTCGCAACTAGGATTTGGCTTGCAAACATCTACGGTACAAGAGTTGGTGGGAACGTAGGAAATCCGTGGTGGAATGCAGGAGAAAACTGCATTAATTATACTTACTCTTTGCCCTCAAATTATGACTACGCAATTTATGGCGCTATCGGTTTCATCATCGTTACAGTCTTATCGGTCCTGCACACTGCCTATATATGGTTCCCATTCGAACCAATTGGCTACATCATAGCAACAAACTTCGGTGGGTTCTGGAACGCCCTCTGGTCGGTTTTTCTAGTAGCTTGGATAATCAAGACTATAGTTCTAAGAGTAGGTGGAAGCAAGCTGTATTCCGAATGGGTTGTACCTTCTGTGGGAGGCTTCGCAGCGGGTGTCGCGCTCGGAACAATGCTAGGCACTATTGCCGGCATAATCAGATTCTACATACCGTACTAGGAATGATAGCATAGCACACGCAATATGAGACAATAATAATGGGCATATGGGAAGCATCGAAGCTTTATTTATGCCTCCCATAAGTTCCATATTTCCTTGCTAATTCCACTACTCTAGCATAGTTCTGGAGACTAACATCACTAGGTACTGAGTGGTCTGAGGAAAAAATGTATCCACCACCGACCTTTGCAACAGACACTTTACTCCGAATCTCCTCCTCTATCTCATCTGGCTTACTCATCTTGCGCACGTCGATACCTCCTTGAAGCACTAACTGATCACCATATTTCCTCTTAAGTTCCCGGACATCCATTCCACTCTTACTCTCCAAGGGATTGAGACCTGAGAACCCGGCATCTATGAGTTCTGGGATTATTTCGTTGATGTTCCCACATGAGTGCAGCATTACTGGAACACCAAGTCGGCGGGCAAACTCGCAGAGCTTTACGTGACATGGCTTGATGACTTTTTTGTATATTTCTGGTGAGAAGAACAGGCCGCGCCGATACCCAAGATCCTCGCACGTATCGATCTGATCGAATCGATATCCGCGGTCCCAGATGCGCTGAAGCAATGTCAGCCCCAGGTCAAGAGTTGTCTCGAACATATCTCTGCACCATTCCGGATCTCTGACCATGGCCGTCAAAATTCTGACCGTACCCACGACCCAACTGGCATACCAATCGTACCCGAAGTTGAAGCCAGTTGAAACCCACCTTCCCTCCCGCCTCCATACTGGATAGGACTCCGAGAGCCACTCCCACGGAACCCTGTCTTCTGAGGGTTCCATCCTGGCCTTGGCTTCCTCCCAACTCTTTCTATCCACTATGGTGAACTTCATGAAGCCCGGGGTTGAAGCTGCGTGCTTCCAGTTTTTCATCGTGGTCCCCCATTCCGTTGTAGTGATCCTGTACTCTTCGGTCTCTTCTACAACACTTTTTGGGTAGCACGGCGATACGTCAGGCCCAAAGCTGGCGGTCATATCGAATCCAAAATATCTTGCAACGTCCCCTTCGAGCCCTTCCCTGATCCACCTCTCGACCGTTGCATCCCATGGGCTGTCGATGATAGGAATCCTGTCAGCTTCCTCATGACGATAGGTGAGCGTAAATCGCTCGTGGGAAGTCATCATTATAAACAAAAAGTGAGCAGACCATCGATATTTATCGTTTCTCATACCTTAAGGCCAAGGTCTGCTATAAATTTGTTGATAGCCGTTCTATCGAGGAGAGTGGTCATAGGGTTCATCGCTATGATGTAGTTGGTCACCCCGATTTTCCTAAGGTTGGCAATCATTTTTACGTCTGGAGTTATAGCTCTGTAGACCACGTTACCATAAAGTATTAGTGTGACACCAATGGTTTCCTGCTTTAGCACGAAGCTCCTCCTATCGCATGGTCTACTGCACCGCTCAGGATCATATTCGCCCATGAAGCGTGCCGTGTGGCATTTCCTAGTCACGGTGACAGGTACACCGTCAAGATGAACATGAATTGTAAATCCATTTTCCACAAGGCTTTTTGCTAAGAGAACAGATTCCACTATACAATCAATCTCGAGATCCTTCACTCCTACACTATGAAGGTATTGAGTCATGAATGGTAGGTCGAGACTGCTCTCCGACATGATCTTTTTGAGCCGCCACTTCTCAATAAATCCAGTGCCGATCGGAGCCTTGTTCCATGGGCATCTAGCTGGCACGTATGCCAGTTGCCTTCCCCAATGTATACGCATAGAATGGTATTGGAGTGCGATTTTTAAAGAACCAAGATCATTGACCACTATTTCATTTAAGTCCTCAGCAAGATATTTTATCTGCTCTTGAATTTTTTTAATATTGCTATTCGATACCCTGGGTGACACGTAGCAAAACGATTTACCCTCATCACTAGTCATCTTGTAAGCTTCCTTCAAGCTCTGTAAGGATGGGATTTTCACGTCGCAAAATTCTGAACCGAACCGGATGCTATCGCAATTCGATTTTAAAGCTTCATGTAAAAGTTCTAATCTGTCAGTTTGGACCGAGATCAATTTACATTCACCCTGGCACTTCTCTTACCTTACGATGCACATGGTAAAAAGGACCATAGTAGCATCGTTGATACTCACAGCACATCTTTCTAATCGTTTGAGGGAAGAACGGAGAAAGACCCATGTCAATATCCTTTGCAGCCTCCAGGGCATCCTCATAAGCCTCTATCTCGCCTTTCTCTAACAGATCGATAATCTGCCTGTATATCCTTGTCATAGTCTCTTGATACCTTGCGGAGAGGCATCGATCCACGATCTTGAAACCAGAGACACCTATTTTCATCAGCTCAGGTAGTCGGCAAAGGGAGCAAAATACATATGCGTCTAAGATCTGTGTCGTTTTGAGGAACTCACCCGTTTGACCATCGTATACATTGAAGTGGAGTCTACATGGTGGATTGAAGCCTTCAACTCTTGTGAGGGCTTCTAAAAGCTCGGGTAACGTTCGATGTAGGAGGTAGCAACTTCCGTTAATGTTTGAGCACCCTCCTCCGTGTATAAAAACCTCTATCTCTGCCAGACTGGACTTAACTATCTGCGATATTTCCTCAATTGAAAGATGACGTTCTAAGATTATCCTGCTGAATCCCAATTCAGACAGATAGTTAGCTGCTTCGTAATTCATAGTGCAGAGAAATGTGCTAGCATATAATGGAAGATTGACACCAAGCTGCTTGATCATGGAGAGTACTCCAAGGTTCCCAACGATCAACCCATCAACCCCTGCATCGATGCACTTTGAAAGATGAATAGCAAACTGCTTTTCAAACCTCTTTGAGACAAATGGGAAGTTGGCAACAAGAATGAGCTTGGCTCCCTCTTTGTGGCATACGCTAACTACTTTGTCAAGCTCGTCATAAGTTTGTATGTTGCAGAGAGCGTTACGATATAGGACAAGGTTTTTCAATCCAGGTATGGTTACTTCACAGTAGACTTCGTCCGCTCCTGCGGCTACAACCCTTTCGGCACCTTCCAAGGAATTGATCGGTGAAAGCAGACTAGGTCTACGATGTCCATTCATACTTGACATCTACCAAGTAAATATCGGATGAGCTTTTATTGGTTACCATCCTTCTGGCCATTATGACATATTTTCTTGGCGTTGAATCTTAGTTCGGCCCTCAAAGATAAGAACTTAAAGTTTAGAGCACATCGCCAAAATAAGCTATCAATAATCTCTTTATGCAACTCTTAGTCTTGTCTGTAGGGCCGGAGCCTGTCAAGCATCCCTTTTTGAATTCTGCACCAGAGAGCTATCCATCAGCACAAGTATCATGAGGCTTGACCAAAGATTAAACAGTAGATCAAAATTTGCCCACCTCATCAGGTCATCGCCTCGATATCGGTATGAATGACAATATCAACGACAATGAGACGAGGAGCTTGAGGGCTTCGGCTATTACTCTTTCTCCCTCACAATAATTCAGCAATACCCAAAGATTGTAGATCAGTATTGCGAGGTAGAAGTAAAGTAGCCTTATGCTGTAGCTCTTTGCACCATTCGGAGCCATCTTTCAATCCTACTATAGTTCGATTAAAACATGTTACTCCTTCTATACCAATGCTCGTGGAGGAGTTTTCCAAGCAGGACGGGGTCAGAATCAGCCTCAAACTCCATGTTGTGTGGCGTCATACTGAGGTTTCAGCGACTGTACTCACAAGATGAGGATTGAAAGCTTTCCAACTTACTTGAGCCGTAAAAAGCTGCTAGGGTTTCAATGGAAGGAAAGGTTTCTATGGCTTGGACGAGATAGCAAGCCATATCCAAGTACCTAGGAGCACTTGCCAAAAGTGGATACGCTGGGCTGGAGAAGGCAGGACGTTAGAGGATCAATCGAGGAAGTCCAAGCACATGAGGAGTATGGGCTGGTTCTTTGTGATGGAGATCGTCGTTCTGAGGATGTTATTCTGGTGGGGACTCGACAAGATCAAAGCATGGCTTGCAAGGCAGGGCACGTTTATAGGGCAGCGCACCATCTGCAGGATAATCTGCAGGTATGGGCTGAACCAACTGGACCATTGAGCAAGCCTAGGAAGAAGCTCAAGTACGTCCGCTGGGAGCGCGATAAAGCAAACGATCTCTGGCAGACCGACTGGAAATGGTTTGGAAAGCGGATCATAGCCTTCTTGGACAGTCATATCTTGGCAGACGTTCTGACGTAAACTGGCCTTAATTTATGATGGAGGTGTCTATGATGAAGAGATGCGAGTACGCCCAGGCCAATAGGGCCGTGTGCAGAATCGATATGATGGCTGCAACAAGCAGAGCGTTCATGAATCTCCTCCCGCCGATCCTGAAGCGAAAGACGACCATGCCCAGGGCTATGCCCGGAATACCGCCTTCAGCAGCGATCCAGAAATGTAATATCTGAGGAAATATCTTATCGATCAAGCTGGTTTTCTGTTCCCACTTCGTCATTAGCTTATCACATCCTACACCAAGAAAGGCCATCACATTTAGCGAAAGGAGATACATGAACACGAATGTCCCAACAGGGAGGAGCATCGAGTCTCCTTACACCAATTCATAATCGTATTTAAGCTACCATGAATTAGATCGGCGATAGGATTTTTATTATTCACAATACCCTACTGATGGATTGGTCCTTTAAATGGATTAAAATGTCCTTTGATGTATTAACAGTTCCCTACAAGTATCCATTTCTACAGCATCTTTTCCAGCCATCGAGCCTTTACGATACTGGGTGAATGCGTGAAAACGAGGCTCTTTCCAACTTGCATATTGTCGGATTCATTGGAGTTTATAAGCTGATTTAAAACAACATGGCGATGTTCATTGCGTGCGCATTCGAGGTCCCTCTTCATGGACAGGAGGGGGATCTCAAGTACGGCCATAGCCGCTCTTCTCTCAATTGCTGTGCTTCTCATCTTCATGGCATACATCAACGATATAGAAAACGATCGGAAACTATTCGTGACGATAATGGAGTTTTTCAAGGCCATAAGGGTGGTCCCAGAAGACTTCGATCCTTGGGAGATACTGAACTCTCCAGTCGGGCCATTGGCAGCCTACATTGGAGCATACATTTGCATGCTTTTTGCGGTAATAGTGACATTCGTCCTCATAAAGTGGCCCCTGCAGGCTGTATCGGAGATATCGGCCCTGAGGAGGAAAAGGAGAGAGAAGAAGCAGGGGGCTCTTGAGGAAGAAGATGAGCAACTCTTGAGGAAGGAGGAAGGGATGAAGGACGAGGAATGGTATGACATCCAGGACGAGTTCAAAAAGATAGGATTACTGGGCTATCCTATGATGAAAGGAAAAGCGGGCTATGTGGATAACATAGCAGAGGAATTGCTTGAGCAAGCAGATTTCGTGAGGAAGAGAATAACATTATCATCTGGTGGATCCGATCACCGTATGACAGAATTATGTGCTGAGGCATGGCTTAAAAAGCACGGAGAGAAAAACATCATAAAGAATAGAGTGCGGGAGGGCATCAGAAAGCGTATCGGTGTAAGAGGGCTATGCTGGGAAGAAGTATTTCGTGTTCGACCTGACCTGGTAGGCGAAAAATACATTATGGAATGCAAAACAGGCAAAGATTGGGATAGAGAGTTCTGTTATAGTCAGGCCCGCAATTACTTGGATCTCGCAGCTTACGAAAGAAAGAAACTCGTGTACATGTTCTGGGAACCGCCACCGCCCGATGATTGGTGGTGGGACCTGATAAAGCAGCTAAAAGCGAATAAAGTTAAAGTAATTGATAGATATGGGAACGAAATAAAGTGCGGGGATGAGTAGAGATGGGAGAGTTCCTGGTTATACGTGCGGGCTTGCTATCGGCTGCCGAGATGCTCAAAGTGCTAGGAGATCCTAGGCAGCTATACTGGGAGGAAGGGCCTCACCACCTAGACGTGTTGGCGAGATGGCTTCCTGAGAAAGGATTCAAAATATTGCCGAAGTTCTTCGACCCAGACTACAGGCCAGGTAAAGTGGGAGATGAAGGTGACAATCTAATCAGAAGAGTGAGAGGTTGCTACCTGAAGATAGAAGGAGATGGGCAAGAGGTTACAGTGCCCGTATGGCGCTCCACAGTACTGGAGCTGCCTCAAACGAGGGATGAGCTGAGAAGGATACTGGAAGGCAACGTGCTTGACATGAGCTTCGAGGAGGAGGTGGTTAAAGAACTCGAGGGGATATTCGGCGATGCTGGCTACGAAGCGGATGAGCAAGCGCTTGAGGATGACAATGAAAACCTGAGAGATTTTGCAAGGATCATGATGCAGCTGGCAGATTGCATAGATAAGGCAAAGCAAAGAGGAGAATTACCGTACCTGGAATTTGAATTCTACATACCTAGGGGATGATTAAAGGGGAATAAATGGCGTGACGTGAAATGAAAAGAACTAATAGTTCAACGAGATCTGAAGCTTATAGAAAGTGGATGGAAGAAGCTGAAAGACTTCTCCACGTAGAATCTGAAGATCCAAGCAAGGAAATAAGGCAGGCAATTAGGTGCCTTGAAGAGGCGATTAAAGTTGATCCAAAGAATCCAGAAGCATGGATAAGGAAGGGCGAGGTACTATTCAACCTCTGGGAAGTCGAGGAACCTGAAGATCCAAAAGTCAACAGGTGGATGTCGAGGGAGAGGCTCAGGTGCTACAGGCAGGCCACGAAGGTGGCTCCGCGAGACGAACGGGTTTGGATTGAAATGGCACATGCTCTAGGCCATTTCAGGAGGAAGGAAGCACTCGATTGCCTGAGGAAGGCCCTGCGCATTAACCCGCGATCATCAAGTGCTTTGCTCAGCATGGCAGCCATATACGGAGAGGCCAATGAGATGGACAAGTCGATCAGGTGCTTGGAGAAGGTTACTGAATTCGATCCCAAGAACATGTACGGGTGGCTCAGCAGGGCCAGCAGGCTCGCTGATGTCGGTCGACATAATGAAGCATTAGAGTGCTTCGACAGAGCTATCGAGTTGGAAGGAGGAGATCCCGATATCTGGTTGGATAAGGGCAAATCGCTCATCAAACTGGGCAGAAATGAAGAAGCCCTGAAGTGCTACGACAAGGCCATCGAGTTGAGGAAAGGGAATTACCACGTGTGGTTTGAGAAGGGCAAAGCCTTGCTCGACATCGGAAGGCCCGATGAGGCGATAGCCTGCTTCGATAAGGTCTTGCAGCTATTTCCCCATGAGGAATGGGTGCCCATATACAAAGCCCGCTGCTTGGCGATGATGAACAGCATCGAGCCCGCGATATCGCTTTTGGACAATTTGGTCAAGGAACAGGATGAGATGTGGAAAAGAGCGCACATAGGGGGATCGATTCCCAATTTCCAGGCTGAGGCTCTATTAGAGAAAGGGAAGATCATGCTAAGCTTGGGCAGGATCGAAGAGGCTGTTGGTAACATTGAAGCTGCTCTTGCAAGAATGCATCGTGAACCCGCCTATTTTGCGAGAGAGATGTATGATGCATGGGCTGTCTCTATGCACAGGCTCATGCTCCAGGCATTGGAGGCTGGCCAAGAGGACAAAGCCCGAGAAATTTATGTTGCATTCAGAAACAGGTACAACAATTTGACAGGTTGGAAATCAAGGCTTGTGAAGAGCGGCATATTGAAGTCTTTGAGGGAGTTCAAGCAAGCTCTCTCGCCTAGAGAAAGGAAACTGCTGAGTAAATTTGAGAGGACAATGAATTCCAGAGATGCCTGAATCTTGATAACGAATTTGGAAGAGGATATTATAGCAGGAATCGAGGCCTCAACCGATACAGGAATTCCTCCTCCTCCACCTCCGCCGCTGCCACCACCCCCCACTCAGGAAACGAGAAAAAGGCCAAAAGGGCTGACAATCCTGTCCATATTCTGGTCCTTGGGGTGTGTTTACAACATCTATGCTGGCCTGAATATGATACGTATCGATCTTGGCGCATTGCCAATGTTGTCTAATCCATCACTTCCACAATGGTTTAGGTTTGGTATACCTGCGGAATTATTTATTGGCATTCTAATTTTTACTTTTGGTATAATCCAGATGTTCACAATCTACGGATGGTGGACCGGTAAATCATGGTCATACAAAACGGCTTTATTTTTATTATCGATAAACCCCTTTATCTCTATTTCAGCAGCTTTATTGTACATGTCAGCTCCAATTGAATATGGTTTTGCAAAATCCATTTACATGTACTGGTCTAGCTTTGGGGCTAGCATACTTGCGTTTATCGTATATTACTGGTATCTAAGAAAGCCGCACGTAAGGGAATATCTTAGTGTAGGAGTTAATACGGAGTGACCTTAAGATATTACATCATATATTTCAGAAGGTGAGTGACGATGGGCGAAGGATTGGTCATAAGAACATCGATTGCCTCCGCTAAGGAAATACTCAAAGTAATAAAGGATCCCAAGCTGCTCTTCTGGGAAGATGGCGGGCATCACCTCGATGTAATGGCGAAGTGGCTTCCTAAGAAGGGCTTCAAGATACTGCCAAAGTTCTTCGACAAGAATTACGTGCCAGGCGCTGTTGGCGATGATGGCGACAATCTCATCAGGAGCGACATCCCAAAGCGTAGAAAATCCTTCAGAATCGATGGCGACACGATTGATGCCTTAGTATATATTTAAGTTTTTACACCTATACGATAAAATGGCCTGATTCTTGAGTGAAAATTATATTAAGATTTTCATACATAAAATAGTTAATGTCCGAGGAGAATAGTTGGAGATACTGCCCGAATTGCGGGGAAACCGTTTTACAAGGTAGTAACTTTTGCTCAAATTGTGGTTACAAGATCGGGCATTTGACAATAGCAGTTGTCTCGCAAATTCCTAAACAAAGTGTACCACAGCCAACATTTCCAGTAACTGTGAAACAAGAGAAATCAACGTCCATCACCGCTGCTGCCATCCTTTTTTCATATTTGGAATTCTTGGAACTGGTGGTTCCCTTTTTCTAATAGCGGGAAGCATTGCATTTGGCATTTTACCTTTGATTGGGTTAGGAGGTATTATACCAGGCTTTATAGGGATAGCATGGTTCATAATAGCAATTTTTACTATTGTTGCAGGAATCGAACTTTGGCGTTCTAGGAGGATAGGAGGGGTGATAGGTATGGTATCATCGATGATAAGTATAGGTGCCATAATGACATTTGCTATCCTTGCCATGTATCCATTTAGTGGCGACCCAGGCATAGCAGCTTTTGCGCGTTTAATATTAGGATCGTTGTTCTTAACTCCAGTAATACTATTGGTAGCATTGAATCTTATATCGATTATCTTATTAATAATTGGGTGGAAATCTTTAACATAATAGTTATAGTATCAACTCCACTCCTTCTCTGTATCAAACATCAGAGCCAGCCAAAGAGAACATGGTCTGCATGTCTGGACATATGAAGGAAGAGTTGGTGGGGAATGATATTAGGAGGCCTGACGATACTCTCAAAGGTAAATCAAAGGGCACAGAGTTTTAGTATACCGAGGTAATCGCTATCTCTTGGCTACGGAAGCGTCACAGAAACAAAGTAATCATATCCGCTAGTTGTGTGTAAACTAACAGTGAAAGTTGTACCTGGGCTCAGACGCTTTCCACTTGGATCAACAGTGCTATCAAGAAAAGTTATCGTTCCTTCTTTTATTACCCCACTTTCACACAGCGATGGGAGAAAGCTAAAATCACCACCTAAGACAGGTTTTGGTCTGTAGCTCGACACAGGTACACCGTTCATATAAATGGAATCTATAGCGACAGGTGCCCCGCCACTATTTACATAAGATATATGCGTTGCATACATGTTTCCAGACTTGTAGCATATGAAAATACAAGCCAAGTTCAGGAATGATTGACAGATAAATTACAATCTTTCACACATCACCTTGAGCCTTCGGTACTGGTTGATCCATGTCTTCGTCTTCTCTACGGACCAGAGCTTCCTGTACTTCCTAGGTTTCACCTATGTTAAGAATGAGCTTTATGCCCTTCCTAAGAAGCTAGCTCCCTAAATGGTTCCGAATCACACGCTTTATTACCTTGAGCTTCTTCAGTCGCTTCCCCGAGCTTCCAAATCCTTGCCTTATGATAGGTATGGGATCTATGAACTTTAGAGCTATTATTGGATCGTGCTTATTAGCTACAGTGATCGCGACCGCCAAAGGTAAGCCCATAGAATCCGTTACAACATCTCTTTATGCCGCTCTTTGTCTTGTCTGTAGGGCTGGAGTCTGTCAAGCATCCCTTTTTGAAGTCTGCATCTGAGAGCTATCTATCAGCGCAAGCACCATGAGGCTTGACCATGAAAGATTAAATGAGCTTCGAGATGATTGGCAGAGCCACTCATCTCGTGCACTTAACAAGAATCTCCAGGCTATTAAAGCTTGATGGGATGCATTACACAACATATAATCTGCATCTTCATTGTCCTCTCCACTCTCAAGGCGTCCGTTTAAACTAACGGATTATTCCAGCAGCCTTAAGATCGAAGGCATCGCGCGCTTGTCCGATTGGAAGCATAACCCCCTAGTTCTCCACTTTCACTGACCCCTCTCCCTTCGATAAATGGTCCTCGACAGAAAGCTTTTTACAGCGGCAAGCTATCCTGCCAATGGGCTTGAGGATGAGAGAGCGGAGAAGGATTATCTTCATTCTCATAGCTACATGCATCCCCCTCATCATTCTGACCTTCCATGTGGCAAGAGCATCGCCGGACTCTGGGCCTGATATCGAGGTTCCAGGTGGTTACAAGATCTCCGACCAGGGAGGAATGGACGTTAATGCGCAGCAGAGCACAAATGCTCAGCCAGAGGGCTCTGTGCATATAGATGAGACGCTCTCGCTCGTTGGCACAGCTACAGGAGCTGGACTTGCAGCGGCAAGGAGGCTGATGATGCAAAAACAGAAGGATGAGGAAGAGGAGAAGAGGTCATCGAAGCAAGGGTCAGGGTCAAAGAGCAAAGGTGGCGATAAATCTCTGGCGATAGACACAGCTTCGAACTCCGCAAGAGGAGCGAGCCAGGGAAAGGAGGATGAGAAAGTTAAGAGGGCAAAGAAAGGATCTAAGGGTTCGGGATCGAATTCTTCACGTCCATTAACCCAAGGTAGCTTGCAGAACTCTGTAATCTCAAAGGAAGGAGAGGCTCAAAGGAAGGAGGATGAGCAGATGAAGCGGTCAAAGAGCGGAAGCTCTGGATCGAACTCTAAAGGCTCGTCAACAAACAAATATCGCTCAGGCTTGGAGAGGCTTGAATCCTCGACAGCTGCTGGAGCAATTACGACGCAGAGAAAGGAGGGTGAGCAGGTCAAGGGAGCAAAGATGGGAACTGGGCAGGCAGCATCGACTTCTTCAGGCAATGTATCTTATGGGCGCTCAAGTTATGGAGGAGCAGCAAAGCAGCAAAGGAGAGAGGACAAGCAAGTAAAACGAGCCAAGAGTGGGTCTGGAGGTTCAGGATTGAAATCTTCAAGCTCCTCTACGGGTGGCAGCTCAGTCCTAGGGAGCTTCGCGTCCTCGCTCTCAGGTGCAGCTCATAACACCTGGGCTAGATTGCAGGGCTTCGGCTCTGCAATAGCGAGCGGCTTCAACAATCTATATGAAACCGTCAGGCCATATGCGCCATACATCACGATGGCCGCGGGCGTTGTGCTCGTAGTAGCGGGCTCGTTCGTCACTTTTGGGGCGGCGGCGCCAGCTGGAGCGGTACTTGCAGGAGGAACGGTGGCTGGCGTGGGCATGGGCGCGAGCATTGGAGTAGGTCTCGGGAGCGTCGGTCTTGGACTGGGCCTGGAGGCTTTCGCGCTCCATAACCTCGGCATCATGAACTACCCGCAACAACTGAGCTTCAGGGAAAGGCACATGCAGCAATATACCCAGCAGCAAACCCTTGAGTCGAAAATGGAGAAGGGAAGTGGCCACTATGGAGAAGATGCGGCAGAGGAACAGCTTGAGCAATCAGAACTTATAAGAGATAGGTTTGTACAAACTGGACAAAAACATCAGGAAGTAGAAAAATGGGCTAAAGAACGGCTCAAAGGAGAGAACCAAACAATCCAAAGAGAGAATAAGTATGAACGCGATCCGGTGACCGGAGAATCGCTATCAAGTTATGGTAAACCAGACATTTCAACCGAGAAGTACATAGTGGAATGTAAACAAGGAACTAATGAAGAATTTCAAAGATACTATAGATCAGAAGATCAAGCAAAGGACTTTGTAGAGCTTGTTAAGGAACTCGGAAATAGGGGAGTCGAGAAGACCCTTATATATTGGTTCTTCGATTATCCAGAATCAAAGTGGGAACAAACTATTAATTTTCTCATAGCGCATGGAGCCAAAGTACTTTACGGGCCCAATGGAGAGGAGATCTTCGGAGGTGGTTAACGGTGGGAGTGGGCCTTTCCATAGTTACAAGCATTAAGGATGCCAACGAGATACTTAGGGTAGTAAACAACCCAGATCTGCTACTTAACTGGAATTGGGAGTGGGGACCGCACCACTTGGATGTGGCAGCTAGGTGGCTTCCGAAGAAGGGCTTCAAGATATTGCCAAAGATCTTCGATGCGAACTATAAACCTGGCACAGTAGGCGACGAAGGAGACAAGCTGATAGTAGAAGTACAGGGATGCACCATCAGGTCGGAGGATGGATGGGAACCGATACCGGTATGGCACGAACAAATATTGAAACTTCCGGAGATGAGGGAGGAGCTGAAAAGGATTGTCGAAGGGAACGTTTTTGATATGAGCTTCGAAGAAGAAGTTGTGAGGGAGATGGAAAGAGTGCATGGAAAAGACGATGTCTATTACAAAGCTGACAAGGAAAGCCTTGATGAGGATAATTATACGTTGAAAATGTTTGGCGAGATCCTCACTATGTTGGCGGATTGCATAGATCAAGTGAAGCGAACTAAGGGCTTGCCACCTGTATTCGAATTCTACATCCACGAATAGAAAGTTAATCCGAAATTAAGATCGGAGAATGGACTCGATATCAATCATGATTGCTATGGCTTTGATCATCAGTCAGCAAGCATGCGTAAAGATTGGGGTTACAAGATTGCAAGTCGCGCTCTTGTGTCTTTGACCAAGATTATATGAAGGCTGAAGTATGACAAATGGGATGAAGCAAATATTGTATACCAAGTTAACTAGGTATAAATAAATTCTTACGTTTGGATAAATGTTTTCTCTTTAAGGAGTCGATTAATGACATTAGACAGTAACCTACACTAAAAGATTGTTTTCCAAATGTTAGAAACTTAATCTTTCCGTGGTAGATAGGTCTCCAAAATGTATCCATGGATCCTCGTCTAGCAGGGATTTGAAGTCTATCTCTATTTCATCTTCTTTAGGACTTATAAAATATCGGCCAGTTCTTTATCGTGAGGAGGAAACTAACAGAACTGCTATTGGTAACGAAATCCTCTATAATTTTCAAATGAATTGTTCACAACTGATGTTGTTAGTCTCTTTATTAAACTAACATCCTCAGATATGATCGTCACCAGCCAACATAGGATAAAGTCATCTGCTTTTTCCTGAAACAGTGACGCGATTCATGTGCTAAAGCAATAATGCCTATCGGCTCCTCAGGCTCTTTATCCCGTTTCCTATCAGTGATGATCTTGGATATGGAATGGCGTTACTATAGTGGTTAACATAAGCATTCAACAATGTATGGTCTAAACCTACTAGTCCTCAGAATTCTTGAGACCCGCCTATCCATCTCCTCAAAGCTCGGGGAGATGTAGTTGGCCGGAACTATGTCCTTGCTTTACTTCAAGCACTCCTCAACAAGATCCTGGGCACCTTCGGTGGCCTTCCTAGCTTGGGCCTGTCCTGAAGCCTCCTTCCTCGAAGCGATCATGCCAGTAGAAGACCTTTGTGCTCTGTCAGTACTTTTGTGACTGTTGATAGACCTCTATCGAAGCTCTGTACAATCTCTAAGTGGTCTTAATGTTCGCTCCAGATTTCTGCAATCAAATGGCATAAACCACCCGAAATAGACTTTTTTCTTCTGTCAAAGGCTCAAAGAAAGTGGAGTCAAGAAGACACTCGTATATTGGTTCTCCAAATATCCTGATCCAAGCTCAGGTTGGGGACCGATTATAGATATGCTCAAAGCGAATGGAGCCTTAATAAGGGTTGGAGATGTGGAGTTATAAGTTTGGAGATGAGCAGTGATGGGTGAGATATTAGTTATAAAGGCAGACATGGACTCTGCCAGTGAAATACTCAAGGTGATAAAGGACCATCATCTGCTCTATTGGGAAGAAAGTCCGCACCACCTCGATGTTTTGGCTAAATGGCTTCCGAAGAAAGGGTTCAAGATACTGCCAAAGATCTTCGATGCGAACTATAAACCTGGCACAGTAGGCGACGAAGGAGACAAGCTGATAGTAGAAGTACAGGGATGCACCATCAGGTCGGAGGATGG
>Ga0078972_1008057_pt1 | contig 22583 bp, 12 predicted proteins | sample YelNatPaOPGAMG01_FD_67568 | JGI IMG/M metagenome (GOLD analysis project Ga0078972, IMG submission 67568) | Hot spring thermophilic microbial communities from Obsidian Pool, Yellowstone National Park, USA - OP-RAMG-01 (SPADES assembly) (version 2) | ecosystem: Environmental > Aquatic > Thermal...
CGCAGCTTCCCAACGCATACCCGAGGAACCTTCCATCCTCCTGATCCCTGCGCATGACAGGATCGTCATGGAGATGAAATGCAGCCTGACAAAGAGATAATCGGAAAGGATGATCGGTCTACTTCATCTCGTATACGATCTCTATCCGGCGATTTTTCGCTCGATTGGCATCGGAGGTATTAGGAACAATGGGTTTGCTATCTCCAAATCCGATCGCCTCAATGAACACTCCCTTCTTGCCGATCGAAACCCCTTTCGAGGTCAGATACGCTTGGATCTGTTTCGCCACCCAAATTGCGCGCGCGGCGGACAGCTCCCAGTTTGATGGATACATTCGATTGCTTATAGGGATATTATCCGTATTCCCTTCCACACGTATCCTTGTGCAACCTTTAAGGCATTTTTGATATGCATCCTGAAGGATGGGTTGTATCTGACTGGGATATATCGGAACAGCACTGCCGGAAGCAAATTGGAGCTTACCTTGCGGAATTATGTGGATGATTTCCGAATGGAAAATATGGTTGAAAAAGGGCGACAGTTTTTGCCACATTTGGGTGGTGTGCGCTTGGAGGGTTCGCCACTGTTCTGCGGAGATAATACCTCCGTTTTTCAGCAGACAACGACAAGGATCCCCTTTTGGAAGCTGGGAAAGACTTGTGAAATAATTCTCACTATTTTGACCCGAATGGTTTTCGCTCTCTTTGATCTCCAGGTTATGTAAAATTAGAAGTTCATTTTGCATTTGCAAAGGGCGAGTATCGAAAGAATTGCCTTTCTGTAGAACAAGAGCGCCAATGAGAATGAAGACCAATGCAACCATCAGATCAAAAAGACTGCGAAATGGATGATTGCTCATCTCCTCGGGGCCGCCTCGTCGTCTCATTCTTTTGCTCCCTCTTCCCCATCACTAACCGATTGCATATGATCCGGGGATGATGCTATCGCTTTTCCATTGCCGGCGCCATCCAATACGATTTTCTCCGGATTTATTGCGGATATTTTCGAGGTCATCTGCTGCAGTGTCTCATCAAATTTCAGGAAGGAATCCGACACTTGTTTCATTTTGTCGCCCAGAGAAGGTATCTCATCTGATAAGATTTTCTCCGGATTTATTGCGGAGATTTTCGAAGTCATCTGCTGCAGTGTCTCATCAAATTTCAGGAAGGAATCCGACACTTGTTTCATTTTGTCGCCCAGAGAAGATATCTCAGCGGCGTTCTCACGCATGCAATCAGACTGAAGATTGATGCTTTGACGAGACAGATGCAGCGCTTCTTCCAGCTTTGCTTCATCTGTATGCAATAGGCGAATGATATCGTTCGCTTCCTGAATGGGTGTCTTCATCCCCTGCAGCAAGTTATGAAGTTCCGAGAGAGATTGAGCAGCTTTCTCAAAAGATTCACTTATACTATCAAGCGATTCACTGGCGATTTTCCGCCACTCTTCAAGCGCCCCATCCTGACTGTCAAAAATCTTTGTCTGCTGATCGGATATTTTAGCAAGATTGCCTGTAATCTGTAATTGTGACTGATTGAGCTGATCTATTCTAAGACCCAGCTTGCCGGTTTCATCCTGCAGTTCACGCGTAATTTGCACAATCTCTTTGAGCGCCGCCTGGAGACCTGCTTCAATGCCATTCTGCATCTTCAAGGGCAATTCCCTGCTGAATATTTGCAGTGTTTGGGCAACCTGCTCCTCAATTCCGCCGACTCTTTTCGTAACCTCATTCCCCAAAAGGTCCATGTTTTTAGAAAGCAATTGGGAGGTTATGTTGGCTTGCTGTTGTATCAGATCATTCAGCTTTCCCTGCATTTGGTTATGGGCTGCATTTAGGGCTAGGGTGAAGTTCTGTATGGATGCATTAAGGTATTTCTCTGTCTCAGTACGCAGTTGCTTTTGTTCCGACTCCAGCTTTGAGAGGAAGTCACTCAATGAGACTTCCTGAGAGCGAAATAGTTCATCCAATTGCTTTTCGTGCTTTTGATTCACTATCTCCTCGTTCTTTATAAATCCCAGATACGCATTTTTGAGATCGCTCGCCACCTCCGCCCATGTACCGCTATAACGGGCGATATCCCCCGCTGATATGCTGATTGACTTGACGGGATCAATTAAATCTTTTGTCACCTCTCCTAAGATGGACTGAGTTTGCTTTTGCAAACGACTCCAGATAATCGTGACCATTCGCTCTTCCGGACAGGTGATCTTTTTGCCCAGTTTCAGGATGAAATAATCCGAAATGCACGTATCCACTTCTTCCGTCAGCCATTCCTGTGCGCTGAGGAGTTCCCCGTGCAGCATACGCAGGCATACGTTCGTCCAGACACCCACCAATCCACTGATCAATCCCGGACCGATGTGATCCAGTAATGTTTCCGATGTAATGGCGCTTGCAGAACGCGAAAACATGGTGAGGATGATCGACAGGAAGGTGCCCGCAATACCAAGGTTCAGCACAGTGTCCATCGCGGCGCGCAGGCTGCGTTCCGGAGGTGCAAGTATCAATTCGTCGCCTATGGACATATCGGCGCTTTCCAAAGGAGATCCGCGCCGAACCATTCGAATTGTTTCCACAAGCCGACTTGCAAGGAGAGGAACTGGCTTATCGCTCAAAGCGCTTTTGACGACCTGTGCCGGTGCTGAGATAGTATCAGAGTTCTTATCAAGGATGCTGTTGGAAGCTATTTCCTTTTCGCTTCTTACAAGAGACCCAAGAGAATCTACGCAGCTTTTCAGTTCCTCTATTTCGCGATCGTAACCATTCCTTATTCGGTTGATTTTCCAAAACTGCCATGCGTATATCCCTAGGATAATAAAAGAGAACAAAATAGGAGTCGTAGTACCAAATGTTAAATAATATGACCCTTTTGGATAAGCGGCATAGAGGAGGATGGCGATAAATATCACCACCATGAAGGCTCCGGATATATAGGTCATTCTCCGGCTGTTATCATATTCTTCTCCCATTTATGGCCAATACCTTTCTCCGCAAACCGGACAGATAAACATGGCGTCATGCAATGCGGAAAGTTTATTACCGAGCAAATTGTTGCATTTTGGACAATAATACGCATCCGCAGCAAATACGCCCTTACCCTCGCCGATAGGATCCTCTTTATGATGATACAAATGGGCAAATTGGGACGCAATATCTTTGTCTGTTTTTGTTGAGTAGTCAAAAAACGCGCCCGCCAGAGTTCCATTCCGACGATAGTATCGTTTGATCAATTCTTCCGCTCGCTTCATATCGATATCCTTGACGGCGAAGATCCCTAACGCCCTGTATGCCAGGTCCACAGCTTCCACGAAACGCTCCGCGCCCACTTTATGCAAATAACCGCTAAGGCGTATACTGAGTCGTCTGGATATTTTAGCGTTTTCTGTCATGATCAAATTATTAATCGCCGAGGTGAATTCCAGTGGCATGGTGTAATGATTGGAATCAGTATCCCCTAACAAGGGAAGTAGGTCAAACTCGCCATTGATAATGCGGTACCACCCCTCCTTATCTATCTCTCCTTTTGCTGCAGGCATGAAACTGATGAGTCCGTCATCCGGAAGCCCAAGAAGAATCGTGAGCAGCCATTCCTCCTGCACTCTCTCCACGACTGCGGAAGGAATGATCGGGTCCACCCAGGTCACATCCCTGCGTGTATACCAGAATGGGAAATCCTGACAATATTCGGTGCTTTGTAGTGCAAGCAGATCGTTGTCATCCTTTTGCACCACCCCTTCCATCTGCCCAAAGGTAAAGCCATGACTTTGCCGAATGATTAGCAGACGGAAGGGATCGTCGCTATTGACAATTTCCTGTGCATGAAGTTGTAGCTGAAGTCCTATGGTGGTAGACAATTGCTTCATACGATCAGGCATCAGCCTTTCGGCTGTATCGTTGTCCATCATCGCCAGATCATCCGGATGTGCAGGGTATCCTTCTTCATTATTCAGTTTTGCCGGAATCATTACTGACGAGATGGGCATCGCAGGTGCGCTTTGGGAAATAACTGAACTGATATCCGCATTTTGCGCAAGATGGAGGATATGCTCTCTCTCCCGCAAATTGATGAAAAATGACTTTGCCTTCTGTTCCAGATGATCCCTTATCTCCGTAGAAATATATTCCGAAAAATTATTCATCAATGGCTTATTATCAAAGCAGCTCTGGCCTTTTCCTTTCCGGATTTCGGAGAGCACACTCGTCTTTATTGCTTCCAACACCTCTTTCCGTACCGCTAACCTCTTGTCTTCAATCTTCCAGCCGCCGGCAGGCTCATTGGGCCACCTGGTTGCTTCAATCAGTTTGTCGTACCAGTCCTCCACCGTCTTATTTTTCTCGAAATAGACCTTGCCATTGATCTCCGGGCAGGTGGCGGATTTTTCTTTATAATCCTTTTCCCGTGTGGTCGCTTCAAGCCCAAAAGCAGCTTCCAAGTGTTGAAGTCTTTCCAGCAGAAGTGCTGTTTTGTCTTTATAGGCGTTCATCATTATATTCAAAAAACTCTGTCGAGACATGTGCTTCAAACAATAGAGTCGCAAATTAGCATTCAAATATTCCGTTGCCGCGCTATTTGCTTGGTCCCATGCATCCTTAAGCATCTCTTTTTTCTTCCATGGTGGGAATATTATCTTCTTCTGGATATTTTCCACTTCCTCTACTTTCGACTGCATGATGTTGTAGAGTGTTGAAGCATCTCTTTCCTTGACCGGTGTTTTTTCGGCGACCTCATTTGCCCATTCCTGCATATCCTGCATTCTTTTTCTCAAGATTCCGGCGACAAATCCCGGTCCACCATCTATATCACAAAGATATTTCTCCACAAAACCATGGATTTCGGCGTCTATGCCATTCAGTATCGCATCCTGATTCTTCTTCATGATGATTAATAGAGTGGCCAGATTGTCCATTGGCTGATCGTTTATCGCCTTAATTTTGTCGTCAATATCGGTTACTATTTTCCAGAATGCATCCACAGATACTGGCTGATTTTTCAAATTCTGAACTTCAGAGAGTATTTTCTGTTCAGCGAATTCGACAAGACTTTTCTGCAAGTCATCGAAGTTGGTTACTCTGGTCAGTTCCATCATATCCTCATTATTGATGAAACTGTTCTGCAGCCAGCCATCAATGGTAGATGATATCAGAAGGTTGGTGGCGGCGCGCTGGATATGCTCTCCGGGGAACTCCAGAGAGGCGACCCCAAGCGTGCTGAAGCGAGGCCGCATAAAACCCATTCTGCGTGCATTTGTCATATGGCTAAACCCATCCGCATCACACTCCGCCACCTTATATCCCGCTTTTCCGCACGCCGCCGCCAGATACTGAGCGATCATCCCGTTTAGTCTTGGAACGTCATTTGCATCCGGTCCGCCTGGCATCATCACATAACAGAACTGGTAAGGTTCCGATTTGAGCACGATTGGTTCATTGAACCCGGGCAGCTTCTGTTCCCAGGGATTATCCGGCTGAAGAAAGTAATGGTTCAGTTCCTTAAGGGCGTAATAGGCGTTTTTTTTGTGCCTTGGCGCTGCTCTAAATTGTGGATGAGGGATGGTGAAGATCGCCTGCCTCTGGACTCTTCCCGGCATCCACGCCTCCAAAAGATACCCCATATCCGCCGCGCCTCCGCTGCATGTGCCTCCACAAAGGGTTCCTACAACGTAGGCGGTTATTTCAGGAAATTTTTCAACCATCAAACTTGGATTGCCCAATCCATCGGCAATGTTTTTTTCGGTTAATTGATCAAGCTCGCCAATATCCTTTTGCACTCGCATTTGCAGTTGACTATAGGTTCGCGGATGCAAAAGGCAAAGGCGCCCCAGCATGCGGCAATTCCCGGCGCCAGCGTTAGCATCCTGTAATGGACCAAGTGTTGCGGGATCCTGCCACTTGGGAAAATCGAATTCGCTGCCCGCCTGATTTGGAGCATTTCTATAAGGTGCAAACTCAGCTTGGGTCATCCCGCTCCAAATCAAACGGTCTCCAAGAATGGAACCACCCGGCACTGTTTCGAGAGCGAGCAGGCGCACCCAGGGAACCTTCCGAAAGTCACCGAATTGCCAGTTCAGATGCTCCGCCACCTTTTCCACCACGTCCTTGCCTGTTGACCCCAGCCCTATGACCAGCGTACGGCGAACATGCAGTTCATTATTACCCGCCATGATTTCCTCCTGTATTCCCTGGATGATTAGATTTTTTATAACTAAATTCTATACGGATATTTATGTTTGCTGTATCTGAGAGAACATAACAAAACACCCTGTCGCCTTGCTCCAGTTTCAAAGTCCGGGAGTTAAATTTGCGGGGTTCATTTGGATGAATGTCACTGAATTGAAAACCATCACACGATTCCACCTTCAAAATATAATTTTTTTCAATGTTCAGCTTTGCAAGCTCCGTCAGCTTCGCGGGAGGTTTTCCATCCGCAGGCGGCTTTTCCTCCTCTTTATCGGTTATTGCGAAACCATTTTCGTCCTTCACCAGCCGCCATTTGCTTTGGGTGGTAAGCGGCCATAAAACCTGCTCTTTTTCAAGTCCAATGCTATAAGTGACATCATACCCATTTATCGGTATGGGCTTTGGAATCTTGGTTATTCTATAGAACAAATAGAGGATAACCAATATAATCAGAATTAATCCAGCGATCGGCAGCCACAGGTTCCTTTTCCGATGCTGGCGCACAGAATTGGACGGATGGATTGGAACTGGGTGACCTGTTATAGTTGGATTTGGAATGATATCCTTTGGTGCAGGAGTATCCGCCACGGGCTGCCATGTATTCAGTGCGAAAGTGGGATAGCGCGACTCCTGCGCCGTACCTGCAATCGGACTCAATTTACTCGGGAAGAGAGCAACCACATCCACCGTCACAACTCTTTTGCCCGCATTCATCTGGAAGCTCTTGCGCTCTGGCGGGTACCGGTATCCTTTTTGCCGAATTGCATCTAGAAGAAGCGGATTATTGGCGCCAAAAAGCCTTACCTGCGTACCGGAAGGAGACTGGCTTTCATCGCTGTTGGTCATCAGAATGATGGCGGTATGCGGAGCATCCGACGCGTTTATCTGCAATTTGAGGAGATCATACAGTGTTTTCTCAATGTCATGGCCTCCCCTGCTTCCCGCCTCGGGGGAATAAGGTACATTATTCACAAATTCCTGCCTGCTTGCTGGGTCATCTGTTAATGTAATAGAGGGAGTGCATTTCCAAACATCCATTTCCCACGCGGCAGCCTGAACATTGTCTCCCAATGTGAATGTATTATTTAGCAGGCTGAAAGCAAGCCTGCGCATGGCAATCGCCTGAACGGGGTCGGTATTGAAATTCCCGGTGGAAAACCCGATGATGAAGCGATACTTTCCTTTATTCACACTCGCTCCACTCTCGCGCATTAGATCTTTCAGCCATGAGTCCACCTCCACCCTTGGCACATTTGTCACAACATGGTAATTCGGTTCATTCGCCACACCAGAGGTCTGCGCATTCGTATTTCCAGCGCAAAAAAATACAGCCACCAGGATAACTGAACATACAGAGAGAGATATTCGTCTTTTCATTTCCGCGCCTCCCGGAGTTCGATCAATCCATTCTGGTGATACATATAGAGACAATTATTCACGGCGAATAGTCCTTTAGGCTCAATATTATCCGTTTGCCACAGGATAGGGGCGGTTCCTGCACTTATATCTACAACGGAAATGCGGGTGATATTCGTATCCTTTATCAGCGTAACCAACTTTTTTCCTCCGACTTTTCCCCGATTTTCAGCAATGCATCCGCTCACCCATATTCCGACTGGTGGATCCATATGAGCATTAGGCACAAATCCATCTCCCTGCGGATACCGCCCTATCTTCCTTCCGATGATCCATAAATATTCCTCATCCAGAAAGAAGTCATTACAATTAACATAAATGCCTGTTTGAACTGTTTTCCCATATGGTTGTTTTTGCGAAGGTTCCAGGATGAATTCCAACACTCCTCTGTTATCGCAAAGAGATCCCGGGACCTCCTTATCCGCCCAGATGTCACGTCTTTTTCCAACCGCCAGTGGCTTTGCGGCTTGTTCCACAATGCCTCCCTCCAGGCTGAGCCTCCATATCGCGTTATCCTTCCCTATCCAGTAGGCGGAATGGTCATTCATAACAATCCGTCCTCCTGGCGTGATTTCCGCATCCTCCGGAGCTTCTACCTCCTGCAAATCCGGGATATCCCATTGCCCTGTCACAGCGGCGAGCAGCAAAACTCGTTTCCCATCCTTTTCACCCCATGCCACCCACCACCAGAAGTTGGCGGCCTGCGCCAGTGGTTCACACTCATATAGTTTTAGATCGTTATTCAGCCCAAGGTCAACAGCAAGAAATTCAGAACTCCCCGCAAGGATAACAGCTCCACCAAAGAGGCACAGAAGATCCTTCCCATGGGGAATTACATTGCCCGGAAGCGGATACAATTTTGATGGAGTATCATTTAACAAATTTTGATATGACAGGGATCCTTGATGCCATGCATAGATGCGGTCGTGCGCATAAAGAGTGGCGTGCAAACCCGGGAATTTCCATTCCCTTTCATTTAATGCCGGAGTAGAACCCAGCCAGGAGGCTGGAAGATCGAAGGACAGAGTTCTTCCGCGTCCATCCCAGCGCCTGCCAGAAAGGGAGGGGGAGGGTGAACGAACGCTCCCTTTGCAAGAAGGATCCTCGCACTGGCGAACGCCAGGCAGATACCAGCGTCCACACTTTTCGCATGCATACAGGTAGATATTGTGATTGGCGCATCGTTCCGTTGAGTGGTCTATCGTGGCGAGCCATAACCTCTCATCTTCACCACAGGCAGGGCAATCCATTTTCACTTCCAGCCCGCATTGCGAACAGAACCGGTCCGTTTGCTTTAATTCTTTTTTACACATGGGACATTCATATGCTGTTACGTTCAATCTGGATTACTCCTTATTGTACTTGTAGCGTATTACTTCAGCCTTTTGTATCACCTGTCCCCGATGACGAACTCCTATCATTATCACACGCGCCACCTTATTATCGGCATCCGGCTGAAGCGCTCGACGCTCGGAGAGCGCTTTCATGATATCCTCCTGGAAAAGATCGTCCATTTCAGGTCGCAAAAGCTCAATTTTTAATTTATTATTCATCCATTGAACCAATTCATCTCGTATTCCGAGGAAGGCGTTTCGCCAATCTTCCTGGGGTGCGTCATCCCCCCAGGAGGGAGGAGTTTTCAAAATTGGAAGAAGAGGCGAAAGGACTTCCAGTATCTCTTCATTATCCACCATATTCTGCGGCTGCACCAATCTATCCAGAATTTCCAGCCATTTATTTATCGATGCGGATTCCATCCCCATGCCTTTTTGCAGAAGTTTCTTTCGCCATTCGGGCCATAGGGTTAATGTCGGAGGTTCCGTATTCTCTTCATCAGAAATAGGTGGTGTATCCTTGATGGGCTGAGGCAGAGAATCTTTTATCGGAATAGAAACGTGAATATGGGCAGGCAATTTCATCCTTCCCTTCAGCCGAAATCCGGGACGTATCAGACTGGCTACATGGCCGCTTTTAAGATTGCTTTCTTCCTCGCCCACGTTTTTATATTCCAGTGTGACCTTATCCCCGGGCGAAGGTATGATCCATTCCAGGGAGAGGTTCTTAAAATAGTCTGCGAATACTCTTCGCGTCTCCTCAATGGTCTCATATGCAAGCTCCGCCAAATCTCCATTGACTTCGCATATCTCTTTGGCAGGAGACGAAACCAGAACACCATATGCAGATTCCGCGAAGAGCTCTGGATAGTTATTTATCCAGGACGCCATTTCATTGCCGCGTATGCGCAGTTCCTCAAGTTCTTTTATTTTTTTCAGCTGATCCTGAAGCGGGTGATCCTCAACTAGAAGATCGCTTATAAACCGTATTCGATTTGCGAGCGAGGCGTTCCGCCATGTATTCAAAATCCATTCCGCCGGCTTATCATGGCTTTGTTGGGCCAGTTCCAGAGATTCAATCTTTTCTTCCGCCTTAAGCATACGTGCGTTTAGCCTGTTTTCAAGTTCAGTGAGCTGATTAGATTGTTCGTTCTTGCTTTTCTCCAGTTTCTCATAAATAATTTTTAAATAATTTGTCAATCTTTCATTCACGTTACTTATTTTTTGATTGAATTGCATTATTTCATCCTTCGAATTTGTTCTGGATACAATTGAAGGTAATTGTGTATTATTGTGATTGTTAGGTTTTTGTTTGCCAAAATTTTTCTGTATATTTGATCCATTCTGATGATTACTTATCATTTGTGTTCCTCAAAAAGTAAAAAATTCCACATTTGAATTTCGCCACCATCCACATTTAACACTGCCTCCACCCCATCCTCCCGGGTAATGGTGATTTTCAATGTGGTCTCAATTTCCGAAGCGGAATCATTGCGGTAAAAAGCCCTTGCAGCCTCGACTGGCTCCGGCAAATCCGGATGCCCCACCAATAGCGCCGCATCAATCTCCTCACCTGCGTCTATTTGGATCATTTTGGGGAAAACATCGGGCGGGCGGATGGATTTTGATTTTACAGGATCGCCACGATGCAGTAAAGGCTTTTTGTCTCCATTTATCAGGCTGAAGAGATCAACGGTACAGGGATGGAATATCTGCTCTCCAAACCATACCGCGCCATCCACCACCGCATTCAGCCGCTCCTCAATTCGTGGATCGGATTGCGCATTTGGATCGTTGTCGAAGGCAATTCCGTTCCCAAAAATGGTGCTAAATCGCCTGCGCACCGCACTATCAATATTCGTACCACCAACATAGAAGACTCTTCTAATTTGACCGGGTTGTATGTGTCCATTGCCGGTGGATAATTGCTTACGAGTTTCCGCAGTCAATGGAGAAAAGATAGATTCATAAACCACCTCATCAAAATGCCCCCAATCAAGATAGATGCCTTCCAGCTTCGCATCATTCGGAAAAATTGGTTTTTGCGAATGTTCTGGATTACTCATCATGTTATCCGGAACATGTGACAAATATAAGCGTTGATGCCATGCGGCCGCTTCTTTCATTGTCCGGCATTGATTCGGAAAAACATTTGGTTCAGGGGGTTTAAACCATTTGGGAATCGGATAGTTCGTTGTTTCCATTATCTCTTCGGGTTTCTTCATTATCCCGTAAGCAAGCGCACAGTCCAGAGAGTTCCCCCCGAATTCAACATGATCCGATCCATCAAACTCGGCAAGCGCTTCATGCAGGATGTTTCCGTCATCCAAACGAACGGGAATCGACTGTTTCACATCCAGAGATATCCGTCCATTTTTCAAGGATACGCGCGCAAGAGAAATATCCGTTGTGCCTCCTCCTGCATCTATGACAGCCACCGGATCATCCTCATTAATGGCGAGCAGCTCTTCCTGGCGAGAAATTCCGATCCCTATAGAAGCCGCCTCCGGCTCCAGCACAAAGACTATATCATCCGGTTCGATATTGTGATTCATTAATACAAGCCGGAAGATATCCTCATATCGCTTCCCCAGAGTATCGCCTTCATTATAATCCATAACCGGGCGGGTGATGATATACTGGACTTTTAGATTTCCGCGAGCCACTCCAGCTTTTGAAAAATAGTCATCGATACGCTTTATGATGGGCTCAAAATAACGGCTGAGCAAATACTCATTCGTCCACTTTTTATTTATCTCTATGAAGCGCTCATTATCATTTCGGATATCCGTCTTTAAATTCTCCACGGCATATTCCCCCGGCTGCAACTGATTTAGATCAATCCGCTGTTGGGCTTCCTTACCGAAATGAAATGATCTATCATCTTTTTCCAGAATCATCGCAGTAGGAAATCGGCTATTATCATCCTCGGTGTCACCTATGTTATCTATAGTCCCAGCAAATTTTTCAATTATCATGGAATGTCGCCAGCGCACTCTGATTCTGGTGTTGCGCGTTCCAAAGTCAATGGCCACCACAACATCATAGCCTGCGCCATTACCGGGTTCCTTCAGGCAAACAATAGGAATTTGAGCTTTTTCCGGCCCGGCTTCCCAACTCTTATCCGGCTGTATCTGGGTATTCAGAATGGATGATATCTTTACATCCAAAGTGCCTCCGGGATTTATCGATTGTGGGTTTTTCGACACATCAAATCCATAGGAATGAATGCTGTATCCTACTGGAGATATGGTTTCGAATTGGCGCATTTTTTTCGAATCGTTCCATATTCGTATCGCTTGCCTTCTCACTCCCGGCGGAAATACGATATTTCTGCAGCCGATGATCCATTGCTCTTTCTCTATGGCAATAAAATCCCCCGGCCTGATCTTTTCTTCTCTTTTACTTTTCCTTTCCCACCAATGCTTCCTTTTGCCATCATCGCTTATTACGGTAATCGATCCGCCAAGTCTGGCGTTCGCATCGTGATGAAATATAAATGATAATCTATTTTGCGGCTGGACAGTCCCGCCTCTAGCTCCTATAAGTTTCGCGCCCATCAAGCTGCTGGAATCCACACTCACAGACACAGGCGCAAGTCCGTTATTGCGTACAATGAGATAGAAATCACCGCCAGGTGGTATTACTACGCGATGCTCTGCAGGAAGTCCACCATTTTGTGAAGTGATGAACCCATCTATTTTGCCGGAAGGTTTACCACAATAAGGGCAAAATTTACTATCATCGGATAGCTGATTTTTACAATGAGGACAGGGAACTAGCATATTCATTGTCTTTCACCACAGATAAAGAGTGTGTCAATTAAGCACATAATAATAGATAATTAATGATCACACATAAGAGATTCAGGAAGGGAACAGATACAATTTATTTTGAGTTCTATTTTAGAATGGTCTCTACAAGTATAGAAATAAAATAAAAACCCATCTATGTGGGAACTGTAATACGTTCATTTTTCTGGACAGTTTTTCGGGCTGTCTAATTGATATTATCCTTAGGGCATTGCGCTTCAAACTCAGATGGCGTCAAGAAACCAAGAGAAGAATGAATACGCTTAAACTGATACGCATCTTCAAAAAAATGGGCGATCCGCCCTTTCGAATCGGCAAAATTTTCATACTCGGTCAAAGAGACATGCTCCTCTTTAATTGTTCTCATAAGACGTTCGGCGTACCCGTTCCCCTCTGGACATCCAGCGGAGGCCATGGAGATTGTGACACGTTGTTTCATAAGCCGTTCGACATAGGCATTGGATGCGTATTGAATCCCCTGGTCAGAATGATGAATGGAGAGAAGAGAGCCCTTTTTTAGGATTTCATTTTCCAATGTGTGTTTACCGAGTGTCTGCTCCAGTTGCGCCATGCGATCCGTTTCCATATTATGGTTGATATCCGATTCGAAAACTATGGAAGCCTTTTGCAGAAACGTTTGCCTCCATTGAAGAAGAAGCTGCGCAGACAACTCGTGTTTTATGCTTAACTCTGCAGGGGTGGATGATCCTGATCTAAGTTCAAGAACCCTTTGCGTCTTGAACTCTGGAGAAAATGAATGACGTCGTCTTGTTAGTGACATTGGACTGAATCCTTTCTGGATTGATGATACCCCCTATTTATCAATAAGAGGGGTGTCCAGAAAAACGAACGGACTTCAAACCATTTCTATGATTCCATATTGATACCACAAAAACTCTACATTATGTAATAAGTATCCATTTTGAAACGTTCTGGAGGATGTCCCAACTATAATGGTAAGTTAAAGAGGCCGGGGGTAAGACGACTGTTCGTGATTGACGGATCGAAGGCTCTTCGCGCCGGGATTGACGCGGTTTACGGTGAGAGCAATCCGGTGCAGCGATGTCGTAATCACAAGATCAGGAACGTGGAGGGATATCTTCCCGCAGTTAAACGCTGGGCTGCAAGCTCCCTGCTTGATGGAGAGAAAAAGTTCCGTCGAATCTCGGGATGCAAGGATATTTGGATGCTTGAAGCGGCATTAACAAAAAATATAGATATTCAGAAGAAAAGAGCGTAAAATCATTACGGTCACCAGCCGCTTTCTAATATAGCGGGACAAGCTCAACTCCTGTAATACGGGGATGCATACTCGATATCCCGCTTGAGCGCTTCACACAATACAATCCGGCTCGCAATTCCTTCCAAAAGGAGGTTTGGTATGTGTGCGTGGATCATCCTGGCATTTCTTGCCCTCTTTTGCGCTTTCGCATTCGCTTTTCCTTCCGGACGACAAGCGATCTCCCTCAATGGTGAATGGCGCTTCCGCTTCGCATCGGATGATCGGGGGGAGGAGGAGGGTTGGCAACGCAATGAGAATGGATTTGACGACGTTTTAACGGTTCCAGGGTGCTGGGAGGCGCAAGGAATAGGCTCCGAAACCTCCAACATGCGCCACTTCGCTCTTGGAGTGGGCTGGTATCGCCGCAAATTCCGCACCCCGGCGTCATGGCGCGATGGAAAGGTTTGGCTTGTCGTGGGAGGGGCTCACAGATCCGCCCGGGCGTGGGTTAATGGCGCATTCGCCGGTGATCATTGGGGGTATCCCGTGGGTTTCCGACTGGATATCACGAACCTTCTCGTTAACGGGAATGAGCAAGAGTTGGTGATCGCCGTGGATAGCCGACGTCACCCCGACCGGGATCCTCTGGCGAGTTCCTTCGACCTTTTGGATTACATGGACGTGGACTGGGGAGGAATCTTCGGGGATGTGACGATTGAGAAGACCGGCGCCTCTTGGATTGAGGATATCTTTGTCATGCCGGATCCATTGAAACACAAGGCGAGCGTCAAACTCGGCATCAGTGATTCCTCGCACCTCGGAACCACGTTAAATTATAGAGTGATCCACTGGAGCCTCAAGGGAAAGCGATCGAAAAGCGATACGGCGTACGCCAACGGGGTTATTCAGGCTTCGCCCGAAATGAGCATTGAAACAGCTTTGCCGGGTGCTCCCTGTTGGAGCCCGGAATCGCCCGAGTTGCTTCTTTTCGACGCCTCCCTTCTTTCGGGGACGCAGGTTCTGGACCATCGGGTCGTGCGCTTTGGTTTACGTCGGATCGAGATTCGAGACTCGCATTTTTATCTGAATGGGGAGCGTTTCTTCCTCAGTGGGTACGGCGACGATTGGACATTTCCCCGGAAGGTTTTCGGAGAGCCGAATGTGGCGTCGTGGAACGCGTACCTGCAAAGGCGGAAAAAATACGGGTTTAACGGAGTGCGGCATCATTCCTGCATGCCTCCCGACGCCTATCTGGATGCCGCGGATGAAACGGGACTGTTTATCCAACCGGAGCTTCCCATCGCTTATGAACAATTTCTTGAAGCCGCGACACCCAAGGGGCTGGACCTTTATCGCCAGGTATGGAGGGGTTACATCACCCGGATGCGCAACCATCCAAGCGTATTCGCATGGTGCATGGGCAATGAACTCTGGAACGGCATGTCTTTGGGGAATGAGTTGTATCGCACGGCGAAGGAGTTGGATCCCACGCGCCCCGTTATCGATTCAGATGGTGTGTGGCCAGGCGCGAACCGTCCGACATTGGATTACCTAAGCGTTCAGTTCGACGAGGGGGTCATTCCATGGGGATCATCGAAGTCAAAGTATCAACTTGAAGCGGCGCCAAACAAACCTGTTCTCGTACATGAGATGAGCAATATCTCCACCCTGCCCAATCCCGCCGATATTCCAAAATACACGGGTGGTGTGCGTCCCTATTGGCTGGAGCGGATGGAAGACGAGGTCAAAAAGCGCAATCTTGCGGATCGGTTGCCAGCCATGCGGAGGGCGTCTAACCGACTGCAAGCGAGTCTTCTGAAACTGAATATCGAATCGGCGCGTCTCAGCAAATCGGTGCAAGGTTTCTATCAATGGCTATTCAGGGACTACTGGAACCAGAGCACCGGTTTTGTTAACCAATTCGACGAACCGCGCTCCATATCCCCCGCGTACTCGCGAAAGTTTCTTGATCCTGCCACGCTTTTATGGGAGCGGGACCGAGTCAGCTTTCATTCGGCGGAAAAAGTGACTTTTAGAATTTACCTTTCCGACTTTCGACCGCATTCCGCACCGAATCCGGATACCGTGCACATCAACTGCGAAGATGCCTCCGTGATTCTCACGCCGCCGGAATCAAGGGAGGTGCGCGGGTTGATTGGTCCGTGGACCGGGGAGCTGGAACTGCCCCGTGTCAGGACCCCAAGGCAACTCCGACTGGTTGCAACTGCGAGAGAGGTTCGCAATGAATGGAAGATTTGGGTGTTTCCGAATCAAAAGAATATAAAACCCGCAAACGAGAGGAGTGCGCCGTTGATTGCCAGGTGGATCACGCCAGCCGTATTGAGCAGGTTGGAAACCGGCGAAAACGTTCTCCTCATGGGTGATGGTATGCTCTTTCCCTCTCTTAACGCGAAGTTCAAACCGGCGTGGTGGCACGGGGATGAAGACTCGGATCATAGCTTCGGGAATATGATTGCGCGACACCCCGCCTTGTCGGGATTGCCTGCGGAGGGATTCTGCGATCTGGAGATGGCGGCGATGATGGATAACCGTCCGGTAATTCTGCTGGATGAGATACCTGGAGCGATTCAGCCGATTATCGCCTGTCTGGACGTACCTTGGCTGATGCGATCCAAGGCGTATCTTTTCGAAGCCTCGGTTGGAAAGGGACGGCTTCTGGTCTGCACGTTGAACCTAACCAAGCTCCTTCGAGAAACCGATCCCGCAGCCGAATGGATTTATCAACGGTTGATCGAATATGCGTCGGGGAATGCCTTTCGCCCCGAAGGCGTCATTCCGGTTGAATGGATAAGAACGCGCATACGGAACTTGCCGGATTTTGACAAGTGCGTTGAAGGTTTTTCCAGAATCGTGGAAGCCTCCGAACCGGCTCGGGATTGGTACAGCATTCGCGAAAACAGTGCGCCAATGTTCGCAGTACGCGAAACCGATGGGAAGCAGTTTGTCCGCTGGATGACTGCGGATGCCCCTTCTCCACTCCCGGATAACACTATCACGTTCGCATGGTCGGGGGGCATGGGGTGGGAAACGGAACCGCCAGGAGGAGACTTTACGCTCAGCGTGAATGGCACTGAGATCATCGATTTTCCCTTCACGGAACAAAACGCGGTATGGTGTGATGCGAGATACTGCACCGAATTGCGATATGTCGTGCTGCGGACCATCGTTCCGGATTCGTTTGGCGTCTTTCTCCTCACCGTGCCAAGAAGCCTCCTTCACCCCGGAAAGCCGTTGGAGATAGAAGTTAGAGCCCCTGCCAACGGCTCCAAAAGATGGTTCGGCCTTAACCCTTTCAGGAATATACTATCCGTGGAGTAAGCGTTTCATACCCTGAGAAAGAGAGATGCAAATGAATCGAATCCTAATCACCCTTCTCATTACGCTTAATCTATCGCCTTCCGGGTACGCATTCGCGTCCGCGCCGAATTCCGCTTCATCCTCCCCACCGCCCGGGTACCGCTCCAATCTCTCTCGTTTATTATCGACCTTCAATCGGATAAGCATGCAGGGACCCTATCATCCAACCGGGCAAGGATTGGACAATCGTCCCATTCCGATATGGTACAAAAATGCGAAGTTCGGCATCTACTTTCACTGGCTTATCGCTTCGGTGCCGGCTTATGAAGGGGTGGGATGCTGGTACGGGAATAACATGTATATCCCCGGGAACTCCGCGTACAAGCATCAAATTGAGACGTATGGGCCGCTCTCCCAGTTTGGATACAAGGATTTCATTCCCCACTTCACCGGTTCCCGTTTCAACGCCAATCAGTACGCGAAGCTTTTCAAGGAAGCCGGAGCGAAGTTCGTGGCCGAGGTGGTGGATTTTCACGACGGTTTTCCAATGTACAAAACGTCTCTCACTCCATGGAATGCGACGCGAATGGGACCGAAAAGAGATGTGTATGGAGAACTCGCCAAAGCGGTTCGAAAGGAGGGAATGAAACTCGGGTTTGCATGGCACGGATTCGAACACTGGGGCTTTTTCTATCCCGGAACGCAAATCGATTCCGATGTGCGCCCCCCCTATTCCGGCGAGCCATGGTCCGTTTACGGTCCGGCGGAGCCATTCAGTAAACCGCTATCGAAAGCTTTTATTGATGATTGCATGGGCAGACTTACCGAGATTGTCGATCAATACCATCCTGATCTGGCTTGGTTCGATTTCGATGACCTGTATGTTCCCCGTGCCGATATGCGCAAGTGGCTATCCTTTTACTACAATCGTGGGGTTCAATGGGGAAAGCAGGTGGTGGACACGGATAAAATCCAGCCTTTATACGCCAAATCCTGCGTGCTGGACTTGGAGCGCGGACAAGCGGATCATATCCTGCCTCACACATGGATGGAGGATACCTCCGTAAGCTGGAAGGACTGGAGCTATATTCGCAACGACCAATTCAAAACCGACGGTGAGATCATCCGCGAATTGATAGATGACGTAAGCAAAAACGGCATCATGCTGCTGGATGTCGGCCCGCGCCCCGATGGAACCATCCCTGCGGAGCCGAGAGCCATTCTGCGCTCCATTGGTCGATGGCTCAAAATAAATGGAGAGGCGATCTATGCAACCAAGCCCTGCAACACTCTGGGGTTCGGGGAGGGACCGCATTTGCATACAGGAGGAGGCGCTTTTTCCGACGCGGCTGTGGAATACAACTCCCATGATTTCCGGTTCACCCAGAAAGGAAACATAATCTACGCCATCGCAATGGATTGGCCTCGCAAAGGGGACGCATTCCTCATCCATTCTTTCGCCTCAAATCGAGCGATATCCACAGGCGGGGTGGCGAGTGTGAAACTTTTGGGTTGCCCTAAAAAGCTGAATTGGAAAATGACTCCGGAGGGGTTGTGGATCAAATGCCCTGCAATGCGCCCTTGCGAACACGCTTACGCCTTCAAAATCGCAATGAATGGAGCTTTTCTGCAACGTATGAACGCCAGGCGTTTGAACAACGATACGGTTCGGATTTACGCGAAATGGTGGAACCCGCAACCAACCCCGGTTCGGCAATTGATTCCACTCTTGCAAAACGGACGCGTCGTAGACAGGCAGTGGCTAAAAATGGAACCCCAACGAACCGTGCAGCAACTGCTATCTCTGAATATCCCAAAATCAACCCGTTCCAATATTGAGGATATCGCCCTCGCCTGCCCCAAAGGTCTAGCCCCTCTCGCATCGTGCCGACTAGTCAATCCCCCCGTGAGCGCACATTATCATTTCAATGGAAAAACCAACATCGAAGGCGAAAACGTCGGCGTATTCCCGCAAATGACTGTGAGCCTTTGGGTGAGGCCTAAAAGTCTGACCGAGGATTACACCGCCCTCCTAAACACCGATTCCTGGACCACTGGCTCCATGCATTTCCAGTTGCTTGAAAATGGAGAGATCGAATTAGCCCTCGGCGGTGATGGACAAAGCGACACAACCCTCGCACTGACCAATGGGGAATGGGCGAACGTCGCGGCCACCGTGGATACATTGAAGCGATCCGCCAAAGTTTACGTTAATGGAGTTTTGGAAATGCAATTTCCTCTCTCCGCCGAAAATCCCGTGCATTTGGATAAGTTTCATCTGGGGAGTTGGGCGGGAAATTCACGGTTTTTGAACGGTGAGATGGCGGATGTGCGAATATACAATCGGATTCTGACGCCCAAGGAAATCAACGGTCTGGTGAGTGGAATAGAACCAATGGAAGGACTGGCGGCGTGCTGGAATTCCCAATCCTCTTCGGAGGGAAATATCCTGGATGCTTCTGGAAACGGCCATGATCTTATCGTAAATGGCATCGAAAAATGACACCAAACGAATGAGTTGGTATCGCTTGAAAATCAGGTGTTTTTCCAAGTTAAAGTAAGAGCGTAAAATACCCTGGAAAGGCGATATTCATGAAAACATCACAGAGTTTAGAGGGTGCGCGATAAACAGCAAAACCATCGTCCAATCTCACTTCAAAATGTGAGTATCATCCCAGCCGCTCCGGGAGTCACACCCTCCCCCAATCCCTTTTGGAGAATGGCGACAGCTTTATCCCCGGTGCAGTGACAGGGAATCACGGCGTCGGATTCAATTCGCCTCAACTCGGCAACGGTTTGGTCCATACGATCCTGGCTGGCGCTGCTGAGATGGAAACCTCCGATGATGGCTCGTATTCTTTGACCATGGTTCAGCCGCTGTACGAGATTTAATGTGTTCACCAATCCAGCATGGCAGCAGCCGACGCAAACGATCAGCCCGCTTTCCGTCCTTATCCAGAGAGCAATATCATCATCGATAGGATCCGGATGCACTCCTTCCGGATCAAGATAAAATGGCCCGCCTGTATCTTCGAAAGTCGTCTCACGTGGTATAGGACCCGTCAGTCCGATATTATCGGTAAGCATTAAAGGCATTGACACATCGTGCAGCTTTTGTGAACATATCCTTTGCAAGGCAATCATGGATTCCCTCTGCATGTGGATGGGCTTGGGCAGTCCGTTTCGAATGCTGTAACGTATCTGCGTCACACCTGGATGGCGGTAAATCTCAGCATTCGGTGCGAGTGCAAGGACCTGCGGAATCCCCCCGGTATGATCGTAATGACCATGACTGAGGACCAGGATGTCGGTATGGCGAAGATCCACGCCAAGCGCCCGCGCGTTGACGGTCATGGTGTCTGTTTGACCGGTATCAAAAAGGATGTGTTTGCCTCCGGCCTCGATCCACAGGGAAAATCCATGCTCTGTGGCGAGACCATCGAAGGCATTGTTGTCGGCCAGTATGGTGATCTTAATATTCCGGGACATCATAAATCATGCCTGTTTGAGACGATAAGGGTGCGCATACCATTCACGCAGCAGAAGACGATTCCGGTAATTTATTCTCTCTGCTCAATGGTGATTTGGCTCGCGTCGGGTCCAACAATCTCGCATATTTCAACCAGTGGTTTTTCACGGTTCTCTTCCAATATACGAATGATTGCTGACCAATCCATCGCACAGTCTCTTTTTAACAGTGATTATGATACCATTGATGAACCGGAAGCGAAATACATATGGTTTATAAATCACCCATGAGCTTGACTACTTGCTTTCCGTCGGCATTTATGACCTTCTCAAGCGTCTTACCACCTTTTTCCGCTTTGATCCTATAAGGCCCCTGAGCGATCTTACCGGCGGGGGTCTGGATAAACTGCACAAGCGGGAATGCCAGCTCTCCCCTGTCACCTGCGATGCCTGTGAAGACGATTTTGCCGGATTTGTCCATGATCGTCACCATGGCGGCAGGGATGGTTATGATTTTTGTAGTCCAACAGACAATAATTTCCGCTGCGTTTGAGTTTGGCTCAAACATTACGGAATCGAATCCGGCGCCTCCTTCAAAAAGGATATCCGTGAGGATTTCCCCCATGCAGGGACCGTTATACTGTCCAACTTCAAACGATTTGAAACGCTTAACTCCTTGATTCCTTACCAGAACCATATCCGTCAAATCAATGTCGCTATATGCTCCATTATATCCGCCGATCTTCACGCAAACATCATTGCTAATGATCTTATTGCAGCGGAGGATATCCCCTGAATCCTTTGTGTTCCTATCATCGCCTTCCACATACAGAGCCGCCGCACCGAATTTTTCAGAAAAGATAACCGCCGCAACGACATTATGCGTGACCTCGTTCCGCACGTCGGTGTTTTCAGACATCCGCAATCCATACGCCCCTCCGAACGGACCATATCCTCCTCTGGCGCAAATAAAGTTATTCTCAATCCTAGCCCGTGTGGTCCCATATCGGACGCGCACCGCATGGGTAAAATCTGTCTCGGGCGTGTGACTTTCATGAACATCGAAAATATTCCAGCGAACCGCTGCATTTTTCGAGAGCGTCATATCCAGCCCTCGCCCATCCGCAGGGTGAACATAGTTATTGAGTATTCTGCAATTACTTGCACCAAAGCAGGAAATCGCATAAGCGTTGGCGGCGTTCTGTTTTTGCGCGATATCGTTGTTGTAGACGACGCTATCATTCCCGATGCCAATGCCGACCTGGGGATAATCCCGAATGGTGTTACCATAAACTCTACAGTTATCAGTCAGCCACAAAGCTCTGCGCATCTGCTGGCGATTTGTTACGATTCGCGAATCGGTCGTCAAAAGGCAGTCGTGCACGGTGACATTCGCGCCGTAGGCGTCCCCAATGGCGACGGTATCAGGACCTTTCATATGAACATGCACATTCTCAATTTCCAGGCTCTTGAGCCCAGCCGTCATGATGCCTGTAAGATACCCCGCCTCGGCGGTTCCCTGTATGACAGTACCGTTTTTGATAACCACGTTTTCCGCGCCACGACTGGTAAAGTTAAGGGGAACATCGGGCGCATAACGAACGTCGTCCACGAAGACTATTCCATGATGAGCGATATTCCCCTTCCGCAAGCCGTTATATGTCATTGCTGTGACTGTTTTGGGAGTGTTCGCGAAGCTCACAATATAATTATTCAAGTCCAAAACGACATTCTTGACGTCGCCGACGAAGAAAGCGACGTTGTCCGCATGGATATCGCGAGTCAGCAGATAGTATGTATTGGATTGATCGAGCACACCGGGGGAAGTGATTTCG
>Ga0078972_1008058_pt1 | contig 22574 bp, 23 predicted proteins | sample YelNatPaOPGAMG01_FD_67568 | JGI IMG/M metagenome (GOLD analysis project Ga0078972, IMG submission 67568) | Hot spring thermophilic microbial communities from Obsidian Pool, Yellowstone National Park, USA - OP-RAMG-01 (SPADES assembly) (version 2) | ecosystem: Environmental > Aquatic > Thermal...
TGCATTAACCTTGTAACAACCAAATATACCACTACACCCAGCCCGCCTGCAATAAATGTCTGCATAGCAACGCCAACACCTGTATTTAGATTTATTACCGAACCCAGCACAAATTTTCCTCCTTGTACCACCACCCCCATAATCATAGAGGCCAACAAAAACTTCCAGACAACAGAGGATAACTTTGTCTCCAATGGACCGGTCTTCGCCTTGAGTTTAAAAAACAGCAAGACCATATAAAGTATTGAAGAAAGGCTAAAAGCGATTGCCAAACCGATTATCCTTGCATCAAAACTATTTTTGACTTTCAAAATTTCGAAAAACGGCTGGATAACCACTTGACGAGTCAGCAAAAACGAACCTAAAGCATTAGTTAAAACAGTCCAAAGAGCCAATTTAAATGGTGTCAAGGTATCAGAAAGGGCATAAAAAGAGCGAGCAAGCAAAGGCGTGATGCCTTGGGCAAATAATGAAACAGCAAAAAGCCCCAAAGTAGCAGCGGTCAAACGCGTATCAACCCAACCAAAATGTCCTGTGCCCAAAATAAGTCTAACCAGTTGAACCCGAAGCAAAATAATCAAGACAGAAGCAGGTATCATCAAGTATAAAATAAATCTCAGCCCAGAGGTAAGGTTCGCAATAAACGTTCGGTTTTTATTCAAAGAAGCAGCCTCAGCCAAAAAAGGAAAGGTAGCGGTAGCAATAGCAATGCCAAAAAAAGATACTGGGAAATTCTGCAAATTATTAGCCAGATTAATGATTGAAACACTCCCAACGGCTAAAGTAGAAGCAATAGCCACAAAGACCCATCGATTAATCCTATCAACCGCCAAAGCAGCCACCCTCGGCACCATCAGTTTGAAAATCTTCAAAACAGCAGGATGCCTAAAATTTGCCACCGGTTGCCACCGAAACCCCAGAGCATAGGCGCCATAAAGTTGAATACTCATATGCAAAAAAGCGCCTATCAAAACCCCAACAGCCGGAGCATAAATCGCCCATTTTTGATAAAACAATACCGTGCCCAAGATAATACCCAAATTATATAGGCAAGGGGCAATGGCAAACAAGGTAAATCTTTTGTAGGCATTGAGAATTCCCCCGGCGGTATTAGAAATGCCAAAAAAGAGAGGCGAGAGCAACATTAACCGTACCAATGAGGCAGTCAATCTCTGCTTTTCTAAATCAAAACCAGGAGCAATAATCTTAACTAAATAGGGCGCCAAGGCCAAGGTTATTAAACTAATCAGAATGATAAACAAAATAGCCAAGTTCAAAAAAGAATTCGCAATAAAAAATGCCTCTTTCTCTTCGTTTTTAGAGATGTAGGAGGTAAATATAGGAATAAAAGCAGCAGCCAAGGCGCCCAAAAAAATCAAATAGTAAATCGTGTCCGGGAGGAAAAAAGCAGCATAATAAACATCTAATGATTGATGGACGGCGCCTATTTTAGAAATTAAAAAGGTGGAAGCCAGTATTCTATCTCGGAATAAACCTAACAAACTGGACAGCACTGTAAAAAAAGAGATAATCGCTGCCCCCTGAGCGACGGTTTGTCGTCCGAAAAGGCTAAACCTTTCTCTTTCCAAAGAGTCTTTCAAGTTCGGCTCCCTCTATCGTCTCCTCTTTAATTAATTTTTCGGCCACTTTCTTCAATAACGACTTCTTCTTGCTCAAGATTTCTCTTGCCTTGTTATTGGCCCTTTCAATAATTTTCTTTACTTCGGCATCAATCTCTGAAGCCGTTGCCTCTGAATAGGTCTTCCTCTCTCCCAACTCTTTACCCAAAAAGGTTAACTCTTCTTTTTCCCCATAGGTAACAGGTCCCATCTCTTCTGACATCCCGTACTGCGTGACCATATCTTTGGCAATCTCAGTGGCTTTTTTCAAGTCATTGGCGGCTCCTGTTGTTATGTCTTGAAAAATCAACTCTTCAGCTGCCCGCCCGGCTAAAAGAGCGGCCAACTCATCTTCAAATTCTAATCTAAAGCGGAGTTTTTTATCTTCGGCTGGCAGACTCCAAGTATAACCCGCAGCCGGACCACGCGAGATGATAGAAATCTTATGAACAGGGTCACAATGGGGCAAGAACCAAGAAACCAGGGCGTGACCGCATTCATGATAGGCGGTGATTTTTTTCTCGGATTCTGAAAGAAGATGACTTTTTCTCTCCGGACCAAGCAAAACCTTTTCAATGGATTCTTCAAGTTCAGTCTGGGAAATTTTGTCTTTGCCTTTTCGGGCCGCTAAAATCGCTGCCTCATTGGCCAAATTCCTTAAATCAGCGCCTGAAAATCCGGCTGTGATTTTAGCAATCTTGGATAGATTGACAGATTGGTCAAGCGGCTTTCCTCTTGTATGAATCTTCAAAATTGCTTCTCGCTCTTTAATGTCAGGCAAATCTAAGACAATTTTTCGGTCAAAACGCCCGGGACGCAACAGTGCAGGGTCTAAAATATCAGGACGATTAGTCGCTGCCATTACAACGACCCTCTCGTCTGTTTCAAAACCATCCATTTCAACCAAAATTTGATTCAATGTTTGCTCTCTTTCATCATGCCCGCCACCAATGCCCGCTCCACGAATCCTTCCGATAGCATCTAATTCATCCAAAAACAGAATACTCGGGGCATTTCTCTTGGCCTTTTGGAAGGTGGACCGGACTCTGCTTGCTCCCACGCCCACAAACATCTCCACAAACTCCGAAGCCGAAAGAGAAAAGAAGGGCACGCCAGCTTCACCCGCCACTGCTTTTGCAAGTAACGTCTTTCCAGTCCCGGCCGGCCCTGTCAACAAAACCCCCCGGGGGATTTCGGCTCCCAACCGCCTAAACCTTCCAGGATTTTTTAAAAACTCAACTACTTCTTGAAGTTCCTGCTTTGCCTCTTTTAGCCCTGCGACATCTTTAAAGGTTACTCTTGCCTTGCCCGGACCAAAAATTCTCGCCCTTGTCTCACCAAAAGACAAAGCCCGCGCATTTCCAATCGTTGCCTGACGAGTCATCCAATAGAAAAAGGCGATAATAAGCAAAACAGGTAAAAATGAATATATAATGCTGGCAATGAGACCAGATTTTCCATCGCCCTTAATCTCTATCTTAGTCTTATCCGATGTAATCCCATAATCTGACAACTTTGCATCTGACTCTTTATAAGCGACTTCCCTACTTCCATTCTTTAAAAAGACAGTTAATTTATCTCCTTCCGCTGAAATTTTTTCTGTCTCGCCCTTCTCTACCTGCTCAACAACCTGAGAAATAGACACCTCGTTCGGCTTGTTGATTCTCTGGCCTAAAAAAGAATAGAAAAAGAAAACAGTGGCTAAAATTAAAACAAAATACCAAATATTCTTTGAACGCATAGCATTTAAATTCTAACAAAACGCCAAGAGATTGACAAGAGAGACCATCCAGGCTATAATGAACGAGCAGGGTGGAGCAGTAGTAGCTCGCAAGGCTCATAACCTTGAGGTCGGCGGTGCAATTCCGCCCCCTGCAACCATGCTAAACATGCTTAGAAAGTACACCGAGCACGCCAACTACTAAAGAATATTTTTAAATATGAGCAACCTGGCTGTGTAGCTCAGTGGTAGAGCAGCGGAATCATAATCCGTGGGTCGCAGGTTCAAATCCTGCCGCAGCCACTTTTTTTATTCTCCTTCCTCTCTTTTCCTTCTCCTGCTTGCGAGTAGCCATATCAGTAAAAGAGCCAAAAGGCCCAATAAAATTAAAATCCAGGCCAATGTTTATATCAAAAAGCCTGCTCCCTCTTTTTTTAAATTGTCAATGCAAACTGCGCTTTTTTTCTTTCAATCCTTTTTAAAAAAGAACTCCCACCAAAGTTGATAGTTGGGCTTTGTGGGCTTTTCCTCGGAAAGCGCAGGCGGATTATTGTTTGCTTTTGGCGGCTCTTTGGATAAAATAACCACTTTTTCGTCCGGCTTTACTAACCCCAATTTTCTCCTCGCCTCTTTCTCTTTAAATGACGGGGTTTGATAATAGGCAATCTGGCTCTTAAGATTCTGATTTTCTATCTCCAAGGTTTCTATCTCTGTTTTAATCTTCTTTGCCTCTTGATTGGTTTGCCAATTTTGATAAATGGACCTTCCGGCCAAAAAAGCGAAATAAATCAAAGCCAAAATCCCAAAAATATGATAGTAGTCTTTTAAACCTGTTTTCATCTAACTTCGCCCCTTTTCACCAACGCTCGGTGGTTGTTTTTTTATGATACCAACTCCATCCAAGGTAGGCGGCTATAAATAGGATAATCAAAGAACCTATGACAATAACCGGCGTCCAATTTCTTGCCTTGCCCTGCTTTTCTTCTTCGCCTAGGATCTTCCCTTTCTCAGTAACAGGCGGTTTCACCTCTTCTGCCGCGACAGGAGGTGCTACCTCTTCTTTTGGACTGGGCGGAGCAGTGACCACTGGAGCAGTTTTTGGTGCGGCTTTGACTTTGGGAATAATCGTAAAGAGCCGGGGCACGGCAATAGAAATTAAAGCGGCTTCAGACCGATGGCCTACACTGTCTATAGCAATTATTTTGTATTGATATGTCTTTCCTCTGGTTACATCTTTATCTACATATGAAGTTTGGCTGGCTGGCAAGGTGGCAATCAGAACAAAATCAGAGGAGGCGCGCCAAATCTCGTAATACTCAGCGTCTGGCACGGGCACCCAAGAAAGTTTTACATAGCCATCAGCCGCCGAAGCAGAAAAACCAGACGGACTGGCTGGGGCAGAAGTATCCACAAGGGTTGACGCCTGCTCAATAGTGTATTCTGAGGGCTCGGCACTCGAATTGCCCGCTTTATCAGTCGCCTCTATGAAGAAATCATAATATCCATCGCCGCCCGCATTTTGAATGCCGTTCGCCGCAAAAATTGCTTTAGCGTTTTCAGTATCAAATGGTATTGGAGACGAAGGATAATGCTGTTCATCGCTTACCCAATCAGTGTAATGTTGACCATCGCTTGAGTAGGAAAACCAAAGTTGCACATAATCAACCCCGGAAGTTGCGTCCGAGGCAGTGTAATCAATATTAAAGGTTTTTGTGGTAATTGCGGATGGAAGCGGCCGAGCGGTGGCAGAAGGAGCGGTTTTGTCAATAGTTACTTTATAAGTGCTACCTTCTGTATCAGGATTTGATGCCGTATCTTTTGCCGTAAACAATATTGCAATATCCCTACCCTCAATCGCAGCAGCTTCAGATAATACGGGAGTAATGAGTTGATAAGTATCGGCAGATATTTGATTTAGTGCAAATTCAGAAGACATACCACTATCAATAACAGTCAAATCTGCCGTAACAGAAATAACCGGCTCGTTATATTTAACCGTGATAGAAATTTGATCGCCTGGCTTATAATATGGATCTAAATCAGAAGAACTAAACGTTAATGCAACAGGTTTTTGAATATCGTTAACTTTATGTACTATCTCTGACTTGTTTCCATACTCATCAATAGCAATCAAGTAAATCTCGCTGTACTCATTATCTCCTATGTTAATAGGCCCGAAAGAACCATTCTCAAAAACCTTGATATTTCCACCACCAGGGATTAAATTTGTTAACCCAGCATCAGAATACAAACTTATTGTAAGCAAATCTTTTGAAGCATTCTCGTTGCCCAAAATAGTATCTTGAGTGCCAGGCGGATTTGAATTAACGACAATTTTATCTCCATCTGGTGCAGGCACTTTATTGGATTCGCCCTTGGTGGGATAGGTGAATAAATTCCAGTGATTTATGCCATCAGGATAGCGACCAGCGGACTTACCTTTGGCGGGGGCTTCAATTATTGCCCCAGCCCAGTTACCATACGCTACTTCATCTATCGTTTCGCTGGAAGCATTTTTTAAAACTACTTTATCCCCATCATTGTTCAAAATCGAAGTAGTGGATTCAACAGCCACAAAGCCTTGACCGGGAATAATTCCGCTAAGAGATGGGCCAAAATTATGGGCTGGCTCGGCTCCGTCTTGAATACGCCAACCAGTAATATCAACGGGGCTCGAGCTGGGATTATAAATTTCTACCCATTCATTCCCGCTTGAAGGATTGGATACAAATTCATTGATAACTAAATTAGTCGGGCTACTCGCCTCGGCTTTCTCCAACTTAAAAATCCCGCCAACTAAATTGAAATTTACAATAAGAGTTGAAATGACTGTCCAAAGAATGATTTTTTTAATCTTTAGCATTTTTTTACCCTTTTAAACTTTTGCCTTATTTAATTTTGCTATATATAAAAACCCTGTCTTTTGAGAACCTAAACAAAACCACTTACAATTAAAATTGTTAAAATCGTTAGTTTGTGGTTTTTTTAGTCCTTAGGATTCCCCAAAGACAAGGTTTTATTGTTTAACCCATAGGGCGTCACGCCCCATAGATTCTGATTTTAACCTATCTAAAAGGCATTATCCTGTCAATAGGGCTAAAAATCCGCAACCAGAGCGGAAAATCAAGCGACGTCTAACAAAATAAAATCGGCCGTCACCCGATTGTTGAAAATGTGTGGATAAGTGCCCTTTTTTAAATTATGAGCCGAAAAGCAAAGAATAAAAACTATGGAAAAGTTTTGGGATAATGCTTAAAGGATTAATGGCTTTGCTCTTCTGCCCGTAAAGAGCAACGACAATATCCCCATATACTCCTACTCCAATATCTTGATACTCGGGGTTTAAGATATTTTTACGATGCGTTGGGCTATTAAACCATGCATCAACAGCACTCTCGGCCATATCAAAATCAGCGGCTAAATTTTCTCCTAAATAAGACCAGTTATAATTATATTCATCAACAAATGTCCAAAATGGCTTACCTTCAGGAGTAGTATGCGACCAATAATTTCTCATCACCATATCTTCTGCTTTTTTGTTGGCGGCTTGGGTTAGTTGGGAAGAAACCGAAAGTGGCGGAACCCCATACTCTATCCTCTTTTGGTTAGTCAACTCAATAATCTTTTCGGTCGTTATAGAAGAAGCAAACGCAGTCTGGGAAGAAAAAGAAAAGATAGCAGTTATTACTAATACGGCTACCCAATTTTTACCCAAGCGGATTAAACCCCTCATTCTCCCTCTATCCTTCCCGCTCGGGCTTTTTAATTTTGGAATTATATCATTATAACAAAAAACTTCATCTCTGTCAAACCTTGGTATAATATATCAGGATATGATGCGCTAAAGACGAAAGGGGAAAAATAATGAAAAAGTGGATTATTATTGCGGCCTTGTTGGTAATAGGTTTAGGGTTTTTAGGAACACGCGAAAAGCCCAATCTACCACAAGCAACCAAGCCATCCGTACAATCAATCTCCCAAGAAAAACCAAAGACAGTCAAAGTCAAACAGGCCAAAAATGAATCACAGCCCGAACCACTATCGTCAAAAGAAACAAACTCCCAGAAAGCAAACTCCCTAGGAATAACGACAAAATACAATGATTTGGTCTTGGTAACCCGAGTAATTGACGGCGACACCATTGAGGTAGAGGGTTTAGGCAAGGTGAGGCTCATTGGTGTAGATACCCCTGAAACAGTTGACCCCAGAAAACCAGTTCAATGTTTTGGCAAGGAAGCCGCCCAAAAAACAACCCAGATGCTGCTTGGCAAAAAAGTCCATTTAGAGTCTGACCCAACCCAAGGAGAAAAAGATAAATACAATCGGGCATTAAGGTATGTTTTTTTGGAAGACGGAACCAATTTTAATCAATGGCTCATAGAAAATGGCTATGCCCATGAATACACGTATAACCTGCCCTATAAATATCAATTAGAATTCAAAAATGCTGAAAAATCTGCCAGGGAAAATAATAGAGGCCTCTGGTCACCCACTGCTTGTAGCCAACAAACAACAACTCAATCAAACGGCCAGTGCTTAATTAAGGGAAATATCAACTCAAGTGGAGAAAAAATCTATCATGTCCCGGGTGGCGAGTATTATGATAAAACAGTGATTGATGAGTCCAAAGGCGAGCGATGGTTTTGTAGCGAGGCAGAAGCACAATCGGCCGGCTGGAGAAAAAGCAAGAAATAGGGGTTGATTTTGCGAGGGAAAGATTGTATATTAAAAATGTTAGTTTTGATTTTGCATTTTGAATTTTAAATTTGACTGAACAAAGCGAAGGAACGGGCCCGTAGCTCAGTGGTAGAGCAGCGGCCTTTTAAGCCGCGTGTCGTGGGTTCGATCCCCACCGGGCCCTTTTAATTTAAAAAATCCACTTTTGTGATATATCATAAAAGTGGAATAAATTTGCTCTATCTGAACGTTTGTATTAATTATACTCGTATTAACTATAACTGCTTAGGCTTTGCTTCTCCCAAATATGCTAGAAAATACCAAAACCAAAGGGGGCAGGACTATCCACAAAGTGTGATATTTCCAGACAAAGGCAGCCATTTTTGATGTAGCAATCAAACTACTCCTCAATTCCTCGGGCATAAAAGAAAGCACAGAACCCAAAATCAAACCCGCAGCCAAAAATCCTAAAGCCGCCATAATAAACGGCGTGTATATTCCACCCCTTTCTTCAACAGTAAAACCGCCGCGCGCCGACAGCAGGATTATAAATAAAATAAAAAGTCCTGCCGTAACTGTAAACAGCGAAACATCCTTTGCCCAGGAACCTAATAGATCTCCTCTTTGCAATAAAACCCTGTATATACTCTCGCCCCAGAAATTTGCCACTGCCAAGGCAATGTAGGCCGAAACCAAAATCACTGTTAGCCTATCTTTTTGCAAAACAAGCCCATAAACAGTAGCAATAACGAAACAAAGAGTGATAAAGGCATCCCAACTGAAACTAATCACGCGCCCTCCAATTTATAAATTATCAATTACACAAAATATGTCAACCCCCCTCTTTTACAACTTCGCCCGAATAAGGATTAATTTTAACTGATAAAGTCTCTCCACCCTCTATCTTATAATCAACAGTCCAGTAGAGCCAATTCTTAGGCTCGCCGCGGTTGAGATTTAACTCAATCGTCCAATTTAAGTATTTATCCCGAAAATCTTTTCCTCCCTCTTTCTCGGCCGTCTGCAAAGCGGAAACATAGTTCAACTTCCAATACTTTTGGTCAATAGGCAAAAGCCCTGAACCTAAGTAATCCTCAACTGGAATAACCGCCCTGATAAAGCGCTTACTTTGCTGAGAAATAGTAAATGTAAAATGCAAATTGGGCACACTGGGCGAATCAAAAACGTATGTCTCAGTACCCGTGTTCGGCTCCAAAGAGGTTAACTTGACCTGAACATAAACCAAAACTGCATCTTGACGCCATTCCAATGCTTTTTGGGTAGCCAAATCTAAATTCTCTTTTATAGCACTATCTACTGAAGTAGGGTCAATATTACTTAAATCTTCTTGAGTCTTATTTTCTGTGGTTGTTCCGGCTGTGGTTGCTTCGGAAGGTCTTTCAGGTTGCCCTTGCGTTGATTTTTTCTTAGTTGTTAAAAGATAGATTCCAAAACCAGCAACTACTAATATGATTAAAAGCGCCAAAAGGAACAAACTCTTTTTATTAGGCATGTAATAACCCCTCTTTCTTCTCTTCTCATTGTAAAATAAAATAGGACGATGTCAACTAATTGCTTTCTAATTTCTTTTTTATTAGGCCTATTTTTGGCAGATTTTTTAATTTATGATATCGCGACCCAGAAAACCCTTTGGATTATGTTCGGCTTGCTCTTTTTGATTTTGGTTTTTTGGCGGAAAGACAAGATAGTCAAAATTATGACTCTCTGCAGTTTGGGGCTTCTTTTAGGCCTGTTATACTTCCAATTTTTGCGCCAAAAGCCATTTCCCGAATACATTTCTTATTACAATAACCAAACCATCACTCTGCAAGGCGTGGTGGCTGAAGAACCTATACATAGTGGACAGAAAACAAAATTAGTGATCCAGATTAATGGGATAAAGGGCAAGGTTTTGGTAAATACGTCTCTGTTTCCAACATATAACTTCGGAGACATCTTGAGAATCAGGGGGAAATTAGAAGAGCCACCTGTTTTTGATGAGTTTAATTATAGAAATTATCTCAAAGCCTCCGGCATTTATAGCATAATCAATAAACCCCAAATAGAGAAAGTAGAGACGATCCGCGGATTTTCTCTCAAAAAGTCGCTCTTTGACATAAAAAATCATTTGGAGGAAGCGTTAAATAAAATCTTGCCTGAGCCGGAAGCATCTTTGGCAAACGGCCTGCTTTTTGGCGAGCGGACGAATCTACCCAATGATTTAATTGAGGCTTTTATTGCTGCGGGAATCATTCACATTATTGCTTTGTCGGGCTACAACATATCTATTATTTCTAAAAATCTCTCTATCCTCTTTAACTATCTTATGCCACGCTTTGCCTTTTATCTGCCTCTTGCTGCAATCTGGCTTTTTGTGATTATGGTCGGCGCAAAAGCATCTATCGTCCGAGCAGCACTTTTTGGTTCTATGTATTTAATTGCCAAGAAAATTGGCAGAAGACGCGATATGTCTCGGGCACTGCTTTTGACTGCCTGCCTAATGGCTCTGCCCAGCCCCTTGATTTTAAAATATGCCAGCGGTTTCCAGTTAAGTTTTTTGGCTACCGCCTCGCTTTTGTATCTTGCGCCAATTTTAGAAAACAGGGTTTTGCAATGGCAATTGCCACCTTGGGCAAAAGAGGCAATCATCGCCACCACCTCTGCTCAACTTTTTGTCTTACCCCTTTTAATTTTAAATTTCAAAAGAATTTCCGCAGTGGCCCCAGTGGCCAATGTTCTGATTTTGCCTATTATTCCCTATGCGATGTTTTTTGTCTTTATCGCCTCTTTGTTTTCTCTTCTCTATTTTCCATTAGGACAATTTTTGGGTTGGTTTGCCTTTCTGTTCCTGAGATACATCATTTTCGTAGCCAAATTCACCTCAAAAATACCCGGTTCTTACTGGGAAGTTAAAAAGACAAATATACTCATCGGCTTCATCTATTGGTTGATTCTAATAATCGTTGTTTATAAATTTAATAGTTTAAAAGGAAAACAAAAAAATGGCAGCGCATAGGGGAGTCGAACCCCTGTTTTGAGCTTGAAAAGCTCACGTCCTAACCGTTAGACGAATGCGCCCTGCCGTATTAATATTTTAATCTAAGATGTCAAAGAAATCAATGCCATAGCATTCGCACCGCACAGATGATAAAATGAAATTGAGGCCGCCTGCGCAAAAACCTAAGATGTGGCAGGCAAAAATTATAGAGGCAAAACCTATGTCTGATGAAATTGAGGAAATAAAAAGAAAAATTGACATTGTTGACTTTATCTCATCTTATTTAACCCTCAAAAAAGCCGGTACCTCTTACAAAGCACTTTGCCCTTTTCACCAAGAAAAGGAACCATCTTTTTATGTCTCGCCAGAAAAGCAGATTTTTAAATGCTTTGGTTGCGGCAAGAGCGGTTCAATTTTTGACTTTTTAATGGAAATGGAGGGCTTGGAGTTTCCTGAAGCCTTAAAAATTTTAGCCGAGCGGGCTGGTGTGCAACTTCGGCAATTTAAAAGCAAAGAATACCAAGAAACAAAGGACCAAAAAATAAAACTATATGAGATTAACCAATTAGCAGCGAGGTTTTTCCATGCGATTTTAGTAGGCAAACCCAAGGCACAATTTGTTAGAGATTATTTAAATAAAAGAAAAATTTCACAAGAGTCAATCAAAAAGTTTATGCTGGGTTATGCTCCCGACTCCTATAATCTGCTGTCTAACTTTTTAAAGACGAAAGGATATTCAATGTTAGACATTTATCAAGCCGGCTTGGTGGTGGCTTCGGAAAAAAATCCAGGCGAATATTATGACAGATTCCGCAATCGTCTGATGTTTCCCATCTGTGATAATTTGGGTAATGTAGTTGGATTTTCTGGACGAGCCCTGCAAGAAACAGAAACAGGCAAGTATATTAATTCTCCGGATAGCCCAATCTACTCAAAATCAAAGATTTTATATGGATTAGACAAAGCAAAACAAGCAATTAAAGAAAAAAAACAGGTCATCATCGTTGAGGGACAAATGGATGTCATATCCGCTCACCAAAATGGCTATCAAAATGTGGTTGCTTCCTCGGGCACCTCTCTGACAACCTTGCACCTTGAGATTTTGGGTCGCTTTACTAAAAATATTGCCTTTGCCTTTGATCAAGACCGAGCAGGAGAGGCAGCGACAAAACGAGCCATTGACTTGGCTAATCAGTTGGGCTTTAATACAAACATCATCCTCATTCCGGCTGGCAAAGACCCGGACGAATGCTTAAGAGAAAACCTGGCGTTGTGGGAAAAGGCAATCAAGGAACAAAAGGGCGCGGTGGATTATTATTTTGAAGTTGCATTTTCCAAAAAACCTAAAGAACTGGCCGCTTCTGAGAAACGAGAAATTGCCAAAGAACTTTTACCAATTATTAAAAATTTAAGCGATACCATTGTTCAAGCCCATTACATTCAAAAACTGGCCGGTCTTTTAAATATTCCCGAAAAGATTCTTTACGAAGCACTGGAGAAAATCAAAGATAAAAGAATATCAAAAAGCCCAGAGATTATTGCCAAAAAACCCACAGAGAGCATTGAGGAACGATTGCTTGGTTTGATTCTAGCAAGGTCCGAATTTCAAAATGATTTTCTAAAAAAAATTAACCCAGAGGATTTTGCAGACCCCAAATTACAAGAGATTGTCAAAGAACTAAAAAAGTATTATAATCAAAAAGCCTTGTTTAATTTGCAGTCTTTTAAGAAAAAACTACCTCAACATTCAACCACAATTGATATCTTGGTATTGCCTTTTGAAAACATTGCGGATAGCGAACTTCTTCAAAAAGAGTACAATGAATATACCAACCGTCTTCTGGCTAATAAAACAGAACTAATTAAAAAATCTTATGAGGAGCGCATTAAAGAAGCAGAAAGAGCCAAAGACAAAGAAAAGGTGAAGGCGTTAATTAAAGAATTTCAAAGAAAAATAATTGGTAAATAGCATCTAACATTTGCCTGACGAACGTCATTAATTTGTTAACTATGCCTAAACGAATTATCACAAAACCAAAAGAAGAAATACCCATCCCTAAACAGTCTTTAGATTTGGTTAAGAAAGGGAAAGAGTTGGGATTTGTTACTTATCAGGAAATCCTTCAAATATTTCCTGAAATTGAAAAAGATGTCCCGACCATAGACAGCCTCATAAATTATTTCCAAAAATACGGCATTGAAATTTTGGATGGCCAAGAAGCACTTCTAACGCAAGAAGAAAAAATCTCCGAAAAGGAATTGAAAGAACTGGAGGCTGATATTGCAGAAGATTCCGTCAGGATGTATTTAAGGGAAATAGGCAGAATTCCCTTGATTACCGCTCATGAAGAAATTAAATTGGCCAAAAGGATTGAAGCAGGAGATGAAATTGCTAAGAAGAAATTAGCAGAAGCCAATCTGCGACTCGTTGTCTCAATCGCAAAAAAATACATAGGCCGAGGCTTGACGCTACTTGATTTAATCCAAGAAGGAAATACAGGCTTGCTCCGTGCTGTTGAAAAGTTTGATTGGCGAAAAGGTTATAAATTCTCCACCTACGCAACCTGGTGGATTAGACAAGCAATAACCCGTGCCATTGCCGACCAGGCAAGAACAATTAGAATTCCTGTCCATATGGTGGAGACCATTAATAAACTAGCCCGAGTTCAAAGACAACTTGTCCAGGATTTGGGCCGAGAGCCGATGCCAGAAGAAATTGCCGCAGAAATGGGGATTGACGTCTCTAAGGTGGAGCACATATTAAAAATATCTCAAGAAACTGTCTCGTTAGAGGCTCCTGTTGGGGAAGAAGAAGATTCGCAACTGGCCGATTTCATTGAAGACAAGGAAACGCTCTCCCCTGAAGAAACGGCCATTTATGAATTAATGAAAGGCCATGTTAAAGAATCTATGCAATATTTATCTCCGCGAGAGCAGAAAATCCTAAAAATGAGATTTGGTCTTGAAACTGGCCGAACCCATACTTTGGAAGAAGTTGGTCAAGAGTTTGGAGTAACCAGAGAAAGAATTAGGCAAATAGAAGCAAAGGCATTGCAAAAATTAAAGAAGCATAAAGAAACCCAAAAATTGATTGATTATATTAGATAGGGTATAATGACGTTACGTTCCGCGGTAGCTCAATGGTAGAGCAGCTGGCTGTTAACCAGTTGGTTGCAGGTTCGAGTCCTGCCCGCGGAGCCATTTTTTAAAAAATCCGTTGAGTTAGATTTTGCTTGCGTAAAAGAGAACCGTCCCCTGAAATATTTTAATCGCGCAATCTCGATTTGTTTTTTAAAGAATAAAGGACAGTCTTGCCGCTTCTAAAAAAAATAAAAATCCTGCAACTGGCAAGCGCACAATTTGAAGTCAAAATCACCCATTTCAGTAACCAGTATTATCACAACTTTACGCAAATATGTGCGATCGTAAAAAATACGCGTATTTTTACCTATCTCGCCCGGTGGCTAATTATTATTTTTCCAATATCTTGGTGGATTCAATGACTTTATATAGCGCTTGCACATCAGAATTGTAATTTGTTTGATTTGTTGAGAGAGAAAAATTAATCAACCGCCCGCCATTGGTAGCCCAGCAGTCAATATGAAAAAGCGTTCCGCTTTTTCTTTGCAGACATCTATAATTACCATTTTCATATGTTTTATCCTGAACAAGAACTTTATCAAAATCCGGTTTTGAAGTTGAGATTTTATCAAAATATTGCAAAGAGTTATTCTTGCTACTCAATACGGTGCCGATGATTACTCTGGCATTTATCATTTCATCAGTTGCTTGCCCAAGAGGGATCTTCTCTTTGTCCGCTACCGAAGCAAATAGCGCGATTGGAGAACCCGTGCCGCTAGGGAAATAAGGTTCACTAAGCCAGCCTGACGGTTTTTTAAAGGATAGGTAATTCTCGTTAGATTTTTGTTTTTTTACCACAACCACCTGGCCAGCTGAGCTGCCTGTTTGGGGCACCCCACCTGCCTTGCCTTGGTAAAAATAAACATAAACGAAATAAGCGCCCGCAACAAAAATTACCAAAGCCAATATTATGAATAACCAGGTCTTGGATTTTTTAGGCGGTTCTGATTGCTGGAATGTTTGTTGAGGCGGGTAATTTTCTGGCGGATTTTGCGGTTGAGGAACGGGTGGTTGTTGTAGTGGTTGATTTGGACCAAAATAGTTTTGCATATTCCCTCTGTTTTATTACAAATTATACCATAAAAACTGTTTTTACCTCTTGACAAGAATAAATAATGGGTATATATTCAAAATGTAATGGATAACGGGGTCGGATTATCCACAAAAATAAAATTTAATTACAAAAGGAGGAAATATGCCACGATTTGATGGAACAGGTCCTGCGGGTTTGGGTCCTGGCACTGGTTGGGGCTTGGGTCCTTGCGGTGCTGGACGCGCTTGGAGGCGAGGTTTTAGACCGGGATTTGGCTATGGTCGAGGATTGGGCTGGAGAAGGCCTTGGGGCTATTATCCTGCCTCAGCTCCAACTAAAAAGGAAGAAACAGAACTCCTTTCAGAAGAAGCAGAAGCATTAGAAGAAGAACTTAAAGCTATTCAAGAACGTTTAGCCGAACTCAAAGGACAAAAATAAAACTGTCTAAAGAAAGCGATCTCGCACCAGTCCAAACTGGTGCGAGATTAAAATGAAAGAAGGAAATAATATGAAAATAGCCATAAGCGCAAGTGGCAAAAGCCTTGAAAATAATGTTTCTGAAATTTTTGCCAGATGTCCATATTTTATCATTGTTGAAATCAAAGATGGGAAAATAGATAAAACCGAGATCGTAGAAAATGAAAGCGTCAACCAGATGGGTGGCGCGGGTATCTCAGTTGCTCAACTGATGGCAGAAAAGGATGTGAATACAGTCATCACAGGCAATGTAGGCCCGAGAGCATTTGATATTTTAAGACAATTTGGCGTTGAAGTTTATCAAGGGCAAGGAAAAGTAAAAGACGCAATTGAAAAATTCCTTGAAGGAAAATTAGAAAAATTTGAATGAAATGAAAATAGCTTTTGCCACAAACGGTAACAATTTAGAAACAGAAATAGCCTTGCATTTTGGCAGAGCGAATAATTTTTTGATTTATGATACAGAAAAAGGCGATTTTAAGATTTTTGAAAATCCGGAAATTCAAGGCAAAGAGTTACCGCCGGATTTTTTAAATCGCCTGAGAGTAGATGTGGTGATAACCTTTAGTTTGGGTCCAAGGGCTTTTGAAAAATTAAAAAATTATAAAATTAAGGCCTTGAAGGCGGCAGAAGGTAATATTTTAGAAAACATTAAAAAATTTAAAGAAGGTAAGTTAAAAAACTTAACCCAGGGAGATATTTTTTAAAATGAAAATAGCAGTTACAGGCGGAAAGGGCGGGGTGGGAAAATCAATGGTGGCGAATTCGCTGGCGGTGGAATTTGCCAGAAAAATTAAGACGATGTTGGTAGATGCTGATGCCGAATGTCCCAATGACCACCTCTTGCTTTCCGTAAAAAGAAAAAAATACAAAACTATTTATCAGCCAATTCCTCAATTTGATTATGAAAAATGCCAAAAGTGTGGCAAATGCGCCGCGGTTTGCAAACAAAACGCGATTATTTTTGCCAAAGGAAAATACCCCGCTTTTGTAAAAGACTTATGCATTGGTTGCAAGGCCTGTCTTGTTGCCTGTCCTTACGGCGCAATTACAGAAACTACCAAAGAAATTGGCACAATTTATACTGGGAAAAATTATGGCGTTGAGTTGGTTTCTGGCGAGTTGAAATTGGGAGAACTGGCTTCTGGCGAGGTGGTGGCTGAACTAAGAAAAGTTGCTGATGAAATTAATGAAAAAACAAAAGCTGATATAATGATAATAGATTCCTCGCCTGGAATTGGCTGTCCGGTCATCGCTTCCTTAGTTGGTACTGATTATGTTGTAGCGGTCACCGAACCTACCCCCTCTGCTCTTTTTGACCTCCAAAGGGTTTTGTATCTTACTCGCCATTTTCAAATCAAACATGGAATTGTCATTAACAAAGCAGATCTGGCTGAAAATTTTTACAAAGAAATAGAAAAATTCGCTAAAGAAAATAAAATCCCCGTTTTAGGCAGAATCCCCTACCGGCAGGACTTTGTTAATTCAACAATAAAAATGAAGCCGGTAGTTGAAATCAATCCAGAGTATAGAAAATTATTTAAGGAGATTATTGATAAAATAAGCGTGAGATTAAAATGAAGGAAAAAATTTCCCTTATTTCAATCTTAGCCAATATGGTTTTAGCCGGAGGAAAAATTACTGTTGGACTTCTCTCTGGTTCAAGTGCTATCTTGGCTGAAGGTATTCATTCGTTTATGGATATTTTTTCTTCGGCTATTGGTTATGTTGGAATTAAAATATCCCAAAAACCTGAGGACCAAAAACACCCTTACGGTCATTACAAATTTGAGGTATTAGGAGGATTTTTTATTACCTTAATTTTGCTTGGCACAGGAGCAGGAATTATTTATGAGGCCTATCAAAAATTTTTCAATCCCTCTCCGATAAAAACTTCCATTTTGGCTTTTTCTGTAATGGCTTTTTCGGCGATAGTCAATGAAGCGGTGGCTCGTTTGAAAATTTATTTTGGCAAAAAGGAAAATTCAATGGCCTTGCTTTCCGATGGTTTTCATTCAAGAATTGATGTCTTTACCTCAGTAGCGGTTTTTATTGGTTTGATTTTATCTAAATATTGGATACATACTGACGCTTTGCTTGCCTTTTTGATTGGTCTTTATATTATTAAAGAATCCTTTTCTTTGGGCAAAGAGGCGGCGGACTCCCTGCTTGATGTTTCGGCTGGCCCAGAAATTGAAGAAAAAATAAAAGAAATCGCCCAATCACAAGGAATTAGGGTTGATAATTTAAAAACTCAGAAAAAGGGCTCGGCTATCACTGCCAATTTAGAAATAACCTTGCCTAACCATTTGAAAGTAGAAGAGGCGACAAAAATTTCTGAAGGTTTAAGAGAGAAATTAATGAAAGCAATTGGGAATCTTGCTTATGTAATAATTCAGATTAAAAGTCACGAAGTAGAAACTGGTTTTTATAGACCCGTTTTAAGCAAATTTATCCCCCGCGGTCTTGGTGGAGGCAGAGGTTTTGGTTGGCAAAGACAAGGCAGATTTAAGGGTAAGATAGAAGAAGCCACTGGTCAGGGTCCCGGAGGTTTTTGCGTTTGCCCCAAGTGCGGTTATAAAATTCCTCATGAGCGCGGTGTGCCTTGCTCAACGCTTCAATGCCCAAATTGTAAAGTTAATCTACAAAGGCAATAGGAAAAATTATGCCCAGACCACCCAAACCCCGAAGAATCAATTTTAATCCCCAAGCGCTATATTTCAAACCAAGGGCGCTACCCCTTTCTCTATTAGAAGAAGTGGAGCTTAATTTGGATGAAATGGAAGCGTTGCGGCTTTGTGAATTAGAAGAATTAGACCAAATTGAAGCAGCAGAACAAATGAAAATCTCCCAAAGCACGCTCCAGCGCCTTTTGTCTTCCGCCCATAAAAAAATCGCTGACGCTTTAATCAATGGTAAAGCGATTAAAATTGCGAGATAGTTTTTTATTTAACCGTGATTTGTGTCGAATAAACTAGTTCGTTATTGTAATAAATATTAAGGTCGTATTCTCCTGGTTCAACATTGCCTAAATCGGTACCCATACCCGTGTCGCGACCATTAAACTTGGTTTCCATTTCATTTTTGGTTGATCTGGTAACCTCGCCAGTGGTTGAGTTTACGAGTTCAAAATAATACGGTCCAACAGTTGTTGATTTGACGCCAATAAAGTTAATTTCAATTGCGTCGGTGGCAGAATCAAAGGTGGTGGTCGGCGTGGTTGGGTTGTTTGGTCCGGGCGGCATTCCTGGCTTCATTTTGGAAATTACTACTTTCTCAAAATACTTAGAGTAATTTGGTTTTTGGCTACAGGTTCCTTTAATACAAAGGAACCCGGTGTTGCAATCTTTATAGGTAGCACAAGCATCACCCAACTTCCCCTCGGTGCATTTACCATTCACGCAAAAGCCAGTTTTACAATCAGTTTTAGCGCTGCAATTGTCTCCAATTTTGCCTTCGGTGCATTTACCGTTAACGCAGAAACCAGTTTGGCAATCATTCTTGCTTGCACAAACCGAGCCAACTTTTCCGCTGGAGCAAATTTTGTTAATACATTTTAAACCAGTTTGGCATTTGGCATCAGTAGTACACGCTCCGCCTTCAGGATTTTTCTTTAAAAATAAATACCATCCGCCAAAACCCAAAGTAGCCACGACGATAACAATAGCTATCGCCCAAATCGCTTTTTTCATTTTCCCTCCTTAAACTTTTAAAATATCTCTGACCTGATTATATCAAAAAAATTTTATTGAAGATAGAACATTGTTGTCTGGCGGATGCTATTGGTGCTCTCACAAAAATTGTTGAAGTTTAATCAATTTGATAAAATGGATAAAAGCGGCAAGTTAATTAAATAAAAAGGAGGACAAATTGAAAACTTACAGCGTTATTGTAACAGTCATTGCGGTTTTGGCTCTGGCTGTCTTGGGCTATGGTTATTACACCGGATTAAAAATTAAAAAGGCGTTGACTGAATGCGAAACGCAAAACAGCGCTTATCAAAGCGAAATCCAAAAAATGCGCAGTGATGAGCAAAAGAAAGCAGAAGAAATTTTAGGGCTAGCGGAAATTTTAAGAGAATCGTCCGGCTCTTTTATGCACGCTGGGAATATAAAGGCCTCCTCGTTTAACACAACATCTTTGGATAAAATCGACCAAGAAATTCAAAACCTGAAAAACGTTCATGCTCAAGATGCAGTAAAAAAGAAATGGGAGACATTTTTGCAAACTTCCTCTTTGAATGACTATCGCGATTTCCTCGGCACGCTGGCAGATGAGATTAAAAATGAAAATGGCGCTTCGCTAAACAAAAAATAATTCTGCCTCAACCCTTTAATATAATTTAGCCCTTGACAGGATTTTTTATTTGTCTATAATATCAATGGACATTGATATAACTAATATTGCTAACTAGACCGATGAAACCAAAATGCTGCGAGAAGAAAAATTTGGTCGCGGATTTGTCGCGTACCGCGGAATTTCTTAAAATCATCAGCGAAAAAAATCGTCTGAAAATTTTGTGTTTATTAAAAGAGGGCGAAAAATGTGTTTGCGATATCTGGCAATGCCTTGATTTACCGCAAAATCTTGCCTCCCATCACTTAAAAGTATTAAAAGATTTTGGGCTGGTATCATCAAGGCAAGAAGGATTAAAAGTTTTTTACAAATTAAATAAAGAGGTTGTTGGAAAATATTTAGAATTATTAAATAAATTTTTAAGTGTTGACGGAGGATAGAATTATGAAAATTCAAGTCTTGGGCTCAGGTTGCCCAACCTGCAAAAAATTATTTGAATTGACCAAGAAAGCAGTAGAGGAGTTGGGATTAAAAACAGAAGTGGAATATATCACTGATATTCAAAAGATTATTGAAATGGGCGTAATGCAAAGCCCGGTTTTAGCAATTGATGATAAGCCGGTAATGGTTAGTTTTGTGCCTGATATAGAAAAGATAAAGGAAATCGTTTTAAGGCACAATGAATTGGAGGCAAAGTGAGCATTTGGCGTCCGGTTGAACTGCTGGCCGATTGGTTAACTTATAGCGTTTTTCATTTAGCGACAAAAACAATGCTTGCCGAAGCAATACACTTTTTTATCTTTGACACGATAAAAATTTTCATTTTGCTTTCGGTGATTATTTTTGTCGTTTCTGTAATCCGTTCCTTCTTGCCGCCGGAAAGAGTGAGAGGGATTTTATCGCACGAAAAAAAATACCTCGGCAATATCTTAGCCGCCTTACTTGGTATTATTACCCCTTTCTGTTCTTGTTCTGCAATTCCTTTATTTTTGGGTTTTGTTGAAGCCGGCGTGCCGTTGGGTGTCACTTTCTCTTTCTTGGTGGCTTCTCCAATGATTAATGAGGTTGCTCTTGTTCTTCTTTTTGGAATGTTTGGCTGGAAAATCGCTTTGTTATATACTGTCAGCGGTTTAATTATTGCCATTTTGGCTGGCATCTTTATTGGCGAACTGAAAATTGAAAATTTGGTTGAAGAATATGTCTATAAACAAAAAGTCAAGGCGTCTGCTAATATTGTCAAAATGTCTTGGAAGGACAGAATCAACGATGCCAAAACATATACGATTGATATTATAAAAAGGGTTTGGCTGTATATTCTAATTGGTATTGGCGTGGGGGCATGGATACATGGTTACGTGCCAACTGATTTTTTGGCTCAATATGCTAGTGCCGATAAATGGTATGCCGTACCGCTAGCAACATTGATTGGTATTCCGCTTTATTCTAATGCTGCAGGCGTTATCCCGCTTGTTAGCGTTTTAGCAGAAAAAGGCGTCGCTATGGGTACGACCTTGGCATTTATGATGGCGGTAACTGCCCTTTCGCTTCCTGAATTGATGATTCTTAAAAAAGTCATGAAAACGAAACTGATTTTGCTTTTTGTTACGATTGTCGGTCTCGGTATTTTATTCACCGGTTATTTGTTTAACTTTGTCTTACAATAAAGATAAGGTAATAATTTGAAAAAAGAGAATTTTATTATGAAAAAGCCAACACTGCCAGAATTATTAAAGAGTGCTTTCTATGTCGGCGCCATCGGCTACGGCGGGCCAGCGATTTTGGCGTTAATGAAAAAGAGTTTTGTCCACGAGAAAGAATGGATTTCAGAAAAAGAGTTTATGAACGCTTTGAGTTTAGCGCAGATTTTGCCCGGCGCGACCGGCGTTTCAGTTATGGGTTACCTCGGTTTTAAACTGCATAAATTATGGGGTGGAATCTTAGTGCCACTTTTTTATATTTTGCCGGCAACGATTTTGATGATTGTTCTTTCTTGGGCGTATTTTACTTTTGGTAATCTTTCTTTTGTTAAGGCGCTTTTTGCCGGGTTAGGTGCCTTGGTGGTAGCATTGTTAGTTAACGCCATTTTAGTTCTCGGCAGATCGGTTTTTAAAAAAATCAGTTTGCAGGATTGGAAAGGTCTTACTATCAGTTTGGCGGCTTTTGTAGGTATTTATTTTCTCCACTTGAATATTATCTGGATAATTCTTGCCGCTGGCGCCTTGGGTTTCCTTTTCTTTTACTTTACCGGCGAATTCGAAGAAGAAAGAGCGAAGAAAGGAGAAGTTTTGCTCGAGGAGGCAAAAATTATTAAACGCGATCCCCTTGCAACCAAGGATTTTCTGTCGGTGATTTTGGTAGCGGCGGTCTTTGCCATAGGGCTTTTAATTCCTCATACTCGCAATCTTATCACCACTTTCTTAGGAATTGGCGCTTTTGCTTTTGGCGGCGGTTTTACCACTATTCCTTTAATCCAACATCAAGTGGTGAATTTGCACCACTGGCTCTCTGCCAAACAGTTTATGGACGGTATCGCGCTTGGACAAATCACGCCCGGCCCGGTTTTTATCACTGCTACCTTTATCGGTTATCGCGTGGCGGCGATTTTGGGCGCGC
>Ga0078972_1008061_pt1 | contig 22560 bp, 18 predicted proteins | sample YelNatPaOPGAMG01_FD_67568 | JGI IMG/M metagenome (GOLD analysis project Ga0078972, IMG submission 67568) | Hot spring thermophilic microbial communities from Obsidian Pool, Yellowstone National Park, USA - OP-RAMG-01 (SPADES assembly) (version 2) | ecosystem: Environmental > Aquatic > Thermal...
AATGAGGAATATCTTAGCGAGAACATAGCTCATGGCTTGTTTAGACGCAGACGCTGCTCTCATTTCGCTTGTCCTCTGTAACAACTAAAAATAATATTTTTTCCGAATACAAACATACGAGGACGCCGAGGAATAGCGCAAAGATCGCAAAGAAAAATTCTTTTGCGCCCTCTGCGAATACCTTTGCGTTCTTTGCGGTTAATATCATATCTTCAGCCGAAAATAATTTTATAAGTTACTGCCTACCATTTTGTTATACTTGCCTTCTTTTATTAGCCCCTCGGTCAGATGAAACTCAAATGTTATTATATTTTCATCCGTTATGTAACGCAAACATAACCCATTTCCAATTGGGATTTACATTTGATCTTAAAACAACCCATCGGCCGGCAGGAACTCACAAGTTAGTTTCATCGGTTTGCTGTGTTTTATAAACTTGATCTTTTCACAAAATTTTTTGTAAAAATATTGTAAAAATATTAAATTTAAGTAATTTTGTACTTAAATAACTTTAAAACGATAATACCATGAAAACAAGAAAATTATGGCTAATATTTTTAGCCGTACTGACAGTATCATTTGCAGTTTTGTTAATTTTTGGGAGGGAAATTTATCATCAGGCACCACCGGTACCCGAAAAAGTTATGAGGTCCGATGGCACCATTATATTCACAGGGACAGATATCCGTGAGGGACAAAATGTCTGGCAGAGTATTGGCGGACACGAGTTGGGAACTATCTGGGGGCACGGTTCATACGTAGCACCGGATTGGAGTGCAGATTGGCTTCACAGGGAAGCTGTATTTATGCTTAATTCACTATCTATCAACGAGTATAAGCAACCCTATGACAGTCTTACACCTGAAAAGCAGGCTTATATTAAGGTAATACTACAGAAGGAACTCCGAAAAAACACGTACAATGCAAATGACAAAAGCATTGTAATTTCGGATATTCGGGCTGAAGCTATAGCCAACAACTGTGCATATTACGAAAAATTATTTACCGATGATCCGGCATTTGATCGTTTAAGGGAGCAGTATGCAATAAAGACCAATACGGTCACCGATAAAGAAAGAATACGAAAACTCAATGCATTTTTCTTCTGGACTGCATGGGCATGTGTAACCAACCGTCCGGGAAATGATATTAGCTATACCAATAACTGGCCTGCAGAGTCTCTGGTAAACAACGCTCCATCGGGGGCACTTTTGCTCTGGACGGGTTTTAGTGTGATTATGCTCATTGCCGGTATAGGATTAATGGTTTGGTACTATGCCCGCAAACGCGATGAACCTTACGATGCTGCTGCCACTAAGTTTCCCTTAGAACATTCGGACAATACCCCCTCACAGAAAGCAACTCTAAAATACTTCTGGATTGTCACACTGCTGATTTTGGTCCAGGTAATCATGGGGGTTATTACAGCTCATTATGGTGTTGAAGGACAAGGGCTTTACGGCATTCCATTGGCCAATATACTCCCGTACTCTATTTCCCGTACATGGCATGTACAACTGGCCATTTTCTGGATAGCCACCTCATGGCTGGCCACAGGCCTGTATTATGCGCCTGTCATCTCAGGACATGAACCAAAGTATCAACGTTTAGGGGTAAATCTTCTGTTTATTGCACTTCTTATTGTCGTACTCGGATCGCTTACCGGACAATGGCTTGGTGTAATGCAAAAAATGGGACTCATTGAAAACTTCTGGTTTGGTCATCAGGGGTACGAATACATCGACTTAGGTCGCTTCTGGCAATTATTGCTGTTTACAGGGCTATTCATTTGGCTTATCCTTATGGGCCGTGCCATTTGGCCTGCAATTAAGAAAAATGCTGAAAATAAAAATCTTTTGGTATTATTTCTCATCTCAGCTATTGCAATAGCTGCATTTTATGGTGCGGGACTAATGTGGGGACGACAAACCCATCTGGCTATTGTCGAATACTGGCGCTGGTGGGTAGTTCATCTTTGGGTGGAAGGATTTTTTGAGGTTTTCGCAGCTGTAGTCACTGCATTTCTATTTGTAAGACTGGGACTTATAAAAACTGCCACTGCGACCACTGCCGTCCTTTTCTCTACAATAATATTTTTGTCAGGTGGTATAATCGGTACATTTCATCATCTGTATTTTACAGGAACTCCTACTTCAATAATGGCTCTTGGAGCCACATTCAGTGCACTCGAGGTTGTTCCCCTCACGCTTATGGGATTCGAGGCTTATGACAATCTGAAACTTACACAAACGACCGATTGGGTACGCAAATATAAATGGCCTATTTATTGTTTTGTAGCCGTTGCCTTCTGGAACCTAGTAGGTGCAGGCATTTTTGGTTTCCTAATCAATCCGCCAATTGCCCTCTATTATATGCAGGGGCTCAATACCACTCCCGTTCATGGACATACCGCCCTTTTCGGAGTTTATGGAATGCTGGGTATTGGACTTATGCTTTTCGTTCTTCGGGACATGGATATTCAGGCCGAATGGAATGACAAATGGCTAAAGTTTGCTTTCTGGAGCATCAATATAGGCTTGATGGCCATGGTAATACTTAGCCTGCTTCCTATTGGACTTGCACAAACCGTTGCCAGTGTGAAGGAAGGACTGTGGTATGCACGTTCGGCCGAATTCATGAATCAGCCATATATCAACGTTTTTAAATGGTTAAGAATGATTGGTGATACCATCTTTGGAATTGGAGCCGTTGCACTTACCTGGTTCATATTTGGTCTTAAAGGTGGCTGGAGCCTAAAGAAATAAAAAAGTCGAAAAAGGAGTGGCAGTGAACCGCTCCTTTTTTTTTATTTATCTTCCTCTTCCTTCTTCAGATATACCAAATCAATACGATTTTGTGAGGTCTTTAATATTTTGACCGAGAAACCGTCGAAACGGAAAAACTCATTATTGGCGGGTATTTTCCCAATACGCTGCATTATATAACCAGCCAGCGTCTCATATTCATCCGACACAGGAATCTGAAGCCGGTATTTCTCATTCAGTGTAGCAATATCGATCCGTCCTGAAAGTACAAAACTCGTCTCGGACAATACTTTTTCCACCAGTTCGTCGGTATCATGTTCGTCCTGTATTTCGCCGAATATTTCTTCCATCATATCCTCGATGGTAACAATACCGGCAGTACCGCCAAATTCGTCAACCACTATAGCCAAACTTTTATGTTCCTGCAAAAGGATACGCAACATCTTACTGGCCAGCATAGTTTCAGGAGCGAAGGGGGCTTTAATTATTTTCGACTGCCAGTGTTCGGAAACCTGAAATAGGTCTTTGATATTTACATATCCTATAATGTTGTCGATATTTTCATGAAATACCAGAATCTTGGAGAAGCCCGTTTCAATAAATTTTTCGCGAACCGTTGCAATATCGACATCATCTGCAATTGCAGCAAGGTCGGTGCGGGGTACCATACAATCGCGAAGTCGTATTTTGGAAAAATCAAGTGCATTGCGAAAGATCCTAATCTCGTGCGGAGTATCGAGGTCGTTGCGGTTGTTGGGTTGTTCGTCAACCAAATGTTCGAGATCTATTCGCCCAAAAATATGTTTGTCGTGAGAAAGCAGGTCATTACCTTTGCCCTTGATAAAAAGATGGGATAACCAGAGAATAAAGCGAACTACCGGATAAAGCAACACATAGATGATAAAAACAGGCAGAGTAAAATAATTGAGGAAAAAGTTGGGGGCAAGCCGAAATATCATTTTGGGCAGGAACTCGGCCGTAATAAGAATCAACAGGGTGGCCAGTGTTGTTTGAACTATCAGGATAACAAAAGGATTAGCCACGATTAAGCTCAGGCTCGCACCCAGCATCCGCGCCATAATAAGCCCATATACTACCAGCACGGTATTATTGCCAATCAATATAGTAGCCAGATAATGGTCGGGCTTGCGTATGAAATACGAAATAAGATAAGCCGAAAAATCCCCCTGGCGTCGGTCGAGTTCGATACGCAACCGATTGGCTGATAGAAAGGCTATCTCCATCCCCGAAAAAAAAGCCGAAAGCACAAGGCAAATTATCAGTTGTAACAGATCCGACATAATGTTCAGAAGTTATGGGTAGCATTTTTTGCCCTGTTCCGGTGATAAAGGAAGAAAAGCAGGGCAAAAAAGGTAAATACAAAAAACAAATAACTCTCCCCTATTCCCTTGATAACCGTCTGATGAACTCCGGCTGCAAGACAAATCACTGCTATGATTAGCCACATATACGACCTGAGTTTGCTCTTCATCCTAAAAATATTAATCATCTGTTACACAGCCCCGATTGAATTCCTGTTCCTGCAAGACAACAAGACCTATCCGATTTTATGGATAAGGTTTCTGTGCCGACGGGGTTGACTGATCATTATCATCCCTGATATTAACTTTACCCTTAATCCCAACCATATGCCACTGCGAAAGGTCTTCCTTAGCCTCGAACCCCCCCTCGCCGTAAAAAACCCCATCCTCATTCGATATCCGGGCAAACTTATGAGAATAAACAATCCCCTTCGACTGGTCCCAAAACAGTTCCTCGGAATTCAACTCCTCATTCTTAACCAGATTTTTAGCAACAACATTATTACGCGCTTCCCATAAATTTTTTTTTTCGTAATAAATAGCATATCGGGCTTCGATTATGGCTACCACCTGCATGGCGGAATCAAATTGTTCGACTTTTATACCCTGAGGAAACTCAGTGTAGGAGTCATCTGGACGGTTGTACCGTTTTATTTCAGGTGCAGTAATACGCAACCTGAGTCTGGCAGAATCGCTATACAGAATTTCGACCTGCTGAGCCGAGACAACAGGCAGGTCTTTTACCTCCCCCAGATTTTTAATGACTTCGATGTTATTCTCGCAGGAAGTAAAACCCAATAGCCATATTAGGAGCAGATGTATTCTTCTCAAGTTTTTCAATTTTGGTACAAATTTAGCCCGGATAACGGGTTATAACAAATAATTAATCATACTTGCGCTTGAAAAACCAATAATCGTATAGCGACAAGCTGATAAACACCCGTTTGTAATTATCTTCGATGAGGTTATTACTGGTAGTACCACGACGTCCCATCTCAAACCCGATATGAAAGAAAGTATTGGAACGACGCATGGGTAAGGCAATCCCCACGGAAACGCCATAATCTACAATGCCTTTTTGATTCAGTTGTACATATGTATTTTCGTAATGTGCTCCAATTCTAAAACGGACTTTTGCCAAGTAACTGGTATAGGATTCACGGTTATGCACATATTCTGCCCCCACACTCAACCGGGAATATCGTCGCAGCGAATCGCCCTGATTGAAAATTGTGGCCTTATTCCAGTCCTGCCATGTATAATCCATGCCCAACACCAATCTGTTCCCTACGATCAATCCTGCACCTATTCCAATACGGGATGGAATTTTAAAATAGCCTGTATCGCCGGCATAACTCAGAGTATCATTTCCTCTGCTCAAGGTAATCGTACGGTCGCTCGACAAACGCGTAGCCGGATCGTATACCAAACCTAAAACCAACAGGTCTTGTGACGATACAGGCACTACTGCCTGTATGCCAAAGGTATGCAGGAAACCTGTGGCTGAAAAATCGATATAATTATCCGTGTAGTAGCCATATGTTTTATTTTTGGAATCTATCATTATTGTGTTACGGGTTTGGGTAATGGAACCAAAAAGATAGGAAAGCTGATAGCCAACGCTAATTTTTTTCTTGAAAAAGGCATAACCTGCTCCCACGTAAAATCGATTAATATTGCCATTACCGATATATTCGGTTTGCATCCTTTCGTTATCAGGGAAAGTATATATTTCCTTATAGTTATATCCAGTTTTGCTGTATGGAACCAGACCAGCCCCAAAAGCTATGCGGTTGCTCACCGATGCCGAAAAAGCCAGATGATCGAAGTTAAAATTTTTCTGGTTCACCTTCGCCACATTATTACGATATGTTGTCAAGGCTCCTTTCATTCCTACGTCCCACACAAATGACAAACTATCCTGAGCTGTGGCTGCTGCCGGATTAAGTATATTGATCTGATTGGGAAGCCGTAATCCCACGCCTATCCCGCCCATTGACCGGTTCTGGGTAAAACCCTGAAATTCCATATCTCCCACCCCAAAACGCGAATAGGGCGAATTCATTGTATATTGAGATAAAACCGTATGACTAATAACAGGACTTATCAACAGTATTACCCAAAATAACCAGTTACGTGTGTGCATTGTATTCTAAAATTCTGTTTAAACCTTTCAAAACTAAAAACTCATCTGCAAAGATGGGGTAATTTATTTTATCGGCCAAAAAAACCGCATCGCCACCGGTAAGCAGTACCTGTAAATCATTGTATTGGCCGACCAACTCACGGATATACCTTTCGATTTCATAGATCACTCCCAACACTACACCACTTCGAATAGCAGTCTCGGTTGAGTATCCTACCGTGGGTATCTCCCCTTCTGGATGAATTAACGGAAGTTTTTGGGTAAAAGTATGCAAAGCCTGAAAACGCATCGATATGCCTGGAGAAATATTCCCTCCCCAATAGATTCCCTCAGCGTCAATCAAATCGTATGTGATAGCAGTACCGGCATCAATCACCAGACAATTTTTGTGCGGAAACATCACCTGCGCACCCGACACGCCTGCAATACGGTCATTTCCCAGAGTATGGCGTGTACGGTATTTTATCTGAAAGGGAAAGCTCAAATCGGCACTTAATTGTAGAAAAAAGGAAATATTTTGCTGCAACCATTCTTTAACTTCATCACCAAAAGCACCTGTTGCAGCGACAATCGCCCGATGAACCTCACCCTGTTGGTCGATAAGCTTTGCCAAGTAATCTACTGAAATCTCGCTGATAGCAGTATAATATTTCAACTGCCCATTGCTAAAAATGGCAATCTTGGTACGGGTATTTCCGATATCGAGGATTAAATTCATTTTCCGGAAAAAGTATTTTACGCAATTATGCATCAATTTTGTCAAAAAACAAAGGGAATGCCAACAAGAATTTTACCAATAACATTACCTTTACATTACTTTAACCACCTAAAATAAAGAAACTATGAAGAAATGGATTGTATTGCTATGGCTGCTTTTGGCTGGCATTATTAACATGCAAGCGCAGTTTAATAGAGGTGTCAATCTGACGGGATGGTTTCAGGTTTCTAATCCGCGTCAGATACAGTTTTCAAAGTATACCTACAAAGATTTTGAACAAATCAAGAGTCTTGGCTGTGATGTAGTGAGGTTACCGATCAATCTGCACGCTATGACGAGTGGTGCGCCCGACTACAGGGTCGATGAACTGTTTCTGACTTTTCTCGATTCGGTAGTACAATGGTGTGAAACGCTGCAGATACATCTTATTATCGATAACCATACCTTTGATCCCGCAACCAATACGCCGGTGACCATTGGTGAACCCCTTACGCGTGTATGGTATCAGTTGGCCGCTCAATACAAAAACCGTTCGAACTACATTTACTACGAAATTCTAAACGAACCCCACGGTATTTCCGATAATGTATGGGGAAGCATTCAGCAGCGGGTAATAGATACCATTCGTCGGGTGGATACCAAACATACGATTATCGTCGGTGCGGCCAATTGGAACTCCTATAGTTCCTTAAAAAATCTTCCCCACTATACCGATTCTAACCTGATTTATACATTTCATTTTTACGATCCTTTTATTTTTACGCATCAGGGGGCATCGTGGGCCAATCTGACCGACCTGCGGGGTGTTCCTTACCCCTACGATGCCAACCGTATGCCATCCTGTCCACCGGCATACAAGGGCAGTTGGATCGAAACCGAACTAAGTACCAACTATAAAAAGAATGGAACTGACTCAGCCGTAAAAAAATTACTCGACATAGCCATTGATTTCCGTAATACCCGGCAGGTGAAAGTTTACTGCGGCGAGTTTGGGGTATACAACACATTTGCCCCCGACAGCGACCGCATTTATTGGTACCGAATAGTGCGCCAATACTTAGAACAAAACAATATTCCTTGGACAATTTGGGATTACAAGGGATCATTTGGAATATTCGAAAAAGGTTCGAACGAAATATTTGAGCATGATTTGCTCATTCCTTTGCTCGAAGCGCTGGGATTCAACATTCCCGAACAAACTGAACCCATCATTAAACCCGATTCTGCCGGATTTACTATTTATCACGATTACTTAACCGGTGGCATCAATGAAAGCAGTTATGCCGGCAATAAAGGTATCATCGATTATTACAGCAATAAAAAACCGGGAAAAGGACATTACTGCATTGAATGGAAAATTGGCGAGCAATATACAAATATCGGGCTCGATTTTGTTCCTAATAAGGATATGTCGTTGCTCAAAGATTCCAATTATGCCCTAAGTTTTCTTGTCCGGGGCTACGGTAATCCCAGTTTTTCCTTCGATGTACGATTTGTCGACAGCAAGGTAAATGATATGGACCACCCTTGGAGAAATCGTTACACAATTACTCCATCAATGGTGTCGTGGGATGGATACTGGCACAAAATCTATATACCTCTGCAAAACTTTACCGAACATGGTGCATGGGATAATGGCTGGTATAATCCCGAGGGCAAGTTCGACTGGCACGACATCGACAGGCTGGAGTTAGTTTCGGAACATGCTGCGGGCAACGGTATGATTCTATGGTTCGACCAGATTCTCATTACCAACAAGGACACCCTGCAGATAGGCGATACCTCACAATACATTCCGCCTCAGTCGAACATTATCCATACAAGAATGTCGACCTTTGACATATTTCCCAATCCTGTTAGCGACAAATTGTACGTAAAATCAAACAAAACAAACACGGGTACATACCATATATTCCTTTACGACCTTACCGGACGGATTGTCTTGCAACATAAGTGGAATTATAACAGCAACAATATACTGGAAATACCAGTTCCGGAAAGGATCAAAAGCGGATTATACCTGCTTGTGATCAAAAATGGTCAGGAAAGCGCAAAATTTAAAATTTTAATCCAATAAACGACTATGCTATAAAAAAAGCACAGGGGCTATTGTAGCCCCTGTTTTTTTTGTCAGAATCTTAAAATATATTCATTTAAAGGCATATCCTTGGGCAGGTTAAGTTTCTTACGCAAGCGTAAACGGCTTGCTTCCACACCCCGAAGGGTAATATTGAGCAGAGAAGCGATTTCCTTATTCGATAAATTCATGCGCAGGAATGCACACATTTTCAAATCTTTATGGGTAATATCGGGATGTTCTTTCTTTAGCTTATTGAGAAAATCGTCGTTCAATGCATTGAAATGCTGTTCAAAATTTTCCCAATAACTTTCGTCGTTAATTTCGTCCTCGAGCATCCGTAACAGGCTTTCAACTTTTCGTCTTTCGCGATCGGGCAAATTCTCAAGCTCGAGCAAACGTTCCTTAATCTCTATGAGCTTTTCGTTCTTCTTGGCCACGTTCATGGTAACCATAGCCAGTTCCTTATGCTTATTTTTCAACTCTTCCTCAAGCTTTTCCTTGGTATGCTCGGCAATCTTCAGTTGCATTGCCCTGCGATTTTCCTCTTCAATTTTTTGTTTTTCCTGTTCAAACTTATTGTTTTTATACCGTATGAAAACAACAAACAAGGAACCCAATACGAACAAATAAAAGACAAAGGCCAATTTTGTTTTATACCAAGGTGGCAGAACGGTAAAGCGAAAAACAGCCTCACGACTTTCATAGTCGTAAATATTTTTAGCTTTCACACGGAAAGTATAGGTCCCGGCAGGAAGATTGGTATATTCCTTCTCGTTTTTGGTCGACCAAGCACTCCAGTCTTCATCGAATCCCTCAAGCATATATTTATACTGAATATCAGCAGGATTCTCATAATAAAGGGCCGAGAAACGAAAATGCAAGTTGTTGTACTTGTTGCGAATAACAATCGAAGGCTCTTTAATATTACCGGGTTGAACGGTTACATTCGAAATCAGCAATGAATCGGCAGCGGAAGGTATCGTAACACGTTCGATTATAGTAGCAAATGAACGAAAATAATTGCGGTTTTCAATGGGGTTGTAGATGAGTAATCCATGGCGGGTACCGAGAATTACATTCTTGTCGTCGATAAAATGTAGGTTCTCAAAACCCGGCACATAATCGTCGGAAATTTTTTGTAAGGGTATAGTGATATGATTGAATGATCCATCGCTCATGTACTTGTATATGCCCGTATTCGATCCCACAATATACCATAACTGATTGTTGGGTCCCTCGACAATCATACGTACATGATTATGGCCAAATAATTTATAATAGATCGGATGGGGTTCCATCCGGTCGGTCGATTTGTTGTAGCGGTAAGCACCATATTGAGTCCCAAATACAATTTCATCTCCCAGTTTGAAAATCCCATAAAATAGGCTCCGGGGAAATCCCTGGGTGGAATCGTATAGTTTTAACGAAAGTATAGAATCTGCATTGGCCGATAGACGAACTTTATAAACTCCGTAATATCCGCTGGTAACCCAAAGGTTTCCATCGTCATCTTCCTCGAGAATCCGACACGACTCGTTCAGGCCCTTCAGTACCTTGTGTTGCCGCCATCGTCCTCCTTCATTTTTATAGGTTACCAGGCAGGTATAGGTACCCGAAACCACAGTATTGGGGATTGAATTTAATTTGCGAAATGTCCATGCTCCTTTCACAGAAGAAATCATTTCGGCACTATTGTCACGGATGATGTAGGCTCCACGGTCGTGTCCCAGAAATAAGGTTCCATCGATATTGTTCAATGTCCAGTTAATCTCACTAATGCCCGGAAAAACATTGAATTCGGTAATATCTTCATTGCCGGTTAACTTATTCCAGTCGTACCACAACAACCCATGGTGGGTGGCAACATACAAACGATTATTGTACCGTAAAACCGAGTAAACAAATCCATTGAGTCGTTTGGTCTGTATTTTACTAAAGGCGGTATTGAGTTCAACATAGTCAATGCCCTTATCCATGGTTACCCAAAGATTGCCGATAAAATCGGTCTTCATGGTAATGATATTATTGTTCTGCAACCCATTATCAGTATTCAGGTGTTGCACAAGTTTTCCCTCTCGATTGATGATATACAGTCCATTGTGTAATGTTCCAAGGGCAAAATTTTCATCGATGGTATGGGTACCACAGTATAATTTATGTGTAGTAAGTTCGCGATCAATGCTGGTAGTAAATTTAGTTAAGTGATCGCCATCATATATAAAAAGCCCATTAGCTTCTGTACCGACGAGAATACGATTTTTCCCCATCGCCAGCATAAATGCAGGGGTAAGACGCGCCATTTCCTGTCCCATGGGAATATCGTCAAAGCCATGTCCGTTCCACAATCTCACTCTATCGACAAAAGCAACATAAATTTGATTATTGACCCAAAAAACACGCTGGGCCTGGCTGGGATGCGGGATGGGATCAATGCTTCCGTTGGGATTAAGGAAAAAACTCACATAAGTCGACTGAAAATATACGCCCTCCTCAGTAGGAACGATATTCCAGATGTAGTCGAACTTGCGGTAGGCAGCCGGAATTTTTGAGGTCAGCGAAGCATAGTAAATTCTGCCCAGCGGATCACGCTTAAGCATGCCAAGTTCGGCATAAGCTCCGGCATAGATCACACCTTTCCGATCGACCGCAACCGATTTAAATGCCGAAAGATTACCGGCCACTCCAACAATAGCCCACGTAGAACCATTGAATGCTAGCACACCGCCCTCGTTGGCAAAGAATACCATGCCCGTACTGTCTTCGACGATGCTCCAGTTCTGATCGGCTGCATGATATACTTCGGGTTTATAGTTCCGTACAAACGGAACTCCAATACGACGAGTCTGGGCTTGTATGATGGATGTAAATATAAAAAGAACAGCAAGAAAAATGTATTTCTTACGCATAATTTTACGGTTGGTTAGAGGTTAGCACAAACTTAAAAAAGTTTTTTACAATATAAAATTTATAATGCTATAGCTTTGGAGATATCAGTGCATGATATCAACTTTATTAAGATTTCCGCTAAATAATTCTCTGCTGTTCAATCCAATGCAGTAGGTTCGCAGGAGGCTGCGACTGCAACCACAGGGCATTTTCGTATTTCCTAAACCAGGTAAGCTGTCGTCGGGCATAGCGACGAGTATTGCGTTTGATAAGTGCTATGGCCTGTTCAAGGTCGTATTTTCCGTCAAAATATTCAAAGAGTTCCTTGTACCCAACGGTATTGAGTGCATTCAAATGGCGGAATGGATACAAGGTTTGCGCTTCCGCAATTAATCCTGCCTTAATCATTTGGTCTACCCTTGTATCAATCCGTTGATGCAGCTCATGACGGGGTATATCAAGAACAACAAATATCGGGTCAAACATTCTTTTTTTAGGCATACGGGTAAGAAAAGACGAATAGGGACGGTGGGTCATGGTGTACACCTCGAGTGCCTTCAGTACTCTTTTGGGATTAGCCAGGTCGGCAGTCTGATAATACACAGGATCGACCTGCTGTAACTCTGCCTGCAGGGCGGCTAACCCTTCCGTTTGAAGTCTTGCAGCCAAGTGCTGGCGCACAGCAGGGTCGATGGTCGGAAGGTCATCGATACCATAGCACACGGCATCGATATAAAGCCCAGAGCCGCCTGTAAGAACGACAATATCGTACTGTTGAAAAAGCTTTTGCAGCAGGGCTATAACCTCCTCCTCGTACAGGCTGGCATTGTAGTATTCGTGAATCGAACGACAGGCTACCATGTGATGTGGAACTTTCTGCAGCTGATCATCAGTAGGCCGGGCAGTTCCAATGTACATCTCACGGTATATCTGACGCGAATCAGCCGAGATAATCTCAGTACCCAAAGCCTGAGCCACCTCTATGGCAAAATCGGTTTTACCGACCGCCGTCGGACCGGTTATGATTAACAGTATCTTACGCTTCAACAACAAAATCAATTATTTCTTCCTGTGGCAAAAATAATTGATTTACCGATTCCCCGCAGGAAATCTCTCCGTGCAGAGTGGGACTATCCACACATACCCTGTATATTCCAGTAGCCTTTTGCAATTGCTGACGCAATATCTGATCGTCGTCATAATATTCGTAAAACAATACCCCCGTTGGCGCTCTGTGCTGAACATCTTCTTTTAAAAGCAAAAATCCATTATCGCGATGCTCTATCCTGTTCATCAGGTAAACCGACTGATAATACTGGTAATTGTTCATATAGCTATGATGGTTGAACATTGTCTCGTACCATATTTCAATCGCCTGAAAAAATAGGGTGAAATCAAAATCTCGGGGAATAAAAATTTTTCGCACATTACCACACCCCATTCCAAAATAGGAAAAAATATCGGTAGCCAGTTCGGTCAGGAAATTTTGGGATAACGACGTAGGAATAACGGCCACCGACTGGTAACGGCACAGATCAAGTGTGTGATGTTTCTGATGAAGCAAACGACGGTTCGTTTCGGGCCATGGATTGCGGGTAGCTACAATTAGTTTATCAAATGCAGAAAATTGATCTTCGACAAAATGTATCCGGCCACGAAACAATCCCTGAAGCTGCATATCCTCGAATATCCAACGCAAAACCTTGTCGGCAGGTGAAGGCCCTTTGTACTGTATTTCGTGTCCCATCGCCACAAGGGTAAGAACCGAAAAAAATTCTTCCAGCGGAATGTTCTCCTCAGAATAAAATGCAATCCTACACGGGCTATCACTATTATTCAGCCGACCGTAGTGATTTAAAAATTCTGATGATTCGATAAAACGAACAATAGCCTGTAATCGTCGATGTATCTCTCCCACGGTAAACCAGTGGCGGTGAAAATAAGCATTATGAATAAGTTGCCCGATCTGAGGATTGGAATTATTCTCAATCGCACTTAGCAACAAGGTCATGTATTGCCGGATACCTGCAATGTCCATCCCTGTTATAGTTCATGATTCATAAAACCCTGTTGCCGTATCACCTCTAAAAATTCCCGGGAAAATCGGACATTGTCGTTACGGGTATAACGGATATCGGTGAATACCTGTGCCAGGGTTTTCTTACCGTTTTTCTGAACAATTTCCTGATAAAAAGGCATATTTTCTTTCGGTTGATAAGCAGCATCGATGGCTTCGGGGGTATAATCGTTGTAGATTTGCTGATGAACGACAGCCTGCAGGGGAAGCCGGTCGGTAAGGCCGGGCATTTCGTCGGGATAGCCGACCACGAGGGTGGTAACCGGCACAACCCCTTTGGGCAACTTCAACACTTCAATAATTTTATGTGCCATGTAAGTAGTAGTACCCAGATAGCAAATTCCCAAACCTTTATCTTCGGCAGCTATGGCTACATTCTGGGCAACCAGCAAGGCATCAATGGCAGCGGTAAAAAACGATAGGAAATTATCATATCCCGGATCGGCTTGGCGTTGCCGACACCACTTGTTGAAACGGTTAAAATCGGCGCAAAATGTAAGTACCACTGGTGCCTGTCGTACCATATCCTGTTTGAAATGGCATTCCCAAAGTTGTTCTTTAATATCGGGATCGGTAGTAACAACAATACTGTAGACCTGCATATTGCCTGTTGTGGATGCACGTGTACCTGCTTCGAGTATCTCATTCAGGTCGGACGTCGATACGGGAATCGACTTATAACGGCGTATAGATCTATGATTTAATAATGTAGTACTCAACATATGACTTATTTTTAGGGTTCAAAACAATATTCCTCAATATTTTTAAAACCTTTTAAAAACTCATGGATGGGCAGCTTTTTTTTGCCTTCGACCTGAAGGGATAGTACCTCCACAAAGCCACCCGATACAGCCACCCGCAGAAAAGTTTTACCGTCCGATACGATGGTACCCGGACGTAAGCCGTGCGATTCGGCAATGGGCTTAACCTGGTAAATTTTGGTCAGCAAACGCTGATTTCCGCCGACGATGTATGAGTAGGCTCCAGGGACAGGACTTAGCCCTCGAACCAGATTGTGTACAGCAACAGGATCTGCCTCCCAACGTATCCTGCAGGTCTCTTTAAAAATCTTAGGAGCTGTTTTGAGCTGGCCATCTGCTGGAAGGCTGCTTTGAGGAACAGGCTTGATGGTACCTTCGTCAATGGCATCGATTGTCTTCAGAAGTAGGTGTGCCCCGATAATTTTCAACCGGTCGTGCAACTCGCCGGCAGTTTCATCAGGCAGTATTTCAATTTTTTCGGAAAAAATAATATTTCCCGTATCTATCTGATGTTCGATAAAAAATGTGGTTACGCCGGTATATTTTTCGCCATTGATAATAGCCCAGTTGATGGGAGCAGCGCCCCGGTACTGGGGCAACAAAGAAGCATGCAGATTGACCGTCCCCATGGGGGGCATTTGCCATACTTCAGGGGGTAGCATACGAAAAGCAACAACCACAAAGACATCGGCCTTAAAAGCAGCTAAAGCTGAAAGAAAATCGGGGTCCTTGAGTTTTTCGGGTTGCAGCAAAGGTAACTGGTGATCAAGAGCATAGGCCTTAACTGGCGAATGTTGTATTTTCATACCTCGTCCTGCAGGTTTATCGGGCACTGTAACAACAGCCACCACATGGTGCCGACTTTCGTGTAAAAGCTGCAATGAAGGTACCGCAAATTCGGGGGTCCCCATAAAAACCACACGCAGTCCCATTCACGATGTTTTTGAGTTGTCCACCTTGATATTTCCATAGCGGGCAATATTGATAAAATGCCCCATTTTTTCCACCTTGGTTCTCAGGTAAAATTCATTATGAGGATTAGGATCAATAATAATGGGAATATTTTCCACGATTGTCAGTCCATAGCCTTCGAGGGCAATTCTTTTTTTAGGGTTATTGGTAATGAGACGCAGTTTACCTAATCCAAGAGCACGGAGTATGCTAGCTCCAATGCCATAGTCGCGCTCATCGGCTTCGAATCCCAGTTGCAGGTTTGCCTCTACGGTATCCAGCCCTTTTTCCTGCAACTTATAGGCACGCATCTTGTTGAAAAGACCTATTCCCCTACCCTCCTGGCTTAGATATACCAATGCTCCTTTGCCTTCTTTTTCGATCATTTGAAGTGCACGATGCAACTGATCACCGCAATCGCAACGCAACGAACCAAAAATATCGCCTGTTACGCACGAGGAATGAACACGCACCATTACCGGTTCGTCGGGTGTCCATTGGCCTTTTATGATAGCTACATGTTCAATGCCGTTCGACTTCTGAATAAAGGGGATGAGTTCAAAGTCGCCATAAATGGTAGGCAAATGCACCCGTTCGCCCATTATGATAAGGCTTTCACGTTCAAGACGGTAAGCAATAAGGTCTTTAATGGTAATAATTTTCATCCCAAATTTGTTGGCCAGCTGCATCAGTTGAGGCAAACGTGCCATGGTACCATCATCGTTCATGATCTCGACGAGCACACCGCCGGGTTTAAGTCCAGCCAGTATCGACAGGTCGACTGCTGCCTCGGTATGACCAGCTCTGCGTAAAACACCCTTACTCCGCGCACGCAAAGGAAAAACATGTCCCGGTCGCGCCAAATCATCGGGCTTTGTATTTTCATCGACCAGCGCACGAATGGTCATCGCACGGTCGAATGCCGAGATGCCGGTAGTACAGCCGTGCCCAATCAAGTCAACGGAAACGGTAAATGCTGTAGAGTGAGTAGAGGTATTCTTTTCCACCATGGGTTCCAGCTCAAGCTCATCACAACGCTCCTCAGGCAATGCTGCACATATAAGACCCCGCCCATGAGTGGCCATAAAGTTAATTATCTCTGGCGTTACCATCTCGGCCGCACAAATGAAATCCCCCTCATTTTCACGATCCTCATCATCCACCACTATAACAATTTTGCCCGCTTTGATGTCTTCAATAGCCTCTTCAATCGTATTTAATCTTATTTCGTCATCCATATCATTTACATTTATTGCTTTAAAAAAACGCAAATTTAAGTATTATTCGACGAATGCATCTGCATACGTTGAGCTTTTTCCCAATTGACAGACTGCTTTCCCCTGAAATATCTTACCAAACCCCATACCAGAGCAAAATTCATGACCATAAAATAGTACGGCAAAAACAAAAATTTAAATTTTATCTTTCTTTGACGTAGCAGATACCCAATTACCACAAATACATAGCCAATCAGCTGAATGATAAAGGTCAACTGATAGAAGCTACCAGCTGACAGCAGAAACAAGTTCGAAACCAACAGGGCAAAAATGGCCGGGGGGACGACAAGCCAGCGCAATACTTTGTGCGACCAGAACTGAAAAGAGAAAAAACCGTAGCGCACAATATTAAGCAGAGACTTTAAACGTGGAATGGCCTGAATGCATCCGGCAGCAATACGCACCTTTCGCTTCAGTTCATCGCCTATCGATATCGAGGCCATTTCGGTGGCAACTGCTTCACGGGCATATTTTATTTTGTAGCCTTTCTCTACCATACGCAAGGAAAGAACAAAATCGTCGAGAATGGTATCGGGCTCAAGCGGTTCAAATAATGCAGCACGTATAGCACATAATTCTCCGGCTGCACCTACGGTCGAACTAACATCCGATTCGAGACGCTTGATAAAGGATTCTATTTTCCAATAAATTCCTTCACCCGCTCCCTGAGCACTCGCCTGCATAGGAAGCAAAACATGTTTTTCGCCAGCAACACATCCCACCTGCGGATCCTGAAAACGCTTTACCACTTCGCGAACCGTCGAAGGTTCCAACATGCTATTAGCATCACAGAAAATTACAATGTCGGACCGAACATATCCCATGCCCCTGTTGATAGCCCCCACTTTTCCCCGTCGTTGTGTATCATGCAGCACCTGCATGTCGGAATATTGCTGTAGCAGTTGGTCTGACCCATCGGTTGAGCCATCCGTAACCCATAAAAAGGTGAGTTTACCGCTCGGATAATCCAGCCGCCGAAGATTTTCAACTTTGGCAGGAATTACATCTGCTTCGTTATATGCGGCAATGAAAATGGTTACCGTCGGTTCGTAGGCGACAGTTGGTATCTTAGCGTTTTTTTGGAAAAGTTGTTTTAATATCCATATCAACAGTAAAATAAAAATATATCCGATATAGGTATATCCAATAATTATGAGACTAAGCCAAAAGATGAATTCCATGATTGTTACTCGTTTGATTGCAGCAGCTGCAGGTAAAAGTCGTTTACCCGTCGGGCGATAGTTCGATTGTCAAATGTTTGCCGGATAAAATTTACCGCATTTTTCGAAAGCATTTCCAGTTTTTGTGGCTGAGCGAATAAATCAAGTATGTGTTGTGCGAATAGCAATGGGTTATCGGCAATTATCAGATGTTCGCCACTAACTACTGGAATACCTTCTGCCCCTATGGTTGTAGTGACGACAACCTTTCCATAGGACATAGCTTCAATGATTTTGACCCTCATCCCACTGCCGCTCAGGATAGGAGCCACCATAATATCAGCTATCTCAAGAAACTCAGAGGATTTTTCTACTTCGCCGTGAAACAATACATTTCGTACCATGGCCAATTTTTTTTGCATCCACACGGGGGCATTGCGACCGGCCACATGAAAAATTACATAGGGATTCTGTTCCAGTACCCTTGGCCATACCCTTTCGGCAAACCATATCAGCCCTTCCTGATTAGGAGCCCAGTCAAGTGCCCCCAGAAACATTACCGCTCTTTGATGGGTAACGGGGGTATCTTTTATAATGGTATCCACCCCAACCGGTGCGGTCTGCATAGGTCCGCAATATCCGTATTCCAAAAAGGCTTTTTTGTCGCGATCGGTAATAGGCAGCAATGCATCGGAAAGCATCAGCATTCGTTTTTCAAACTTAACGATACGATTGGCCAGATTGAAATAATACCAGCGTTTCAATGGGTTGGTTTCATTAAGGGCTACCCGTCGCCATATTTCGTGCTCTATATTGTGTGCCCGTATTACTACCTTGGCCGCGGAGTGAGTACGAATGATCGGGATGTAAAATCCCAGATACGGACCTTCGAGCTGTACCAGATCAAACGACTCCTTTTTGAGCAAATCCACCAATGCCTGCTGAAACTCCGGTTGCTTAAACCGTGATGCCGTATACGGTACCGACGAAAAAAGTAAATTCGTCACCCCCCCCCATACACTTATCTGGGTATCGACATTGACATACTGAAGCGTAAGCCCCGGCACATCTGGCGAAATTGTCTTTTCTACCCTATGCTTACTGGTATTCATTGCCAGAATATGTACCTGATTCCCTGTTTCTGCCAATCCTTTTGCCAGATTGAATATGGCAATTGCCCCACCATCCTTGGGTGGAAAAGGCGGCTTAGGTGATAGAATAAGAATCTTCATCCTTGTAAAATTTTATATTATTGCGACTCCCTTTTGATCGGCGAAGCAACCAACTTCGCCGCATTACATGTTGGTCTCGACACCCGGGTAGTGAATAAATTTTACCAATACTTTTCAATACTCAATCTTGTCAATGTTATCCTTACATTTTCCCTTTGCGTTATTTGCGCCTTTTCGGTTATATAATCAATAGATAATCAGCAACTTAAAAATTCTTTTCGCGTGAAATATATATCTTTATGCCGTATGTATGTACATCATTCTCCATGTACCTAATTCATATAATATCCCTATCGAAAAAATAACCACAGTTAGGGATTCAGATTAAAAACGTGAATCATATCAAATATTGTTGATAAATTTTAAGAATAACCGACTTTAAATTTTGTATCAAAAAATATTTAATTTCCTTAATTATGCGAGACAAAACATTTTTTCAATACTTTTAATCAATTACTAACGTCGTAGGATCTTTCCAACAAAAGTCTTAATTCGATCCAGGATACGATAGTAGAACTCCAGATTAAATACAACCGAATCATTGGTAGCTTTAATGGTAAGGAACAGCCCAATGGGTAATAGGGTCATGGAAGCAAGCCATACCCCCTGCCATGTTGGCCAGAAAGATTCACGGGCCATTTTTTCGCCGGTAAGATTTACAATATAATAGATTACGAAAAATACAACCGAAATCACCAGCGGTAGCCCAAATCCGCCTTTACGAATAATGGCACCAAGCGGTGCCCCAATAAAAAAGAAGATCAGGCAGGCCAGTGAAAGGGTAAATTTTTTATGCCATTCAATTTCATGCTTGCGCAAGCGGATCATTTTACTCCTTCGTACTTCGGCTTCGGTCGACAAGGTGCTTCTTACCCCACGGGCTTCCGACAACGCCATGCTAATAACCGACGATTTTTCGCTTCGGGTATTAAGCAAATAATAGTACAGGTACCGAACATTACGGAAATCCTTAATGGGGGGTAAGGTATCGACAGGATTTTTGTTGACCGCATTAAAAATTTTTACCGGATAAAGATTACTTGTAGTCAGGTTAGCTTTCAGAGCAACAATATCACCGTTGATTTCCCGATTCATGGAATCAACACTATACTTGAGCTGTGATAGATTCATCATCTGATAGTTGTTGCGAAAAAGAGCCTCTTGGGTACGTTGAAAATCAAATCCTTCGAGCGGAATAGTAATAACCTGTTGTTTAAATCGGTCGCGCCGGAAAGGATACGACCGGGCTGAGTATGACCGGCGACGTTCTTCGGGCATATCCACATATGTTTCGCCCGAATAGAGGGTTATTATCAGGGTACGATTGTCGGCCGTCACCTTAATGGTTCCCGAATCTGCTACGGTGACGCTTGTATTTCCCATATTTTGTGTATGATCATATATCTTTAGGTCATAGAGCAGATTTGTCTTATAATTTTTTCTACCAATTTTAATGGTATAGCCTTCGACACCGTTGTAATACACCCCTTCCTTAATTTGCAGTTCCGGCCGATGCTGCTGAATATCAAATAACAATGAACGAAATTTTAAGTTGTAATACGGCAATGAAACATTAGAATAAAAAAACGCCAGCACACTAACTACCCCCATCAGCAAAATGAGAGGATACATTATCTGCCACAACGATATCCCCGAGGCCTTAAGTGCAGTAAGTTCGTTATTTTCGCCCAGATTGCCAAAAGTCATCAACGAGGCCAGCAATATTGCCAGCGGCAATGCCAACGGTACAAAAGTTGCCGATGCATAGAGCAACAACTCGGCAAGCACATCTATCGTCAAACCCTTCCCTACCAGATCATCAACATATTTCCACAAAAATTGCATCTGCAATAAAAAAATAACAATAAAAAAAGTCAGCAGAAGAGGGGTAAAAAACGATTTCAATACAAAGTAGTGTAACCGTTTTAGCTTAAAACGCCGTTTGATGGATTCACGCAACATTCCGCACTTGTATTTTGCCTCAAAATTAGTCATTTTGCATCGCAATTGACTATCCGGAATACATTTTTTAGCTGCAGTCAAATTTCAGATTTAGATAAACTAATTTTATTTGCAAAAAAAAATTTATATCTTGCAAGTCATAAAACCATTTATAGGCATGAGGAAAAAGATTGAACTGGAATATGTGATGCGTACTTCACCCAGGGTGTTGTTTCCCCGGCTAAGTACTCCTGCGGGACTCACCGAATGGTTTGCCGACAACGTTACCGTTCGCTCAAAAAATATCTTCGATTTCCATTGGAACAAAACCACGCAAAGCGCTGTACAAAGCTACCTGCGCGAAAATGTGGTTGTGCGCTACGAATGGGTCGATCAGCCCGATAAAGAAACAAACTATTTCGAGTTCCGAATACGTATCGATGATCTTACCGGTGATTTATCCCTTCTTGTTACCGACTTTGCCGACGAAGAAGAGGTGGATGAAACCATAGAACTCTGGAATACGCAAATCCAGCAACTAAAACACACTTTGGGCATCTGATTCACCCTCTGCTGACCAATTTCCTCCCCTGATTAACCATTTTCAGGGGGGGAGTTATTAATTGCAAAAAATTTTTTTTCAAAAAATTATAACGACAGAACCTGTCGCTTTGGCAATTTACCTTTGACTCAAAAACTATAACTATGGAAACACGGAAACACTTTATGCATTGCCAGATCGCAGGTTTTTCATACCACGAAGGTCCGTTGGTATTTAACGAATTAACCGTTGGGACTGAGCTTACCCTTGTCACTGAGCCCGACAACAAATATGACCCAAACGCTGTAGCAGTTTATTACGGCAATACCAAACTTGGATATCTGCCTGCCGACAAAAACAATATTGTACACTTATTGCTCGAAATGGGATACGATATCTTTGAAACAAGAATCCAAAGAATTGACCCGGCAACCCATCCCGAAAATCAGATTCACATTATTATATACATCAAAAGAAATGAAGCAAATCGGGATATGCTCGAATACTGTATGTAGCAATAACGACTTATGCTTGCCTAATTATACCGGAGGTAAGCTAATGTCCATTGCGCAAGTGGGCAAACCATGTATCAGTTGCGGACGTATGTTACCACTACAGGCAGGCCACTACCTACCTGCTGGTAAATATCCTACACTTCGGTTTAACGAGGATAATGTACATGGGCAGTGTGCCGAATGTAACA
>Ga0078972_1008066_pt1 | contig 22547 bp, 19 predicted proteins | sample YelNatPaOPGAMG01_FD_67568 | JGI IMG/M metagenome (GOLD analysis project Ga0078972, IMG submission 67568) | Hot spring thermophilic microbial communities from Obsidian Pool, Yellowstone National Park, USA - OP-RAMG-01 (SPADES assembly) (version 2) | ecosystem: Environmental > Aquatic > Thermal...
CTTCAAGACCAGCAATTGTGCCAGCATCTTTTGTTGCCTGTCTTTGATTATCATTAAAATAAGCAGGAACACTTATTACTGCTTTATCAACTTTTCCACCAAGAAATGCCTCTGCATCTCTTTTAATTTTTTGAAGAATAAAAGAAGAGAGTTGTTGCGGTGTGTATTCTTTGCCATAAATTTTATATTTATAATTTTCTCCCATTCTTCTTTTAAAGGCAGTAACTGTGCCTTCTGGGTTTGAAACTGCCTGTCGTCTTGCTGGCTCTCCAACAAGAAGTTGTCCGTCTTTTGTTATTGCTACATATGAGGGAAATGCTTTTCCTCCAACAGTTAAACCCTCAGCTGCTGGAATAATTGTAGGTTTCCCTGCTTCAAAATATGCTGCTGCTGAATTAGAAGTTCCAAGGTCAATTCCTATAATTCTTGCCATAGCCCATCTCCTCCTTAAATATTTAGAAAATCAGTCAATTTAATCATTGAGGTTTACACTTATTAGATGCTCAAAATTTTATTTGGATTCTGTTCCAGATAAATTTCCTTATGGATTCACATCCACTTTTTGGTTTGCGATCTCCTTTTGTTGTTTCTTTGATACAATTACTTTAGCGGGTCTTAAAACATAATCGCCAAATTTATAACCTTTTTGAACCTCTTTTAGAACTATATCCTCGTCTTTATCTTCAGTTAATTCATATCCAACAACTTCATGTAAATTTGGGTCGAACTTCTCACCTAAAGAATTTATAAATTTTATTCCCTCTTTTTCAAGAAATAAATAAAACTCTTTTCTCAAAAGTTCAAGCCCTGACAAAATATTTTCTATATCCTTCTTATCAGTACTTACTTCAATTGCTTTATCAAAAATATCTGTAAATTCAACAATCTTTGAAAGCACAATCTGTTTACCATATAAAAACCTATCCTGTTTTTCTTTTTCAACTCTTTTACGATAATTCTCAAATTCTGCTTTCAACCTTAACAACTGGCTATAAAGATTTTTTATTTCTTTGTCTTTTTCAGATTCCTGTTCAGAATTTACCTTCTTATCTGGTTCTTCTGTCTCAATTGTTTTTTCTTTTTTATCCTGAGAATTATCTTCTTGCTTTATTGGCTTCATATTAATCACCTGAAAATTTTTCTAATAGTTTATTTACAGCAGAACTTACAAAATCGACAAGTGAAATCATCTTGGAATACTCCATACTCTTTGGACCAATAATTCCAAGAACTCCAAGTGGAGTATCTTTAATCTTGTAAACCCCTCTTATTAAACTCACATCTCTTAACTCTGGCAATTCATGCTCTTTACCTATTTTTACTTCAACACCTTTAAGTTTGTCTAAATCTTTTTCAAGAATTTTTGTAAGAAGTTTTTTCTGTTCAATAACTTTCCAAAATCTTGATAAATCATTAAATTCTGATGCGGTTAAAAACTGGGCTATGTTACTTGTTCCTGCAATATATATTTTTTCTTCATCCATTTCAAAGAAATGTTTTGAAATTGCCTCAATTAGTGACTCTGTTTGTTTTTGATTACTTCTAATTTCGTCAACGATCTCACTTAATATATATTTTAATTCTGAAAGTAAAATCCCAGTAAATTTGCTATTCAAGATTTCTGTTATCTCTCTTAAATAATCTTCATCTGGCTTAAAAGGAACTCTAATTATTTTATGTCTTATCAGTCCCGTATCTGTTACAAGAAAAACAAGAATTTTGTTTTCGTCAATCTTTATTACATCAAAATTTTTCAATCTGTTTCTTTCAAGTTTTGGAGTAACTGTAAAGCCAGCATATTTAGATATTTCTGTCAATAGATGTGCTGTCTTTATTAATATCTCATCTAATTCACGAACTTTTGTTCTAAATTCATCAATAATTTTCCTTTTTTCTTCAAATGTAAGTTTTTGCATCTCAACAATAGAATCCACAAACCATCTATAACACTTATCAGTAGGAATTCTTCCTGCAGAAGTATGAGGATGATAAAGATATCCTTCTTTTTCTAATTCAGCCATAATTTTTCTAACAGTAGCAGAAGAAAGAGAAAGGGAATAATTTTCAGTTATTGCCTTAGAACTCACCGGCTTTGCAGTATTTATATAATGATAAACAATTGTTTGAAGTGTTTTTATTTTTCGTTTTTTATATGTTTCTGGATTTAAGACCCTCATTTTTATCAACCTTATCAATTTGTTAGAATTTTATTTTTAGCACTCTAACTATTTAATTGCTAATAATATTATAACAATTTAATCTGCCTTATGTCAACCCTAGCACCAAATAAATAAGGCAGACATCTATCATTCTACTTTATAAAAAGATAAGCCCGTCCTAAGCATTATATAAGAACCTACAAATGTAACAAATATCCAACTAAAAAAATGAAAAATAAGTGCAAAACTTAAAGCATGAGTTTTATTTATACCGAATATTGAAAGAGCAACTACTGAAAAAAATTCCCAGGTTCCGACATATCCTGGAGAAGATGGTATAACAACGCTCATTGCTATTATTGCTTGAATCAAAACAGAAGGCAAAAAACCTAATTCAATGTTTAACGCTTTCAAATAGAAAAATACACATAAACTATAAAGTAACCACAGAAAAATTGTATAAAAAATTATAAACAAAACAACTCTTGAAGATTTTAGCGACTGAAAACTTAGATAGAAGTTATCAATTAGATTCAATATTTTCAATTTTAATCCACTCTCCGGAAGCAATTTCTTGACCAAAAAAATTATAAATTTCTGTGAGTTAATAAGGAGATAACACAGAATCAAAACTAAAATTATGAAAATAAAAAACTTTTTTCTACTTATTGACTCTGGTAAAAACACAAAATATGAACCTATCAAAATAATCATCAAAGGAGGAAATAAATCAAAAATTCTTTCCATTAAAACTGTAGAAAAAATCATACTTTTACTTAAACCCGTTTTATATCCCAAGAAATATGCCTGCATTAAATCTCCAATTCTAAATGGAAATATATTGTTAACTGCCTGGCCAACACAGGTTGACTCAAAAAAATTCATAACAGGTATTTCTCCTTTTTGCAAAATTATCTTCCATCTAAAACTCCTGAGTATAAGAGCAATAAAACCTAAAAAGATACCAAGAAAGATATAGAAGACATTTGCTGACAAAATTATGCGCAATATTTCAGAAAAATTTACTTTTCTGAAAGCAAAATATAAAAAAATAAAACTTATAAAAAGCCCGATAAAAAATTTTAAATATTTTTTAATTGTAATAGTCCCCTTTTTATTTCGTTTCTATCCCGGTTTAAAAAATTTCTCAATAACTGGTTTCAGTATATCATATCTTGGCTGGGCAAACAATTCCTTGTGCAGGAAAAAATTATATGGCCGCTCGTGCGGTTTATTTGCCTCTTCTTCTGACATTATCTCATAAAGATAAACATAATTGAATGCACTTTTAGTATAACTATTCCAGAATTCAGGAATTTTTGAGCCACGAATTCCATTGTTCAAAGTAACATCAGCAATCCCATGATAAATTTCTCTAACATACTTATTCCAGAACTTACAGAATATTTCAAAGTCCTTTTCTTCAAACTGAAATATATCATATCCTCCGAGTCGTCTTGCTTCAGGTATATTCAATAATATGTGTGTAACTCCCTCCTGTAAAAGTTTTCCTCTAAGTTCTTTTTCATCTCTGACATTTTTACACCATAAAACAAGTGGATTAAAGTCAGAAACAGAATGAGTAAAGACCTTTCTTTCTGAATAACAGGGTCTTGTTTCACCCAAAAAAACTATTTTTGAACCTTCTGGCAGATTTTTATTTGCCCAGTTAATTGTTTGATAATAAGGACAAACATATGTCGGCCTTTGAATTGAAAGATATTCTTCTTTGGATTGCAACCCGAGAACATATCCAAGAGGATTCTGGCTCATCTTCTGTGAGGACATAATAAGAAATAAATTTGCTAAGGAAAAAATTAATAAAAGAAAAATTATGCTTTTTTTGAAAAACTGGTTGATTTTTAATTCAACAAGATAATAACTCAATACTGCACTTAAAGGTGCAAGCGCAGGTATAAAATGCCTGATATAGCCCCTTGCAAGAGGAATCCATATAAGATACCAGAAAAAAATATACAACAAAAGGAATTTTGAATTCTTATTTGAATTTTTAACAAAGAATAAAAAGGGTAATAAAAAAAGAAAAACAGGGCCTGAAAAACTTTCCTGAAATTCACCCATGGTAATTCGCCATGGCATAGTTAAAATATTTCTTGGACTAAGAGGAACTTTTGATTGGTCAGTGTAATCTGCTTTTTTTGCTCCAAGAAGGCAAAGTCCGTTTTCTTTATCAATAGTAAAAGGATAGATTGGGTTTTTTATATAAACATAGTTTTTTATTGCCCATGGCAGAAAAAGAAAGCCACTGATAAATCCCCATAATATAATTTTCTTCATATTTTTTAAGAAATTTTCTCTTTTGAATAAAAGAGTATAAATAAAAAATGACAAAGTTAAAGAAATAAAAGAAGCAAAACTTATGTACTTACTGCCAATAGACAATCCCATAAAAATACCTGAAGAATATAGCCATCTATTGTCATCTGTCTCTAAGAAATTCAAAAAACAGAACAACATCAAAATATCAAAAAATGTAATTGGCAATTCCACGCATGTCCTTGAAAAAACATACATAACTATAGGGGTTGAAAAAAATAAACTAGATGCAAGAAGTCCTGCATTTTTTGAGAAAAACTTTTTTGAGAAAACATAAATTGTGAAAACCGAAAGTATTCCAAAAAGAAAATTCAAAAGTTTCACAACCTGCTCATTTCTTAAAAGTAAACCAACAGCATAAAGTAAATGTATATTCATCTGATAATAACTCTGCCCTATTGTTGGAATTTCATGAATTTTATGTTCAAGAACCCACAAAAGAGGAACTCCAATATGGTATTGCATAGAATCATAAAATGTCTCCGGAGTGAGTGCTGTAATAAGAGTTGTTATGCTACATAGAATAATTACACACCATAGGAAGAAAAAAAGAAATGATTTTTTTTTATTTTTTTGAGTAGTTCTTTCAGTTTTAGAAAAAAAATTTCTTAGTTCAAAGACACCCAAAAATGTTAAAAAGACAAAAATCGCAATAAAAATTTCTCTGTAAAGTCCGCCAGCCAGGCCTATAATAAATGTTAAAAAAATTAAAATTCCAAACCCAAGCCCGACGGAAAGAATAAAATCTTCATCAAGAGAATTCATTTCAGGAAGAATGTATTTTTTTATTTTCTGGCCAAGCCAAAAAGCAGAAATAAGCATTGAACAGACAATAACTATGGAATAAATATGGCTGAACCATGTTGAAATTACTTTTGTAAAGACAGGCGAGTTAAATTCTTTAAGAGAAAAAATAAACTCAAGCATCTCAAGATTTACAGGGTATTTTTCAAAATAGTTTTTGAAGATGATATAGAACCAAAACACAAAAAAAACAAAAATTATTTCTGATAAAACTCTTGGCTTGAGTAGTCTAGTATCTCTCTCGACTTGTTTGTTTGTTTTCATCAATTTACATTCTCTCGAATAAATTTTCGATCAGATAATTAACAAAATTCCAACCCCCACGAAACTTTCTATATATATCACTGAGATTTTTTGACTTTAAAAGGAACTTTATTAGAAATGAAGGACGAAAGTAAAATTGTGCTAAGCCTCTATTTACATTTTTCTCTATCTCTTCCTTCGTAAGCCCAGGATAAGTGACAACAGTCCCCTGTTCACCTGCAGTTAACCATTTATCCCATTCCTTAGTTAATAACAAATTATTTTTTTCACAATATTCAAAATATTCGGTCCCTGGAAAAGGAACAACTGCTGAAAACTGTAAAGTATCCACTCCTATTTCCAATGATTTTTTAAGAGTATATTCCATTGTCTCCTTTGTCTCACCTGGCAAACCAAGTATAAAACATCCATGTACCTGTAACTTATACTTATGTACAGTTCTTATAAAATTTTCTATTTGTTCTACTGTTATTCCTTTCTTGACATTGTTTAAAATATTTTGATCCATAGATTCTATACCCAACCAGAATGTCCTTGCACCTGACAATTTCATTTTTCTGAAAAGTTCTTCATCTATAATATCTGCTCTTGCATTTAAAGACCATGTAATTTTTATATTTTTTTCAAGAAGAAGATCACAAAATCTATGCGCCCGTTTAAGAGAAGCTGTAAAAGTATCATCTTCAAAAAAGAACTCTCCATACTTTAACAATGGCCATTTCTTAAGAGAATATTCTATCTCTTCAATAATATTCTCTGCTGATCTCAAGCGATATCTTCTACCATGCATTACCTGTGGCCACAAACAAAAGGTGCATCTAAAAGGACATCCGCGACCACCAATAATAGTCAAATAAGGATATAATTTACCACCGTCAAAATAGTCCATAATGTTCAAAAAATGATATGCGGGAAAAGGAAGTTCATCTAGATTTTCAATTAATGGTCTATCAGGGTTATTTTTTATAGTACCTTGATAAATATAACTGACTCCGAGACAATCTGAAAGGATATCGCCTTGATCTCCAGAAAGAATTCTTTGAACAATTTCTAAAACGGTGTAATCATATTCACCCCGTGCTATTGCATCAATATTTCCCTCTGCCAATTTCAAAACTTCTTCATAATTAGATGTAGCATGTGGTCCTACCATAATTACAAAAGTATCCTTTGAGGCCTTTTTACAAATTTTTGCACACTCTATATCAGAATAAATTGAAGGTGTACTTGAATCGAGAACAACCACTGCTGGTTTTTTTATACTGATCAATTGAAAAAGATATCTTTTATCCCAGTTTCTTGCAGCAAAGTCATAAAGTTCAACATCAAAATTATTTTTTTCCAAAACTGCAGTTGCATAGGCGAGCCAATCAGGAGCACGCATTGCTCTTCCTCTCGTTTTTGCTGCCCATCTTTGAGGTCTACAGAAATTTCTTATGAAAGGCTCATTTATAACGAGTATTTTACTTTTTTTCATATTTCATCACCACCTTAGGAATATTTTCAATCCTGACTTCAAGTGAGTCAGAAAAAGTTTTAAGGAAAAAATTCTTCCAAAGTAGTTTTCTACTATATACTTGGGACGTAGATAGAATTTTCTGAAAGCATCTATACATATTTTTTCCAATTGTTCTTTAGAAAATTGGTCAGAAGAATAAGCTGAATCAATTTTTATCTCAGGATTAGCCATATATTCCTCCCAAATAGGAGTTTTTAATAATCCAGTTTTAAGAGCATTTTTATAAAGGTCTGTTTTGGGCAAAAGTTTTGTTATTGCAAAAATTGCAAAATCAAGTTTAAGTTCTATTGCAAATTCTATAGTTTTCATTATCTCATCATAAGTCTCTGTAGGTGAACCAAGCATAAAATTCCCATAAGTAAGTATTCCTGCCTCTCTTGTTAATTTTATAATCCTTTTTACTTTATCTAAATTAAGATTTTTACGAAGTAATTTTTGTATTCTATCTGTTCCCGACTCTATGCCAAACTGAATCAGACGACATCCTGACTTTTTTAAAATATTGATTGTCTCCTCATCCAGAGTTTCAATCCTAGCCCTTATATGATATCTTACTTTTAGCCCTTCAGAAATTATTTTATTAGAAATCTCAAATACTCTTTTTTTGTCATAAGTGTAAAGTTCATCAAAAAATAATATATCTCTTATTCCAAGTTCAACACAATCCTTTAATTCGCCAACTACTTTTTCAGGAGACACATAACGAATTTTGGTTCTTCCCGCAGGACAAAAAGCACAATTAAAAGGACACCCCCTAGAAGTCATCAACGTAGTCACAGGTTTATCTTTTGCAATTAATGAAGAGTATTTAGTATAATTTAATAATCTTCTGTCAGGAAAACCCACGCTATCGAGATCCTCAATAGCAACAATACTCACCTTTCTATCAAGATTATTTTTTGAAATAATCCCGGGTATATCATCTACAGATTTTCCCCTGGAAATACTTTCTAAAAAATCTAAGAAATTTAAATCAGCATCTCCACAAAAGCCATAATCAATTTCTTTTAATTTAATGGTCTGTACAGGAAATAATGTAACATGAGGCCCACCTGCTACCGTAACTATTTCAGATGATATCTGTTTTGCAGTTTTCAATACAAGATAGCCATCACAAAGAAACTCTGTATTTAAAGTTGTTCCAACAATATCCGGTTTTTCCTTAAAAATAATATTTCGAATACCAGTATAATCCAGTCTCTCCAGTTGAGAATCAATTATCTTAACATCATGTGATGTCTTCCTAACTACCTGAGTAGCGATCTGAAGAAGACCGAGAGGAGGATAAGATCCTGATTCACTCATTAAAAATTCTACCGGGCTACCACATGCTGGATTCTTAGCTGGAGGATTAATTAAAAGAATTTTTAGTTTCTTTCCCATCTCAATAATCCATAGAAAAAACCAACTGACCAAACTATTGTTGTTAAAATCAGGTAAAGCAAAAACTCAACAGACCTAAAAACATTTTTAGTCTTTAAGAAAAAATATCCTGTGGTAGAAACAAAAAAAATTCCTGGCAACAACAAACTGAGAATTGACTTCTTTATGAATAAAAAAATCTCTAATAATAGGAGAACCAAAACAAAAACAGGCACAAACTGAATTTTTCTAAAAAAACCGTAAATGGTTGTTGTATATCCTTGCGATTTCCCGTATCTGAACATCATATTCAAAAATTTATTCAAGCTATCTGGTCTATAGTGATAAACAATAGCTGAAGGGTTGTAAATCAATTTATATCCTTTTTTCTTCACTCGTAAATCAAATTCAACGTCTTCATTTGGCCACAGACCTTTTAAAAAACCTCCAACTTCTGCAAAAATATTTCTGCGATACATGACATTACATGTTGGATTATGAGAAACTTCTTTAAGGTCCTTATTTCTAGAAGATTTAATATATTCAGTTGCAAAACCAATTGATTCCATAAAATAATGAATCTTTTTTGAAAAATCAGTATCGTCCTCTGGAACTAACTGTTTACCACCAACACCTGCAACATCGTTTGATATAAAACCTTTCAACAATTCATTAAGCCAGTTTACATCTACAATACAGTCAGCATCAGTAAATGCAATAAAGTCACCTTTTGCAAAGTTTATTGCAAGATTTCTCGATTCCGAAGGTCCAACTCCATTTGTTTTAATAAGCCTAGTTTTGTTTTTCTGATCAATAAATTTCGCAAAGACGCCATTAACTATTTCTTCTGTTTTATCTATAGAACCATCATTGACAACTATCAACTCATAATCTGGATAATTCAGATTAAATATGGACATCAGACATTTTTCAATTGTTTTTTCACCGTTCTTTACTGGGATAATTATTGAAATCATAAGTCACTGAACCATACAAAGTTTATAACTATTTCTTCATAACAAAACCAAAAAGGTTTCCTTTATTATTTAACAAAATTTTGCTGATATTTTCTAATGTTTTTTTCAACAATAAATTTTTCTGGAAAATTTTCCTGTGAAAAAAGGTTACATACTCTTTATATTCTAAGATTGAATAATTTCTGAAATATTTATTATGAAGTTCTTGAAATGACAAACCTTTGTCTTTATCAACAAATTCCTGTTCAGTAGGCGAATTGAATTCTATTAATGAAGAAATCCTTTTCCTGGAAATATCTTTATTAATAAATCCCATTTCTTTTAGTTTTGCATTTATTTTATTTACAATTTCAGGTTGAACCTGCCAGCCAGTAATTTCTCTATATAAAGTTGCTAAAAAACGATTGAAAAAAGAATCAAAAAAACACTTATTGGGTTCGTGCCCTGCTATAAACAATCCTGATTTTTTAAGAATCCTATCAACTTCTTTTGAAAGCACATCTAACTTAGGTATATGATGTAATACAGAATTACAGGTTATTATATCTATACTTTCATTTTCAAAAGGAAGTTCAGAATCTAAATCTCCAACAATAAAATCTATATTATTTATTCCATTTTTAGAAAATTTTCTTTTTGCGTATTCAATCATACCTGGACTTATGTCATAGCAAAATACTTTATCTTCTTTTTTAAGATATCTCAAAACCACCTCTACAACAAAACCTGTTCCACTGCCAATGTCAAGTAAAGATATTTTTTGGCTAGACCGAAAAAAATTTTTGATATATTTATCTCCAACATAATCCCACCAGTGAAAATCGCCTTCAAAAATTGGACAATAATCGTTATCATAAGATTCTGCCTCTATTTCATAGTAGAGTTTGTTTACTGTTTTAACAAGTTCTATCTGATTTGATTTAATATCCGTCATAAAATTTTTTTCTACTTTAAAAAAAGCAATTATCTAATTATAAAAAATATAGATTCATAGAAACTTTTCCTGAATGACCCTTATTACTTCTTCTGGTTTTATATCCTTAATACATTTCGCATTATATAAACATTTCACATCCTTAAAATTGTCAACCTTCATACAGGGGCTACAATCAAGTTTCTTAAAAAATACAATGTTGCTATTTCCAACAGGGCCATAAAAATCTGGCGTCTCAGGTCCAAAAAATGAAATTGTTCTGGCACCTACAAGAGTTGCAAGATGCAGAGGTCCTGAATCAGAGGTTATAAAAAAAAGACATTTTTCAAATATGACAAGCAATTGCTCTATTGGAATCTCTCCTGAAAGATTAAATACAAGTTCTTTGTCTTTACATTTCTGTCTTGTTTCTTCTACATAACTTCTATTCCAGTTTGCACCCGTAAGTAAAACAGGTAAATTTTTTGAAGTCAAAAAGTTTATAACTTCAACAAAATATTTTTGAGGCCAGCGTCTTTCAAGAGCAAGCAAACTTGTGTTGACATTTACACAAACAAATTTGTTTTTAATATTCAATTTTGAAAAAAGCTCCTCAACTTTTCTATAAGCATTCTCAGAAATTTTTATTTCGTCCCTTTTATAGACATCAAAATCATCTCTTGGTTCCTGAAGAATTTTCATAAATGCTTTCCAGACATGAACACTCGGGTCAAACAAAACTTTCTTTGTATATAAGGCACCTCTTAATTTCTCACTAGAAGAATAATATCCTATTGTTTCTTTTGCGCCTGATAAATAAGATACAATTGCTGAAAAACGAGCAAAAAATTCGCAGTCATAAAGAAGATCAAATTTTTTCGTTCTTAACTTAAATAACATAAAAAGACATGCAAATACAAAATGAATAAGCGAGCCAATTCTTAAAGTTATAACTTCATCTATTGATTTTACAAGTTCTGCAAGTTCTTTGTTTTGAAAAAGAGTTAAAAAATAGATTTTAGCATCAGGATACTTCTTTCTTATTTCAGTTATAAGTGGTAATAAGAAAACTATACTTCCAAGGCCCCAGAATTTTATTATCAAAATTCTTCTAACTGTGCGTCGTCGTCCATCACGATGCAGAAATTTTATTTTATTAAATACACTCAATAAAAAACACAATGCTATACCCAAATATTTATCTATAAATTTCATCGTCTTTATACTTAACATTTTAGAAGTACCTCAATATCAGTTTTGCAAAGTCCAGTATTCCACCACTCCATGGTGAACGATTTGTTATTCCTTCCAATTTTATTTTATTGTAATTTTCAAGATACCATTTGTATGATTTTATAAGTGAATCAGAATTGCTATATTTGGGTTGCCAGCCAATACTTTTGAGTTTTTCTATTGAATAATAAGTATCTTTACATGCCATGTCATATACCCATTCATGAAGTGGGGAAAGTCCTAATAGTGCAAGTATTTTCAAAATTATTTTTATAAGCCATGCTGGTGTTTTAAGAGGCCTTGAACCTGACTTTGCATACTTACAAAGTTCATTTATATCTTCTTCTATTGTGCCAAATTTTTCGGCACCAGCATTAAAAACAGTATTAACTTTTTCTGAAGGTGATAGTTTAATAATTAAATAAATTGCGTCAACAAGGTCCTCAACATCAAGCAACTGGTAATGATTTTTCCCATTTCCTATAAGAGGAATTCTTGCACCTGACTTTACCCAGTCATAAAGAAGAGTAAATATACCAAGACGCTCTGTGCCCAGAATTGTTCTTGTGCGAATTACTGGCACGCAGAGACCCTTTTTTCTATATTCTTCACAGACATTTTCTGCGTAAATTTTACTTCTACTGTAAGCATCAGTTCCTACAAGTGGTGCGGATTCAGAAACAGGCGACCTGTCAGTAAAACCATACACAACCATTGACGACAAAAATATTACACACTTCACTTTATTTCTTAAACTTGCCTCAAGAACATTCCTTGTCCCGTTTATGTTTATGTCAAAAATTTCTCTTGGAGTTCTGAAAGGCATTGCTCCAACTGCTGCATGAACAACATAGTCAACTTCTTTCAGTGCATTATTTATTGAGATAAAATCGCGGACATCAATATTTAGATATTCTATATTTTTCGGATATTCTTCATAATTTATAGGCACCACATCTATTACTACAATTTTCTTAAATTTCGGATTCAAGATACGACAGAGATGCAGACCTACAAAACCAGCACCACCGGTAATGACCAATTTCATATTACTACCCTCACTGCAACCCTGTCCCATAAAGAGGATGTATCGTAATTGTAGCCGAACACTTTATGTGTTCGCTATTCACCGACGAAAATGAAGCGACGGCATAAAGCCGTCGACTACCAAAAACGGGGTTGTCAAACAGCCACACAGAGAGAAACGAGAATATTTTATGTTGCCGTCAATCGCTAAATTCCGCAATTCATCTGGCGACCTGAAGGTCGCCACTACAACTCGTCACCACTTATTTCTTGTACTCAATCAGAGCAATTGCAAAAAGAAAACACACTCCTGAAAAAAGCAATAGGTTTGTTGCTTGAACGCCAAACGGACCCAAAACATTGGCAATCCTTAAAATAACTGCCAATAGAGTTGAAACCACACCTACAATGATTGAAGCAAGAGCAAGTCCCTTCATATTCCCTCTCTAAAAATAAATTTTATAATTGTAAGAATTCCTCTTAAAGCATCCCTAAATCCAATTTTTTTCCCTTCTTCAATAGTCCTTGGCGAATAGTCAATAGGAATTTCAAGAACTTTTGCGCCAATTTTTTTCAGTTTTATACTTATCTCCGCCTCTATTTCAAAACGCGAACTCTCAAGTGAAAGTTTCTGAAATACATCTCTTTTTATTAATTTGTAACATGTGTAAGAATCAGTATAACTTGAGCCATATAGTAAATTTATAAGAAATGTAAAAAACCTATTCCCCAGAAGATATCTTTTATATATATTTGGATTTTTTTTTAGAAATCTTGAACCATATACAGCATCAACATCTGGATTTTCAAATCCTTTGAGAAGTTCAACAATTTGAGAAGGTCTATATTCAAGGTCTGCATCCTGAATTGCAACTATATCTCCAGTTGAATATCTTAAACCTGTCTGAATTGCTTTTCCTTTTCCAAGATTTTCACTGTGATGTATGACTCTTATGTCTTTATTTTGCAAACTTCCAAGTATTTCCTTAGTTCTGTCAGTTGAGCCATCGTTTATTACAATTATCTCTTTATCTATCTGCAATTTTTCAATTTCTGACAAAACAGACAGCAGTGTTTTTTCTTCATTGTAGACAGGCACAAGAATTGTAACTTTCAATAAATTTCCTCCGGAATGATTTAAACAAACTCCATAAATATTCTATTTGAAACAAACAGCCCATTTTTAGTAAGGGAAATTCTGTCTGAATCTAATTTCAAAAAACCTTCTTCTATAAATTTATTAATAACATGGCCATATTTATTTTTAATCTCCTCAGTCAAAAAAATTCCTTTATTCATCCTTAATCCAAGAAAAATTTTTTCACTCAATATAGTTTCATAACTATTTGTTTCCATTTCTTCAGTCGCTGTTTTTTCTCCTGATGTTTTTATATATAATTCTAAATCTGAAGTATTTTTTTTACGGACACCATTTAAGTATGAAACTGCTGAACAACCAAATCCAAAATATTCGCCATTCTGCCAATAGTTTATGTTGTGTTTACATTCAAATCCCGCAAGAGAAAAATTTGATATTTCATATTGAAGATAACCTTCATTTTCTAAATAGTCAATTGCATATTCATACATGCCCACCGACAAATTTTCATCAACAGAAACACCCATTTTTTGAAATTCAGTGCCATCTTCAATCGAAAGACAGTATATAGAAAGATGTTCTGGTTTTATTTTAACTACATCTTTCAATGTTTCTTTCCACATATCAAGTGACTGACCAGGAATTCCATAAATTAAATCTATACTGATATTTTTGAAACCAAGTTTTCGTGATATTTCAAATTTATGTAAAAAATCTTCAAATGTATGAACTCTTCCAAGGAAACTCAAAATTTCATTTTTTGTGCTTTGAAGTCCAAAACATAATCTTGAAACACCAAAATTTTTTAAGATATTCAATTTTTCTTCTGTTATACTTTCTGGATTACATTCAAAACTTGTTTCTTCAATTTTATTAAAATCTAAATTTTTCAGAAGTGAACCAAAAAAAAATTCAAGTTGATGCAAATTAAGTAAAGAAGGAGTCCCTCCGCCAATGTAAATAGTGGATAGAGGAGAGTGGTTAGTAGTTAGTGTGTCAATTTCTTTTTTTAAGGCAGCAAGGTACAAAGATATTGTATTTTCATCTTTAACATAAGAACAAAAATCACAATAATTACATTTTTTTTTACAAAATGGTATATGTATATATAGTCCTGTCATTCTATTTAATAATTCTTATTCTATTTGGAGGCCAGTAGATTAAAAGCGCCCTGCCTTTTAAGTATTTTTCTGAAAGTGGACCCCAGAATCTTGAATCAAATGATTTGTCTCTGTTGTCTCCAATAACAAAAAAGTGTCCTTCAGGAACCTTAACAGGTCCAAAATTATCTCTGACTGGTAAATTTACAAATCTGCCCTGCTCCCATGACTTTTGATAATCTTGTTGTGAATCAAAAAGTTTTATTTTTGGCTGAACATAATCTGTCTCAAAATTTACATAGGGTTCATCTTGAAGTACTCCATTCACATAAAGTTTTTTATCTTTTATTTCAATTATATCACCAGGAAGACCAAGTGCTCTTTTAATAAAATCCTTTTTTATTCCTTTTTCCTTTTCCTCCTGAGAAAGAGCGGTTGGAGGGCACTCAAAAACAACTATATCTTTGTGTTGAACTTTCCTCAAAGGAAAAATTTTTTTGCCATCACTAAACGGAACCCTGAACCCATAAATAAATTTATTGACGAAAAGGTGGTCTCCTTCAAGAAGTGTCATTCTCATGCTACCTGAAGGTATCTTAAATGCCTGAATTATGAAATACATTATGACAGAGGCAAGAAGAACACTTGACCAGATTGTATCAATCCAGTCCTTCTGCCAGAAAATGATTTTTTTCTTTTTCTCTACTTCTTCCCCTGAAAAAAGACCTGCAAAAATTCCAAAAATAAAACCAAAGATACATCCTGAAATTATCCACCTTGTCTGCTCAAATTCCTGATGAAAAAATAAACTCAAAAATAAAGACAACAAACTTCCAGCACAGCACCAGAAAAACCCTGAAATAAGGACAAAAAATATTTTTTTGAAAATATTTTCTGACTTAAGCCCTGACCTGTAAACTAAGCTTATAAAAAATCCTGCAATTCCAATTATGAATAATTTTGTTTCCAACTTGGTTGTGTCCTCCTATATCTAATTTAATTTTTCAAGGCTAATCCTTGACTACATAATCTATTATTCTATATCTATTCTATTTTCAAAAGTGCCATAAATGTCTCCTGAGGAATTTCCACCTTGCCAAACTGTTTCATTTTCTTTTTCCCTTCTTTTTGTTTCTCAAGAAGTTTTCTTTTTCTTGTTATATCTCCGCCATAACATTTTGCAAGAACATCTTTCCTGAGTGCTTTTATATCATCTCTTATAACAATACGATTTTCTGCTTTTACCTGAAGTGGAATTTGAAATAAATGTCTTGGTATAGTTGTTTTAAGTTTTTCAATTAATCTATTTGCAACTTTTTCAATTTTACTTCTGTGAACGATGTATGAAAATGCATCTACTACTTCATAATTTATTAAGACCTCTAATTTTACAAGGTCTGATTCTTTATATCCAATATTTTCATAGTCAAAAGAAGCATAACCTTTTGAGACGGATTTAAGAGCATCGTAAAAACCAACAATAATTTCTGAAAGTGGCAGTTCAAATGTCAAAATTGATTTAAATGTTTCAACCTGCCTGATTTCTATAACTTTACCTCTATTGTTTTTGCACAATTCTACAACATTGCTAAGATAAGCATTTGGTGTTATTATTGTTGCTTTTACATAAGGTTCCTCAACAAACTCTATTTCATTATAATTTGGAAATTTTGAAGGATTGTCTATTTCTATAATTTTTTCTTGATTTTTCAATTTTACTCTATAATTTACATTTGGAGATGTAACAACTAAATTTGCTCCAAATTCTCTTTCAAGTCGTTCTTTGACTATTTCAAGATGAAGTGAACCTAAAAAGCCACAGTGAAAACCAGGTCCAAGTGCACTTGAACTGATTATTTTATAAGAAAGAGAGGCATCTGTTAGATGTAATTTTTCAAGTGCTGTTTTTAATTCATCAAAGTCCTTTGGATTTATCGGGAAAAAACCAGCAAAAACAAATGGCTTTGTCTCTATTAAACCAGTATTTATCTGATGAACTGGTTTATCTTTTTCAATTACAGTGTCACCTATTTTTACATCATGAATATTTCTTATACCGGCAATACAATAACCCACCTCACCTGCTTCAAGTTTTTCTTTTGGTATCATTTTTAGACAAAGTGTCCCAACTTCTAAGACCTCATAACTTTTATTAGATGATACAAAATGTATCTCCATACCCGGTTTTAATTCACCGTCAAACATTCTTAAATATACCACCACACCCCTGTAAGGGTCATAAAAAGAATCAAAAACTAATGCTTCCAGGTTTTTTTGTGAGTCACCCACCGGTGGAGGAACTTTATCAACTATACTTTGAAGAACTGACTTAATTCCTATTCCTTCTTTTGCGCTTATCTCTATTGGTTCATCTTCAATATCAAGCATTTCTTTTATTTGCATTTTTGTTGATTTAATATCAGCGGTAGGTAAGTCAATTTTATTTATGACAGGTACAATTTTTAAATTATTTTTTTTTGCTATCACAGAATTTGCAAGTGTCTGTGCCTCTACCCCTTGAGTTGCATCTACGACAAGAATTGCTCCTTCTGATGCAATGATTGCTCTTGAAACCTCATAAGAGAAATCTACATGTCCGGGTGTATCTATAAGATTTAATATGTAATCATTTCCATCATCTGCATGATATAGAATTCTGACTGTCTTAGACCTTATTGTTATACCTCTTTCTCTTTCTAATTCCATTTCATCTAAAAGCTGGGGCCTTATCTGTTCAGACGACACAGTACCTGTAGTCTCAAGGATCCTATCTGCAAGAGTAGATTTTCCGTGGTCTATATGAGCAATTATACAAAAATTTCTAATTTTATCTATCATAAATTACATAACAAGTGTCTTTTTTAAAGTATTAATAACTTGATTTCTATCAGTTGTACTTAAAATTTCTCTTGCAATTTCTCTTGCTTCTATAAGAGAACAACTTCTTATAATTTTCTTTATTTTAGGAACAGCAACTGACGGGACACTAAACTCATTTAACCCCATACCTACTAAAACAACAGTAAAAGTAGGGTCAGATGCCATTTCTCCACACATTCCAACCCATCTACCAGCATTATGTCCTGCATCTATTATATGTTTAAGTAATCTTAGGATGGACAAATGTAAGGGTTCATACATATCTGCTACTGTCTCATTTTTTCTGTCAACAGCCAGTGTATATTGAATTAAGTCGTTTGTTCCAATTGAAAGAAAATCAGCTGACCTTGCTATTATATCTGCTGTTAGTGCAGCAGAAGGAACTTCTATCATAGCACCAACTTCTATATTTTCATCAAATTCTTCTCCTTGTGACCTTAATTCAGATTTTACTTTCTCTAAAAAATTTCTTGCCTGGATAAATTCTTCTGCACTTGAAATCATAGGAAACATAATTTTTATTTTTCCTTCTTTTGAAGCCCTTAAAATTGCTCTTAGTTGCGTCTTAAAAAGTTCCGGATATCTCAAACAAAGTCGTATTGCTCTAAGCCCAAGAAAAGGATTATCTTCTTTTACTATCCTATCTATACCAAAATTTACCATTTTATCACCGCCAAGGTCAACTGTTCTTATAATCAATGAATAAGGTAAAATTTTATGAGCAACTGTTCTATAAATCTCGTAATGTTCTTCTTCTGTTGGAAGTTTATCTCTTCCTAAATAAAGAAATTCTGTTCTGAAAAGACCTATTCCTTCTGCGCCTGAAGAAAGGACAGAATCCAGTTCTTCAGGAACATCTACATTACAGGCAAGAATTACTCTATGGCCATCTTCTGTTTCTGCTGGCAGGTCTCTTAACTTTTCAAGTTCCTGCCTTTCTTTTATCTGTATTTCATATTCTCTTTTATAATTCTGTAATGTCTGCTCGTCAGGATTTATTATAACAATACCCTGTGCTCCATCAACAATTAATAAATCACCATGGCTGACCTTTGTTGTAATATTTTTTAATCCAACAACAGCAGGAATTTCCAGCCCCTGTGCCAGAATAGCTATATGAGAAGTTCTACCCCCAACATTTGTTACAAAACCCAAAATTTTTTTCTCTTTCAATCTGAATATATCATCTGGACTTAAACTATGCACAACTACTATTGAACCTTCTTCTGCATCAGAAATAGACCTCTTTTTTTCTTCTGCAAGAAAATTTAAAATACGTTTTCCAATTTCATAAATATCATTTTTTCTATCTCTGAAATATTCATCATTTATTCTTTCAAATGACTGTAAAACTTTGTCTAAAGTTGCCCATAGAGCATATTCAGCATTCACATACTCTTCAGAAATTCTTTTTATTACATCTCTGGTCAAAATTGGGTCTTCTATCATCAAAAGATATGACTCAACAAGAGGAGAATGTTTTTTACCTAATAATTTAAGAATCTTTTGTTCCGCGGATAATAACTCTTCTTTCACCTGTGCAATAGCATTGTTAAATCTTTCAACTTCACTCTTAACATTTTGTTTTTGAATTCTTCTTGGTATTACACAAAAATCTTCTTCTTCAACTAAAAATGCTTTACCTATAGCAATACCTTCAGAAGCAATTACTCCTTTAATAACTTCTGTTTTAGGTTTTTTATCCATATTTTATGGAGCCCCCTCTTATTCTTCATAAAATTTATTTTCAAAAATATTGGTTAACTCATCAATAAGTGCTTTTTCATCTTCTCCATCTACAACAACTTTTAATACTGCCCCATATTCAGCAGCAAGTGTCATTAAACCCATAACACTTTTACCATCTACTTCTTGATCTCCCTTAAAAATTCTAACCTGAGATTTATATTTATTTGCTGTCTGAACAAATAGACCCGCTGGTCGTGCATGTAGCCCAAGTTTGTTCTTTACCACAAACTCTTTTTCTATCATATCCGCTATATTTTCATTTTGAGGTTTATTAATCAACATCAAAAAATTCTTTTTTCAGATGTTATTTTTCATATATTTCTATTTTGAATGAAAAATCATATGACTTTTCTTTTGTAATATCAATATAAAATAAAGGCGTTACACATAAACCCTGATATGTTTTTTCAAAACCACCTTCTGACAAAGATACTGTCTGTAAAGGAAATGTCCATAAAAGTATTTCTTCAGAAAACTCCATTTTTAGCCTTATGCCAAATCCATCGTCTTCTTTTATCCAAAGATTTGTTTTCTTCTCAAAAACATCCTGCTGAACAAAACTTGAAAATGAAAAGTTCATCTCAGGAGCAAAAACTAAATTTACTTTTTTTTCCAATGAAGTGAGTATTTTATAAAATACTATTATACCTGTCTTTTCCTCTAACAACTTTATTGATTTTTCTACCTTTACAGGAACTGCTTCATCTTTAATCCATACAATTCCTTCTCTTGATAAATTTAGTTTATCTTTATCTTTTTTAAATTGATATTCTCCAAGCACAAAATCACCCTGTTCTCCATACTGACACCTGGTAAAATCATTGTACTTAGTGTCTGGATGTAAAAAATGGTCAAGCAAAGATGTTCTCCTGTACCAGTCATAACATAAAAATTTATCAAGATTTTCGTCTTTAATTAGCCAGAGACCAAGTTCTTCACCCGAACCAGATACTTCTTTGTCTTTTCTTTTTAATTCTATAAGTTTTATCATTTTACTGTGATATGCTTCTTTTCTTCTTGTAAGAACATTCAGAATATTCAATCTTTTATTTTTTATATCCCACTCAAAAATTGAACCACCGCTATGTGGCGATATATATAAATTCTGATTTTTTGCCTCAATAATTACTTCATCCCTGCCATCAAAATCAAAATCAAAAATATTAATTTTTGTTTTCTCTGATTTATCTATAAGACATTCTGATGAAATAAGTTTTTGATATATCGCATTTCTTAAATGTGGTAAATATAGTCCACCAAAAACACCGTGCCAGTAAGCACAATTGCATTGCCCTTGATATAAGTAATCTAACGCCTTTAAAATCAAATCGTTACTAACTGATGTCTTTTTTTTACTTAACTGCTTATCCGCTGAACTGCTTATCCGCTCTACCTCAACACTTAACCGCTTATCCGCTAAACCGCTCACCTGCTCTATTTTATCACTTACATAAAGCATTTTCTTATGCATATTATTTGATTCAGGGTATTTTATTAGAAAATTTCTCCAGAATGAGCCATGTAAAAACTTTCTAATCTTTTCTTTTACAGGTGATTTTTCTATATCCAGCAAAATTTCTTCAAGTTCTTCTTGAGATTCTTGAGGAAGAGCCCACTGGGTCATTTCAAAATAACTTGAAGTTGGTAAATAAACTCTTCCTTTTGCAGGAAACTTGTCAAGCACTTCATTGAATTTAAGTGTAGTTATATAATTGGAATTTTTTTCAATTTCATTCAAAAATTCTTCAAGATAGCCATTTGTATAAATTAGTTTATATGTTTCTGGCCAGAGTCCAAATTTTTCTCCGTCGTCAGCAAGAACAAGACATTTATTACCTGAGTCATCTGCATTATTTAAAAGATAACCAATACCCTCTTTTACTGGCCTCCACGGAATATAGTATCTCAATTTTTGACTTATAGGAAAAATTTTTAATGGACTCCCCTGTTCTTCTGTTATATAATAACCTGTAAGTTTTTCTTCATTTATTCCAACAGATATAAAATGGTAGTCATCTAAAAGAACATATTCAATCCCAAAATCAGAAAGAACCTTTGAAAGATGTGGCTCCCACACTCGCTCAGCAACCCACATTCCTCTTGGAATAATTCCAAATTCTGATTTCAAGAACCCATTCATCTTTTTCAGTTGTCCAACTTTGTCTCTGTCGGGCAAAATAGATAAAATTGGTTCATAATATCCACCAGTAAGTAATTCTAATTGTCCTCTTTCAATCATATCTTTAACTATTTTCAGATATTCAGGATGATTTTCTTTTAGATAGTCCCACAAAACCCCTGAGCAATGAAGAACCCATTTCACAGAAGGATGTCTGTCCATTATCTCAATAAATGGCTTATATGCGCTAAGATACGCTTTTTCAAAAACACTTAAAAAATTTCCAACCGGCTGATGATTATGAACCCCAATTAAAAGGTTGATATTTTTCATTTTTTATAAACTAAGAAAAAAAACCCCCACACTTTTTTCAAGATTGTTTTTCATACTGCAGTTTTTTTAAACAAAACTAATATTCGTCTTCTTGATGAATTATTTTTAGAACTTCATCTACTGATTTCGCATCTAAAAGTGCCTGCCTGAAAAACTTATCTTTAAATAATTTTGAAACTCTTGCCAAAGCTCTTAAATGATGTCCTGCTGACTCTACTGGTGAGAGCAATAGAAATATAAGATGTACTGGCTCTCCATCAAGTGCTTCAAACTCAACTCCATGTTTTGAAATACCAAAAGCACCCACCAATTCATTTACTGAGTCAGTTCTACCATGCGGAATAGCAACTCCCTGGCCTACACCTGTTGTTCCAAGTTTTTCTCTCTCAATTATAGCATTTATCGCTTTTGCAGAATCTTTAACTTTTTTCTCTTTGTAAAGCAGGTCTACAAGTTCGGTGATAGCTCCTTTCTTGTCCCGTGACTGCAAATCAAGAGCAATTGCTTTCTGACATAAGAAATCAAATACTTTCATCTGATGTCTTTATTCCCCCTTTCTTTTACATAGATTTAAATTTCAATTTAATATACCAGTTCAATCAATCCATAAGAACTATCTTCTTTTTTATATACAACATTAAGTTTTCCTGTGCCAGAGTTCAAAAATATATAA
>Ga0078972_1008067_pt1 | contig 22545 bp, 19 predicted proteins | sample YelNatPaOPGAMG01_FD_67568 | JGI IMG/M metagenome (GOLD analysis project Ga0078972, IMG submission 67568) | Hot spring thermophilic microbial communities from Obsidian Pool, Yellowstone National Park, USA - OP-RAMG-01 (SPADES assembly) (version 2) | ecosystem: Environmental > Aquatic > Thermal...
GCCGGCCGCGCGGCGGGGCGCCGCGCCCGGGCGGGCGGGGGCGGGCGGGGGGGGGGCGGGCCGGGCGCCCCCCCCCCCCCCCCCCCCCCCGCCCCAGCGCCGTCACACGCGCTCACATCCTCGCTCACTTCACCAAGAACGGGATCACCAGTAAGGCGACGATGTTGATCACCTTGATCATCGGGTTGATCGCCGGACCAGCAGTGTCCTTGTAGGGGTCGCCCACGGTATCGCCGGTAACTGCGGCCGCGTGCGCCTCGGACCCTTTGCCACCGTAAGCGCCGTCTTCGATGAGCTTCTTGGCATTGTCCCAGGCAGCCCCGCCCGATGTCATCGAGACAGCCAAGAAGATGCCGGTGACGATTGACCCCATGAGCACCCCGCCAAGGACGAGGTAGCCCTTGTTCCAGAACACCAGCGCGACGACGATCGGCGTGAGCACCGGGATTGCGGCCGGCAGCATCATCTCGCGAATGGCCGCCTTCGTGACGATATCGACCGCCTTACCGTACTCAGGCTTCCCTGTACCTTCCATGATCCCCGGGATCTCGCGGAACTGCCGGCGCACCTCCTCGACCACCTTACCGCCGGTGCGCCCCACCGACTGCATGCACAGCGAAGCGAACAAATAGGGCAGCAGGCCGCCGATCAGAAGACCGACCAGGACCCACGGACTGTTGACCTTGAAGAGATCGACTACGCCAGCGCCGAAGCTCTCTTTGAGATCGTTCGTGTACGACACGAAGAGGATCAAGGCTGCAAAACCGGCTGAGCCAATCGCGTAACCCTTGGTGATCGCCTTCGTGGTGTTACCGACCGCATCAAGCGGATCGGTCGTGTTGCGGACCTCCTCCGGCAAATCGGCCATCTCAGCGATGCCGCCAGCGTTGTCGGTGATCGGTCCGTAAGCGTCGATGGCGACGATGATGCCGGTCATCGAGAGCATGGCCATAACGGCGACGGCAATACCGTACAGGCCAGCTTGCCCCGCACCGGCCGACTCGTAGCTCGCCAGAATACCAGCGGCGATGACGAGTACTGGCAGGGCCGTGGATTGCATCGAGACGGCTAGCCCCTGAATGATGTTCGTCGCATGGCCGGTCACGCTCGCTTTAGCAACGCTCTTGACGGGGTTATAGCGGGTCGCCGTGAAGTACTCCGTGATCACCACGATGAGGGCCGTGACGATGACGCCAGTGACTGCGCTGAGGAACAAACGAGGCACGCTCGGGATACCCGCCGCGCGGTACTTTTCTGCGCCAAGCATCCAGTTCGTGAGTGGATAGAAGAGGGCAATGGCAATGATCGCCGAGGCAGCCAAACCTTTATAGAGGGCGTTCATGATGTTTTTGCTGCCGCCCAGACGGACGAAGAACGTGCCGATCACGCTGGCGATGATCGAAGCGCCACCGATGAGCAGCGGGTAAGTGATGACCGCCTTGACGTCGGCGCCCGGCCAGAACAGGAAGGCGAGCAGCATCGCGGCCACCGCCGTCACAGCGTAGGTTTCAAACAGGTCGGCCGCCATGCCGGCGCAGTCGCCGACGTTGTCACCCACGTTGTCGGCGATGACAGCCGGGTTACGCGGGTCGTCCTCGGGGATGCCGGCTTCGACCTTGCCCACCAGGTCGGCGCCCACGTCGGCCGCCTTAGTGTAGATGCCGCCACCGACACGCGCAAAGACTGAGATCAGGCTGCCCCCGAAACCCAGACCAACGAGCGCACGCACGGCGTGGTCACCCCAAAAATGCGTGCCAAGCCAGTAGTACACGGTCACGCCAAGCAGGGCCAGCCCAACGACGAGCAAGCCCGTCACGGACCCACCGCGAAAGGCGACCTTGAGCGCGGGACCAAGGCCCTTCTTGGCCGCCTCGGCCGTGCGCACGTTGACGCGTACGCTGACCATCATGCCGATGTAGCCGGCTGACGCCGACAAGACCGCGCCGATCACGAAACCGACGGCCGTCTCCCAGCCGAGGCCCCAGCCCTGCTTGGCGCCCAGCGCTACGCCGAGGATGAGGAATACTACGGCGCCGACCATGGCGATCGTCCTATACTGCCGGCCAAGGTAAGCTTTCGCTCCCTCCTGGACCGCACCCGAGACAGCCCGCATCCTCTCATCGCCGGTCGGCAAGGCGAGTAGCCAACGAATGAGCAGCACGCCGTAGGCCACCGCAACGAGCCCGCAGATGACCGCCAGCAAAACAGCATGATCGGATATGAAGTTCCCCACTCTTTCTCTCCTTTCGCGACATACGAGCCGCGAGACGGTCCCTCACCAATCCCTCGCAGCGCGTCAGTTGCGTACGTTCGTTGCCTACCGAACTACCTGAGGTACTTGCCAAGAAGCAAGTCGAGCCTCTCCTTGGTGGCCGCCGGAATGAGATTCGCCGGCGTATTAATCGCGTTCTCCACCGCGTGACGACAGACGCAGTCGCGTTCCAGATCGAGTACCGGGACGACCCGCCGCACGATCGCCTGGGCAGTCTCCACGTTGCGGCGCACGTTACTCAGCACTTGCTCAAGGCTTACGTCCTCTTCGCCTTCATACCACACGTCGTAGTCGGTCACGAGAGCCATAGTGGCGTAGCAGAGTTCGGCTTCGCGGGCCAGCTTGGCCTCCTGCAGATTGGTCATACCGATCACGTCAAAGCCAAGTTGACGGTAGACGCGCGACTCGGCCCGCGTGGAGAACTGCGGTCCCTCGATGCAGACGTAGGTTCCGCCAGCGTGCACAGTCGCACCTGCAGCTCGCCCCTCGCGCACGAGCACCTCGGAAACGTAACTGCAAAACGGGTCGGCGAAGCTCATGTGGACGACGACACCATCACCGTAGAAAGTGGAGATCCGGCCCTTCGTGCGGTCGAAGAGCTGGTCGGGCACGACGATGTCGAGTGGCCGCAAGTCCTCGCGCAAACTCCCTACGGCACTGGCCGAGAGAAGGTACTTTACGCCCAAGGCCTTCATTCCCCAGATGTTGGCGCGATAGTTGATCTCGCTCGGCATGATGCGGTGACCGCGACCGTGACGGGGCAGGAAGGCCACCGCCACACCACCGATCTCGCCGACGAAGTACACGTCGCTCGGCGCGCCAAAGGGCGTCTCGAGGGCGACTTCGCGCGCGTCGTCGAGCAGCTCGTAGAAGCCCGAGCCGCCGATAATGCCTACCTCTGCCCGCTCAGAGACTCCACTCACCACGTCCTCCACTCTTCACTTCGCCGCCCACGGCGGGATGCCGCGGCCCAGGCCACGGCAGAGTATACCGCAGGCTGCGAAGCTCGCCATAGGCGAAGGTGGACTCCATTGCCGACCGGTTGCGCCCTCCGTAGAATGCCCCCTATGGGTGCTCCTCGCGGAACGCCCGACAGAATTCGTCCACGCCACCTCGGTACCCCAGCCGAGCGGCTCTACCAGAGGAGCAGCGCGCATGGCCGACACATCACCGAGCGAAGATCGCGTCATCTGGCAGCCCTATGGCGAGTACCTGACGCAGAGCAACGTGCGCCGGTTCATGGATGCGCACGGCATTGGCTCTTACGAGGAGCTCATCGAGCGCTCCACCGCCGATGTCGCCTGGTTCTGGGACGCTGCCCTGAAAGACTTGGGCGTCGTGTGGGACGAGCCTTACCACACCGTGCTGGACGAGTCCGATGGTTTCCCCTGGGCACGGTGGTTCATCGGTGGCAAGACCAACATCGCCCGTAACTGCCTCGATCGCCACGCCGTCGGAGCGCCCGCCGAGCGTCCGGCCATCGAATGGGTCTCCGAGGCTGGCGAACGCCGCACGCTCACGTACGCCGAGCTCGACCGCCAGGCCTGCCAAGTGGCCAACGCCTTGCGGGCGGCCGGCATTGGCCACGGCGACACCGTCGGTCTCTACATGCCCATGATCCCGGAGCTAGTAGCCGTGTTCTACGGAGCCCTCAAGATCGGCGCCGTCTTGGTCCCCGTCTTCTCCGGGTTTGGCGCTGCCGCCCTGGCAACGAGACTCGAAGATGCTGCCTGTCGCCTCCTCTTCACCGCCGACGGCTCCGTCCGCCGCGGGCAAGCTTTCGGCATAAAGCCGGAAGCCGATGCGGCGCTCAAACGGTACGGCGGCGTGGAGACTGTCGTCGTAGTCGATCGTCTGGGCGCCGAACGACGCGCTGCCGCCGGCATCGAACTGAAGATGGTATCCGGACGAGACGTGTGGTGGTCTGACTTCCTCGGCGGTCATGCGCAGAGGTGCCCAACCGAGAGCCTCGCTGCCGAGGATCGCTCACTCATCATCTTCACCTCGGGAACAACCGGCCGACCCAAGGGTACCGTGCACACGCACGCTGGCTGCCTGGCGCAAATGGCCAAGGAGCTTGGCTACGCCTTCGACGTCAAACCCGACGACGTGTTTTTCTGGGTCACCGACATCGGCTGGATGATGGGCCCTTGGGAACTGATCGGCGTGCACTTCTTCGGCGCGACCGTGGTGATCTTTGAAGGGGCGCCCAACTGGCCTCACCCGGGACGCCTCTGGGAGATGTGCGCTGACCTCCACGTCACTCACCTGGGCATCTCGCCGACGCTGATCCGCCTGCTCATGCGCGAGGGCGACCAGCACGTGGCTGGCCACGACCTCTCTTCGCTGAAGTACTTGGGATCGACCGGCGAACCGTGGGACAGCGAGTCCTACATGTGGTTCTTCGACCGCGTTGGTGGCGGACGACTGCCGATCATCAACATCTCCGGCGGAACCGAGATCGTCGGCTGCTTCCTCATGCCCCTACCCATTACGGCGCTCAAGCCGACGACGCTGAGAGGCCCTGGGCTGGGCATGGCGATCGACTGCGTCGATGACCATGCCCAGCCCGTCCGCGAACAGCTGGGCTACCTCGTCTGCCGACGCCCGGCACCATCGATGACTAAAGGGTTCCTCAACGATCCCGAACGCTATCTGAAGACGTACTTCGAGCGCTTCGGCACCGATCTCTGGTTCCACGGCGACTGGGCGTACGTGGACGGCGACGGCTACTGGTTCCTCAAAGGGCGCGCCGACGACACGATCAAAGTGAGCGGTCGGCGCACAGGGCCAGCCGAAATCGAATCAGCACTCATCGAACATCCGGCCGTCTCTGAAGCCGCCGCCATCGGCGTCCCCCACCCGCTCAAGGGCGAAGGCGTCGTGTGCTTCGTTGTGCTCCACCCGAGTGCCCACGAATCGGAGGAGCTGCGCGCCGAACTTAAGGAACAGGTGGCGCGCGTCATGGGCAAGACGTTGCGCCCTGACGAGGTCCGCTTCGTTGACATGCTGCCCAAGACGCGCTCCGCGAAGATCTTGCGCGGCCTCATCCGGCGCGCCTTCCTGGGCGAAGACCTGGGCGACCTCTCGAGCGTGGAGAACCCGCAAGCCCTGGAGGAAGTCCGTAGCTCACGGTGAGTGAACAGCGGACCGCGGAGCACTCGCCCCGCGGGTGGTGATATCCTTCACATAGTCAGGGCGGTCACGAGAGAGCAGCGCCGGCGCCGGTGAGGCAACCGTTCGCAGGGATCGGCTCGAGCTGCACAGCCGATTGCGCAGTATCCGCCACGGGCCCATTCAGGCGCCGCGCACCGTGCTTCACAGCAGAGCGAAGGGCGCCCATCACTCCGTGAGGCGCCAGTCTAGCAGCGTGGAAGGAGCAGAACGTGCCGAGCAACAAAGTCGTCAGCCTCGCAGAGGCTATGTCCCACATCCGATCAGGGATGAGTATCGCTATCGGAGGGTTCATCGGACAGGGCGATCCGCTCACCCTCATCGACTACCTCAAGACGATGGACGTCTCTGATCTGACGATCTACGAAAATGACGGCGGTTACCGTGACCGAGGGACCGTGGAGCTCGTCGAGCAGGGCAAGGTCAAGAAACTCGTCGCCAGCCATGTGGGCACCACCCCGGCCATTGGCAAAGCGGTCAACGAAGGCCGGCTTGAGTTTGAGCCCGTGCCTCAGGGAACCCTGGCCGAAATGATGCGCTGCGGTGGCGCTGGCATTGGCGGCTTTCTCACCCCCACCGGGGTCGGCACCGTAGCCGCGGAGGGCAAGCAGATCATCACACTCAACGGCCGTGACTACATCCTTGTGCCGTCACTGCGCGTCGACGTTGCCCTCATACGCGCCCACCGCGGCGACACCTGGGGCAACTTGATCTACCGCGGCACGTCACGCAACTTCAGCGTCCCGGCGGCAATGTGCGCTGACTACGTGATCGCCGAGGTCGAAAACCTGTACGGAATCGGCGAACTCGACCCGGAAGAAGTGCATACGCCCGGCATCTTCGTCGACGCCGTCGTGCGGGCCAATATCGGCTACTGCGTCGTGCGCGAAGAGCCCATCGTGACGAACGGGAAGGTGTGATCATGGCTAGCAACGCGAAAGAGATCATCGCCCGACGTGCCGCCCGAGAGCTCAAGGACGGGCAGATCATCAACCTCGGCATTGGCTTGCCCACCCTCATCGCCAACCACGTGCCCAGTGGCGTCGATGTCATCATTCAGACGGAGAACGGCGCCATCGGCGTCGGCCCCGCGCCTGCCCCGGGCTGCGAGGATCGCGACCGCGCCAACGCGGGCAACCAGCCCATCACGCTTAACCCCGGCGGCAGCTACTTCGACTCGGCGACATCGTTCGCCATGATCCGCGGCGGCCATCTCGATGCCACGTTCCTCGGCACGCTGCAGGTTGACGAAGAAGGCAATATCGCCAACTGGATCGTGCCGGGCAAGATGCTCGCTGGCATGGGCGGCGCCATGGACCTCGTGACCGGCGCCAAGGTCGTCCACATCGTCACCGAGCACTGTGCCAAAGACGGTTCGCCGAAGCTCCTCAAACGCTGCACCTACCCGCTCACGGGGGCGCGCGAGTGCGACGTCATCATCACCGAGCGCGCCCTGTTCCGGCGCTATCCTGACAAGGGCTTCGTCTTGGAGGAAGTGGCCCGCGGCTACACGCTCGCAGACATTGCTGCTTGCACTGAGATGAGTTACACGGTCAGCGACAACGTGAAGCTGGACGCTTACGGCGACGAGGAAGAGTCGTAGGGGTAAGCTGAACAGGAGGGTGACGTACGGGCGGCGGGCCGGAGGCCCGCCGCCCGTACGTGTGAAGGGGGGCGGCGCTTTCGCGCCGCCCCCCTTCACACACCCAGAACAGCCGCCCAGACCTCGCTACTGGCGCGTGATCTCTCAACTCCAAGAGAATTCGCATTTCCACCACCGCGAGACTCACATCTCAGCCTCAACGGATATCTCAGAAGGCGACGTTCTCTACCCGCTCGACGCCCGGCACGACGTTCTTCAAGTGCCGCTCAACGCCACTTGTCAGCGTGAGCTGCGACATCGGACAACCGCCGCAGGCGCCCATGAGGCGAACTTTCACTACACCGTCGACAACGTCGATCAGCTCGATATCGCCGCCATCAGCCTGCAACGCCGGGCGAATATCGTCGAGTGCCTTCTCTACCTGCTCTCTCACTGCACTCACCTCCTCATTGACGTCGCGGCAGCTCTCTCACTACCTAGTGTCCGTTCGACTAGAGACGCAAAACTGGCCTGCGCCAGCTCCTGACGCAGCACCGTTTCGATATGTTCCCAGAAGTCATGCGTTGGGCAAACGCCGTCGCCGCACGAGTGACCGCGCAAGACGCAGCGATGGAACTCAATCGGCCCCTCGATCGCCTCGCACACTTCAAGTACGCTCACCTGTTCTGGCGGACGAGTCAACATGACACCGCCCTGGTTACCGCGCACGGTGCGCACAAGTCCAGCCCTGGCAAGCGCCTGGACGACCTTGACCAAATAGCTTTCCGGCACATCGTGCGCCAGAGCGATCTCACGCGTCTGCACTACCGTCCCTACCGGGTGGCGGGCTAACTCATACACGCAGCGCACCGCGTAGTCAGCTTGTGTCGAAAGTCGCATGACTCATTTTTGCACTAAGTGGAACACTTTGTCCACTAAAGGCCGTTCTCTTTCACGTCTACTGAGCGCCGTTCTTTTCGCTGTTCAGCGACGGTGAGCACTGCGCGACCCGCAAGGGACCCCCACCGCGCGCGGGACACAAAGACGAAAGTTGCATCTCGAGAAGGTGCGGGCGAGGCTGTCCGGGTTCTCACCAAGGGCAAGTAAGAGCGGCGTCAGCGGAAGCGGCGTCAGCGGAAGCAGCGGGGGCCTCAACAGCGTCCTCAAACGCCGCTCAGCGGCGTGCACAGATGCGCTAAAGCAGAATGATCAGGCGTCGTCGTAGGCCCACTCGACATTGGCCTTATGCATGGCCAAGTCGGCAGCCGCGACGTTCACGCCCTCGGGCAAGAACCATTCCGCCGGCACATCCAATTGGTGACGCGGCACCCCGTTAGCACGCGCTGCCCGGACGGCTTCATAGACGCCCTCGAGGTAGCTTTGATTGGCGTCGATGATCCCCTTACCCATGACCGGCCCGCGACTGGGCACGACGTGGTCAACCGGCAGCTGCTTGAGCTGACGAAGCGATTGCACGTAGACCGCATAGCCGTCCCTTAGGCACAGCTCCGGCACAGGCCAAGCAACTGTGTCGCCAGCGAAGAGAATGCGCCGCTCGTCGTCGTACACGACCAAGGAGTCTTCGGTATGGCCGGGCATGTGAATCAGATGGAGACTCGTGTCGTCATCCGTATACGTGAGCCGATCGCCGAAGGTAACCGACGGCAGAGGGAGTCCTTCCCCTGGCACAGGCGGCACCGATTCGTCACTGGACTGACTTTGCTCTCTCATGAGGCGCGGACAGAGCCGGTGAGCGACGATGTCGCGATCGGCAAAGGCGGCGTTGCCGTAGACGTGGTCCCAGTGGTGGTGCGTGTTAATGACGATCACGGAGCGGTTGCCGGCAACCCTGCCGAGAAGATCGGTGACCGGACGCATTGATGCCGGGCTCGTGAGCGTATCGATCACGAACGCCCGCCGTTGCGCGACGATCACTCCGGCAGTAAGCGTGCAGCCGCCCTGCGCGATCGTGTGCAGGTATACGTTGTCCGAGAGTCTTTCCATCGCCTTGAGTCACTTCATCGGCACATCACTGTCCCAGCTGGAGTGCCTGGCGACGTGGTTTACAGGATGCGGAGCTCCTCAGAAGCATCCGTGAGGAGTTCAAGTCCTGATGCCGTCACCGCCCACGTGTTCTCCACGCCAATCGCCCCGAGGCCGGGCAGAACGAATTTCGGCTCCAAAGCGAAGACCATGCCTTCCTCGAGAACGCGATCGTTCGGCGCGATGACGGGAAGCTCATCGAGCTCGATGCCCACCCCGTGGCCGATGAACTTCACTTGGCCCTCGCCGTAGCCCATGAAGTTGGCGCGTAACCCTTCCGCATCGGCCACAGCCAGAGCGCGTTCATAGAGAGCGCGACAGGTTACCCCCGGTCGGGCCGCCTCGACGACCGCCTGCTCGACGCGAAGGGCCACCTCATACGCCCGCCGCAGCTGAACGGGCAAAGGACCCAACGAGAAGATGCGCGTGAAATCGGCCATGTAGCCGTCGATCACGGAGACGAAGTCGAAGATGAACGGCTCGCCGCGCTGTAGGGGCTTGAAGCTCACTCCCTGCGCCACTGCTGGGCTAAGGCCAGTGCCCGCCAGCGGCGTATCGAGATAGCTGGGCACTGTGGCGCTCACGCCCGTCAAGAGCTGCCCGTAGAACATCTCCTCGTTGAAGCCGCGCATGCGCACCACACCTTGGTGGCCCAGCGCCCGGGCGACGGCCTCGATGCGCCCGGCAAGCTCCACCTCGCTCACGCCTTCGCTCATGAATTCAGGGATGCGCTCCATGGTGGCAAGGGTGACCTTACCAGCGGCCACGATGCGCTCGATCTCGAAGGCCGATTTCACCGCCCGTTGCGCCAACAGCCAAGGTCCGATATCGACCGACTCAGCTACGTCAAAGAGAGCCTCCAGGCGGCGCCACGTGTTCACCGGTAAAACATCGAGCTCGAGTCCGAGGCGTCGCGGCACACGACCGTAACGTTCGCGCACGAGGTCGGGCAACATACGCAGGCTAGGCAACGGCGTAACCGGCAGAGGAGTCTCGTGACGGGCACGCTCGGCACTCTTGCGCGTGAAGAGAGTCACCTCTCCCTGCGCCGGAACCACCAAGTACGACTGCTGGATGGTGCCGGTGTAGTAGAAGAGATCGGCGCTCTGCACGATGAGAGCGGCCTCGATGGCCTGCTCGGCCAACGTTCGCTGGAGGCGGTGCAGCCGCTCTTGGATCTCCGCTGCGCAGGCCAGCACGGCGCGCCGCTCGACGAAGGGCGGAGCGAGTATACTCTCCGCGCCGGCAACGGCCCCGGTGCCACTTCCCTGCGAAATCAAACCATCGTTCACAGCACGAACGTGGCCACGCGCCACCAGGTGATAACGACCAGCACGATGACGATGAGTGCCAGCCCAGCTGCGTCGGCAAGCGCAAACGGAGCCCGCGCGTCCTTCCGCCCACCGAGCATGAGGACGCCCATGCCGGCCACTCCGGCCGTGAGGCCGCCGACGTGGCCCTGCCAGGAGATGTAGCTGCTCGAGAACGTCAGGATCAAGTTGAACACTAAGAGGAAGAGGATGTTCCCCAGCAGCGCCCGCGCCATGGCGTCGCGGTGCCGGTTGAGATAGGCGTAGAGAGCCAGCGCGCCGAAGATGCCGAAGATCGCCCCCGATGCGCCCACGGTCAGGGTGAGCGGAGGTGCGACGGCGACAACGAGCACCGAGCCAGCGAAGCCGGAGATGAAGTAGAGGAGCGCGAACTTGAGCCGCCCCACGACCGCTTCGACGTAGTTGCCGATGACGATGAGCGCCCACATGTTGAAGCCAATGTGGAGCAGGCCGTCATGCATGAACATGGCGACGAACATGCGCCAGTACTCGTGCTTCACCGTCACGTAGGCTGGCACCAGGGCGCCCAGCTTCACCATGGCCGCCGTGCTGCCACCGCCAAAGAGCGACAGTGACGAGGCGCCAGCGGCCACTTCGACGATGAAGTAGAGCACGTTGAGGGCCACGAGGACCTTGGTCACAGACCAGCCGCGCGCACCCAGCATCCCGCCTTGCCAGCGCGAACGCGTCTGTCCCCGCGTCACCACGCGGGCTCGCCCGGCGCTCTGCCGTTGTTCGGCCATGCATTCCGGACAGCGAAAGCCGACCGCCGCGGGCGTCATGCACTCATAGCAGATGGGCCGCCCGCAGTTGGCGCAGTGGACACCAGTCTCACGATCGGGGTGCCGGTAGCAATGCTCGACTTCGATGTCGTCGGGCATCTTCGTCTCGAAGTCCTGCGGCAGGTCGTCGGCGCCCCTGTGCTCGTTCGCGCTCATTCCATCTCCGCAGGCGAATCGCCGACGCGGGCCAGTAACCCCCGCATCCACGGGGGCAGCGGAACGGCCTTACCGGTCACGCGGTCAACCGCAGCGTGCCGCGTGGAGCCCTCGGCAATCAGCTCACCGTCGCGTCGCACCTCGTACGTGAAGCCAAAGGAGGCTCTCCCCGGCCGCGTCAGACGAGCGCCGACGGCCAACAGATCATCAAGGTGAGCTGGGCGCACGTAGCGCACGTGGGCGTCGACCGCCGGCAGCAACAAACCCTGCGCCTCGACCTCTGTCACCGAACACCCCAGCGCCCGCAGCAGCTCAACCCGCGCCACCTCGAAGTAGACCAAGTAATTGGCGTAGTAAACCACGCCCGCCGCGTCGGTCTCGGCGTAGCGCACGCGGATATGACAGGTGAACGGGCTCAGGAGACGGTCAGGCTGATCCATGCTTCTGCAGTTTACCACGGCCGGCCCGCCGGCCCGCCGAGAGAGTATGTGCGTCAGGAGGAGCCCACTGGCCGTGCGTTGAAAGGCAGTGGCGGGAAGGCCGCACGGGGCGCGAACTGTACAGGGACGGGGCGACCGGCGAGCGGCGCGCGTGAGCGCGCCGCTCGCCGGTCGCCCCGTCCCTACCGTCCTTCAGGCGAAGGTCAGCTCGCCGCGGCGGCGCGCACAGCGTCGCTGAAGATGTTGATCGCCGTGTCGAGGTCGGCGTCGCTGATGTTCAGCGCCGGTAGGAACCGCACGCAGTTGTCGTAGTAGCCGCAGCCAAGGATGAGCATCTTGTTCTTGATGCACTCACCGATTACTTTCTTGGCGAAAGCCACGTTCGGCTCCTTGTTGGTTCCGGGCACGACAAACTCGACCGCGTCCATGAGGCCCATGCCGCGCACTTCGCCCATCTGCGGGTAGTCCTTCTGCAGGTCACGCAGGGCGGCGCGCAACTTCTCGCCTTGGCGGGCAGCGTTTTCGACCATGCCCTCTTCGCGCATGACGTCGATCGTAGCGTTGCCGGCCGCCAACGCGACCATGTTGCCGCCGAAGGTGCCGCCCAACGAACCAGGGCTGTGCTTATCGTAGATGTCGCTGCGCGACACGATGGCCGAGAGCGGGAAGCCCGAGGCGATACCCTTGGCGACCGTGACGATGTCGGCCGTCACGTCGTAGTGCTCGTGGCAGAACCACTTGCCCGTGCGGCCCATTCCCGCCTGGATTTCGTCGATGATCAGCAAAGCGCCGATCTCGTCGGCCTTCTTGCGCAGCCCCTGGATGAATTCCTTAGTCGGCACGATGAAGCCGCCCTCGCCCTGGATCGGTTCGACCAGGATGCAGGCGACATCATCGGGCACGATCTGGCTGCGCAAGACGAAATCGAGCTGCTGCAGCGCCCAGTCTGTGGGATCCTCGCCGCGCGGCGTTCGGTAGGGATAGCAGTAAGGACTGTGGAAGATGCCGCCCGTGAGCGGCTCGAAGTGGCCACGATAGATGGTCTTAGAGCACGTCAAAGCCATCGTGAGATGCGTCCGCCCGTGGAAAGCGCCGTGGAAAGCGATGGTCGCCGGGCGCCGCGTCGCTTGCTTGGCCAACTTGACGGCGTTCTCCACCGCCTCGGCACCCGAGTTCGCGTAGAGCACGCGGTCCATGTTGCCGGGGACGATCTCGCAGAGCTTCGCCGCCAGGTCCATGGCCGGCTGGTTGTAGAAGAGAGCCATCTGCCCGTGAACCATCTTTTCCATCTGCGCACGAGCGGCGGCCAGCACTTTCGGGTGCGAGTGCCCCGTGTTGACGACGGCGATGCCCATGGCCATATCGAGCCACTTCTCGCCGTCGCTCGTCGTCAGCCAGCTTCCCTCGGCGTGATCGACCGTGATGCCGGTCGACCGCGCTTGGGGCGGCGGGACCACGAGCTGCTTTTTGTCTTGCCCTGTGACGCTCATTCACGGACCTCCGAGTCGAACTGGTGCCTGCTGCCGAGTTGGATAAAACGCGGTGCTCGGCGTCGCGCAGAGGGAGCCTCGTTACGTCGTCGAAACCACCCGACATACTGCGCTTCCGCACGAGACTTTACTGTGGTGCGCCCATCGCTTCAACGCACTCGCCATCGCGGAAGGGGCAGCCGCCAAGCTTCCGTATGGACATTCTGGCGCATCTGCAACGCTCAGGGCCTCACTCCACCCATCAGGTGGGGCAGGACCGTGCCCAGCACGTAGCCCCCAAGCGCCGACACCGCACCGATGACCACGACTTCGGCCGCGCTGCGCAGGAGACTCGTCTTGGCCAAGCGTCCTTTGAGGAGGCCGATCACGAACAGGGCGAGGATCGTCAGCGCCAAGGAGAGGGGAAACGCGGTCCTGACCGGCAACGCCAAGTAGGGAGCCAGGGGCACAATGGAGGAGACGATATACGAAGCGCCCATGGCAAGCGAGTCTCGCACTGGGCTGCCAACCGGATCGACGGTGAGGCCGAGCTCCTTCTCCACCATGGTGTTCACCCAAGAGCGCTCGCTCGTGACCACCTTCTCAGCCACGAGACGAGCGTCGTCATCGGAGAGCCCCTCATGCCGAAAGAGGAGCTCAATCTCGTGCTTCTCCACGTCGGGAATCACGGCGATCTCGTCAAGCTCGTCGCGAATCTGTGCCTGTTGCACTTCAGCTTCAGCCTTGCCTGACAAATACTCGCCAGCACCCATGGAGAGCGCGCCAGCAAAGGCTTCGGCCACGCCAGCAATGACGACGATGCGGCTATTGGCGGTTCCTCCAGCGACTCCCGAGACGACTCCCAAAGGCACGAGTAGCCCGTCGAGACTGCCGAACATGAACTGCCGGATGCGTGAGACGCGCGCGATCTTCGCTTTCTCGTCGAAGAGGCGCGCGGGATCGAACGTACGCCGCTTTTCTTCCAGTTGACGCACCCTCTCAGGGCTGATGCCCACGTGTCACCTCCAGCGTTTTCATCGACGTCCTTCGCCACCGCCGCGCGGGTCCACTGCGACCGCTCAGGGGTAGTTCGTCACTCCGCTCAGATTACCCGCTGCCGCGCAGCCGGCTACCTGACTGAGCGACACATGATGCAGGCGTCCGGCGCCATGAGGCGGCGACAAGCGTCGTCGCCCTGCCAGCGAGGCTTTCTCATAGCGTGCTATGCTTGCTGTGTCGCAACGCCAGCAGGGCACGCACATGCGGCGCTCAGCGAAGCTGACTGGAGCCACAAGTTGTATCTCTCTCAGACACTGCCTACCACTGCACGGCCGTGAACGTCGACGAAGTCCTCGTCACCACGATCAAAGAGAAATGTCGCCGGTGTTACGCCTGCGTGCGCGAGTGCCCGGCGAAAGCGATCCGCATCGTTGGCGGCCAGGCGAGCGTTGTTCCTGAACGCTGCATCGGCTGCGGTAACTGCGTGCGCGTTTGTAACCAGAGCGCTAAACAGGTCTATAGCTCCGTCGGCGAGGTCGAAGCTCTTCTCAGCTCGGGCGAACAGGTGGCTGCCCTCATCGCGCCCAGCTTTCCGGCCGAGTTCAACGACGTGAGCGCTGCCGATCTCGTCGCCTCCCTGCGCGCACTAGGTTTTCACGCAGTGCACGAGGTCGCGTTCGGCGCCGACCTCGTCGCCCGCGAGTATGCCGCTCTCATGGCACGCGGCCAGGGGCGCTTTATCTCTACGGCCTGCCCCGCGGTTGTCTCCTTTGTGCGCAAGTACCACCCTGACCTCGTGCCCATGCTCGCCCCTATCGTCTCTCCCATGGTGGCGTGCGCGCGCGTCGTGCGGCGCCTGCATGGCGACGCAGTCAAGACCGTGTTCATAGGGCCATGCATCGCCAAGAAGAGCGAAGCCGCCCTTGAAGAGCTAGACGGCATAGTCGACGCCGTGCTCACCTTTAAGGAGCTCCGTGAGATGTTCGTCGCTCACGAGTGTCGCCCCGGCCTCGAGGTCAGGGCAGAACGTGAGACGTCTACGGATGCTTCTCCCTTCGATCCTCCGCACGGCGGTACTGGAGCGCTCTTCCCTGTGGCACGCGGGCTGTTACAGTCAGCCGATCTCCGTGAGGACCTACTCGAAGGCGACATCCTGAGTGCCGACGGCCGCGACCATTTCACCGCGGCCATCGCGAACTTCGCTGATGACGCTTCAGGCATTCGCTTGCTCGACGTCCTCGCCTGCCAGGGCTGCGTCATGGGCGTGGGCATGACGAGCCACGATCCGCCGCTCCGCCGGCGGGCGCACGTGAGCGCTAGCGTCCGCGAGCGTTGGCGCACGCTTGACCAAGCGAGGTGGCGCGCCTCCCTGGCACAATTCGCCGACCTCGATCTCACCCGCGCTTACCCACCGGCGGCCGCTGTCCTGGATACGGAGCCGGACGAAGCCGAGGTGCGCGCGATCTTGCAGCGCATGGGCAAGTATGAGCCCGCTGACGAGTTGAACTGCGGCGCCTGTGGTTACGAGTCCTGTCGAGCCCATGCAGTGGCCATCGCGAGAGGCTTGGCCGAGACCGACATGTGCCTGCCGTACGCCATCGACCGCCTCAAAGAGACCGTTGCCGAACTGGAAGAGTCACACCGGTCCTTGGAAAGCACGCGCGAGGCCCTAGTGCGCTCGGAGCAGCTCGCTTCGATGGGTCAGCTTGCCGCGGGGATTGCCCACGAAGTGAATAACCCCCTCAGCATCTTGCTGCTCCAAGCCAACATCCTCCTCGAGGAATGTGCCACGCAACCCGAGCTACGCAGCGATCTCTCGGTTATCGTGGATCAGGCGAACCGCTGTCAGAAGATCATCTCGGGACTGCTGAACTTCGCTCGGCAAAACCGCGTTGTGCGTCAGCCGACCGACATCCCCGCGTTAGTGCACGATGTCTTGCGGACCATGCCCCTGAGCGATACCGTGCGCATCTCGGTCGAGAACGAGCTCGCTGACCCGCTGGCAGAGGTCGACGCCGATCAGATCGTGCAAGTGCTCGTCAACCTCATCACGAACGCGCTGCAGGCCATGCCCAACGGAGGCACGCTGGGCATCACGTTGACCGGGGATGGAGAGACAGTCGCGATCGCGGTTTCCGACACGGGCTGCGGCATCCCTAGAGACAACCTGAGCAAGCTCTTCACACCCTTCTTCACCACGAAGCAGGTCGGCAAAGGCACCGGCCTCGGACTGGCAGTCGTGCACGGCATCGTCAAGATGCACCGGGGCACTATCGACGTCGTCTCCAACGCCGATCCATCAGCCGGCCCCACAGGTAGTACGTTCACCGTGCGCCTGCCGCGCCGCGAAGGAAACGCAGAAAGTGTCGCGCAGCGAGCCGTAAGATGAGCGGACCACTCACCCGCGAAGGTTTCAGCAAGAACGACTACGTCCTAGGTTTAACCGAAGCGGAAGAGCAGGAGCGCCGCCGCCACGAGCCGCCACGGGAGAGGCTGCACGTGCTCATGGTCGACGATGAAGATGCGCTGTGCCACGTCGTGCGTCGCATCGTCGAGAAGTACTCCGTGCAGGTGCCCGAAGTAGAGGCGGATATCGAGTTCACATTTGCGTCGTGTGGTTCGGGCGAGGAGTTCTTCTCCCGTTTGGACGCCGGCGAACGCGTTGACGTGCTCTTTCTCGACCTGAAGTTACCCGGCATCGGTGGCCTCGACGTGCTGGAAAGGGTGAGCGCTGAACAGCGCGATATGGCGACCGTCGTCGTCACCGCCTACGCGACCTTTGAGACGGCCGTCAAAGCAACGAAGATCGGCGCTTACGACTTCCTCGCCAAACCGTTCACGCCCGACGAACTGCGCTACGTCCTGCGCAAAGCGACCACGCAACTCGTCGTCAGTCGCCAAGCGCGTCGCCTCGCCGAAGAGAGACGCCAGGTGCGTTTCAACTTCATTAGCGTGCTTGCGCACGAGCTTAAGGCGCCTTTGAACGCCATCCAGGGCTACCTCAACATCCTGCGTACCACTGAGACGGGCGACAACTTGCAGATGATCGAGCGCAGCCTCGTCCGCCTCGATGGCATGAAGAAACTCATCGTCGACCTGCTCGATATGACACGTATCGAGTCGGGGCAAAAGCGTCGCGACTTCACCCAGGTCGATCTGGTTGCTCTGGCCCGTAACGCTCTCGACCTGTTTCGCGTCGAGGCGCGCGATCGCGACATCACGCTTACTCTCGCGGCGCCCGACGAACTCACCATGATCGCTGACGCTGGTGAGATCGAGATCATCCTCAACAACTTGGTGTCGAACGCCGTCAAGTACAATCGCACCGGCGGCACGGTGCACGTAGAGTTGCGCCGCGTTGACGGTACAGTCGTGCTCACGGTGAGTGATACCGGCATCGGCCTAACGCCCGATGAGGCAAGCAAGCTCTTCCGCGACTTCGTGCGCATCAAGAATGAAGACACGGTGGGCGTGCTCGGCAGCGGCCTGGGCCTCTCTACCGTGCGCAAACTCGCCGCACTCTACGGTGGTGAAGCTACAGTTTCTAGCCAGCGCGGTGTCGGCAGCACCTTCACCGTGCGCCTGAACGATGCACCGGCTCTCGCCTGCCCGCCAGGCGCCCCGCCCGCAGCGCCTGAGCGGCGCGTCACGCCGGGTGACGCCTGAGCCACGTATCACACCGCATCACACCGGATGGCGCCTGAGGCACGCGCGGGGGAACCGGTCGCTCCGCCGGGGCTGATGGCAGACACTTGTGGGCTTTGGACTACGTACGAATTTCGTCAACCGGGCCTTGACCTTAGGGTTTTCAGTCCATTCATGGGCCATGATGGCTATCTCGAAGCGCTCCTGTGCGCCTCTGCTGCCATTGCGTCCTGGAGATTGTGAAGTAAAATACAATTTGCACGCGGGTGTGCGCGTAAGCGTCGCTGAAGGAAGCGAACCACACCGAGATGGGCTGTTGAAGCGCGGCGCGCAAGCGGCGCCAAGAGCGGCGCCAAGGAGTGAGTTCATGCACCGCCAGGGCATGGCCTCGTTGTTGAGGAGCCAGAAACGTCAACCACGGGCGCCGCGAAGCGCCATGTCTAGTGAAGCTCGTTCTGCTACGAAGGGAGGATGTGGTGCCCAAGATCCTGATCGTCGATGACGACCCGGATGTCCTTGAGGCTGGGCGACTGGTCTTGGAACGGGAAGGCTACGAGGTCGTCCTAGCGGCAAGCCGCGCGGAGGGCATGAAAAAGGTGGCCGAGGAGGCACCTGATCTCCTCATCGTCGACGTGATGATGGAAGAACCCGACGACGGCTTCGTGATGGCCCAAGAACTGCGCCGCGCAGGCAACACCGTGCCCATCATGATGCTCACGAGCGTCGGAGCGGCCACGGGCATGAAGTTCGACAAGGACCCCGACGTCGTGCCCGTCGACGAGTTCCAAGAGAAGCCCGTCGATCCGCATACGCTGGTCGCCAAGGTCGCTAAGCTACTCAGCGCCAAGCAGCAGTAGAAAGGTCTGGCCATGTTAGTCACTGAGCAAGAGCGCCTCGCCAGCGAAATTCGCGAGCTCACCAAGGAGTTGGGGAACGATCGGTCAGCTCTCGTCCCCATCCTGAAAGAGATCAAGCTTCGCCATTCCACGATCGATCCGTACGCCATGCAAGTGATCGCTGACCTCCTCGACATCCACCCCGTTGAGGTTTACAGCGTGGCGTCGTTCTACTCGTTCCTCGCCGGCGCCCGACAGGGCGAGTTCGTCTTCCGCCTGTGCCGCACCATTTGCTGCGACATGCGCGGCAAAGATCGCGTCGCCCGTCAGCTAGAGAACGAGCTTGGCATCCACTTCGGCGAGACGACCAGCGACGGCAAATTCACGCTTGAGTGGGCAAACTGCATGGGCATGTGCGACCAGGGTCCGGCCCTGCTGGTCAACGAGACGATTTACACCCAGGTGACCCCTGAGAAAGTCCACGCGATCGTCGAGGAGTGCCGCGCCACCTTTGGCGTCTTGGCCCCCGAACACAAGAAGGAGTACGCGGAATGGCCGCTACAGCTACGGGTCCGCTGACTTACAGCACCATCGCGCTCGGCGACGGCCTGAAGAAGGCGCTCGCCATGCCGCGCGCGGACATCATCGCCGAGATCACCGCCTCAGCCCTTAAGGGGCGCGGTGGCGCCGGCTTCCCCACCGGCCTGAAATTCAACTTCGCCGCCGCGCAGCAAGCGGACGAGAAGTACGTCATCTGCAACGCCGACGAGGGCGAACCGGGCACCTTCAAAGACCGCGTTATCCTGTCCGATTACGCCGATCTGGTCTTCGAAGGCATGACCATCGCCGCCCGGGCCATCGGCGCCCAAAGAGGTATCGTCTACCTCCGCGGCGAGTACACCTACCTGCGCCAGCACCTGGAAGACGTGCTCGCCGCGCGGCGCGCTCAAGGTCTCCTTGGCAAGGATGTCGCCGGCGTCCAGGGTTTCGACTTCGACATCAACATCTTCGTGGGTGCGGGCGCTTACGTCTGTGGTGAGGAGACCGCCCTCATCGAGTCATTGGAGGGTTACCGCGGCGAGCCGCGCAACCGTCCGCCTTTCCCGGTGAGTTCGGGGTTCCTTGGCAAGCCTTCGACGGTCAATAACGTCGAGACGTTGGCCAACGTCGCATGCATCTTGGCGAAGGGCGCTGACTGGTTCAAGCGCATGGGCACCTCGACTTCCACCGGCCACAAGCTGCTCTCGATCTCGGGCGACTGCAAGAGCCCAGGAGTCTACGAGTTTCCGTTGGGTACCACCGTCGCCGAAATCCTGCATGAGGTCGGCGGTGAGGACGCCAAGGCCGTTCAGGTCGGCGGCGCCTCTGGCATCTGCCTGCCGCCCAGTCAGTTTGGCCGCAGCATCGCCTTTGAGGACGTCCCGACGGGCGGCTCAGTGATCGTCATTGGGCCGCAGCGCGACCTCCTGAAAGTGCTGCATAACTTCCTCGAGTTCTTCGTCGATGAGTCGTGCGGACAGTGTACGCCCTGCCGCCTCGGCAACCGTAAGCTCCTCGAAGGAGTGGAGATGCTGCAGCGGGGTGAGTGCTCGGTCGCTTACCTCAAGGAGTTGTTAGCCTTGGGCGAGACGATGCAAGTAGCTTCCAAGTGCGGCCTCGGGCAGAGCAGCCCGAACGCTTTCATCTCGATCGTGACCAACTTTGGCGACGAGATCATGGGCCGCACGGCCGAACCGGTACTGTGAGCGAGGAGCCGACGATGACAGACACGGTACAAGAGACGAGCCGCGCTCCGCAGAGCCAGCAGGCCAATCGGCCGCCGGTGAGCCATGACGAAGCTGCGATTGGCGGACTCGTCGCCGTCACAATCGACGGCAAAGAGACAAAGGTACCTCTAGGAACGACGATCCTCGAGGCGGCCAAGAGCGTCGGGGTACACATCCCCACGCTCTGCCATCATGAGGACTTATGCGTGGCCGGACTGTGCCGCGTGTGCTCAGTCGAGGTCGTGGGGCAACGCACCCTGCAAGCCTCGTGTGCCTACCCCATCACGACACCGATTCAAGTCAACACGCACAGCCGACTGGTACGCCAGGCCCGTCGCCATATCGTCGACCTGCTCCTCTCGGAACATTACGGGGAGTGCTACTCCTGCGTGCGTAACGGCAACTGCGAGCTGCAGAAGCTGGCCGAAGAGTACGGTGTCGACACCTTCCGCTTCGGCCACCCGACAGCGCCCAAGTACGAGGTTGACGCCTCGAGCTACGCGGTCGTGCGCGACATGAACAAGTGCGTCCTGTGTCGACGCTGCGTGCGCACCTGCATCGACCTGCAAGAGGTGGGCGTCCTGGAGGCTATCGGTCGCGGCGACGCTACCCACATCGGCACCTTCATGGATAAGGCCCTGGCCGACGTGATTTGCATCAACTGCGGCCAGTGCATCGACCGTTGCCCAACCGGCGCCCTGCACGCCAACGACCCCAGTGACATTATCTGGGCAGCCATCGACGACCCCACGAAACACGTGGTCATCCAGACGGCCCCCTCACCGCGGGCGGCCATTGGTGAGTGCTTCGGCCTAGAGCCCGGCACGGCGGTTACCTTCGAGCTCAATACAGCTCTCCGTCGGGCCGGCTTCGACAAAGTGTTCGACACCAACTTCTCGGCCGACCTCACGATCGTCGAGGAGGGCACCGAGCTCATCCAGCGCCTCTACAAGGCAATGGTGGAGCACGACACCTCGGTGGCCCTGCCGCAGTTCACGAGCTGCTCACCGGGTTGGGTCAAGTACTTGGAACACTTCTATCCCGAGTTCATCCCCAACCTCTCCACAGCGAAGAGCCCGCAGCAGATGTTCGGCGCCGTCATCAAGACGTACTACGCGCAGAAAGAGGGCATCGACCCCAAGGACATCGTCAGCGTCTCGCTCATGCCCTGCTCGGCCAAGAAGTTCGAGTGTAACCGGCCCGAGATGAACGACTCCGGCTTCAAGGACGTCGACTTCGGTCTCACGACCCGCGAGCTCGGCAAGATGCTGCGCGAGGCCGGCATCGACCTTCCCGCCATGCCGAAATCGGACTTCGACGAACCCTTCGGCACCGCGACCGGTTCCGGCGTGATCTTCGGCGCCACGGGTGGCGTCATGGAGTCGGCTCTGCGCTCGGTGCTAGAGATGGTCACCGGCCTCAAGGTCGAGAACCTCTACGAACACGCCGACATCATCCCCGTGCGTGGCTTTGACGGTATTCGTTACGTTGAGATCACGGTGCCCCAAGTCGGGCCCGTACCCGAGCTGATCGCCCACCTGATCCCCGACTGGAACTGGCTCGCCGGTGCCACACTGAAGGTCGCGGTAGCACATGGCACCGCCAACGCCAAGAAGATCATGGAAGACATCAAGGCCGGCGGACACTTCAGCCAGTGCCACTTCATCGAGTTCATGGCCTGCCCGGGCGGATGCCTGGGTGGTGGCGGCCAACCCATTCCGACCTCACCCGAGATTCGCGCCGCGCGAGCGAGGGCCATCTACGCCGAAGACGCGGCTTACACGGTGCGTAAATCGATTGAGAACCCCGCTGTGCTGGAGCTGTACCGGGAGTTTCTCACCGATGGGCCCTGTGGGCACAAGAGTCACAAGCTGCTGCACACAAGCTACACCCCGCGCGGCAAGTACATCGCGTAGGCGCAGGGAGGGGAATGTGACGGCGGCGGTCGCCTGGCCAGGCGACCGCCGCCGTCACATTCCCCAGCAGCACCTCTGCCCGCACTCCCACGGCTTTCGCCCCACAACCGGGGGGGCGAGGGGGGGGGGGGGGG